>QWCN01001879.1_pt1 | contig 29778 bp, 30 predicted proteins | sample 1972711 | NCBI WGS metagenome assembly QWCN01 (sample SAMN09866707, study PRJNA288562) | Human gut metagenome isolate term1_stool, whole genome shotgun sequencing... | isolation source: gut | host: Homo sapiens | place: USA: California
AACCTATATTTGGTAATTCTAAATTGGTATCATTTATTACATGTATTTCATTACTTTTTCCTTTGTTATAATATTTATTTAAATGTTCAATTTTAATCACGTTTATCATATCCTTTCAATGTAGAATTGACACTGAATTTAAATAATTTTCTATTAAATCTTCTAGCTATTAAATAGCCGAATAATATCATAATAATAAAATATAATATTGATCCAAATATTGAAATATTATTAAAAATTACCATTATGCCAATAGTAGTAAATCTACTAATTATATATATTATTAAATAAGAAATAATAGTTATTATTAAAGTTAATGACATTATTTCATTAATAACTATTCCTTTCATGTCAAATTTACTTATTCCTAATGTTCTTAAAATTACATAATCTTTTTTTCTTGAAGTATATATTTTAGCTAAAATAATATAACTAATAAAGAAAATAATTATAATTGTTAATGAAGATAATAACATCATTGCATAAGAAACAATATTATTAATAAATCTTTGCATTGGACTTGTGGTATCGTATGTTTTTACTCTAACATAAGAATAATTTATATTATTTAATTCATTTTCAGCAATAAAAATATTATCTGGATAAATCGATACTTCATAAGGTTGTTGTTTAATACAATTAATAAAATCTTGTCCAACTATAATTTTATTATCTTCACCAGTTTTTATTTCTAATGTTTTTAAATTAAAATCAAATTCATATATATCTGAATACATAACATTTTTATCTTCTACAACTACTTTTTCTAAATCAAAAGCATCAGTAAGTTCAATATATGAATTTTCTAAATCATTATTAAATTCTATATTTAAATAAATTTCTCTTATTGAATAATTATTTTTATAGCCAATTCTAATACTATTACCTAAAATTTGATTTATTAATAACATATTCTCTATTTTTTTATTATTAGTAAAAACAAAATTATCAACATCATCTCTAATTTGATAACCTACAATTGTATATTTATAATCACTACCATCAAATGTTATTTCTTGATTTAAATAATCTTCTCCAGAATATATTGAAGGTAAAAGGAGTTCAACTTCATTATTATTAGATGCATTTCTACCATTATCTAAATTATATTTATAAGGATATTCTTCATAAGCAAAAGAATAAATCATATTTGAATTATTAAAATGAAAATATATATTATTATTTGAACGATAAAAATCATTAACAACATATTTTTTAGAAATATTTTCTATTTGTTTAAGATCTAATTCATTGTTATTAATATCATATACAATCATTTTATCTTCACCTTTATAAATAAAATTATTTATATATGTTTGATTGTTAGTCAAATAATACATACCTTGGAATAAAAATAAAGAAAACATTGCTACAAAAAATAAAACTACACTAGTGAAAATAGTTTTTTTAGGTGTATTTTTAATATTATCATTAGCAATATCTAATTTTATTTTATTCTTTATTGGTTTATATTCTAGTTCTAATTTTTCTTCTGGATCTTTTTCTTTTGTTTGAAAAATTACATCTTCAATTATTTCACCATCTTTAATTTTAATTTTTCTTGTAGCAATATCTTTTACTTGATCATAATTATGAGTAACAATTAAAACTAATTTATCATTTGCAACTTCTTTTATTAATTTAATTATTTCTTCACCTGTTTTACTATCTAAATTTCCTGTTGGTTCATCGCAGGCTAAAATTTCACAATCAGAAGCTAAAGCTCTAGCAATAACACATCTTTGTTTTTCTCCACCAGATAACTCTGTTCCTTTATTTTTTATTCTATTATTTAAACCAACTTTGTTAATCAATTCTTTAGCTTTTATTTTAGCATCTTTTTTATTTTCACCTTTTATTATAAAAGGCAACATAACGTTTTCTAAAACAGTATAAGAATCAATTATATTATAATTTTGAAAAATAAATCCTACTTTATCTTTCCTAAAATTATCCATATCATTAACATCAAAATAAGATGTTTCATTACCTTTATAATAATATTCTCCTTCATCAAAAGAATCCATTTTAGTTAAAACATTTAATAACGTTGATTTACCACTTCCAGATTCACCAACAATAGCAACTATTTCATTTTTTTCTAATTCAAGATTTATATTATGAAGTCCAGTAGTTAATACACCATTATTATTGTATATTTTGCTAACTCTTTCTAATTTTATCATTCTTTTACCCTCTTCTATATTATACATAATATAATTATAGCAAAAAAGACACTATTATATAGAAATAAATAAGTGTCTTTCTCTTCTAATTAATTAGCATTAGAAATCTTTTCACTTAATTTTACTGTTTCAATTTCTGTTTTATAACTTATTGAATAATGCTCATCAACAAATGGAAATGGCCAGTTTTCATATTTTTCAAATCTACCAGTTAATTTTGTATCAAAAGATATAGATTCAATTTTTTTTGATATTTGCAAAACAGTCATTGAACATTGAAATGATGTTCCAGAATTATATTCGCAAAAATCACCATACCATGATCCAGGTTCAACATATTCAAATTTAATATCCATCTTATCAGGTGCAGAACTTGCATCAATAATTTTTGGAGATTCAACACTTTTTGTGTAAGAAAATCCAAACGTTGCATTTGCACCAACAGATGAATCCGTTCCAAGTTCTCCAGATGCACCAAAAGAGCCAGAATACTCCACGGTTTTGCTAGGGTTCGCAGCTTTCGGTGCATAATCCCTAATAAAAAAATCATTAGAAGAAGTTAAATTTAAAATTGATTCAACACCTACACCTTTGAAATTCCTATTACTTGTTTGCGTTGGTTCTAAATATGTTTCATGAGTTGTTATTAAATAATAATATTCAGTGTTCTTTGGATTATTTAATAAATACGCCCCTGAATAATCAACCATTCTTCCAAGTTTTTCTTTATTATAAATAGCATCTACAATACGAGGATACCCAGGTTCAATAAATGTCAAAAAGTCATCACTAAAATTAAAGTAGCCTCTATAATCATCAGAAATTAAAATAGGATTATTTCTCGATATTATCTCATCTTTAATATTATTTTTTAGGGCTTGTATAGTTTCATCTGTATCATTTGAAGTTTTATATATTTCACCACATTTTAATTTTCCGTTATTTTCATAATAAAATTTTGAAACTAATCTACTTTCATTTATATTTGAACAAGTAGAAATATTCAAACCATTATTAGGTTCATCAATGAATATAACTTTTTCATATTTTAATTTTTCAAGAATTTCATTTTTATTATTAATAACATTTTTTCTTAATATATTTGCACTACCATTAGATATTTGATAATTTGGCACAATAAAAGTTGCTATTAAAATTGCTATAAAAAACTTTTTCATATTTTATCTTTCTATCGAAACAATTTTGATACATCTAGATGATTTGTATTGTTTTGACAATTATATTTTATAATAATTAAAAATAATTTTCAATATAATGTATTAAATTTTAATTTTATTTTAATAATTTTTAATTTTATTTACTAAAATTTATATTTAATGTTTTACCACTATTTGAATTAAAACTACATGTCTTTTGTAAAAACCACCAACCATTATCTTTTACAACTAAACTTTCTAATGAAGCATTGTATGAATATGATGGTTTTCCAGACTGAGCAAAAGTTGTAAAACAAATTTCATAAGTTTGATTTAAATTAACTTTATCTTCTTTATTAGTTCCAGTTGTATAAACTGCTCCATTTTGAGTTGTATCTTTATGATTAAATGTATTTGGAAAATTATATGTTACATTTTCCATTGTAAGATTTGGATACCATGATTTAAATGTAAAATTATCTACATGAAAATTATTTTTACATCTAGTCGTCAAAATTGTCGAGCAATAATATCTATTATTACTGTAATTAACAGATGCTTTAAATTCTATTTTACAAGCCAATTTAGATTTATCATTATCTTGATACATATAATACTCATAAGAATCATCTATTGAATCAGTTTCATCATTTGTTATTTGATTAATTTTATTATCAACATTAGATAAAATATCAACAGCTTCAGTATCACCAACAGGTAATTTTTCACCATTACCATTTAAGATAGTAAAATAATTAATTTGATAAAAGCCATTAAGAGAATAAATATAAGAATAACTATTTTTAGAAAGACTAGAATTTTCGATTTTAAAATAATTATTTAATATATCATTAGGAATTTCATTATTATTAATAATAACTCCACCTTGATTTAAAAAATTAGATAGATCATTTTTATCATATAAATTATAATCTTCAACATTTAAAATTTTATGATTCATATCATTATTAGCTTTTAATTTCATCAAAGATTTATTATTAGTAAAATTCATTTGATTAAACATTGAAAATAATAATGCTCCAAATAAAACTTTCTTCATTTTTTTCATATAATTTAGTGCTTTTAACCATATTATTTGTGCACATTTTCCCCCTTATATTAACAATATGGTTTTATATTTCACAAAATAATTCTATTACTGGACAGCCGAGACTTTCACCTAAAATATAATTATAATAATCAACAACAAAATATTTATTTTCTTTATTAATTAAATTTTCATCAAATTTAACTAAATTATTATCTTTAAAAATGTATGTATCAGCATCAATATAATTCATTACTCTATAATAATTTCTACTTTCAAAAGAAATAATAGTTTTTTTGTTTTTTGGAAATAAATTATATCCCAATATTACTTTTTCAAAAACATAATTATATGATAAATATGTTGAATTATCTCTATTAAAATCAACAGGATATTCTAATAATTCAAATTTATCATCATAAAAGCTAAAAGAATATCTAATATCGTTATTTTTAGAAAAAAAGTTAACATCACCAACAATAAAATCTCCATTTTCATCCAAATGAAAATTATGAGATTTAGATTCTAAAAATATATCTTCATTAATATATTTTTCAGCTAAAGAATAATATTCTGAATAAGTTTTAATATTAAGTTTACCTTGAGTTAATAAATATGAATCTGGTGGTGTAGATAATTTCTTCACACGATTAATTGTTGATATAGTAGCTAATGTTATTGTTATTATTCCTAATAATGAATAAATAATATATTTTCTTTTTTTATTTAAAGTTATCATTTTATAAATCCTCGATTGTCATTTTCTTTGTTGATTTACGATTTTTATTTTTAATTATAAAATGTTTAATTATCTTATATATTAAATATATAGTGTAAATGATTAACAATATCATTGCAGTCGTGTATATTGGTGCATCATCAACAATTAAATATAAAACAAAAGAAAATATAATTAAAAAAATACTATATTTATATAGTCTAGTAATAAATAAAATAATTTGAACTAACATTATGACCAAAGAAATAATCATAATAGGTGTAAATATGTCATAATACTCCTTTATAAATTTTTTATTTCTATTTTTTTAGTTTCAATATTCCCTTTTTTCTTTTTAATATTATTAATAATAGCCCATGTTAAGCATGAGAAAATGTAATAAAATAAAGTTGCAAGAGCAAAATAATATGACAAAAGATTTCTAATAGTTAAGAAAAGAATAAAAGAAAGTATAACTAAAGGAAAATTCCATTTATAGAATTTTGTAAGTGAAATAGCTAAAATCAAAATTGATATAATTATTATCGCAGTTATCATTTTTTTGATCTCCTATATTCACTAATAAGAGCTTTTGCAGTTTCAATATCAATTTTATCTTCAATCGCTAAAACTTTTATTTTTTCAATATAGGGATCGTCTACACTTTTTTCATAAACTTTAACTTTTTCAATAAGTTTATCTAATCTATTTCTTAATGTAGGATAAGTAATATCATATTCTTTTGCTAAATCTTTTAAAGATCCAGATGATAAAATAAACTTCTTTATAAAAGATAAGTCGTCTTCTGTTAAATTAATAATCCAATCAGGTATTTCTTCAAGTCTAAGCATTTTTATTTGTCCCCTTTATATAAATAATTTTAAATAAATTTTTAACTTTATTCAAGTATTTAAAATAAAATTTTTCTTAAGATATAATCTAAAATGAAAAATTTATCTTCTTTAAGCTTTAAACAATTATTTTCAATGATAATATCATTGTTTTTTAATAAATAATCTATTTTATTTTGATATTTTATTAAGAAATCATTTTTAAATAATTTTTTATATTCTATTAAAGATATTCCTTTTTCTTTTCTTAATCCTAACATTATAAAATAAAATTCTTTATCTTCATTAGTTAATATTTCTTCATAATCTAAATAATTTCCTTTTAGATATTCAGTCATATTTTTAGTATTAGTTCTTCTAACATTATTTATATAACTAGAACTACCTAAGCCTACTCCACCATATTCTTGATTATTCCAATATATTAAATTATGTTTTGATTCATAATTTTCTTTAGCAAAATTAGAAACTTCATAACGATTAAAACCTTTATTTTTTAAATAAGATACAATATATTCATATTGATTTGCTGTTTCTTCATCATTTAATTCTTGATAATGATTATTCTTTAAAATAGTTGAATCTTCTAATTGCAAACAATAAGTAGAAATATGATTAATATTTAAAGATGTAAATAAATCTAAATCCTGTTTTAAAATATCTTTATTTTCAATATTAAATCCATAAATTAGATCTATATTAATATCAAAAATATCATTTTTATTTAATTCATTAATTAATTCTTTTATCTTATTATAATCACTATCTCTATTAATTAATTTTAAAATATTTTTATTAAATGATTGTACACCTATAGATATTCTTTGAACATGATATTTTTTAAATAATTCTATTTTTTTATAATCTATATCAGGATTAATTTCTATTGTTATTAAAGTGTTTTTATCTTGATAAGGTAATAACATATTAAATAAATATTCTAATTCATTATAAGATAAACTAGATGGAGTACCTCCACCAATATAAATTGAAGCAAAATTAAAAGAGTTATATTTAATTAACTCTTTTTTTAGTGCTTCTAAATAAGGTTTAGAAAATTTTTCTAAATATATTAATTTTGTAAAATTACAATATGAACATATTTTATTACAAAAAGGAATATGAACATATAATCCAGGTTTATTTATTTTCTGCATTATCTTCTTTGTCTTTATCTTCTTTTTTCTCTGGTTCAACATCAACTAAAATACGAGATAAATTATCTTGAGCGATTTTTTCTTCATCTTCTTTTTCATAATCTACTAAGCCAGGTATTTTTTTTCTTAAAACGAAAACTATAATTCCTATAACAATAAATATTCCTGCAATTAAGAATATCCACCACCATGATGAATTTGTACTTTGTAATGTTATCATAAAATTTCTCCTTTCAAATTTTACCTTATAACAGGTGTATAAACATATTTATTTTTAATTTGTTCTTTTTTATAAAATCCTAATGCAACTAAATTATCCATTGATGTTCTAGCGGTTTCATACGCTACACCAGTTTCTTTTTTATATTGAGCTATAGAATAATATTTACCAATCGTACAGTGAGAAGCATAAAATTTAGCTTGATTAATTTTTAAAGAAGGATATAATTCTAATAAATTTTCTGCAATTAAGTCAACATCTTTTTCATCTAAACCAGTAGGTAAAATTGGCATTGATACTTTTTGCTCAAATGTAATAGGATTTTTATTTGCAAATACATATTTTGGTTCATTATTAATTATTGAGCTTTTTAATAATAAATCTTCTTCATCTGATTGCTTAAATTCTTCTTTAATTAACATTATATCATTATTTTCTATTTTTTCTTCTAATTCTTTGATAGATTTATCAATAATATCCAATATATAATTAGTAAAATAAGTTAAATCGCATGATAATTCTGATAAAATAAATTTATTTTTAAATGATTCAATATTAGTATTTAATAAATATTTTTCTAAATTTAAAACAAATGGAACATAAGGAATATCACTATTAGTAATAATATATTTTAAAGATAATACAGCACATTCTTCATTGAAATAATCAAATGGTTTAATATATATTAAATAAAAATATGAAACTACTGCTTTTATTAAACTAAATGTATTATTTGAATTATTAAAATTAATTAATTCATCAAGCATTGGTTCAATTTTATCTAATGGAGATGCACTATAATGTTGATTAAGAACTAAATGATCACTAGGATTATTCAAATCAATAATTCTAGCAAAAGAATCAAAATCATTAGGATTAATTTCTTTTCTTAATATTTTTCCATAAAAAGAAGTTAAAATAGATAAATCATATTTATTTAAAGATTTATAAATACTTTGTTTTAAAGTTAATAAATAATTTCTTAAAGTATTATATGCTTGAGGAACATCTATTAAATCATCATCAAGCAATTTTTTTAATATATCATCTGTTATAGTAATAGAATCTTGAGAAGCATAATCTCTTCCTATTTCTAATAAGCATTCATTAATAAAATTATTTAATGATGTTTCATTCATTTTTGACAAATAAATCATCGTTTTAATCATTCTTTTTTCTAAAGAAATGATTTTTTGTTGCAAAGATAAAGTTAAACATATCGAAAAAATTTTACCTTCAATAGAAGATAAATCTAAACTTCTTTTAAAATAATTTCTATATAAATTTATTTTATCCCATATTGCATCTATAGAAGACAAATTAAGTGCTTTTTGTATTTCTTCTTTTGAAGCATATATATCATCTGTAAACCGTATTGAAAAGTCTCTTTCCACGCTTATTACCTCAACAATGTATATTTTAATGAATAAAGAAAATAAAGTCTATAAAAATTACTAATTTTCTACTAACAAATTAAATTTATAGCAATTTTTAGTTTAAAAATACGTGTCAAATACTTCATTTTTGTAACATTTTGTCAATTTTTGTAACTTTTCTATTTTACAAAAATTTAATATAATTTATTATTATGTATGAGGGTATGTACAATGTTATATTATTTATGCTTAATTTGTTCAATTATTACAACAATAACTCTTTCATATTTTAATAATTATTTTACATGGAAATTTTGTTATGTTCCATTTTTATTATTTATTGCATTTTCATTATTATATTTTGCTTTAACATTTATAATTTTATTTTTAATCGCTTTACCAATAAAAAAGAAAAAAGATTTTTGTCCTAAACATAGTAATTTTTATCGTTATGTAATGGATGAAGGTTTAATTTTTTTAATGAAAATGGCAAGAATTAAAATTCATTTTGAAAATAAAGATTTAATTCCACAAGACCAAAGATTTTTAGTTATTTCAAATCATAAATCCAAATTTGATCCAATGGTTGTTAACGCTTATTTAAAAGGATTTAAAATATCTTGGATTACTAAAAGATCTTTATTTAAGATGCCTTTAGTTAGCAATTATATGTATAAAACTTGTTTTATGCCTTTAGATAGAGATAATCTTAGACAAGGTTTAGAAGTTATTAATCAAGCAAGTGAATATATTAATGAAAATCAATGTTCAATAGGTGTTTATCCAGAAGGAACAAGAAACACTACTAACGAAACTTTATTGCCTTTTAAACCTGGTGCATTAAAAGTAGCATATAAAACTAAAGCTCCTATTGTTGCTTTAGTGTGTTTAAATACAGAACTTGTTAGTAAAAATTGGCCTTATAAAAAGACTGATATTTATATTAAAGTTTGTAAAACTTTTTATTATGAAGAATATAAAAATTATTCAACAAATGATTTGGCTATTATTTTAAATTCATTAATGAAAGATGAATTAGAAAATATGAAAAAAGTAAAATATGAAAAGGAGATAATTGCATGATATATATTTTATTTAACCCATTAGCAAACAATAAAAAAGGTGAAGAAGCTGTTAAAGATATTGTAAAAGAAATTAAATCTTTATATGAAACTAAAAGTATAATTAATTTAAACTTAAAAGAATTTTTTAAATCATTAAAAAGTATTGATGAAGTTATCCTAGTAGGTGGAGATGGAACATTAAATCGTTTAATCAATGCTTTAGAAGATAAAGTTCCTGATAATAAAATTTATTTATATAAAGCTGGATCAGGAAATGATTTCTTAAGAGATGTTTCTACTAAAGATGAAAAATTTGTTTTAATTAATGAATATATGAAAGATTTGCCTACAGTTACTGTTAATGGTAAAACATCATATTTTATCAATGGTATTGGATATGGCATTGATGGATATTGTTGTGAAGTTGGTGATAAATTAAAAACAAAATCAGATAAGCCAATTAATTATGCAGGAATTGCAATTAAAGGATTATTATTCCACTTTAAAAAATTAAATGCTAAAGTAACTGTTGATGGTGTTTGTAAAGAATACAAAAATGTTTGGTTAGCGCCTACAATGAAAGGAAGATATTATGGTGGAGGCATGATGATTGCTCCTAACCAAGATAGGAAAAGTAATGTCTTAACTAATGTTGTATATAAAACTGCAAGTAAACTAAAAGCATTAATTGTATTCCCAAATATTTTTAAAGGTACACATATTAAAAATAAAAAAATGGTTATAATCTCTACTGGTAAACATATTAAAGTTGAATTCAATAGACCATGTGCTTTACAAATAGATGGTGAAACAGTTTTAAATGTTACTTCCTATGAAGTAAATATCTAAATTAATTTATATGGCAATTTTATATAGCAATAAAAGTTATTTGATTACTTTTTTATTATTCAGCATTTCTTATAGCTAAAATTTTATTAATTATTTTAAATTTTTTTTATTATTTTTCATAAATAACTTTTTAATTAAAATATTTTTTAAATTTATTTATTTACATTTTAATTATTTTAAAGTATTATGTAATTGTAAACGATTTCACTAGTGCATTTACATTGGTTTGTTTTTATAGCTAGAAAATAAATCAAAATTATTTTAAATAAAGGAGCTAAAATGAAAAAGAACAAAAAAATATTTGCAATATTATGTACAATTGTTTTACAACCTTTACTTTGCAGTGCTGCTGCATACGAAGAAAGTATCTCACTAGAATGGCATGTTTTAACAAAAGCAATAAAAATATTAGATGATAAAGGTAATAATATAGAAGCAAACAAAGTAGATGCTGGAGGTATTGGTCATTCGTTTGTTGTTGTAAGAAATAACACAAGTTCATCTATTAATGTTGGTTATTATTCTTTAAAACCAAATTCATATGTCTCTGTTGGTCTTTGGACAAGTAGCGCAATAGGTAGCAGTTCAAATTCATCTTCAACAGGAAGTATAAACGGAGTTCTTTATGATTACGAAAGTGCTTTTTATACATATATGGAAAGGCCAGTAGACGAATTATATGTAAGTAAAAAAATAACAAAAAATACATTAAATACTGTTTCAAATTTACTTAAAGAAAAAAATGATGATTATAATCTCATGACTTATAATTGTGCAACTTTTTCTACACATGTATGGAATGAAGCAATGGGAACTACATTTTGGACTGGTTGGTTTAGACAACCATCAAATGTAGTAGACGATATTAAAGGTAATTACAAAGGCGAATATGTCTATAACAATTATGCCTTAACAAGAGCATATAATTTTTATCATTATAATAAAAAAAATAATACCATGGTTTCCTATAACTTATAATATCTATTTTTTATATAAATTTAAAAATTAATTATCTACACACTACTTGTTATGACTTTTACTAAAAAAATAACAAGATAGCAATGTTGTTATCTTGTTATTTTAATAAATAAAAAAGATTAAATAAAATATATTTCAACCATATTTACATTTTAATTTTTTTTAAATAAAATATAATTAATACAAATATATTTTATCATTTAAATGTTTTCACTTTCATAAATTAATAAAAAAAAGGAGACAGCATATGAAACCAAGTTTAAAATCTTTAATTTTTTATATTTTATTTGTTATCAGTTTTGTTATTAGTTGTTATTCAGCATTTCCAAAAAATTATTATGGAACAATGAATCAAATAGCAGAATTTTTAATTTATTTAATACCTTACATCATTGGAACTATCGGTTCTTTTATTAGTTTATTCTTTTTACATAAAAATTATAAATTAATAAATAATAAGAAAACATATATCATTTATTTAGTATTTACTATTTTAATTGTAGGTGGTTTATATGCTTTCTATATTGAAGTAACTCATAGTTTTAATTATTATCAAACAATAATTGGTTATGTATCTGAATCACTTGCTTTAGTTTGGTTATTATATATTTTAATTAAACCATTTACAAAAAAAGAAAATTAATTTTATAGGAGGTCACATGAAATTAAATTTAAAAATTATTTTTAGTTACATAATGTTTTTTATAGGCTTTATATTATGTTTATATATTTCAATACCTAAAACATATATTAATTATAATCAAACTGAAATGACTAAATTACTTATTTTTGTATCCTCATTTTCTTTTAGTGTAATTATTACTTTAATTGGATTATTTTTCTTTTATAAAAATTATAAACTTATAGAAAATAAAACTATTAATATAATTTATTTATCTAGTACTATTTTATTTATTGGTGCTTTCGCATTTTATATTTATTTAACTTATTCATATATTAATTATCAGATAATATGTGGATATATAGTTAGTATTAGTTGTTTAATATCATTATTCTATATTTTAATTAAACCTTATATTAAAAATAATTTAATTGAAGCTTAATGGATAATCAAATGGTTATCCATTTTTTTGTAATTAAAAACGAAGATTTTATTCTTCGTCATCATCATAAGATAAAATAGCCATAAATGCATCTTGAGGAACATCAACTGTACCGACTGATTTCATTCTCTTTTTACCTTCTTTTTGTTTTTCAAGTAATTTTTTCTTTCTAGATATATCTCCACCATAACATTTAGCTAAGACATCTTTTCTTACAGCTTTAATATCTGCTCTAGCAATAACTTTGCCACCAATAGCAGCTTGTACTGGTACTTCAAATTGCTGTCTAGGAATTATATCTTTTAATTTTTTAACTATAACTAAACCTCTTTGATAAGCAAAATCTTTAAAAACAATACTTGATAAGGCATCAATAGGACTTCCATTAAGTAAGATATCCATTTTAACCAATTTTGATGCTTGATAATCATGCATTTCATAATCAAAAGAAGCATATCCTTTAGAATATGATTTTAATTTATCAAAGAAATTATAAACAATTTCCGCTAGAGGTAATAAATAAGTGATAATCATTCTAGTTTCATCAATATATTCCATATCTTGATAAATACCTCTTTTATCTTGGCATAAATTCATAATTGGGCCAACATAGTCTTTAGGAGTCATGATTTTAGCTAAAACAAATGGTTCTTCTATTCTATCAACTAAAGTAGCTTCTGGCATTTTTGATGGATTATCTAAACTAACCATTTCTCCATTAGTTAAAAATACATGATAAATAACACTTGGAGCAGTTAAAATTAAATCAATATTGTATTCTCTTTCTAATCTTTCTTGAACAACATCCATGTGTAATAAGCCTAAAAATCCACATCTAAAACCAAATCCTAATGCTTGAGATGTTTCAGGTTCAAAATGCAATGATGCATCATTTAAAGATAATTTTTCTAAAGCATCTTTTAAATCACCATATTTTTTTGAATCACATGGATAAAGTCCACAATAAACCATAGGGTTCATTTTTCTATATCCTGGTAGAGCTTCTAAAGCTGGATTTTCTTTAGTTGTAATGGTATCACCTGGTCTAACGTGACCAATTTCTTTAATAGAAGCTGCTACATAACCAACTTCACCGGCATATAATTTATCAACTTTTTCTTCAGTAGGCTTTCTTATACCTAATTCAGTAACTTCATAAGTATATCCATTAGACATCATTACAATATGATCACCAACTTTTATTGTTCCTTGTTTAACACTAATTTGAGCTACAACCCCTCGATATGAATCATAAAATGAATCAAATATTAAAGCTTGTACAGGAGCGTTTTCATCTCCTCTAGGGCATGGAATTTTATTAACTATTTCTTCAAGAACTTGATCAACATTCAATCCAGTTTTAGCAGATACACCAATAGCAGTAGAACAATCTAGACCAATAGTTTGTTCAATTTCTAAAGCAGTTCTTGTAAAGTCAGCTGAAGGTAAATCTACTTTATTAATAACAGGAATAATCTCTAAATCATTATCAATAGCTAAATAAACATTAGCTAAAGTTTGAGCTTCTACCCCTTGAGTAGCATCAACTACTAATAAAGCACCTTCACAAGCTGCTAAAGATCTACTTACTTCATAAGTAAAGTCAACATGACCTGGAGTGTCAATTAAATTAAATAAATAATCTTCTCCATTTTTAGCGTGATAATTTAAAGAAACAGAATTAAGTTTAATTGTAATTCCTCTTTCTCTTTCTAAATCCATAGAATCAAGGATTTGATCTTTCATTTCTCTTTTTTCTATAGCACCAGTTAATTCAAGTATTCTATCTGCTAATGTTGATTTACCATGATCAATATGAGCAATAATAGAAAAATTTCTAATATGATCTAATGAATATTTACGCATAATTCACCCTCATTTCCAAATAATATTTTCACTTATTTAATATCTATATTCAAGCATTAATAATTTATTTATTCCAAAAATCATTCAAGATAGATGTAATATCATTACTTGAACGAACTATTTTATAATGAGACCACTCTGTTTTAAACATATCTTTATATTTCATATAGGTAAAGCGTTGATCAATTAATAAAACTACTCCTTTATCTAATTCGCTTCTAATAACTCTTCCAGCAGCTTGCATAACTTTATTTTTGCCAGGATTAGTATAAGCATAATCAAAACCTGAAATACCTAAATTATCATAATGATTTTTAATTAAATCTCTTTCAAAAGATACTTGAGGTAATCCCACTCCAACAATAATTGCACCAATTAAACGATCATGAATTAAATCAATGCCTTCAGAAAATACTCCACCTAAAACTGCAAAACCTATAGTGGTTGATGTTGGATTATCTTTAAAATTAGCTAAAAATTCTTCTCTTTGATTAATATTCATATCTTTATCTTGAATAATAACTTTTTCATCTTCAATTTGATAATATTCTAATACATTATTTAAATATTGATATGAAGAAAAGAAAACTAGGTAATTACCTATTTTAGCCCTAATTACTGCTTTAATAGATTCAGCAATATATGAATATGATTTTTCACGATCTTTATAAGTAGTAGAAATATCATTTCTTACAAGTAAACAAAGATTTTTTTGTTCAAAAGGAGAATTTAATCTTAAATAAGGAGTTTCATTGTTACCTCCTAAAGTATTAATATAATAATCTATTGGAGTTAATGTTGCAGAAAATATTACACTTCCTCTAATCTTTTTTAATGTATTTTTTATAATTTTAGAAGGATCAACTAAACGTATATAACACAAAGAATTACCATAATTATTTTCAATATAGAAAACAAAATTTTCATCAATAAAATCGTGAATTTTAATAAATCTTATAACCATTTTAAAAACATCATCAAATTCATCATTTACATATTCACTATGTTCTTTTAAAATATCTTGCATAGAAGAAAATAATAATTCTAAATCATTATAAAATTTTAAAGGATAATCTTGATTAAGCATGTTATATTGATTATTTTTATCATTAATATTATCAATATCTAATAAAAGACGATTAATAGCTTTTTTTAATGTAATAGTACGATAATGTTTGAAAGATGTTTTTAAAGCAATTAATTTATCTGTTTCTAAAGCTATTGTATACATTGATTTAGTTCTTTCTGCTAAATTATGAGCCTCATCAATTAAAGCAAAATATGGTTTTTTATAATCATCAAAAAATCTTTTTAAATACACTAAAGGATCGAAAACATAATTGTAATCACAAATTATTATATCACAATAACTAGAAACATCTAATTGACATTCAAAAGGACATATTCCATATAATAAACTATAATTTAAAATTATATCTCTATTAATACACTTTTCATTTTTTAAAATTAATTCTATAACAGTATTTATTTTATCATAATATTCTTTAGCAAAAGGACAATCATCGGGATTACATTTTTGTTTAGTACATTGACACATTTGTTCTCTACTAGATAAAACGATACTATATACATCTAAGCCATGACGAGTTAAGATTTTCATTGCATCATGGGCTACTTGTTTACCTTGATTTTTAGCAGATAAATAAAAAATTTTATCATTAATATTATCTTTAAATGTTTTTACACTAGGAAATAATGTAGACATTGTTTTACCAGTACCAGTAGGTGCCTCAAAAAAGAATAAGCCACCATCACTAGCCACTTTATAAACATATTTAGCAACTTCTCTTTGTCCTTCACGATAATTTTCAAAAGGAAATGTCAATTCTTCACTTGTCTTAATGCGATATAATTTATGATTAGCAATTAAACTATAAAATTTTATATAATCCTTAATATAATTTTCTACTTTTTGAAAAATTGTTATATTTGAAAAGACAAAATTTTTAATCTTTTTTTGATTATCAATTTGAGATATATATGTTAATCTTACTCCAATTTCATCTAGTGAATGCATCTTTAAATACATAAAAGCATAACATATTGCTTGTCCTAAATGCCATTCACCTTGAGACATATAAAAATGATCTAAATCATCATTAGTAGATTTTATTTCATCAATGATATATCTATCATTCGTTTTAATAATACCATCTGCTCGACCTTGTAAAATAAAATGATAATCTTCATAATCTATACTAGCTTCTAAAGGTACTTCACTTTGATAATTACCATCTTGAATACTTTGGTATCTAAGGTGAATTCTAGTACCTTCTAACATGGTATCAGCATTAAAAACACGAGAATCAATATCCCCTTTTCTTAATAAAAAATCTACTAATTGATGAACTGAAAGTACAATATTTTCCATTATTTTATTTTTTCAACTTGATTATAAGGTTCATTAATTACTTCAATATTTTCAATAATTACTTTTTCTAATGGTCTATCACTTCTAGTAGTTTTAATAGATGCAATTTTATCTACAACGTCCATTCCTTCAATAACTTTACCAAAACCAGCATATTGATGATCTAAATATAATGCATCTTTATGCATAATAAAAAATTGTGAACCAGCAGAATCAAAATTACTACTTCTAGCCATGGATATAGTTCCTCTAGTATGAGAAATATTATTTTTAAACCCATTAACTAAAAATTCACCTTTAATAGAATAATTTGGTCCTCCCATTCCATTACCAAGAGGATCTCCACCTTGAATCATAAATCCTTTAATAATTCTATGAAAAGTTAAATTATCATAAAAACCATTTCTAGCTAATTCAACAAAATTAGCACATGTATTAGGTGCGTTTTCATAATCTAATTCAATTTTAATTTTTCCAAAATCTTTTACATTAATAATAATCATTTTCCTTCTCCTTTATTATCTGGGAATGTAAATTTAAAAGATAAATATTCTCCAGAAAAATCAGCTTTCAAAATAGTTGAATATTCATTACCATTTTTAGATATAAGATGTTCTAATTTAATTTCTCCTTTAGTAAAAATTTCCTTAGCTAATGATTTAGTTATTTTCTTTTTTAAAGTTATAAATAATTTATTATCATAATATAAAGCCATTTTACAAGTTGAATTATTACATCTAAAGCCTTTATCAGTTATTGCTATAATATTACCACATTTAGGGCATTTACATAAAGTTTTATTTTTATCAACTTCAAATATTCTTGGCGCGGATAAACATGTTTTATCTTTTGCATTTTCAATTAAATTAGTAATTTCTTTTTTACAAACATCAACTGCATCATCAACGCTTATTTCATTTCTATATACTTTTTTTAATGATTTACCTAATTCAGCAGTTTTTTCTTTAGGTAAAATCATGTGTAAACTTTTTAAAGTCTCGACATAATATTTACCATTTATTTCTAAATGATAAGCATTATCTTTTAAAGAAATATACTTAGAATTTATCGCATTTTTAATAATTCCTGATCTAGTAGCTTCAGTACCCAATTCTATACCATTAATCATAGCTAAAAATTCTTGATCATCTTCATCAGTTTTATTATCTAGTGAATCTTTAAATGGATTTTTTAAAAAATTATTTAAAGTTTCTACTGTATATCTTTTAGGAGGTTTAGTTTCTTTTTCAAGAGGTTTAAAATTAACATTAACTTCATCATTAATTTTTAATGAAGGTAATATTTTATCTTTTTTATCTCTTTCTTCAAAAATTGTCCAACCTTTTTTTAAAACAACATCACCAACAATTTTAAATTGTTCTTTATCACCTAAATTAATTAATAAAGTTGTTCTTGAAATACGATATTCTTCACTTGCAAAAACTGAAAAAAATCTATTACAAATAACTTTATAAACTTTTGCTTCATCATCAGTTAAATCACTTTTTTTAGGTATTGAATAAGTAGGAGTTAATGCACTATGAGATTCAATTTTTGAATCATCAAAAATTTGTTTAGAATCTTTAAATTTTATTTCTTTGCCAAATTTTTGAAAATTTGCAATAATTTCTCTAAATTTACCTTTTTCATTTTCTGCTAAATGTTGAGCAGGAGTTCTAGGATATGAAACAAAACCTTTTTCATATAAAGATTGCACAACTTCTAAAGCATGATCTAAACTCATTTTATATTTTTTACCAAGCTCGCCTTGTAATTTACTTAAAGAAAATAATTTACCAGCAGGAATAACTTTTTCTTCAGCAGTTATATCTTTAACAAATGCTTTAGTAGAATTATATTCTTTTTGTAATTGCAACATTTTTTCTTTATCTTCTAAATTAAATTCAAATTTTGAATTTAATTCAATTATTTCACCATTAGTTTCTTCTTTACTACTTAAAATATAATATTTTTTTGGTATAAAATTATTTATTGCCATTTCTTTATCATATATAGCGTTAACTATTGGTGAAACAACTCGACCTACTCTTAATAAAGTTTTTGCTTTAATAGAAGCAAATCTAGTTAAATTAATACCATAACACCAATCCATATAAGTTCTGGCAAAACCTTCATTTGCTAAAGAATCATAATAAGAGTCTTCTTTTAATTCATTTAATTCTTTTTGAATAGTTTTACTAGTTTGATCTGGCATCCATAATCTATATATAGTTTTATTTTCTTTTAAAGCATATTTTAAAATAATTCTAATGATAATTTCTCCTTCTCTATCAGAGTCACCAGCATTTATTATTCCATCAACATCATTTCTATTGATTAATTCTCTAATAATTTTAAATTGTTTAATAATTCCTTCATCATTAGTTAAACCAAATTTAAATTCTTGAGGAAAAAAAGGCAAAATATCTAATTTCCATAAATATTTTTTATGAGGGTCATAATCAGGAAAATATTTTTCAATATCGTATAAAGTAAATAAATGGCCATACGCGAAAGTTACAATATATTGATCATTTTCAAAATATCCATCTTTTCTTTTCATTTTTGAATCTATACTAGAAACAATATTTTTTGCTAAAGATGGTTTTTCTGCAATAATAACTTTTTTCATTTAATATACCTTTTTATTGAAATAATTATATCAAATATAATTTACTATTTCTATCAATTAACTAAATAAAAAGATACTATTCAAAGTATCTTAATATTGTTTCAAATATATTATTTTAAATTTCAATATTTAATGTTTTATTTAAAAATTTAATTAATTCATCATAATCACCATGAGGGAAAAGATTAATATCAACATTATGAATATTAAGTAAATCATTAGTTAGTAAAAATACATTCGCTCCTAATTTGTTAATAACCATATCTTCATTAACATCATTACCAACCATTAAACATTCTTTAGGATTTATATTGAATCTATTAATAATACTTTCATAATATTTTAAATTTGGTTTACAAAAGCATTCTTTTTCATATGTAGTAATTAAATCAAAATCGTTTTCATCAATTAAAGCCCATTTCATTCTTTCTAAAGTAGCTATACGAGGAAAAATAGGATTAGTAGCTAAAACTAAATGATAATTATTTTCTTTTAATTTTTTAATAATATAATTAGCTAATTTATGAACATAACAATATTTTTTTAATAATAAAAAATTATGTTTATAAAATTCATTTAATTTATCTTTATATAATAATATTTTTTCACCTAAAAATTCTTTAAATCCTTGATAAAACATTTCTTCATTAGTTTTATTGCCATCATTTCCAATCATTAATTTTAATCCATAATAAATGCCTTTTTGAGCTAAAGTAGGATCAAAACCATATTGAGCAATTTCTTTAGTTAATAAAATAAAATAATTTTTGGAAAACTCTTCATGATTCATTCCAAGTAATGTTCCATCTAAATCAAATAATACATATTTAATCATACATTTCCTCTAAAGAATCATTTAGAATATCTAATATATCTTTTTCATTAAGTGGAAACCATCCACTATTAACATGTTCACAAGTAAAAATATGGTGAGAAATTTCTTTTAATCTAGTATTATCAATATTAACTTCTTTTAAAGTCATTGGAATTCCAAGTGATTTATAAAATTTATATGTTAATTCTATACTTTTATTTGCTATTTCATATTTATTTAAATTTTTATCAATATTAAAAATGTTAGTTCCATATTGAGCTAATCTATCAACAGTTTTTTCACTTAAAATATGTTTCATCCATCTTGGTGTAATAATACCTAATCCTACTCCATGAGTAATATCATAAAAGCCACTTAAAGCATGTTCTATTGCATGTAAAGGCCAATTAGAAGAAGAATTACCTAAAGATAAAATACCATTACAAGCTAAAGAACAATCTAACATCAATTCACTTCTTGCTTCATAATTAGTTGGTTCATTTAAAGCAATAACTACATTTTTCATTAAACTTTTTATAGTCGCTTCACACATTCCATCAGTTAATAAAGTATGTTCTGAACAAAAATATTGTTCTAAAACATGATTAATTGCATCAATTGTACCAGCAGCTGTTTGATATTTAGAAACAGTAAAAGTATATGTAGGGTCTAAAATAGAAGCAACTGGGAATAAATGCTCATCTATATAACCAACTTTATCATTTGTTTCTTTTCTTGAAATGACTCCACCACTATCATATTCAGATCCAGTAGCAGCAAGAGTTATAATATCTACAATTGGTAATGCACGAGTTGTTTTTACTTTATAAGTAATTAAATCCCAAGCTTCACCATCATATAAAGCAGCACTTGAAATAGCTTTAGAGCAATCTAAAACACTGCCACCACCTACACTTAAAATTACATCAATATTATTTTCTTTACAGATTTTAGCCCCTTTAACAACACTTTCATATTTAGGATTTGGTTCAATTCCACTCAATTCAAAAATTTCAAAATCTTTTAACAATTGTTTTACTTTATCATATAAACCATTCTTTTTAATACTACCTCCACCATAAGTTAGTAATACTCTTTTACCTAATGGCTTTAAAATATTTACTAAATTAGTAATTGAATCTTTACCAAAATATAATTTAGTAGGTGTACAATAAATAAAATTTTCCATAAATCCTCCTATCTATTTAAATATAAATTAATACCTAATTTAAAACGATTTAAACCATCATTTAATCTAATTTTTGGACATGCAATATTCATTCTAATAAACGATTTACCACTTTCACCATATTGTTTGCCAGAAGATAAATATAAACTTGTTTTTTCTCTTATAAAATCACATAATTCATCAGTATCTAAACATATTTTACTACAATCAATCCATAATAAATATGTTGCTTCACTTTCAATTAAAATAACAGGTAAATTATTATCTAAAATAAAATTTTTAACAATAATTTTATTTTCATAAATATATTGTTGCATTTGATTTAACCAGTCTTCACTTTCATTAAATGCTGCTTCACATGCTTGAATAGCAAATGTATTAGGTTCTGCTATTTCATCATTATTAATCCCTCGATTTACTCTATTAAAAATATCTTTATTAGGAATACACATAAATGACGTTTGTAAACCTGCTAAATTAAAACATTTAGTAGGCGCACCACACATAATAGAATTATATTTGCATTCATCATTAATATTTTGAAATGCATTATATTCTTTATTTGGATCAACTATATCACAATGTATTTCATCAACTAAAATAATAACATTATTTATATAACATAAATGGCCAATTTTAGCTAATTCTTCTTTTGTATAAATTTTACCAATTGGATTATGAGGATTACATAAAATCATAAGTCTTGTTTGAGGTAATCTTAATTTTTGTTCTAAATCATCGAAATCAATATGATATTTATTATTTTCATAAATTAATTTTGATTCTAAAACATTTCTTCCATTATTAATTATTGAATTAAAAAAGATATTATAAACTGGAGCTTGAATTAAAACATTTTCTGCTGGTAAAGTTAATCTTCTAACCACACTAGAAATAGAAGGAACAACACCAGTAGAAAATAAAATATCTTCTTTTTTCATCAAATAATGATGTTTTCTTTCCCACCATGAAATAATAGAATCATACCATGATGAAGGAATAATATTATATCCAAATATTTTTTGATTTAATCTATTATTTAAAGCATTAACAATAGGTTCAGCTACTTCGAAATCCATATCTGCCACCCACATTGGTAATTCGTTTTCTTTAATATCCCATTTCAAAGAATTTTGTTTAGTTCTATCAGTTAATTTATCAAAATTATATTTCATTGATCAACCTCTATTTTAATTTCATTTTTATTAATTTTTGGATCATCTAAAACAATTTTATCTATATTATTAGCTTTAATATATCCACTTTTTGGATTAACTACACTATCAATTTTACCAATAATATTAGCTTTTACACTAGAATATTCAAATGATCTAGTTGTATTAATTAATTTACAATTTTCTAATATTATATTATCCATATAACAAAATCCTTGTAGACTTTCAATTGTACAATTAACAAATTTAATATTTTTTGAATTCCAACCTAAATATTCTCCACATATATATGAATCATAAACAACTACATTATTACAATTCCAAAATGAATCTTTTGATAATAATTTTGCGTTGTGTATTTCTATATCACTACCACCATCAAAACAATAATTACCATATAATGTAAAATTATTTATTTTAACATTTTTAGAATTAAAGCCAAAATAATCTCCTTTAGCTACTACATTATTTAAAGTAATATTATTTGAATTCCAAAATGTTTCACTTGCATTAGGCATACTTACATTATTTAAAACAATATTATTACTTCTTCTAAAAGATTTAGGAGCTTCAATTAAACAATCATTAAAAGTAATATTATCTGTATACCAAATACCAGAACGAGCCATTTCAAATAAAACACAATTATTTAAAACGATATTTTTACTATACCAAAGAGGATATTTCCATTTAAAACTTGTATTATTTAAAATAATATTTTTACTTTCTTTTAATGGCGATTCACCATCTTCAAAAATACATTCATTAATTAATAAATCTTCTTTTTGAAATAACGCTCTTTCACCTATTAATATTTTTCTATTAATTTCTTCCATATAATCCTCCAATCTAAATAAATAATATATTATTTATTATGTAATTAATCAATTATTTTTATATATTTAAAGCATTCTTTTTCATGTGAATAAATTATTCCAATTGCTTGAAAATATGAATAAATAATTGTTGAACCAACAAATTTCATTCCTCTTTTTTTCAAATCACAAGAGATTTTATCGGATAAATCATTAGTAGTTTTATTTGTTTCATAAATTATTTTATTATCCCAAAAAGTTAATAAATAATTTTTAAATGAAGAAAATTCTTTTTCTATATCAAGAAAAATTTTAGCGTTACTAATTGTAGCTTTAATTTTTAATTTATTTCTAATGATATTTTTATTATTCATTAATTCATCGATTTTATTTTCATCATAATTAACAATTTTATTTATATTGAAATTATCAAATGCTTCTATAAAATAATCTTCTTTGTTTAAAACGCATTCCCAAGATAAACCAGCTTGAAAACTTTCTAAAATAAGCATTTTAAAAAGATAATCTTCATTTAAATTTAAAACTCCCCATTCATTATCGTGATAAAAAACATATTTCTTATTTTTAAGATTGCACCAAGAACATCTAATCATATTTTTCTAATTCTAATAAATTAATTTTATTAGATATTCCTCCTACATAACCTACCATTTTATTATTAATTCCTAATACTCTATGACATGGCACAATTAAACATATTGGATTCGATTTTACTGCTTGACCAACAGCTTGTGATGACATTTTTTTAATTCCTCTTTTATCTATAATAATTTTAGCAATATCACCATAAGTAATAGTTTTTCCATAAGGTATAGATTTAATTATTGATAAAACTTCTTTTTTAAATGGAGTTAGATAATCTATTCTATATTCAATATCAAAATCAGGATTTTTACCCGAAAAATATATATCTAACCATTTTTTTGTTTGTTTAAATATTTCTAAATCTTTTCGTTGATAATTATTTATATGTATATTTTTTTCAGAAGAATTTTTAAACCATAATCCAGTTAAAACATTACCATCACTACTTAAAACAATATCATCGAATTTATTTGGAGTTTTATAATAATCAATATACATTTAATTCACCTAAAATAATTATAAATGATATATTTATTTTTTGATATTGTTAATTAAATTTTTAAAAGAAATTATAATCATTAATAACTTAATTAATATATTTGAAATAATAATTAGAATAATTTTTTTGTTTCAATAAATATGAATAATTTACTGAAGCATAAATTATAATTTTATTATCTATAATAAGTAAAAGATAAGGTCTTAAATATTTTGAAGTAATAAAATATAATTCACATAAATCTATATAAATAATATTTATTTTTAAAAACTTCTTCATAAAACTCCTTAATTATAATTAACAATAACTTTATTATCTAAATCATTAGCAATATCTTTACCTTCATATAAAGATAAATGTGAATTATTAAAATTAATTATTCCTTGATCTTTAATAGCGTTAGTATCATACGCTAGATAATAATATTTAGCATCTATTTTTTTTGTTTCAAAAATAAAATTATTAAATGTAACATTATGATTATTAAAATAAATATCTGTACCATTAAACATCATAAAATTAGCGCTTATTTCTTCAGTAACAATATGATCTTCAATTAAAATATCATCAGTTATATTTAAATTATAAAATTCAAAAACTACATTTAAATATTTACAATTAATATAATTATTTTTTGTAGATTTAACATTATGATAAACAGTATTAGCAATATTAGTTGCATTAATTATATTATCTTCATAAATAGATTTACTATCAAATACACGATATATTTTATCAGTTGTAATTGTATTATTTTTAAATGAAAATTCTTCTCCAGTATTAGAAATAGTATAAAGACTTGATTGATTAATAGTTTCAAATTCATTATTTATTACATTTATATTATTACCATTATCTGCATGTGAATTATGGCAAAATATTGTATATAATTTATCTTGATAACTAGCATCAATTTTTATTTTATTATTTGTAAAATTAACTGTATCAGCTTTGCCATAAAGAAATAAATAATTAGCTGAATACATCTCGATTACATTATCAATATAACTTACATTATATACAGGTGATAATTGATATCCAACTGTTAAACCTACTACTCTTGGTCCAAGTTCTTCATTAGGTTTTCCACCAATAATATAATTATTTTTTAAAACAACATCTTTAATATATCCTCCACCAGTTTCATTAGGATATAAACTAGTATCTCCACCAGCAAAAATAGCAATTACTTCGTCTTTACAATTTGAATATATTTTATTGTTTTCTATTTGAGCATTATAACAACCTTTTTTATAAATATCTCTTAACCCTATTCCTCCACCTTCAACAGTTGAAGAATGATTTTCTAGAACACAATTTAATACTTTAACATTTTTCCAACCAGTAAAAAAATCAATCATACCAGAAGAAGAATATATTTTTGCTTCTTGAGGTAAATAAAAACTACAATAACTAATAATTAAATTATCAACATCTCTAGCGGATAATAATCCTAATAATGGATCTTGTAATTTTTCATTAACACAAACAGTAACTTGAAAACCAAATATATTAATATTTTCAATATCATTATGAACATAAAATAAACAGCCATTATTTGTTCCACTTGGACTATAATTTTCTATACATGAAAAAGTTGCATTATAAGCATAATACCCTTTATTAGAAGCAAATATATCAAAATTATCATTAACTAAATAATATCTTTTTGGTAAATAAATATTTTCATATTTTAATTTTTCAGTAAAATGATTAATATATGTATCAACGTATTCATTTTTATAACCCATTTGATAAACATTAATAGTTGAATTAAAACAAATATATTTTAATGATTTATTTTTTTCTTTATTAGAAATTATTAATTCATTATCATTTTCAAGATATTCTTCTACAATAAAATAACCATTTCCACCATCAAATTCTTTATAATATCCTTTAGTTAATATCATTGTTCCTATTTCATTATTTAAAGCATCTTCAACATTATTTTCTATTTTATAATTAGGATAATTTATTTCATTCAATTTTGTATTTTTATAAATATAATATGAGTTTTTATATATTATTAAATCTTCATTATTATCAATATTATAAATTAAACTATTATCTAATTTAGATTGTAAAATATTAGAAAAAAGTCTATCATCAATATTTTTTTCTTTTATATAATTATTAGTTTGTTCTATTCTTTTATTTACAACTCTTACATCATTATTAAAAATAAAAACAAGTAATGGAATTATTAATAAAGATAAACAAGCAATTATTGTTAATATTCTTTTCATTTTTTACCTCTAATCACATATTAAATTTACTATTGAAAAAATTAAAAGTAAACAATTATCTTGTTAATTATTTTTATAAAAATATGAATTTAGATTTATAAATATTACTTTAATATTTTTTCCATCCCTATTTTTTGAACTTTTAATCCAATTTTATTATAAAATTCAACTGCATTTTGATTATCTGCTCAAACATTAAGCGTAACATTATAACAACCAATCCCTTTAGCGTATTCTAAAACATAATTATATAATTCAGTACCAATATGATAACATCTATAATCTTTATCTACACATAAATCATCAATATATAAACTTTTTATTGGTTGTAATGTATGACTTTTAGGAATTGAAACAATACAAAAAGCATAACCCACAACTGCTCCATTAATATCTGCAACAAATATTGGTTTTGAATTATCTAATAATATATCTTCTAATTCTTCATTAGTATATTTTCTTTCACCTGCAATAAATAAATCAGGTCTAACATCACTATGTACTTTTTGAACTTCAAATAATAATTTTACAATACCATTTATATCATTTTTATTAGCTTTTCTTATAATTAAATTACTCATAATAAATTTCCAACTAAACTATTATTAAATTATAATTTATTTTAATATTTATTTGCATCAAATAATTCAGCTGGAACATAAAGAAAATGATTATGGTCTTTAAAAATTAAATAAGTGTCTTTTTCTTTCTTTATTTTTTTAATAGGAAAACTATATTTTTCTTCTTTTAATCCATCTAATGATTTTAAAAATAAAATAGCATTATTATTTTCAATTATTAATTCATGTTGATATGACCAATTATTAATATTTATCAATAAATTATAACTATACCATCTATAATAACCAATCCATGACAATCCACCAAAAAAAATTATTATATATGGTATTCCCATAGTTAAAAGTATTATTTTATTATTGTTTAAATAAGCTGGCACAAGCATTGGAACAAAAATAAATGTTAAAACAAAAAAGCAAAAGTAAGGAATTGTAAGTGGTCTCAAATGTCTAAGCATAATTTTGCGAAAAGTTTTTTTATCATATATGTATGTTATTTTATTTACGTTCATATTACTCCATTCATAATTATTAATTAATTATACATTGCATCATCTATATTTTAATATTATCTATAAATTGAAAGTTTTTTGCAGTTTAGCTCTTTTATGATAATTGTGTAAAAGTATCACCAATTAATTTTGCACCTCCAACTACTTTAATTATAATGTTTTTGTAAAATAAATCAAATTATTTGCAAATTATTTGGCTAGATAAAATAATTTTGAATGAATATAACATTTTTTGATTATGTATATTTTTTAGTAACATAACCATTATAAAATTTTATACATTAATAAACATCTTCAAATATAAGCAAAAAGGTTTGAATAAGCATTTCTACTATATCAAACCAATTATTTTATTATTATGGTGCTGGCTATAGGATTTGAACCCACGACCCACTGATTACGATTCAGTAGCTCTACCAACTGAGCTAAGCCAGCGCACCTAATATTATATAACATTATTTTTTTAATTAAAACACTAATATTTTTTTATTTTAAAACCATTATTAATTAATAAATAATAATGAGCTGTATAATTAGAAATTGTCCAAATTGATCCACCAGCTATATTTAAATCATCAATTAATGATAATTTATCTTCTATTGAGCTTGGATCATCAAATTGAACTTCGTGTTTAATATTATCTTTAATATAATTAAAATATGGTGTTCTAGCTTCTTTATATCTTTTTATTTCAACATGATTATTATACGCTAGAGGAATTGCTTTAGGATTAGTAATGCTATTAGCTTTTTGTTTTTCTTTATATGGAATAATAAAATCATAACCATAATTAGGTATTCCCATGATTATTTTTTTATTATCCATTTTACTTTTCGCATATTCAAGGACTTCTTTAACTAAATTATATGGTGATACAGGCATACTAGGTCCATATGTATATCCCCATTCATAAGTCATTAATATAACATGGTCAACATATTTACTTAATGATTCATAATCATGAGCAGTATATAATAATCCTTTTTGATTATCACTATTTTTAGGTGCTAAAGATATTGATAAATAATATCCTTTTTCTTTAAAAAATTGATTTGCTTTTTTAACAAATGCAATAAATAAATCTTTATCTTCTTGTTTAACATATTCAAAATCAATATTTAATCCATAATATCTTTTTTCTTTTAATATTTTATTAATATTAACAAATAAATTATTGATATTTTGGTTATTAGAAATTATTTCATGTGCTAGAGATGGAGAAAATCCTCCTTTATTTTTAGCGTTAGTAATGACCATAATTGGTTTAACATTGTTTTCATACGCTAAATCAATCCATTTATTGTCATTAATTAAATCTAAAGAACCATCCTCTTTTACTTTATAACAAAAAATTGATAAAAAAGTTAAATATGGTAAAGTTTTTTTTACATTCTCTACGTTAGAATATTCATAACAATACCCATTAAAAATCTTTTCTTCTTTATTATTATTTTGTTTTCCATTATCAATCAATAAACATTGATTTATTACCAGTTTTGCAGGTTCAATTAAAGAATTATCATTAATAATTTTATTTTCATTAACATTATAAATTTTACTTAATTTATAAATATAATCTCCTTGATGTACAAAGTGAAAAAACATATTTATTCCTCCACAATAATATATTCATAATCATAAAAATTGTGATAAATTATATTATATTAACAATTTTTAGAAAAATGGTTAATTAAATAATTAAATGCAACAAAATAAGAAATAAAATGAAAAATAAAGAAAAACAAGCAAAAAAAAGCAATTTTATATAAAAAAAGTATAAAT
>QWCN01001886.1_pt1 | contig 29712 bp, 18 predicted proteins | sample 1972711 | NCBI WGS metagenome assembly QWCN01 (sample SAMN09866707, study PRJNA288562) | Human gut metagenome isolate term1_stool, whole genome shotgun sequencing... | isolation source: gut | host: Homo sapiens | place: USA: California
GGAATATCTGAAAGCAGGGCAAAAGACGACGCTCGATATCGTCATTCTCAACAGCGACAGTATGAACGAGCCTTTCGAATTGTTCCTCGATAATTTCCGGGGCGAGAAAGCGGCGTAAAAGGAACGAAAAATCCGAAAAAACGGGAGCGGCGGGACGGCGAGTACCGTCGTCCCGTTTGCGTTGAGGAGTTTATGTATGCAATTTTATATTTTGCCCAACACCGTTAAGCATAAATTCGGCGATCCCATCCCGCGCCAAACGCGGATCTGCCTCGTCGGGGCAAAAGGGGAACGGGTGGCTTTTCAGGCGATTCTCCCGCAGGCGTTTCCTTGTGTAAAATTAACTGCGGACGGGACGTGGAAAACGCAGATTTTTTGGGAAAAATACGTGGATGTCGCGCAACCCTCCTCACAATTGACTGCCGCGGGAAAATATCCGGACGTCATGGTGGAAACGGGACTCGCGGAGGCTCGCGGGGAAAATTCATCCGAGTGCGGGGAAGGTCTGATCTGGTGTTTCGCGGATATTCCCGCCACCGCCGAACCCGGCAGTTATACGCTCACGCTCACGGCGGAAGCGGACGGCGAAAGGGCTTTTGTGCAGGCGGAAATAGAAGTTATGGATTTTTCCCTGCCGATCAGGAACGGCAACGTCACCTCTTTTGCAATACGGGAGGATATGATACGCGGGAAAGGTGCGATTTGGAGAGCAAAGTACGAGGCGCTGGTCGAAGAACATTTAAAATACCGTCTTTCACCGACGAAATTGGTCCCTTACGGACAATGGGAGCAGGCGGACGTGTTGGCGGCGGCGAAAAAAATGACCGCCGATGATCGCTGCGCGGCGTATTCTCTGCCTTATAAATCTTTTCTGGAAGACACGATCTACGAAAAAGGACAGGAATGTCTGGACGTGACATATTTGACGGAAGTTCTTACGCTATTGGCGGAAAACAGTACGGACGAGTGCAATCTTTTAAAAAAAGCGAATTTTTATATCACTTTTATCGACGAACCGACTCCCGAGAAATTTCATAGCGTGCGGCGGGTCTATCGGGAAATATACGAGGCTAAACGGGAGGTCGCAAAAGCGGTGGATTTTTCCGACAGGCGCGAGGTGGAAAACAGCCTGCTCACCTTGGACAATATCGTCACCGTCTTCCAGAAAGAGCCTATTTACGGTGAAGTGGACACCTGGTGTCCCACCTTTTGGGGATATTTTAAGCCCGAATACGTTTACGAAGCGGAAAAGCTGCGCGGATTGGGAAAAAAGAACTGGTGGTATGGCTGTGTCGCGCCGCATACCCCGTTCCCAAATCTGCATACGGACAGTCCCATGCGCGACAGTCGGTTTGAAAGCTGGCTGAGGTTTGCTTTCGATATTATAGGCAATCTCTATTGGGCCACGAATCTCACTAAAAAGTACGACGAGTCGAAAAAGGCGTATACGGATTGCGACGTTTTGCGGGAAACGCTGCTTTTTCCCGGCGCCTGCGGGGATGGTCTGCTCTTTTACACCGAAACGGAATATAACGCGCCGCTTCCTTCTCTCAGGCTTTTCAGTATGTTTTTGGGCTTGCAGGAATACGAGTATTTTTTGGCGGTAGACCGCGCCGCCCATGCCGCCCAAGGATATTATCTCAAAAAAATGGATGCGAGAGAGATGCTGGAATCTTTTTTTCTGCGCATAGCCAAAGGAACGATGCTGATTTACGATTTCGACGTCGAGGCGCTTCGACGAGAATTGGGCGGACACGTCGTATTCGCGGAAAATAACTTGTTCACGGAATGCAAAGCGGGAGAAAAAAGAAATCTTCTCTGTGTTTATTCTCCCGTAAACGCCGAAGTGATATGCGACGGCAGACGAGGGGAGGAAAGTCTTTCGGGCAAGGGAAAGAGGACCTGCTTTTTCCTGGCGCACGAAGTCCGTTTCGCCGAGATAGACGTGTCGTTAGACGGAAAGCATTTGAAATTAAGAAAATTTATCGATTCGCCTCGGAAATATCTTCCGCTGACTCATTTGAAAAGCAATACTCCGAAAATCGAATGCGGTAAAGCGTTAGAGGAAAAGGGGACGTATGTACGTTTGAAACCTTTTGTAAACGAAGAGCAGCCTTCTGTTTTTCTTCCCTTTCCCGCGAATCTCGCCGAGATAAATAGAATAGAGGTGGAAACGCAATCTTTTTCGGAAGACGCCCTCGTGCTGAATACGGTGCTGAAAGACTCTTCCGGCGGCAGATATTGGCCGGGATACGGAATCATACGCGAAAACGGGGACAGTAAAATTTCCGTCGCGGTGACGCGTTTGACTCAAAACAGGTTAAATTCGGATACGGACGCCGTTCCCTCTGAACGGGTGAAGGAAAACGCGGCAGCCGCGGCTGCCTTTGATTTTGAAAACGTGGCGGGAATAGAATTGGTGTTTGGAAACAATGTGAAATTATTGGACGACAATCGGGAACGCCGGCGGGCGGAGTATTCCTTTCTCTTAAAAAGCGTTTCGATAACCTTTTTCGAAAAACAAGAAAAATATCGCTGACGATTCTCACTCGGGAGGTTTTTATGATATCGTACGATGACAAAAGCGGGATTTTTAAGCTGACGACGGCAAATACCGCCTATGCGTTTCAAATCGTCGGGGGAAAATATCCCGTACACTTGTATTACGGGAAGAAACTGGCTGAGAAAGGGCTGGAAAAACTGCGGGAAGGAAATATTTACGGCGCATCCGTCTATTACGCGGATGCGGGAATGGGATTTTCTCCCGATGTGGAACTTTGGGAAACCGCTTGTTCGGGGTGTGGCGACTTTCGGACGCCTTCGCTTAGGATTTCAGAGGCGGACGGCGCTTGCGATCAGCTTTTCACCTTTGAAAATTATTCTACCGCAGAGGGAAAGCCCGTTTCCGTCAGCGGACTTCCCTTGGCGGAAGGCGCGGATTGTTCCACTTTGACGCTCGATCTCGTAAACCGAAGGAAAAACTTACTTTTGCGACTCTTCTATACGATATACGAAACTTCGGATGTTATCTGTCGGCGCTCGATCCTGATCAACCGCGGAACGGAACAAGTAAGAATCGGGAAAATGGCTTCGCTCTTGCTGGATCTGGATCGCGGCGATGGGAAAATTCTCAAATTACACGGAACTTACGGCTTGGAGGCGCAGCCGGAGTTGTCCGAGATCGCGTCGGGCAATCATTCTTTCGGCAGCGTCAGGGGAATCACCGGGCACGAATATAATCCCTTTTTTGCAGTCTGTTCTCCCGAGTGCGGTGAAAATGGCGGGGAGGTGTATGCGTTTAATTTATTTTATTCGGGCAATTTTCTCAATGAGGTCGAGCTTTCCCATCACGGCACTTTGCGCATCGTTTCGGGAATAAATCCCTCCGATTTCAGCGAGGTTTTAAAGCCCGGGGAAAGCTTTGAAACTCCGGAAGCGATCTCCCTCTATACGGACGGGGGGCTGGGCGATATGTCGGGAAAGATGCACGCTTTTATCCGAAACTACGTATTGCCGAAAAAATACGCGTCTGTTGAAAAACCCGTCCTTCTGAATACTTGGGAAGCGTTTTTCTTTGATTACGACGAAAAAAAGATTTTGGATTTTGCCCGCAAGGCAAAAGATTCGGGCATAGAACTCGTGGTGATCGACGACGGCTGGTTCCGAAAGAACGATTCTTACGGGCTAGGCGACTGGAAAGAGGACCTGCAAAGATTCCCGGATGGCTTGAAGGGAATGTTCGAAAAGCTCAGAGCGATGGGACTGAAAACGGGATTGTGGTTCGAGCCGGAAATGGTCAGTGAACGATCGGACTTTTTTGCCGGGCATGAAGATTGGGTGCTCGGAAAAACGGGAGAAAGATTTTCCTCGCGCAATCAGTTGACGATCGATTTTTCCAAACCCGAGGCGGTGGATTTCATCTATCGAAAAATTGCCGACGTTATAGCCGCTTGCAAAGCGGACTATGTAAAACTGGATATGAACAGACCTTTGACTAACGTATTCTCCTTAGGCTGCGAGAGGGAAAAGCAAGGCGGTGTCTTTCACCGATACGTCCTCGGATATTATTCTTTTCTTCAACGACTCACCCGGGATTTTCCGGACCTTTTGATAGAGAATTGTTGCAGCGGCGGCGGTCGTGTGGATTTGGGAACGATGAAATATTCTTCGCTTCAATGGATATCGGACAATACGAACGCTTATGACAGAACGCTTATTCAATACGGACTGAGTTTTGCCTACCCTCCCGATTGTATGTCGGGACACGTCACTTTCGGCAGCGGACCTATCAATCGGGACGCCCCCGCCTATTTTAAGTACCTGGTCGCCTCTTCCGTCAATTTGGGGTACGAGTTGGATCTCAACAAGCTGTCCGAAGAAGAACGGCGGAGAATAAAGGAGGAAATCGCCGAATTCAAAAACGACGCTTCCCTGATTTCGAACGGACGGTTTTTTAGGCTATACAGTCCCTTTGAAAAGGGCGGTTATGAGGCGCATCTATATGTTTCCGAGTCGGGCGACGAAGCGCTGCTCTATTTCATTCAATTGAATGCAAAGCTCGGCAAAGAACATTTGATTTTGCGCTTAAAGGGACTGCTTCTCGAAAAAAAATATGAATTATGCGACACGGGCGAAATTTACGACGGTTCCGTTTTGTCGTATGCGGGATTCAGAATAGACGACCTGATAGGCAGCAGCCGCGCTTCTAAGGAGATTGCGCACGCTCCGCAAGGACGGGGATGCGGCTCGGGGGCAAAGTTTAGATTCCGTATGGTAAGGGATTAATAAAAAGAGGGCGCGTTATTCGCCCGACGGCAAGCGATCGGAAACAATGATTTTCTATTTTAAGAGGTATAAAAATGAGAGTAGCGATCATCGGTTACGGCGGCAGGGGAATGCTGTATGCGGAGATACTGAAAGAAAAAGGCGTGGAAATTTCCGCGGTCTGCGACGTGAACAAAGCTAAGCTCGCCTTAGCACAAAAGCGTCTGGAACTCGCGGATGGGGCTTTATACGCCGAAGAAGAAACCTTTTTCAGAAAAGGAAAATTGGCGGACTTACTCATCGTATCCACGCAGGATCAATTGCATCTTCGCCATGCGGTAAAGGGCCTCGATCTCGGCTACGATCTGCTGCTGGAAAAGCCGATCGCCGCGTCACAAGAAGAATGTGAAACTATTTTGAATAAGGCGCAAAAACTCGACAGGCGGGTCTTTGTCTGCCACGTTCTGCGTTACGCGCCGTTTTTTTCGGAAATCAAACGTCGGCTAAGCAGCGGAAAGTACGGAAAAGTCGTTACGATAGCGATGACGGAAAACGTAGCCTATTGGCATCAGGCGCATAGCTATGTGCGCGGAAACTGGCGAAACGATAAAATTTCCACGCCTATGATCCTTGCCAAATGCTGCCACGATCTGGATTTAATCGTTTGGTTTATGAACGACAGATGCGGCGCTGTGAGTTCTTTCGGAAAATTGAGCTATTTTGTTCCCGACAACGCGCCTAAGGACGCGGCGGAACGCTGTCTGGATTGTAGGTATGTCGATTCTTGTCCGTACAGTGCGAAAAAAATATATATTCAGGACCGTGCGGAAAAGGGGATTCTCGGCTGGCCTTGCGATATAGTGGTTTCCGAGCCTACGGTAGAAAAGCTGTACGAAGCGCTGAAACACAGTCCCTATGGAAAGTGCGTTTTTCGCTGCGATAATAATGCGGTAGATCATCAGGTGGTAAATATGTCCTTTATCGGGGGCGCTACCGCACAGTTGACGATGACGGCTTTTTCCAAGGACTGCTATCGGGAAATTCACGTTCACTGCGAAAATGGGGAAATTTACGGAAATATGAAGGAGAACAGGCTCTATTGCAATCTCTTCGGCTCTGAAAGCGAAGAGGTAAACGTCGATATCATTGCCGATTCTTCTTACGGACACGGCGGAGGGGATTGGCGCCTTTTGGAAGATGTTTTAGGCTTTTACGAAGGAAAAGCGGCGCGTGCGCTCACTTCCATCGAAAATTCCATACAGAGCCATTTTATAGGATTCGCAGCAGAAAGTTCCCGTTTGGCAGGAGGCAAGTTATTTCGGCTGTAATCCCTGTTAAGAAAGATAAGGTATGATTTAAATATTTTTTCAGCTTTTGCTTTGATCGAATAGGAGAAAAGCAATTTCCGGCGGAAAAAAGCGTAAATTATCATGCCTCCTGCGGAGAAAAACAATTTTTTCGAAACAAGAGTGAGGGGCGCGACGTCGGGAAACGAAACGACGAAATCGTGCGGCTTGCACGACGGGAAAGCGGCGGGTTTCTTTCCTCTCCGCCATGTTTTAAACGGGAAAGGCGGCAGCAGTCAGCGAGTGTGTTCCTCCGTTGCACATATGAAAAATTGTGCAAAAAAACCTTGGAATTGTTTACAAATTCAAAAAATCGTGCTATAATGAAAATATGTATATAGCGGATTTACACATTCATTCCAAATATTCGAGGGCAACCAGCAAAAACGGGGATATTCCCCATCTCGACCTCTGGGCAAGGAGAAAGGGGATCGGGCTTGTCGGCACGGGCGATTTTACGCATCCCGCCTGGCGGGAGGAGATGGCGGAGGCTTTGGAGCCCGCGGAAGCGGGGCTATACCGCATCAGAGAGGAAAATCGCATCCGAGATTTCTGCGATTTTTCCACATCGCCGCGCTTCGTCGTTTCAGGGGAAATCAGCTGCATTTATAAGCAGGACGGAAAAGTGCGCAAGGTGCATAATGTGATTTTGCTGCCTTCTTTGGACGCCGCCGAAAGACTGGCTTTGAAGCTGGAAACCATCGGCAATATCCGCTCCGACGGACGCCCCATTTTAGGACTTTCTTCCAAGAATCTGCTGGCGATCACTTTGGAGGTTTGTCCGGATGCCGTCTTTATTCCCGCCCATATTTGGACGCCGCACTTTTCCCTGTTCGGCGCCTTTTCGGGTTTCGACGCGTTGGAGGAATGTTTCGGGGATTTGTCCCCGCAGATTCGCGCTTTGGAAACGGGGCTTTCTTCCGATCCCCTGATGAATCGGCGGGTGCCGCAGCTCGACCATTACACTATGATTTCCAATTCCGACGCCCATTCTCCTTCCAAGCTCGGCAGGGAGAGCAATCTTCTCGATGCGGAATTGTCCTATCCCGCGCTCAAACGCGCGCTCGAAACGGGGGAGGGTTTCGGCGGAACGATCGAGTTTTTCCCGGAAGAGGGAAAGTATCATTTAGACGGACATAGGGCGTGCCGGCTTCGGCTTACGCCGCAGGAAACAAAGGCGCTGGGCGGAAAGTGCCCGATTTGCGGAAAAAAAATTACGATCGGGGTGCTCAATCGGCTCGAACAGCTCGCGCAAAGAGAAGAGAATTATCTCCCCGACAACGCCAAACCTTTCGAGCATCTGATGCCTCTGCCCGAAGTGATCTCCGCTTCTTTGGGGATTTCCGCGGAGGGCGACAAAGCGGAACGCATCTATAAAAAGTTGCTTTCCGATCTCGGCTCGGAAGCCGAAATTCTCCGTCTGCGGGAGTTTGACGACATCGCCCGAGCGGGGAACGAACGCATTGCCGAGGGGATAAAACGGCTGCGCGAAGGAAAAGTGGTAAAGACGGCGGGTTATGACGGCGAGTACGGAAAAATCGCGCTCTTTACGCCCGAAGAACTTAAAAATTCGCGGGGACAGCTTTCCTTCTTGGACGAGCTTCCCTTAGCGGTTGCGGAGGACGTTCCAAAAGAGGTTGGAAAATCGGGCGGAAAGCGGGCGAAAGCCGAAGCGGGGGAAAGAGAACCTGCCGTTCAAGAACAAAAAATGTTCCGCGGCATCAACGCCGATCAGGAAAAGGCGGCGGGCAGTAAGGCGCGCGTCACCGCGGTAATCGCGGGGCCGGGCACGGGGAAGACGTTTACGTTGGTGGAGCGGATTGCCCGCCTCGTCGAAAACGGAGTAAGACCCGAAGAGATCACCGCCGTGACCTTTACGGTGCGGGCGGCGGAGGAGATGCGGGAAAGGCTCGCCGTCAAACTGAAAAAGGCGGCGTCGAAAATTACGGTGGGCACCTTTCATTCCATTTGTTTCTCTTTTTTAAAAGACGAATTTGCACTTGCCGATCGCGCTTTTGAATTGAAGACGGCAGGCGCGGTCATCGCCGAATACGGAATCAAACTCGCGCCCCGAAAATTTCTCAATAACGTTTCCGCTTTTAAAAACGGAAAAAAAGCGGATTGTAAAGAGGCGGTCGAGGAATATAATAGAAGATTAAGACAAGCGGGCGTGCTGGATTTTGACGATTTGATCGCAGAGGCGCTTTCCCGAAAAATAACGGGAAAACAGTTTAAGTATCTGCACGTAGACGAGTTTCAGGACATCAATCCCGCCCAGTACGATTTGGTTCGTCTGTGGCTGGGCGAAAGCGGCAGTTTGTTTGCCATAGGCGATCCCGATCAAGCCATCTATTCTTTCCGCGGCGCTGCCGCCGATTGTTTTTCGCTTCTGCAAAAGGATTATCCCGGCGCCGTTTCCGTCCGTCTTACGGAAAACTATCGCTCGACGCCCGAGGTATTGAACGGCGCGCTCCATGTCATTCAGAACAATAGCGGCGTCCGCGCTCTTGCGGCGATGAAGCCGTCGGGAGTGCCCGTGCGGTTGGTGGAATGTGCTTCCGATCTTTCGGAAGGCATCTTTATCGCCAAAGAAATCGCCCGCATGACGGGCGGACTCGATATGCTCGGCAAGGGAAGAGAGGAAAAATTGCGATCTTTCGGGGATATTGCGGTGCTCGCGCGGACGCATCGCCAGCTCGCCGCGGTGGAGCGCTGTCTTCGTCGGGACGACATCCCCTGCGTCACTTCGGCAAAAACGGAATTTCTGGAATCCGCGGCAGTCGGCGGTTCGCTCGCCTTTTTCGGCGCGATCCTTGCACAAAGCGACGCGGCAAAAGCGCAGGCTTTGGAATTTTTGGGCGGCGGCGAAAATTTCGAAAGGGCGAAGGAAAAATTTTTGCCCCGGATGAAGGACAGACCGAGAAAGATCTTGGCTTTATGGAAGGAATATCTGCATATCGATTCCGCGGACTTCGAAGCGTTGATCCAGGCTGCACATTATGCGGATATGGCGGAATTTTTGGACGCGATGCGGCTGGGGCGGGAAGGGGACGTTCTATTGCCCGACGGCAATGCGGGCGGGAGCGCGGGCGCGGTGAGGTTGACGACTCTCCACGGCTCCAAGGGACTGGAATTTCCCGTCGTGTTCCTTTGCGGACTCACCGAAAAAGTGCTGCCGCTGGTTTCTTCGCAGGAAACGGACGAGGAAGAAGAACGCCGCCTTTTCTATGTGGGGATGACGAGGGCGAGCGAGGAATTGATTTTGACTACCTGCGGCGATCCCTCCCCTTTTTTGTCCGAACTGCCCAAGGCGGTCAAAAAGGAAAAGGCGCTCGAAAAGCCCCTTGCCAAACAGCTTTCGCTGTTTTAAAAAGAAGGAAGCCTTCCGTCGTGATGGACGGAGGGCTTTTTACTGCGGCTTTTAAAGTATATCTTGCGGGAAAAGAGGGGAAAAGACTATAAAATTCACGCTTAATAAAAGGGACTGAGAGGGCGCGCGGAGGAAGTTTAAAAATTTACTCGAATTTACTTTACACTTAGAAAAACGAATGAAAACAGCAAAAACGGTCGAGAATTTTTTTAGAAACCGTGTTATACTTTTTACGTAAGGAAAAGAGGAAATGGAAGAACAGATTGCCGCCGTAAGGCGTATGCAAAGTTACATCGAAACCCATCTCGACGAAGAGATTACATTGAGCGGACTTGCCCGGGCTTCCTGCTATTCGCCCTGGCATTCCCATCGGCTGTTCGTGCGCTGGTTGGATATGACTCCCGCAGATTATATCCGCCGTCTGCGGCTGTCGAAATCGGCTCTTCTTTTGCGAGAGGAGGGCACAAAAATCATCGACGTGGCGTTCAGGGTGGGGTTTAACAGCGTGGACGGCTATCAGCGCGCCTTCTTTCGGGAATTTCAGTGCAATCCCAAGGAATATGCAAAAAATCCCGTTCCGATATTTCTCTTTAACCCTTACAAAGTAGAATCTTCAAAAAAAGAAAAGGAGAAATTATCGATGGAAACTATCAAAACGGTTTTGGTGCAAGTTACAAAAAAGCCTGCGAGAAAAGTACTTATCAAACGCGGAATGAAAGCGGACGAATACTTTTCCTATTGTGCGGAAGTGGGGTGCGACGTCTGGGGGCTTCTTTTGAGCGTCAAATCTCCCGCCGGGGAGCCCGTCTGTCTGTGGCTGCCGAAAAAGTACATCCGCCCGAATACGTCCGAATACGTACAGGGCGCGGAGGTGCCGCTTGATTATTCGGGCGTTGTCCCCGAAGGCTTTGACGTGATCGAATTGCCTGCCTGTAAATACCTGATGTTCCAAAGCGAACCGTTTGAAGAGGAAAATTATCGGGAAGCGATCGGACAGGTGCAAAAGGTCGTCGAAAATTACGATCCTTCCCTGCTCGGTTACGAATGGGACAAAGAGAATCCGCGGATTCAACTGGAACCGAAAGGAGAGCGGGGGTATATCGAATTGCTGCCGATAAAATAAAGGTGAAAAATTTATAAACTTTCCTCTTTTGAGAAAAATGCACTCGCAGGAAACGCCGTCGGAAAATTCCGAAAACGGCGTTTTTTGATGGAAAAAATAAGGATCAGAGGAGAAGTAGCCGTATTTTTCCTTTATTCGAATACAGGAAGAAAAAGACAAGCGGGTGCAGACGAAAAAGTGAGAAAGCCTCGGTCCGTGATTTTTTTAAACCGATATTTTATAATGGAAAACAGAAAAACTCTTCCATTTTTTTCTTAAATTTTTGTTTTTTGTGGTATTGACAAGGGAAAAGAATAGTAGTATAATGCAAAAACAAGCGTTTTAGGGGCGAAGGAAGAGAAAAAACGGCAAGGAGAAAAATATGAGTGAGCAAAAGAGGGGCAGGAAGCGTTGGGGACACAATTTCATCGTCAGCATCGTGTTGCTTTTGGCAGGTATTCTCATTCTGTTCGTTTTTTCCACCGCGATGATTTATCATAACGAGCGGGAATCGGCAAAAGAAAAAAGCGATATGCTGACGCGGCGCGTGGCGGACGAATTCGATTCCGCCCTGACTCGCATCAATACCATCAGTATGTCCTTGTTCCTGACTCAGACTTTTCAGGAGCAGGCGTTACAACTGCGCGAAGGGACGTCTGAAACGATTTCGGGCATCGTCGATTATTTCGAAATGGTAGCCATCGCGGACGAAGCGCTGGTGAAAAACGTCGTCTATGTGCCTTACGGCGAGGACGGGGCGGCGGATAAAAATCTGATAGTCAATTACGGCAGCAATTACGATTACGTGGGCAATAATATCGACCGTATCGTCGCTCTTGCCAAGGAAACGGAATTTTCGGACGGCAGACTTTTTTACACGAACGTATATTTCTGGACGGGGGAACTCACGAGCTATCTCGCGTTTGCCCGCGTGATTCGGGGAATCACGCCCGCCACTTATTTTTCAAATATCGGCGTGGGTGTCGTTTTCGTACAGGGGGAGCAACTGCGCGAGATCGTCCATTACGCCCGCACGCTGGACGGCTTTGAGATAGCCGTTTGGGACGATGCCGCGCGAAACGTAAAAGAGCGTTCCTCCTCCGTCCTGTTCGCTTCTCATGATTCTTTCGATCCCTCCGTACGCACGCAGGAAAGCTATTATTCCAAAACGTATACCACCTCCTATTTTTCCTGGAAAATCACGGGTTACTACGACGTGTGGTACGCTTTTAAATCGGGATATTCCACGTTCGTCACCTATGCGGTCATTCTCGTGCTCGCCTGCGGTCTGCTCTCCTTTTTCAGCATTTTTATTTACAGCAAAAGCGCCAATGCCTACGATTATCTCTATCGCCAGTTTTCCGACAGGCAAAAAATCTCGGACGGCAGCTTCGGGCATATTTCTTACACCAAAAACGAACAGGTAAATCAGGTCATCGAAAGTTTTAACTCTTTGTCCGATTCCGTCAACGCCCTAAACGGGGTGGTGCGGGAGCAGGAAAAGAAGGCGCTTTCGCTGCAATTGGAGAACGTTCAGTTCCGTTTGGAAAGTCTTTATTCGCAGATCAACAAGCACTTCCTGATAAACGTTCTGGCCGTGGTGCGCTCGCTCGTCAACCTCGGCGAAAAGGAACAGGCGAATTACTGTTTGGAAAATCTCAGCGTGTTTCTCCGCACTATTTTGACCATAGAGGATACGGCGAGCGTCAAACAGGAGATCCGTACGCTGGAATCCTATCTGAATCTGCAACGGGTGCGTTATCCGAAAGTGGAATGCGATATTCTCTGCGACGAAAGCCTGCTGGAATGCTCTATTCCGAAAATGCTGCTTCAACCCATCGTGGAAAACGTATTCATACACGGACTGAAAAACAAAAAAGGACGTATCCGCGTAGTGTTCAGAAAACGTAAGGGCGGAATGCTCTTGTTTGTCCTCGACAACGGCGTGGGAATGGAGAAAGAGCGGGAACGCGAGGTGAACGAAAGCCTCAGAACGCTGAAAAATCCCGCCGGGAGTTCCGCGGAGGAAACGCACGGCGTCGCTCTACTGAATATACAGAAGCGCTTGCAGCTGATTGCGGGCGAAAAGAGCTCGGTAAGGGTAAAGTCGCTCGCTTCGGGCGGAGTAGTGACGCTGGTGAGAATATACTTTAAAGGAGAAAAAGAGGATTTGTCGTAAAAATCTTTAAATCTGCGCATATGTGCCCATACTATAAAATATATAAAATAAACACAAGCTTCTCTATAATTATTCCATTTCAAAATTGTTTTGAATATGACATAATAGATAAGGAAAATTCGGCGCGCCGAAAGGAGAAAGGATGTTTAAAGTATATTTTGTAGATGACGAAGAGTTGTTGCTTCGGGAACTGATCGGAATTATCGACTGGAATGCGCAGGGTTTTGAAATTTGCGGCTACAACACCGATCCCGTGGCGGCAATGGAAGAAATTTTAGCGTTGAAACCCGCTCTCGTCCTTTCGGATGTACGCATGGACGTACTCAGCGGATTGGAGCTTGCTGAAAAAATAGCGGAAAAAGAGCCGGAGATATCCTTTGCGTTTTTGAGCGCTTACGACAGTTTCGAATACGCCGTCAAAGCCCTGAAAATCGGCGCCCGGGATTATCTCACGAAACCTATTTCCGCCGTCGAACTTGTCGGACTTTTATCCAAGGTAAAAGCGGCGAAGGAAGCCGAGCTTGCGGCGGAGCGCGTCGGGGAAAATCGGGAAAGCGAAACGGCTGCTGCGGACGCCTTTATCGACGGGCGCAGCGTCGTGGAATGCATGGTGAAGGATATTCACAACTCTTACGGGGAAAAGCAGTCTTTGACCGCCTATGCTTCCAAGTACGGTTTCAACGCCTCGTATTTAAGTCAGATGTTCAAAAAGGCGCTCGGCGTTTCCTTTAAAGAGTATGTGCTCGATTATCGCATGAAGCAGGCAAAGGAACAGATTGAAAGGACCAATCGCAGTATGCGGGACATTTCCTCCCGGGTAGGATACGAGGATTATTTTCAGTTCAGCAAAATTTTTAAAAAGGTCTTGGGCGTTTCGCCGACGGAATATCGTGCGGAACTGCGGCGGACGGGAAAACAGTCCGAAAAATAAAGGACTGTTTCTTTTACGTATCAGACGGAAAAATGGTGGGGAAAAAAGAGTTCAAAAGCGTTTTTTAAACGAAAATCGGCTTTGACAAGGCGTTTAAACTTACGTGACGCGAGAGAAAATTTCCGAAAAGAAAACATATGCAATTGACGCCGGCGTATTTTTTGACGGATCGCGTTTCGTAGACGGAATTTTTGGAAGGGAAAGAAAAAGCGTCTGAAAAGGATGAGAACGCGTCCTTGTTTCTTCCCTTTTTCACGAAATTCATAAACTTATCACAAAGGATACCTAAAAATTAACCATTCCAAAAAGCTTTCAGGTGTGCGATAATAAGAGCACAAAAACCCGAAGGAGGCTGCCGGAATGGCTTTTTTTATGAGAGGAAATAACGATACGGAAAACGCGCGGGCTTCCAAAGAGGCGTGTGCGGATAACGCGGTTTCCGCCATCTCGTCCGGGAGGAAGTTTCTTCGGTGGGGTAAGGAACTCGGACGCAGAATATGGCGGCATAAAATATATTATCTCATGCTGCTTCCCGCTATCGTTTTATTGGCGATATTCGCGTATAAACCTATGTACGGCGTCGTGATCGCTTTCAAGAAATACTCTTTCCGCAAGGGAATTATGGGGAGCGACTGGATAGGCTGGAAAAATTTTGAAACGTTGTTCGAGATGGACGGATTCTGGGGCGCTTTCAAAAACACCATCATCATCAATCTATTGAAGCTGTTATTCGGCTTCCCCGCGCCCATCCTGCTTGCCATCATGCTCAATGCGGTGAAGATGAAGGGCTTGAAAAACACGGTGCAGACGATCGTTTATCTGCCGCATTTCGTGTCGTGGGTAGTCGTTGCGGGATTGTTGTTTTCCATGCTCGACGGGCGCTCCGCTCCCATTTATTTATTGTTTGATTCCATGGGAATCCAATTGAATATTTTTGGGGACGGTACGCAGTTTTTGGCGATGTTGGTGCTGTCGGATATTTGGAAGGAAGTAGGATGGGGCGCCATCATCTACCTCGCGGCGCTTTCGGGAATTTCTCCCGAGTATTACGAGGCGGCGAGATTGGACGGCGCAAACAGCGTCAAACAGTTCTGGTATATCACGTTGCCCATGCTTCTGCCCACCATCACCATTATGCTGATACTCCGCGTCGGCGGACTCATCGGCGGCGGGTTCGATCAGATCTACAATCTGTATAACACGCAGGTGTACGACGTCGCGGACGTATTAGATACTTTTCTGTATCGCTACGGTATCGGGGACGGGCAATTTTCCCTGGCGACGGCGGCGGGACTCTTCACGAATATCATCAATATCGTCCTGCTCGTTTCCGCCAATCTGGTCACAAAACTTATAGGAGGGGAAAGTCTTTACTGATTATGGATACTATTTTTAAAAAGAGATCTTCCGCTCTGTCGGGCAAACCGATGAAAATGAAAAAGCCCGCGCTCGACATTGCGCTGACGATCGTCAATTATTTTCTCCTCGTCTTTCTGGTCGTCGTCATGCTGTATCCCTTTTGGAGCATTTTGGTAAAGTCGTTTATGTCCGACAGGGATATTATCAGCTATCCGTATGCTTTCTTTCCAAAAAATTTGCAGTTCGACGGATATAAAACGATCTTTGTCAACAAGACGTATAACTTCGGCAGGGCGTTTGTAAATTCCGTTTTCGTCACGCTTGTCGATACCGCATATCAGTTGGCGATTACGACGATGGCGGCTTACGCGCTCTCCAAAAAAACGCTGCCCGGCAGAGGAATCATCTTCTTCTATTTCATCTTCACGATGTACTTCGGCGGCGGTCTGATCCCTTACTATATGGTGATTCGGGATCTGAACCTTCTCGATTCCATTTGGGTGCTCATCATCCCGCACTTTATCAGCATCTTCAACGTACTCGTCATGCGTTCGTTTTTCCTGGGGATTCCCGCGGAACTCGAAGAGGCGGCGCGGATAGACGGCGCGGGCGATTTCAAGGTGTTTCTCGTCATCGTCATCCCTCTCTCCAAAGCGGTGCTCGCCACGATAGCGCTGTTTATCGCCGTGGGACAGTGGAACGACTGGTATTCCGCGATGCTGTTCATACAGGAGGCACCCAAGCGCCCCATGGCGTATACGTTACAGGTTATCATCGAAACCTGCCGCGGCACAAATACGGACAATCCGGGCGGAGTGGGGCAGCGCGTCATCGGCGAAAGCATCCAATACGCGGCGATCATTGTTTCCACGGCGCCCATCATACTCGTCTATCCCTTCCTGCAAAAGCATTTCACCAAGGGCGTGCTGATCGGCTCGGTCAAGGGATAAAAGATAAAAAACGAACTCATGCGTTTTCTTTTTGAAAACGCAGAAAATAAGAGAATAAGGAGTAAAAAATTATGATAAAGAGGAATCTTTTGAAAAGATGCGCGACCTTGCTTTTAGCCGGCGGCATGATTTTCGGATTTACCGCCTGCGGCAACCATGGCGGCGAGGACAACGGCAGCGACAGCGGCGGATCCGTTCAGAGCGGCAATGAATACGAGGGCACCAAAAAGGATAAGTTCACGGGCGACGGCAAGCTCATCGTCGAATATTTCGGCGTCGATATGGACACCTTGCAATCGCGCAGCGACGATACGCAGCTGATCATGGACACGATCGAAAATAAATTTCAGGTTTCGTTTAAGATCATGAACGGCTCCGCTTCCTCCTGGAAAACGCAGCTCAATCAATATATCGGCGGCGGCGACGTGCCCGACATTTTCTTCCACACCAGGGATGAACCGTCCTATTCGGGCTGGCTGGAAGAAATGTACCTGTTCAATTATTCGAGGATGCTGGACGATTATCCCAATCTCAAAAAGGCGTTCGAACGTTTCCCCGCGGACGGAATGAAAAATCTTTTGGGCGGGGACTATTACAGCTACCCGATCGTGATGAACGATTCCACGGGCGACGACATCATCAACGAGCACGCCCTGTATTATCGCAGGGATTGGTACGAAGCGTTAAAGGCGAAGAACTGGAAGCCGTCCTCAGGGAGAGCGCTGGTCGATCCCGAAACGGAGAGTTTCAATTATCTCAACTTTTACGACTTAATGGAAGGCTTTACGAAGGGCGACCCCGACGGCAACGGCAAGGAAGACACCTACGGCTATGCGGGGACGAAAGAGGGCGGCATTTATTGGTGGTATCCTCTGCTTTCCATGTGGGGCGTCAATACGGACGGATGGTATAAAAACGATAAAGGCGAATGGATGCCCGAATGTATTTCCGACGAATACAAAAACGCGGTTTTGTGGATTGCGGATATGTACGACAACGGACTTATCAATTCCAATTACGCCACTACTGCCACGCAGGCGGTAATGAAAAACGATTTCGTCAACGGAGTGGCGGGCATGATGACCTATAACGCCACCTATCCCATGGGCAAGGGGATCCTCGATCTTATGGAAACGTTCGCCGTGGGCGGCAAGAGCCTTTCCGACGTCTGTCGCGCGATGCCCGTGGTGACGGGAGTGGACGGAACGAAAAAGATGTGGGGATATCCAAATTATTACGGTTTTCTCGCCATCAACAACGACGTCACGGTCAATAAGAAGCAGAAAATACTTTCGATCATGGATTGGATGCTTTCCGAAGAGGGCATGATGGTGCTCAATTACGGCATCGAAGGCAAACATTATAAGCTGAAAGCGGACAAAACGATCGAATCGCTCCTCGGCAACGATACTTCGGGGTTTCCCAAGACTCTCTATAACGAAACGGTAGCGCCCGGTATTTATCGCATTAAAGGTATGGTTTCCTGGTCGACGCCCATTCCCGATTATATCGAACACTACACCGAACAAATGCAGCTTCTCACGGCCTGGAAGAGCGACTATTTCTATATGGACGAACTCGCCTACGCTTCCGTAGGGACGGATTACGCGTTGAAGATCTCTCAGCTGGGGGATTCGACGGATAAGGCGTTCAAAGAAATCGTGACGAGCATTTCCGGCAACGCGGCGGCGAAAAAAGAAACGCGCGAAGGGATTTGGAACAGCTATGTAAACAAATATCTCAAACAGGGCGACGGGTATATCAAGGCGATGAACGATGCCGCGAAAACGCAGCTCGGTTTGTAAAGAAAGATGAGATAAAGGGAGAAAGACAATGAAAAAGACGGCAATCTATCTCTTTTTGGCGGCCCTGCTGGGCGTCGCGGGCAGTTTTGCGGGCTGCGGCGGCAATACGGACGCCTCCTCTGGGGGCGGAGAGTCTGCAAGCGGAGGCGAAGGTCCCTCCGTATACGCCAAATACAGTGGTGTGGCGGATAAAAAAGAGGACGCGGCATATTCCTTTACAGACGCGGCTCTGGCGGAGAGCGTGGCGCTGTATCCGGAGTCGAGGGGCGGAAAGACCTACTATGTCGCCGCGGCGGGAAAGGACTCCAATTCTGGCTTGACGGAAAACGACCCCGTCACGCTGGATAAGATTTCTTCCCTGACTCTGGGCGCGGGCGACAGCGTACTTTTAAAAAAGGGCGATACTTTTAAAGGACAGCTCTTGCTCGAAAACGTTTCGGGCGCGGACGACAATCCGGTCACCATCGCTTCTTACGGTACGGCGGACGCGAAACCCGTGCTCGAAAACGGGCAGGACATCAGGGATGTGCTGGTATTTAACAAATGCTCCAATCTCGTCATCCGCGATTTGGATATCAACGTCAAGTGGAAGGACCGCGGGGACGGCGACGGCGGCGCGGCGACGGGCATTATCGGCAATTACGATTACGTCGGTACGAATAAATATAAAAATATCTATATCATCAACAATACGGTGCGTTCGACGGGCACGCGCAGCAACGTCATGGGAATTACGGTAGGCAGCGTCGAAAGCACTTTCGTCTCCTGTCCCTCCGACGTCCTCACAAACGTATATATCAAAAACAACCTCGTCTACGACGTCGGCAGGAGCGGAATCCATGCGCACGGCTGGCTGGCAAACGAAAAAATCAATCAGAATAACGGGCTTCACACCCTTTTCCGCAATGTGTTCGTAGATAACAACGTGGTGCACGACGTGGGGTGTATCGGACTGTACGTCGGCTGTGCCACCAATTCGACGATGAATCGGAATCTCGTCTACAATACGGGTATGTACGACGTCGCCGAGGTGATGGAAGGCGAATGCGGCATCATGGCGATCAGCCTCGATACCTGCGAGATCAAATTCAACGAATCGTATAACAATTACGATTCCAAGCTCGGCTACGACGCGATGGCGATCGACATCGACTGGAACACGAAAAACTGCATCGTGCAGTATAACCATACGTATGACTGTATGGGCGGCGGTATCGGCACCATGGCGAATGTAGACTGCGCCATTCTCAATAACCGCGTGGAGAATAACCGCACGGCGACCAATCAATACGGTCAGATCTCCGTCGGGGATTTCACTTCCCGCTATGCCGCGGTGGACGAAAGTATGCACACGGTGAAAAATCTTCGCGTCGAAGAAAATCTCATCGTGGCGGCGCCTACCGATTTCAAGGGAATGTTTACGGCGAAAAAGTCCAACGGCGACGACAATTGGTCGGGAAATGCTTATAAGGATAATCACGTCGTCTATACGGGCGAGGAAAAAGATTTTTATTGGAATTATGTGGACGAGGCGATTCCCTGGTACAAATTTGCGGGGAATAAGTATTACAGTTCCGATCTCTCCGTGTTCAAGTGCTTCGATTACACCGAGTATGCCCATATCGATTATACCGACGGCGCCAAACCCTATGAATTCGACGGTAAATTTCCCTCGTGGGCGCTTCGCGACGTCGGCGCCACCTATGAGGAATATACGCCCGACGGAGCGCCTTCCGCGCCCGCGGAGGCAAAGGCGGCTTACGCAGACGGCAAGCTCACTCTTTCCTGGACGGCGTCCAAAGGCGATCTTTGGCATTATAACGTCTTTGCCGTAGGCGAAAAGGAAGAAGTATCCTATCGCAAGATGCTGGGCGAAACCAAAACGACTTCTTTCACGCTCACTCCCGAAAGCAAAGGAACGTTCTACTATATCGTACAGCCGGAGTCCAATCAAGGCGTATTGGGAGAAGCGTTGAAAATAAAAGTAACGCTTTCCTGAATCGGTTAAATAATCAAAAATCGGCTAAAAAGGACGGAGAAAGGGAAGAAAGACCCTTTTAAAACGAAAAAGTCACAATTTAGAGGGAAAACATGAAACTATTGCGTTTGGCTCTGATCGGAGCGGGGAATCGCTGTACGGCGTTGTATAAAGCCGACTTGAAAAAGCGAAGCGACGTGGAAATCGTCGCAGTGTGCGACACCTGCTCCGAAAAGAGCGAAAAACTTGCGTCGCTGATCGAGGCGGACGGACGGGTTCGTCCCTCCGCATACGAGGATTATCGAAGGTGCCTCGGCGAAGAAAAACCGGACGCCGTACTCATTTCCACCGCCTGGGAAGCGCATTTGAAAATCGCTATGTACGCCATGGAATCGGGAATCGCCGCGGCGTGCGAAGTGGGCGGCGCGTACAGCCTCGAAAGTCTTTGGGAGCTCGTTCGCTGCTACGAAAGGACGGGCACGCCCATTATGCTATTGGAAAACTGCTGTTACGGCCGATTGGAGCTTTTGGCTCTGAATATGAAGCGCTCGGGCGTCCTGGGGCGGCTTGTGCACTGCGAGGGCGGCTATCGCCACGATCTTCGGGAAGAAATTTCGGGCGGGGCGAAAAACGGGCATTATCGCCTTTGGGAATACATCTGCCGCAACTGCGAAAATTATCCGACGCACGAGATCGGACCCATCGCCAAACTTTTGGATATCAACTGCGGCAACAGATTTTTAACGCTCACCTCGATGGGCTCTCTGTCCGCGGGTATGGAAAAATATGCCCGGGATAAAGAGATAGAGGCTTTGGCGGGTGTGCGGTTCAATCAATCGGACGTGGTCACGACGCTCATCAAATGTCAGAACGGCGAAACGATAACGATTACGCTCGACACCTGCAATCCGAGATACTATTCGCGCGGTTTTTTGGCGCAGGGTACGAAAGGACTCATCGCGGAGGAAAATTCTTCCGTATATCTCGAAGAAGACAACCCGGGAGAATGTTACGATTGGAGCGCTCACTATAACAACGTCGGTCGCTATTACGAAAAATACGAGCATCCTCTTTGGCAGGACTATCATCCCGGCAGCGAGGGGCACGGCGGCATGGATACGCTGATGCTCGACGGGTTTTTCGGCGCGCTGTCCGAGAAAAAGCCCATGCCGATAGACGTGTACGATATGGCGACATGGATGAGCATTTCTGTGCTTTCCGAGCAGTCGATTGCGACGGGACAGAGCGTGGCTTTCCCCGATTTTACGGACGGAAAATGGATCGTCAGAAAAAATACGTTTGCGACGGATTCGCCGCAGGTGAAGAAGTAAAATGCGCGGGGAACGGATGGATTCCTTCCGCTTTCCCCCGCCAAAAAATAAATAGTATGGAGGAAAAGTATGAAGAGAAAATTGTTGTTGACTGCCGCGGCGGCGCTGTCCGTCGCGTTGATGGGGGCTGCGGTGGCGTGCGGGAATCCCGTCCACAGTTCGGATGAGAACAGCTCCGGCAATCCGCCCGCAAGCTCTGCGGAAGCATTGACTCTGGAAGAGTTCAAGATCCCTGAATCCGCTTTTGTCGAACTTGGCGAAACGTATACCTGTTCGCCCGTCAGCGCAAAAGACAGCGCGGGAAACTGGTATGTGGCCGTTGTCAAAGTGACCAATGCGGCGGGCGAGGAAATGTCTTTGACGCAGAACGTATTTACGCCCGAAGCGCTCGGCGACTATACGGTTACCTATACAGTCACGTTCGGCAATAATCAGACTGAAAGCAAATCGTATACGCTGGAAGTCGGGGACATGACGGAGCCGGAAATCGAGTCGGAAGAGCTGCTCGGCTATAACATGACCGTACCCGGCACGAAGGTGGATTTGACGTCAATCACCGTTTCCGACAACAGCGGAGAAGAGATTGCGCCTATTGTCAAGGTGTACTTCGGCGACGACGAAGTGACGGTGGGCACCGACAAAACTTTCACCGCTTCGGAACAGGGTACGTATACGATCTCCGTGACCGCTTCCGATTCTTCGGAAAACACCGCCCGGAAGAATTTTTACGTTCAGACGGTCGCCACCATGGAGGACGACATTTATTATCTCAACGAGTGGTACGCCAGCCAGATCAGCAATAAATTCGCCCGTTTCGGGGAAAAGTCTTATGAAATCGGTTTGTTCGACGAGCATACCAATTGGTTCGACGACTTCTCCATGCTCGGTCAGGTGGGAATCGTCGGCGACTGCCGCAAGGTTTCCTTTTGGATGTATTACGACTTCGAGGGCGCGGGCTACAACGGTACATCGAACGTAAACGGTCAATATTACGATATGGAAGTCTACGATGTTTACGGGGACGAAGTGGCTACGAATTGGCAGGATAAGCACGAATTTAACGGCGCCACTTGGTATCGCGTCGTCGTCGATTTGAACGCTCCGCTCGTCGAGGGATACTCGGCTGCGGATTCCCTGTACGGCTTTAAGATTTTCTTCGGGCTTTGGAATCTGGACACGGGAAACAACGTCATCGCCAAAGGCGTCAAGGTTTATCTCGATCAGATCCGCCTTCTGCCCGAAGGCGACGAGGTAGACGAATACGACGAAAAGCCCGCTCCTCCCGTAGTGGAAAAAATCCCCGGAGAAGTGACGACGCTCGGCTATACGGCGATGTTCAACGCGGTAAGGGCGGCAGACGGGGCGATGATTACGGAGAACGCTCTTGCCGACTACGGTTTCCGCCACGGCAAGGTGACGGGAACGGTTGCCGATTTTAAAGCGGGAACGCGGGAAACGGCGGACGGCACTGCCAATGTGCTGGGAGATCTGGAAAAAGGCGCGTATATGGAAAGCTGGCGTATGTATACGGGCTTTAACGACGCCGTCATCTACGAAGTCCGCGCCAAGCAGGAAATGTTTGTCGACTTCTGCCTGGACGCAGCGGCAGACAGCGCTTTGGGCGGCTGGGTGGATACCAAGGATTCGACGGTCACCATTTACAAAAAAGCCGCGGACGGCACGATCACCGCGCTGTATACTTCCTCTAACGAAAAGGCGGCGGATTTCTATCCCGATCAGAAGTTTTATCTCCAAGAGGGGGAAACGCTCTATTACGAATATCTGTTCCCCTGGGAGGATTATCGCAACGTTTCTTTCCCCGTCGCCATGCAGCTGTATACCGCGATAGACAAACCCGCGGAGAACCAAGCGTAAACGCCTCAACGGAACGAATATGAAAGATAAATTTTTGTTGACGACGGAGGAGAAGCTTCGGCTTCTCACCGCGAAAGACGGCTTCACGACCGACGATCTGGACGGCAAACTGCCGAGTATTACCGCTTCGGACGGTCCGTGCGGCTTGCGTATCGAAAGCGAAAGCTTCCCGAAAGGGGAGCCTTCTCTTTGTTATCCCGCCCCGCAGGTGATCGCAAATTCCTGGGACAGGGCGACGGCGAGAAATATCGGCGAGGCGCTCGCTGCGGATTGTATCGATAAGGGGGTGGATATGATCCTTGCCCCCGGCGTCAATATCAAGCGTACGCCGCTTTGCGGACGAAATTTCGAGTATTTTTCCGAGGATCCCTATCTTGCGGGCACACTTGCCGCGGCTTACGTCGCGGGCGTGCAGTCGCAGGGCGTAGGCGCTTCTTTAAAGCATTTTTGCGCCAATAACCGGGAATGGGACAGGTGCTTCCAAAGCAGCGAACTGGACGAACGCACGCTTATGGAGATCTATGCCAAACCCTTTGAGATCGTCGTCAAAGAGTCGGCGCCCTGGACAATCATGTGCGCATATAATCCCGTCAACGGCGTTTACGCTTCGGAAAACGCATACATTTTAAAAGACGTTTTGAGGGAAAAACTCGGCTTTGACGGCGTAATTATTTCCGATTGGGGCGCGGTGCACGACAGGAGCCGCGCTTTGAACGCGACGCTCGATATCGAGTTTCCCTTTCATCCCGCTTCCCTTGAAAATCTCAAAGAGGGGATTTCGGGCGGAAAGATCAGAGAGGAGCAGGTAAACGAAAGCGTCGGAAGGATCCTTTCACTGCTCGATAAAAAACAGCAGGCGCAAAAGGCGCGAGGAAAGACTCCTAAGGCGCTTACTGTCGCGGAGCGCAGGGAGGCGGCTTTAAACGGCGCGAGGGAAGGCGTCGTTCTCTTGAAAAACGAAGGCGTATTGCCTTTGAAAGACGGGGGACGAGTCGCGATTTTGGGTTCCCTTTCCGAGAATCCGTCCGTCGCAGGCGGGGGCAGCGCGCGGGTGATTCCCTCACAAAGCCCGAGGGCTCTTCGCGAAACGCTCCAAGAGCTGCTTCCCGCTTCGACGATCTCTTATTGCGGCGGGTATGTTTACGCCAGCAGCATTCTGCCGATCGCCCTGCCTTGGGTGTCCGGACAGCGGGAAGCGGCGGAACTTGCCTATTTTTCCGATACGGCGATCGTTGTCGTCGGCACGAATCAGCTGATGGAAACGGAGTGCTATGACAGGAGTTCTCTGCGGCTTTCGCCCGAATTGGAAGGGTTTGTCTTAGCCGTCGCCGAAGAAAACGAAAATACCGTCGTCGTATTGGAAGCGGGGAGCGCCGTGGATATGACGCCCTGGATCGACAAGGTGAAGGCGGTGATCTATACGGGGTTTGCGGGCGAATGTATGAACGAGGCGCTTGCGGAGATCCTTACGGGAAAAGTATGTCCTTCGGGAAAGCTCTCCGAAACCTTCCCGCTTTGTCTGGAAGATACGCCGACAAAAGGCGAGCGGGGCAACGGCTTTGCCGAGAGGTATGCGGAAGGGATTTTCGTGGGGTACCGCTGGTACGACGAACAGGAAAAAACGGTGCTTTTTCCCTTCGGTCACGGACTGAGCTATACCCGTTTCGAATACGCGGATCTGGAAATCGAGCCGCGCGGTAAAGACGGCCTGGACGTGACGTTTTCTCTCGAAAACTCGGGAGTATGTAAGGGGAAGGAAACCGTGCAGCTGTATGTCCGCCAAAGGCACAGTCCCGTCGTTCGTCCCCAAAAAGAACTGAAAGGCTTTGAAAAGATAGCTTTGGAAAAGGGCGAAAAGAGGAGGGTGACCTTTCGGCTCGGAAGAGAGGCGTTTGCCGTCTGGTCCACCGTTCACAAAGGCTGGCATATCTTCGGCGGAGAATTCGAGATACTCGTCGGCGCCTCTTCGCGGGATATCCGCCTGACCGCGCGTGTAACGCTCGGCGGGGACGATTGAGAACACGCAACTTTTCGTTGCGCGTTCCAAACGGGATTTTCATTGACTTTTCTCCCTTTACGCCGTATAATGGCTGTGGAGGCGTGAGATGGAGATAAAGGAGATCATTGCGAATATCCGCAAAGAGGAAGGACTGACTCAGGCGCAGCTTGCCAAAAAGTTATACGTGACGCGCCAAGCCGTATCTAAATGGGAACGCGGCGAAGGTACGCCCGATTTGGAAATTCTCAAAAAAATTTCCGATACCTTTCAGTTTTCGATGGATTATCTGACGGGAAAGACGACGGAAAGAAAAGGCGTCGTTTGCCAAAGCTGCGGAATGCTCATAAAAGACGAAACGCAAAAAGGAACGGAAAAGAAAGGCGAGAAATCGGATACATTCTGCTTCTATTGCTATCGGGACGGACAGTTCACGCAAAATTGCACCGTGGAAGAAATGGCGGAAAAGAATCTTGGGTTTTTAAACGAATGGAATAAAGAAATGGGGACGAATTTTACTTTGGAAGAAGCGCGGGCCGCTTTGAAAGAATATCTGCCTTCCTTGCAGCGTTGGAAAAAGTAAGCGATTTTAAGCGCCGTAAACAGAAAGAACTAGAACGCTTTTTTCGGCTTCCGATAAGGTTTATTAAAAAAAAGCGCGAAAAGCGTTGCATCCCCGGATAAAAAACGGGCGTTCGGAATTTTCCGAATGCCCGTTTTTCTATTGACTCGATCGCTCTATACGGTTTCGACGTTTATAAGTGAAGAATTGCCGCTCTTGCCGTTGGGGGTTCCGCCCGTGATGACGATGCGATCGCCTTTTTTGACCAATCCGCTCTTTAAAGCCGCGATTTTCGCGAAGTAAAAGAGAATGTCCACGGAGGAATATTCGTCCGCCATCGCGGGGACGACGCCCCAGCTGAGCGCAAGCTGGCGGTAAGCGCGCTCGTCCGTCGTAAGTCCTACGATGGGAATAAGAGGACGGAAACGGGATACCATTCTCGCCGTCGCGCCCGTACGGGTACAGACGACGATCGCTTTCGCTTTCAGATCTTTTGCCAAAGTACAGGCGGAATGAGAAAGCGCTTCGGAGGAATTTTTTATGGCATAGCTGTCGATGGTCTGGATATATTCCACGTTGTTTTCCGCACGTTCCACGATTTTAGCCATCGCCCTCACCGATTCCACGGGGAACGCGCCCGCGGCGGTTTCGCCCGAAAGCATGACGGCGGAGGTGCCGTCGTAAACGGCGTTCGCGACGTCGGAGATCTCCGCCCGCGTGGGACGGGGATTGTGAATCATGGATTCCAGCATTTCCGTGGCGGTGATGACGCGTTTTCCGTACACCCGGCAGCTGCTGATCATACCCTTTTGAATGTCCGGGAGTTCTTCGTAAGGGATCTCTACGCCGAGGTCGCCGCGAGCCACCATGATCCCGTCCGTAACTTCCATGATCTCGTTCAAATGCTTAACGCCCGCCCGATTTTCTATCTTTGCAATGATGTCTATATGCTCTCCGCCGTGTTCGTTCAGAAAGTTTCTCGCGTCGATGGCGTCCTGCGCCTTGGAAACAAAGGAAAGCGCCACAAAGTCCACGCCTTGCTCGATTCCGAAAAGCAAATCTTCCTTATCCTGCTGAGAAAGAAAAGTGAGATTCAACTCCTTATCCGGAAAAAACATCGACTTGCGGTTGGAGAGTTCGCCTCCGACTTCCACCGTGCACACGACGTCCGGCGCTTTCACTTCCCTGACTCGGAAAACCATAAGTCCGTTATTTAAAAGAATCTTATCTCCGGGATGCATTTCTTCGCAGAGCCGGTCGTAAGAAACGCCCACGCGCCGGTTATCGCCGACGATGTCTTCGGACGTAAAACGGAACGTATCGCCCTCGTTCAAAAGAACTTTGCCCTCTTTAAAAGTCTTTATTCTGAATTCGGGACCTTTTGTGTCCAGCATGATGGGAAGCGGGACGTGCTTTTCTGCACGGACTTCCTTGATGGTTTTGATTTTTTCGGCGTGTTCCGCGTGCGTACCGTGGGAAAAGTTCAGCCTCACGACGTTCATCCCCGCGTCCGCCATGGCGGAAATGATCTCTTTGGTAGAACTGGCAGGCCCTAACGTACATACGATTTTCGTCTTTTTCATATTTGATTCCTTGATAAAAAATTTCTAATTATATTTTACTATTTTTTCCGTAAAAAAGCAATACTTTTTTCGCAAGATATGCTATAATATATAAGGATTTGAGTTTGTTATACGGTCGCGGGGTCTTTTAAGACCATGAGGAAAGTCCGAGCAGCATAGGACAGGGTGCCTGATAACGTCAGGTGAAGGCGACTTCAAGGAAAGTGCAACAGAAATAAACCGCAGGGCTTTCGCCCTGTAAGGATGGAAAGGCGAGGTAAGAGCTCACCGATATCGCGGTAACGCGGTATGCCATGTAAACCCCACCCGCTGCAAGATTGGGTACCTGCCACATAGGGCTGTCCGTCCGGCAGGATACCGTGAATATCGCTTGAACTTGCCGGCGACGGCAAGTCTAGATAGATGACCGTACACGACAGAACTCGGCTTACAGACAGACTCAAATCCCTTTTTTAAAAGGTCCGGTTTTTTAACCGGATTTTGTTTTTTTCGGCATCAAAAAGCCCCGAACGGATAAGTTTCACAAAATCAGTTTCACGAAAGCGCTTTTCATGCCGTATTTAAAAAGCGAACAGGAGGACAAAGCGAATGGAAGTTGCCCGTTATTTGGAAATTTTACACATATTTGAAAGGTTGAAAAACAATACCCGACATTCTTATACTTCCGCAAATCGAAAAGAAAGCGTAGCGGAACATTCTCATCGGCTGGCGGTGATGGCGTATTTCGTCAAAGACGAGTTTCCCGAAGTGGATATTCAAAAGGTCGTCCTCATGTGTCTTTTTCACGACATCGGAGAGGCTTTTACGGGAGATATTCCCTGTTTCGAAAAGACGAATTCCGACGAAGAGCTTGAATCTCAAAAAGTGAGCGCCTTCTTAAATTCTTTGCCGTTGCCCTATAAAACGGAGCTTGAAAAGCTGTTTGAAGAAATGGAAGCGCTCAAAACTGACGAAGCAAGGCTATATAAGGCTCTGGATAATATGGAAGCCGTCGTTCAGCACAACGAAGCGGACATTTCCACGTGGCTTCCGCTCGAATACGATTTGCAGCTGACGCACGGGGAAGAATCGGTATCGCATTTCGGATACACCAGACGGCTTAAAGAAGAGTGTAATAAAATCACTTTGGATAAGATTAAAAACGAAAAATAAAAGAAAAGGAAGAGGGAGGCTTTGCCTCTCTCTTTTACTATGTCTGGCACAATATTTATGACAGACATAGTAAAAAATGCCTTGGAATTACTATTTCAGACATAAATATTACGTGTGGCGTAGTAATTATTTTGTCCTTTAAAAAATGTGCGCGAAAAAGCGAGAAAAGTTTTGAAAAAAGAAGAATTTTAGCGGCATAGTACAAACAATCCCCCTCATACGATAGAGTACTTTTATTTTTACGGGCAAAAGGGCGGACTTTTCGCGGAGAAAGGACGCTTTCCCGTTTTTTGTGAGGCGGTGGGCGTATGTTTTTGGATTTTCTGTGGGCAATTATAGGCAAAATTGTATTTTTTACAGGGGCGATCGGAGGAAAAAACTCTTTTCCCAAGCCTCTTTCGAAGGAGGACGAGGAAAAGTATCTCGCTTTGGCGGCAAAAGGCAGCAAAGAGGCGAAAGATGTGCTGATCAAGCATAATATGCGTTTGGTGGCTCATATCGTCAAAAAATACACGGGCGCGGCGGAAACGGACGACTTGATTTCCGTGGGGAGCATAGGCCTTATCAAGGCCATCAACACTTACGAGCCGGGGCACGGCACCGCGCTCGCGACATATACCGCGCGCTGCATAGAAAACGAAATTCTGATGCTTATTCGCACCAATAAAAAGCATAAAAACAACCTTTCCCTTTCCGATCCCGTGGGGACGGACAAAGACGGCAACGAATTGACACTGATGGACTTGTTGTTTGAAAAAGAGGATTGCGTTTTCGATAAGGTGGAAAAATCCGTCCAAAGGGAAAAACTTTTGCGGCAGATAAAACTGATTTTGAGCGAGCGGGAATACACGGTATTATGTCTGAGATATGCCTTAAAGGGCGGAGTGCCTCTCCCTCAAAGGGAGGTGGCGAAAATGCTGAAAATTTCCCGTTCTTATATTTCTCGAATCGAGAAGAGGGCAATAGAAAAACTGCGCTCCCGTTTGCGTCCCGAAGACTTTTTCGAATGAAAAAGGAACGGGAAACTTTTTCGGGCGCGCGGTGTACAGGGAAGTGAAAATCGGAGCAGAGGATCATGATAAAATTTTTCAAAAGGATCTTGCTTTCCGCCTTCTCGTTTTTAGGGCTTTTCCTATGAGGAGATAAGCGGAATAGAAGAGGAATGCACAGGCTGTCAGCGCCGAGATATAGACGACGGAATTGACCTGCCAGCCAAAGCGTTTGACGATGTCCCGGCAAATGACCAAGGGACTGGGTTTGGGACCTATAAAAAACATATTGACGTCGTTGCCGGGACAGCGATAGCATAAAAGGTTGATTCCGAAAGCGACTGCGCACAGACAAAGATACACGGCCGCTGCGGGGAGAAAATCTTTCAGGCGCGCGCCTGCCCGCCGCGAAAAGAAAAGGTAAAGGCCGAGAAAAATCA
>QWCN01002877.1_pt1 | contig 29698 bp, 23 predicted proteins | sample 1972711 | NCBI WGS metagenome assembly QWCN01 (sample SAMN09866707, study PRJNA288562) | Human gut metagenome isolate term1_stool, whole genome shotgun sequencing... | isolation source: gut | host: Homo sapiens | place: USA: California
GCGAAAACGATGCAGGTCCCGACGCTCAGCGCGATGTAAGCCGTTGCGGGACCGTAATCCCCGGCCCGCAGCAACCGTACGGCGTCGGCCGAAAAGGTCGAGAACGTGGTGAAGCCGCCGCAAAATCCTACGATAAGCAACCATCCTGCCGCAGCCGATGACGTCGCTTCCAGCAGAATGCCGATCAGCAGCGACCCGAGGGCGTTGACCGCGAACGTTCCGGCCGGAAATCCCAGCAGCGTGTGCCCTGCCAGCAGCCAGGCCGAGAGCATATAGCGGACGACACTGCCGGCGGCGCCTCCGAGGCCCACGGCTAAAAGTTCACGAATCATAAGTTAAATATAGGCATTATTTTACGGATGTGCAAATTTAAGCAAAAAATGATAACGATCTGTTTTATTTTTTGCCCGAATAGGTGGAAAAATTGTTAAATCCGCATTCGGAACTGCCGTCGTTACGGTTCCCGGGTCTGCCCGTCTCCCGAAACGACATATTTGTAGGTCGTGAGTTCGGGAAGTCCCATCGGGCCCCGGGCGTGGAGCTTCTGTGTCGAGATGCCGACTTCGGCGCCGAAGCCGAACTGTCCCCCGTCGGTGAAAGCGGTCGAGACGTTGACGTAGACGCATGCGGCGTCGACCCGCTGTGTGAACTGCCGCGCCGTTTCCGCATTCTCGGTGACGATCGCCTCGCTGTGGCGCGAGGAGTGGCGTTCGATGTGGGCGAGGGCCTCGTCGAGCGATCCGACCGTTTTGACGGCCAGTTTGTAGTCGAGGAATTCGGTGCCGAAATGCTCCTCCCCGGCGGGACGGAGCTGGCAGGCGGGGTAGCGGCCCGCGAGGGCGGCGTAAGCCTCCGCGTCGGCATAGATCGTGACCCGTTCGGCGGCCATCGGGTCGCACAGTTCGGCCAGCTCCCCGAGGCGGCTGCGGTGGACGATGAGGCAGTCGAGGGCGTTGCAGACGCTCACACGGCGTGTCTTGGCGTTGCAGACCACGGCGCGGCCTTTCGCCAGGTCGCCGTCTGCGTCGAAATAGGTGTGGACGATGCCCGCGCCGGTCTCGATGACGGGGATGCGGGCGTTCTCGCGCACGAAGCGGATCAGTCCCGCACCGCCGCGGGGAATTACCACGTCGACATAGCCCACGGCCCCGAGCAGGGCCGCCACGGCTTCGTGGCCGGAGGGCAGCAGGGTGAAGGCAGCCGGGTCGATGCCCTCGCTGCGGAGCGCCTCGTGGAGCTGAGCGGCGATGGCCTCGTTGGAGTGGCGGGCGTCGCTGCCGCCTTTCAGCACGCAGGCGTTGCCGGTCTTCATCGTGAGTGAAAAGATGTCGGCCGTGACGTTGGGGCGCGCCTCGCAGACCATGCCCACGACGCCGAACGGTACGCGGACCTTGCGGACGGTCATGCCGTTGGGGCGGGTCCACTCGTCGATCGTCGCGCCCTGCGGCGCGGGGAGCCCGGCGACGGATTCCATGTCGGAGGCGATGCCCGCGATGCGCTCGGGCGTCAGCCGCAGGCGGTCGCGCAGGGGCGAGTCGGCGGCCATGGCCGCGAGGTCGAGGGCGTTGGCCGCGAGCAGTCTTTCGGTGTTCTCCCGCAGCAGGGCGGCGGCTTTCACCACGGCGCGGCTCAATGTGGCGTCGTCGGTCCGGGCCAGTTCTGCTCCGGCGCGGCGGGCGGCGGCAAACAGGGTTTCGTATTGCGTGTCCATCTTATTCCAAATATAGGTAATCGCAGTGAATCAGCGGTTTGAGGCCTTTGCGGCCGAGGTTGCGCTGCGCCGTGGCGCTGTCGCACGAAATGCGGCCCACGCCCAGCGGCGTGCCTTCGGGCGAGAGGATGCGCACGATGTCGTCGCGTTCGAACTCCCCCTCGACGGCGGTGACCCCCACGGCGAGGATGCTCGCGGCCTTGCTCTGCGAAATGGCCGCGGCGGCTCCGGCGTCGAGACGCAGGGCCCCCTTGGCGAAACCTTCGCTGCTGGCGATCCATTTTTTGACCCCCGAAGCGGGGCGGGGCGCCGCTTCGAAGCGCGTGCACACGACGTCGCGGTTCGTGAGAATGAGATCCGTCAGAATGCCGTCGCGGCGGCCGTTGGCGATCACGACCTCGATGCCTTCGCCCGCGGCGCGCGACGAGATGCGGCTCTTGGTCGTCATGCCCCCGCGGCCGCGCGAGGAGCGTGCGGTGTCGATATACTGCGAGAGGTCGCGGCCCGGGGCCACGCGGCGGATGACCTGCGATGCCGGGTCCGCGGGCGAGCCGTCGTAGATGCCGTCGATGTTGCTCAGGATGACGAGCGCCTCGGCGTCCATCATCGCGGCCACGAGCCCCGAGAGTTCGTCGTTGTCGGTGAACATCAGTTCGGTGACCGAGATGGTGTCGTTTTCGTTGACGATCGGCACCACGCCGGCGGCGAGCATCGCCTCCATGCAGTTGCGCTGGTTGAGGTACTGGCGCCGCGTGGAGAGGCTCTCCTTGGTGGTGAGCACCTGTCCGCAGGCGATGCCGTATTCGTTGAAGAGGTCGTAGTAGCGGTTCAGCAGTTTCACCTGCCCGACGGCCGAGAAGAGCTGGCGCGCCGAAACGGTGTCGATGCGCCCGACTTTCTGTTCGAGGATGCTGCGGCCCGAGGCCACGGCCCCCGACGAGACGAGGATCACCTCCACGCCTGCGCGGTAGAGCCCCGCAACCTGGTCTACGAGCGCCGAGATGCGCGTGGTGTCGGGCCGGCCGTCTTCGCGGGTCAGCACGTTGCTGCCGATTTTGATGACGATGCGGCGGTATTTTTTCGATTCACAATTCATAATTCACAATTTCAAAATTGTCTCGTCCGAACAAACTGGTTTGGTTGCGTGCGACAAGCCCCCTCCCTCCCGTCATTGCGAGGAGCGTAGCGACGCGGCAATCCGATCAGGGTCGTAATCTCACAATGCGTTCGGCAGATTCCCACGTCGGTCCTTCGGCCCTCCTCGGAATGACAATCCGATTTTCACATTTCACCCTTCGTTTCAGGGTTCATATTTATAGCCGACGCCTTTGACCGTGACGATGCGTTCGTCGCCGATCTTCTGGCGCAGTTTGCGGATGTGGACGTCGATCGTGCGGTCGCCCACGACCACCTCCGTACCCCAGATCTTGGCGTAGATCTCCTCCCGCGGGATCAGCCGCCCCGGTGACGAGTAGAGCAGGTCGAGCAGCGCGAACTCCTTGCGCGGCAGGGCGATCTCCTGTCCGTCGCGGATCACCGTGTAACGGTCGCGGTCGACCGTGATGCCCGGAGCCGGGGGCGCGGCGGGGGCCGCATCGGCGTCGATGCGTTTGAGGATCGCCTGCACGCGGCTCACCAGCAGTTTCATTTTGATCGGCTTCGTGAGATAGTCGTCGGCTCCCACGCCGAAACCCGCCAACTGCTGCTGCTCCTCGCCCAGCGCCGAGAGGAAAACCACCATCGTGTCTTTCAGCACGGGGTTTTCGCGGATGGCCCGGCAGGTCTGCGCCCCGTCCATCACCGGCATCATCATATCGAGCAGGATCAGGTGCGGGCGGCATTCGGCGGCCTTTTCGAGCGCCTCGGCGCCGTTCTGGGCCGTAAAAACTTCGTAACCCTCGCGGACGAGGTTGTAACGGACGAATTCGAGGATGTCGACCTCGTCGTCGACCAGCAGGATGCGATGACTCATGGTTGCGGTTTTAGGCGGCGGCGCCCGTCGTGCAGGGCCGCCATGCGGATAACTTTGCGAAGATAGTAATTTTCCGGCGAATAATCCAATAAATTGTCGTACCTTTGACCCTTCAAATATAACGATATGACCAACGAAGCTGATTTCAGCACCCTGGGCCTCAGCGAGCAGATGCTCGAGGCCGTCCGCGCAAAAGGATTCGAATCCCCCACCTCCATCCAGCGCCTCACCATTCCCCGCCTGCTTTCCGGCGACAACGACATCATCGCACAATCCCAGACCGGCACGGGCAAGACCGCCGCTTTCGGGCTCCCGATACTCCAGCAGATCGAACATTCGACGGAGGGCGTGCAATCCATCATTCTCGTCCCGACGCGCGAGCTGGCCGTGCAGGCCGCCGAGGAGCTGCTGAGCTTCAATGCCGGGCGGAGGCTCTCGATCACGGCCATCTACGGAGGGGCCGCCATGGGCGAGCAGCTGCGCCGTCTGTCGCGCGGCGTCGACATCGTTGTCGGAACCCCGGGCCGTGTGCTGGACCACATTCGCCGCGGTACGCTCAAACTGGACAAGGTCCGTTTCCTGGTGCTGGACGAGGCCGACGAGATGCTGAACATGGGCTTCGTAGAGGATGTCGAGGAGATCATGAGCCACACGGGCGAGGACCGCCGCGTGCTGCTGTTCTCGGCCACGATGCCCGAGCGGATCGTCCGGCTGTCGGAGGCCTACATGCGCGATACGGAGATGCTGCGCATCGAGTCGCAGCATTTGACCGTCGACCTGACGAACCAGATCTATTTCGAGGTGCGCGAGGCCGACAAGTTCGACGCTCTGACGCGCATCATCGACATCGAATCCGATTTTTACGGCATTGTCTTCTGCCGCACGAAGATCGGCGTGGACGAGGTGACGACGCGCCTGGTGGCGCAGGGATATTCGGCCGAGGGGCTGCACGGCGACGTGTCGCAGGCCCAGCGTGAGAAGATACTCCGCAAGTTCCGCGACAAGGCAGTCAACATACTGATAGCCACCGATGTCGCCGCGCGCGGTATCGACGTGTCGAATCTTTCGCACGTGATAAACTACTCGCTGCCGCAGGATTCGGAGAGCTATGTGCACCGCATCGGCCGCACGGGCCGCGCCGGGCGTCAGGGCACGGCCATCACGTTTATTTCGGGCGCCGAACTGCGGCGTTTCAACTGGATGATGCGCGACATCAAAGCCGACATCAAACGCGAGACGCTTCCCTCGCCGCAGGACATCGTGGCGATGAAGCGCGCCAAGATTAAGGACGACCTGCGGGAGATCGTCGAGAGCGAGGCATACGGCGATTACGCCGACTATGCCGCCGAACTGCTCGAAACCTATGCGCCCGACGTGGCGTTGGGAGCCCTGCTCCGGCTGGCGTTCCGCAGCGAACTCGACCAGAGCAACTATCCCGAGATTCGTTCGTTCTCGGTCGACCGCAAGGGCAAGACCCGGCTGTTCCTGACCCTCGGGTCGCGCGACGGCTATTCGGGCCGCAGGCTGGTCGACATGCTCAAACGCAAATGCGGACTGAGGGACAAGAATATCGACGACGTGCGCGTCTTCGAGAACTATTCGCTGGTGAGCGTGCCGTTCAGCGATGCCGAGAACGTCGTGAGCCGGCTCAACGCCTCGGGCGGACGCCGCCGCATCGCCCGGATCGACCGCGAGGATGCGGCCGGCGGGGCGAAATCGGAGCAGGGCGAATCCCGTCCCGAAAGGCGGAGCCGACGCCGGGATGCGGATGCTGCGCCGCATGCCGAAGCCGTGGAACGTCCCGTGAAACGGAGCCGCAGGCAGGTTGCCGAAGCTCCGGCGGAGGAGTCCCGTCCGGAGACGCGGAGCCGGAAGAAGGCCGCGAACGACTGGAGTGCGACTCCGGAGGGCGGCAACGAAGGCTTCGACTGGGAGGCTTTCCAGCGTTTCGACGACGCTTCGGCGTGGGAGAAGCCCAAACGCGGAGGCGCCGGAACCAAGAGCGTGCGCCGCGGGGCGCGTCCCGTTACGACGGGCCGCCAGGCCGCACCCAAGCGTCTTGCCGCCAAGGGGCGCAAACGCTGACGCAAGGTTGTAAACTGCCGGAAAATCGCGCCGCCGTACCGGGATGCAGGGGTTTCTCTCGTCCGGATGGCGGCGTTGTTGCATCTTTTGGTGAAATCATTTCCGGATTCCGCATAAAATGGTTACATTTGCGAGATTTATATACCCCCGTATATATACGGGAATCAAAAATGCGTACTGAGATGGCTACTGAAAAACCGACACTTCCTGCTCCCGAAGAGCATGTCAGCCCTGCGGCTGAAGATGTGCAAGCGAATTCTGCTGTGACTGCCGAAGTCCCCGAAACCCAAAATCCCGCTGCCGAAGCGGAGGCCGTTCCCGCCGCGGAAGTCGCAGAGACGCCCGCCGAGACTGCCGCCGTCGAGGAGGCTCCTGCCGAAGAGGCTGTCCCCGTCGAGGCTGCCCCTGCCGAAGAGGCCGCTCCTGTTGAGGAGACCGTTGCCGAAGAGGCCGCTCCGCGGGCGAAGCGCGCCCGCATCCAGCCTGCGGCTGAACACGTGGCCGAGGCGGTCGACGAGGAGGCTGTGCCGGGGGATGTGCAGGTGGATTTCGCCGATGAGGAGGCTGCGCTCGCCGCGCAGAACGCCGGATTGGAGATCGAAGGCGAAACGGCCGAGGAGGAAGCGGCCGACCGGTTGGCGGAAGAGACGCCCGATGCCGCGGACAAGTTCGCCGGCAAAGGCAAGGAGGAGTTGGTGGCGCTGTTCGCCCGGATGCTCGAGGAGCAGCCCGTGCAGTCGATTCGCCGGGATGTCGAGGCGCTGAAGATCGCCTTTTACCGCATTCGCCGTGCCGAGGTCGAGGCCGCACGCCGCCGCTTCGTCGAAGAGGGCGGCGCCGAGGAGGATTTCGCCCCGTCGGTGGACGGTGCCGAGGTGCAGCTCAAAGAGCAGTTCAAAATATACCGTCAGCGCCGCGACGCCTTTATCGCCAACCTCGAAGCTGAGAAGGAGGCCAACCTGAAGGTCAAGCAGACGATCATCGAGGAGCTGAAGGAGCTGGTCAACTCGGACGAGACGCTGAACCATACGTTCAACAAGTTCCGCGAATTGCAGCAGCGCTGGAAGGAGACCGGCATCGTGCCCCAGCAGTATGTCAAAGACCTGTGGGAGACCTATAATCTCCATGTCGAGAATTTCTACAGTTTCATTAAGATCAACAAGGAGCTGCGCGACCTCGACCTGAAGAAGAATTACGAGCAGAAGATCGCCCTCTGCGAGCAGGCCGAGGCGCTGATCCTCGAGCCGTCGGTGGTCGAGGCGTTCCACAAGCTGCAGAAACTCCATGACGAGTGGCGCGAGACGGGTCCCGTGGCCAACGAATATAAGGAGGCGCTCTGGGAGCGTTTCAAGGCCGCATCGAGCCGCATCAACAAACAGCATCAGGAGCATTTCGAGGAGTTGAAGAACGAGCAGGTCAAGAACCTCGGGCTCAAAACCGAACTTTGTGCCGCGACCGAGGAACTTTCGGCGCAGCCGCTAACCACCCGCAAGGAGTGGAACAAGGCGAGCGACCGTCTGCTGGAAATCCAGAAGACCTGGAAGACCATCGGATTCGCCCCCAAGAAGGATAACAACCGCATCTACGAGCGTTTCCGCACGGCGTGCGACCGATTCTTCGAGGCCAAGCGGCAGTTCTACGCCGGAATGAAGACCGAGATGGAGCACAACCTCCAGTTGAAGACCGAGATCTGCGAGGCCGCCGAGTCGCTGATGAACAGCGAGGAGTGGAAGAAGGCCACCGACGAACTGATCGCCCTGCAGGCCCGCTGGAAGCAGATCGGAGCCGTGTCGCGGCGTCATTCGGACGCCATCTGGAAGCGTTTCCGCGCCGCCTGCGACAAGTTTTTCGAGCGTAAGGCGTCGCACTTTGCGAGCGTCGACGGCGAACACGAGGAGAACCTGCAGAAGAAGCTCGCCCTGCTGGCCGAAATGGCCGAGGCCGACGTGAAGGCCGGCGGTTACGAGGTGATCCGCGAATTTCAGCGCCGCTGGGGTGAGATCGGGTTTGTGCCCATCAAACAGAAGGACAGCATCCAGAAAAAATACAAGGCCGCCGTCGACGAGCTGTTCAACACGCTGCGCGGTTCGGAGCGCGACCGTTCGATGGGACGCTTCCGCGAGAAGGTGTCGTCGCTCAAAGCGTCGGGCGACCGCCGTCTGCGCACGGAACGCGAGCGTCTGTACAACAAGGTGCGCCAGTTGGAGCAGGAGATCGCGCTGCTGGAGAACAACATCGGGTTCTTCGCCAAGTCGAAGAACGCCGAGGCGCTGGTGGCCGACGTGCGTGCGAAGATCGACCGCGCCCGCGAGGAGATGGCCGCAGCCGTCGAGAAAGTGAAGCTGATCGACAAACAGGACCAGGAAGAACAGAACAACGAAAATAAATAGTCAATACAGTAATGAAACTTTCCAAACCCAAGTACATATTCGTAACGGGCGGTGTTGCGTCGTCGCTCGGAAAGGGTATTATTTCGGCCTCGATCGCACGGCTGTTGCAGGCACGCGGCTATTCGGTGACCATTCAGAAGCTCGACCCCTACATCAATGTCGATCCCGGAACGCTCAACCCTTATGAGCACGGCGAATGCTACGTCACCGAGGACGGCGCCGAGACCGACCTCGACCTGGGACACTACGAACGCTTCACGAACCAGCCCACGTCGAAATCCAACAACGTCACCACGGGACGTATCTACAAGAGCGTCATCGAGAAGGAGCGCAAAGGCGAGTACCTGGGCAAGACCGTGCAGGTCATCCCCCATATCACCGACGAGATCAAGCGCCGCATCCAGTTGTTGGCGCAGACCAAGAAATACGATGTCATCATCACCGAGATCGGCGGCACGGTGGGCGACATCGAGTCGCAGCCGTTCATCGAGTCGGTGCGTCAGCTGCGCTACTCGCTGGGGTACAAGAATACGGCGCTGGTGCACCTGACGCTGATTCCCTACATGGCCGCTTCGGGCGAGATGAAGACCAAGCCCACGCAGCACTCCGTGAAGGCGTTGCTGGAGAACGGGCTTCAGCCCGATATCCTCGTGCTGCGCGCCGAACATACGCTGACCACGGCGCTCAAACGCAAGGTGGCGTTGTTCTGCAACGTCGACGCCAATGCCGTGATGGAGTCGATCGACGTGCCGACGATCTACGAGGTGCCGATCAAGATGCACGAACAGCATCTCGACGAGGTGGTGCTGGACAAACTGAACCTCCCGGCTGACAAGGAACCGGACATGGCTGCCTGGAGCGCTTTCGTGGAGAAGATCAAACACCCGTCGAAGAAGATCGAGATCGCGCTGGTGGGCAAGTACACCGAGCTGCCCGACGCCTACAAGTCGATCTGCGAATCGTTCATTCACGCCGGAGCCGTCAACGACTGCAAGGTGAAGCTCCGCTATGTCAATTCGGAGAAGGTCACCGGCGAGACGGCCGCCTCGCTGCTGGGCAAGATGTCGGGTATCCTGGTGGCTCCGGGCTTCGGCAACCGCGGCATCGAGGGCAAGATCGAGGCCGTGCGCTTCGCCCGTGAAAACGGCATTCCGTTCCTGGGCATCTGCCTGGGCATGCAGTGCGCGGTGATCGAGTTCGCGCGCAACGTGTTGGGACTGCCCGACGCCAATTCCAGCGAGATGGAGCAGGCGACGGCCCATCCGGTGATCGACCTGATGGAGGAGCAGAAGGGCGTGACGGCCAAGGGCGGCACGATGCGCCTGGGGGCCTATCCCTGTACGCTGAAGAAGGGTTCGAAAGTGGCTGCGGCCTACGGCAAACTCAATATTTCGGAGCGTCACCGTCATCGTTACGAGTTCAACAACGACTATCTGGAGCAGTTCGAGGCCGCCGGCATGAAGGCCGTGGGCGTCAATCCCGATACCAATCTGGTGGAGGCCGTCGAGATCGAGAACCATCCGTGGTTTGTCGGCGTGCAGTACCATCCCGAATACAAGAGCACCGTGCTGAGCCCCTCGCCGCTGTTCGTGGCCTTCGTGAAGGCCGCACTGGAATATGCGGGGAAGAAATAAGGAAGAATTATATAGACAATAAGATGTACCGTTTCTTGCAACCGATCCTTGTTTTTCGCCGCCTCAGGCGGCGTTTACAAGTCTGACCCACCCCCAAACCCCCGCCTCAGGCGGGGGCTTAATGCCGTTTCACGGCAAAATCGGAGTTTTGGACTGTCGGTGCAACTAATTAAAATTTTAATGGATAAGAAATCAATCATCGGCATTGCCGTCGTGGCGGTCCTCTTTCTGGGATTCGCCTATATCAACAGCAAGCAGCAGAAAGAATATCTCGAAAAGAAAGAGGCGTATGAAGCCTATATGGACTCGGTGGCCCGCGCGACGCGGCCCGCAGCGGTTCCGGCCGCCGATTCGACGGCGATAGGTGAAGCGCCCTCCGGGGCGACGGCCGAAGAGGCCGCGGCAGCCGTGCGCGAACGCCAGGTGGAGACGCTGGGCGAGTCGCTGACGACGGCCCGCGAGGCGGAGCCCGAGGAGTTCACGGTGGAGAACGAGGTGATGTCGGTGCGTTTCTCGACCCGCGGCGGCCAGATCACGGGCGTCACGCTGAAAGACTACACCAAGTACGCCCCGCGCGGCGAGCGCAACCAGCTGATCGAACTGATGGACCCGGCGACGGCCCGTTTCGGGCTTTCGTTCTACGTGAAGAACGGGCTGCGGAACATTCCTGTAAATACGCTGGACTATGTCTTTACGGCCGAGCCGGAGACGACGACCGCCGACGGTGCGAAAGCCGTCGTGATGCGGCTGCCGGTCGCCGAGGAGTCGTATCTGGAGTATCGCTACACCTTATATAATACGTCGTCGCCCGAACGCGACTACCTCGTGGATTTCGACGTGCGGCTGGTGAATATGGCCCGCGAGATGGCCAACCAGACCCAGATTCAGATCGACTGGGCCAACACCACCTACCAGAACGAGAAGGGATTCCAGAACGAGAACATGTACACCACGCTGGCCTACCGCTTCCCGGGCGAAACGTCGATCGAGGAGCTGGGCATGAGCGACGGCGCCAAGTCGAAGAACATCACGACGCAGGTGTCGTGGGTGGCGTTCAAACAGCAGTTTTTCTCGTCGGTGTTCATCGCCCCGGAGAACGTCTCCTATGCGAACCTGGCTTTCGATACGGCGGCTCCCGAGTCGTCGCTGCTGAAAACTTTCACGGCGCAGATGGGAGTGCCCTATACGCCTCAGACCGAGGGGTATGATTTCGCCTTCTATTTCGGCCCCAACAAGTACTCGATTCTCAAAAAGGTCGACGACCCGAAGGGCGCCGATCTCCACCTCGAACGGCTCGTGCCGCTGGGTTGGGGCATCTTCGGATGGGTCAACCGCTGGTGTGTGATTCCGGTCTTCGACTTCCTGCGCAACTATATCGCCAGCTTCGGTATCATCATCCTGATTCTGGTGCTGTTGGTGAAGCTGGTGATCTCGCCGCTCACCTACAAGAGCTACGTCTCGATGGCCAAGATGCGTCTGATAAAGCCGCAGGTCGATGAGCTGAACAAGAAATTCCCCAAGCGCGAGGACGCCGCCAAGAAACAGCAGGCCATGATGGAGCTCTACAAGAAAGCGGGCATCAATCCCATGGGCGGCTGTATCCCGATGCTGATTCAGATGCCGATTCTGATCGCCATGTTCCGCTTCTTCCCCGCTTCGATCGAACTGCGCGAGCAGCCGTTCCTGTGGGCCGACGACCTCTCGTCGTACGACAGCGTGCTGAACCTGCCGTTCTCGATCCCGTTCTATGGAGATCACGTGTCGTTGTTCGCCCTGCTGATGGCCGTGTCGCTGTTCGGATACTCCTGGTTCAGCTACCAGCAGACCGCTTCGTCGCAGCCCCAGATGGCCGGCATGAAGTTCATGATGGTCTACATGATGCCGATTATGATGCTCTTCTGGTTTAACAGCTATTCGAGCGGACTGTGCTACTACTACCTGCTTTCGAATCTCTTCACCATCGGGCAGACGCTCGTCATCCGCCGCATGGTCGACGACCAGAAGATACATGCCATCATGCAGGCCAATGCTGCGAAGAAATCGAAGGGTAAGAAATCGAAATTCCAGCAGCGTTACGAGGAGCTTCTGCGTCAGCAGGAAGCCCAGCAGCGCGCGAAGAAAAAATAGGCGGGAATCCCGCTTTCGATCCGGGCCGGAGCGTATTCCTCGAGGGGAATGCAGCTCCGGCCCCGTTTTTGCCGGGGAGGGTGTAAAATGGAAGCGAAAATGAAAAGATGGTTGACTTTCGGGCTGCTGATGGCGGCCGCGATGCCGCTTGCGGCGCAGGAGTTGGGTTCGGAATACCGCCTGAAGCGGGTGATTCCGGTCGAAGGACGGCAGGGAATCGCCGCCGATTCGGCCTATTATTATGTGTCGGGCAGCACGGCGCTCTACAAGTACGACAAGCAGGGGCGGCTGGCGGCCTGGAACGAACGGCCCTTCGAGGGGCTGCCGCTGGCGGCGAACCATATCGGCGACATCGACGTCTGGAACGGGGAGATTTATGCCGGGATCGAGACCTTTGAGGACGGCCGCGGGGAGAATATCCAGGTGGCGGTTTACGATGCCAACACGCTGAAATGGAAACGTTCGATTGATTGGGAACCCGCCTCGGGGCAGGTAGAGGTGTGCGGACTGGCCGTGGACCGCGACGGCGGCATGGTCTGGATGGCCGACTGGGTCGACGGACGCTATGTCTACGGCTATGACCTCGCGACGGGGAAATACGTGCGTAAGGTCCACCTGCGTCCCGTGCCGCAGTGGCAGCAGGGTATTTTCATGGCCGGCGGGCGGATGCTGATATCGGCGGACGACGGGGATGCCGACCTCGGAGAGCCGGACAACATCTACGTCGCCGACCTGCGCGACGGGAAATCCTGGGCTACGGTGCTGCCGTTCCGTTCGATGGACGATTTCCGGCGGGCGGGCGAGATCGAGGGGCTGGCTGTCGATCCCGCGACGGACGACCTGCTGGTGCTGGCCAACCGGGGTGCGCGGATCGTGCTCGGGATGCCGCGGGGATTTTACCCGGGTTACGACCGGGAGGTTCACGAGATTTATGTGTACGAAAAGATAAAATGAAAAAAGGTCCCGGAAAGGGACCTTTTTCGTTGCGCGGCTATTTGTCGAATCCCGCCGAGACGAAGACCAGCACGTCGGGCAGTACGGTCTCCCAGTAGCGCCACGTGTGGCCGCCGTCGCGCATGCGGTACTGCAGGGGGATGTTCCGCTCGCGCATGAGCGAGTAGAAGTCGACGTTGGATTTCCAGAGAAAATCGTCGTCGCCGCAGTCCACCCACCAGCGGACCGAGCGCACGCCGTTGAGCTTGTCGTCGGGCATTTCGCGTAGCATCACGACGGGCGAGTTGTCGGCGACGGATTGCTGGAACGCATCGTCGTAGTTGCGCGGGCCGGGCAGGGCGTCCAACAGGCCGCTCATCGGGCAGGCCGAGCCGAAGACCTCGGGGTGGCGCAGGGCGTAGACCGCCGTGCCGCCGCCGCCCATCGAGAGACCCGAAATGGCGCGGTGGGCTTTGTCGCCGGTGATGCGGTAGTGCTTTTCGACGGCGGGGATGAACTCCTCGAAGAAGAACCGTTCGTAGTTCCAGCCCGGGACATTGAAATAGCCCATGTGCCGACCGGTGTAGTTCTCGCCTTCGCCCGCGGCGTCGGGCATGACGACGATCATCGGCCGGGCCATGCCCGAAGCGACGGTTTCGTCGGTGATGCGGCGCATGTAGCCTTTCAGGGTCCAGTCGGTGTGGCAACCGCTGGCGCCGTGCAGCAGGTAGAGCACCGGGTAGCTCTCCCCGGAACGGTCGTAACCGTCGGGCAGGTAGACCGTGCAGTTCTTTTCGACGCCGAGTATCTTGCTCGGGACGGTGTAGACTTCGGTACGGCTCTGGGCCCCGGCTGTCAGGACCGCGGCGAGCGCAAGCAGGGTGGTGGTCAGCAGTTTTTTCATGGTTTATTCTACATAGAGTACCAGCCCTTTGAGGTATTCGCCCTCGGGATGGTAGATGTTGATCGGATGGTCGGCGGGCTGGGTCAGCTGGTGCAGGATGCGCACCTTGCGGCCTGCGATGGCCGCGGCCGAAAAGACCGTCGTGCGGAACAGCTCCTTGGAGACCGCCTGCGAGCAGGAGAACGTAAAGAGAATGCCGCCCGGACGGATTTGCGACAGAGCCCGGGCGTTGAGCCGCTTGTAGCCCTGCATGGCGTTGCCCAGCACCTTGTGGTGCTTGGCGAAGGCCGGCGGGTCGAGGATGATGAGGTCGTATTTGTCACCGATGTCCTTCAGGTACTCCACGGCGTCGGCGGCGACCTCCGAGTGGGCCGCACTGTCGCCGAAGTTGAGCTGCATGTTCTCGGTGGCCAGCGCCACGGCACGCTCCGAAGAGTCGACCGAGCAGACCTCGCGGGCGCCGCCCGAGAGGGCGTAGACCGAGAATCCGCCCGTATAGCAGAACGTGTTGAGCACGGTGCGGCCCTTCGCATAGCGTTTCACCAGTTCGCGGTTCTCGCGCTGGTCGAGGAAAAAGCCCGTTTTCTGACCTTTCTCCCAGTTGACGAGGAACCGTTCGCCGTTTTCGGTGACGATCTGCGAAGTGTGTTCCGCGCGGCCCCACAGGTAGCCGTCGACGGCCCCGAGGTCGGCTTTGAAGGGGAGCGTCTGCGACGATTTGTCGTAGATGGCCGTCAGGCGGTCGCCGTAGACCGAGCGCAGCGCCTCGGCGATCTGCTGCCGGGCGTGGTACATGCCCGCCGAGTGGCACTGGATGACGGCCGTCGTGCCGTAGATGTCCACCACCAGTCCCGGCAGGGAGTCGCCTTCGCCGTGGACGAGGCGGTAGCAGGTCGTCACGGGGTTGTCCGTGAGCGAGAGCGTGCGGCGTACGTCGTGGGCCACGGCGATGCGGCGGTTCCACCACGCCTGGTCGATCGGTTCGCGTTCGAACGAGAGCACGCGCACGGCGATCGAGCCCACCTGGTAGTGGCCCTGGGCGATGAATTCGCCCGGGCGGGTGTAGACCTCGACAAGGGCTCCTTCGGCGAAATCGGACTCCTCCTCGGCCTCGATGTGGTCGATGGCCCCCGAGAAAATCCACGGATGGCGGCGCAGGAGCGACTCCTCCTTGCCGCGGCGCAGGTAGATTTGCGGTATCATTTGCGGATCGGTTTTTTCGGTGTGCGCAGCAGTTGTTCGTAGATGCGGGTGCAGACCCAGGCATCGGTGGCGGCGTAAAGCTGCTGTTTGTCGGTGAGGGTCGCGGCCTCCCAGTTGCTCAACCGCTGGGCTTTCGAGACGCGCTGTCCCAGCACGATGGCCGAGAGCTTGCGCAGGCTCTTCTCCTCGATGCCCCACTGGGGCGCGATGGTCTGCAGGTCGACGAAGCCTCCGTCGCGGAAGTGGCGGATCTGGCGCAGCGAACGCAGGTCGCCCGCCACGTCGGCGCCGATTTTGAGCACCTCCTTGTTCTCGAGCAACTGCAGGATGGGCTTGGCCAGCGGAATCTTGTTGAGCCGGAAAAGGTAGCAGACGGTCGGGGTGGAGAGCTGCAGCAGCGACACGCGGAACGTCACGCCCGGACGGAACGAAGGACGGGTCTCGGTGTCGAACCCGATCTGCGGCTGTTGTGCGAGTTGTTTGCAGGCCTCGGCGATGTCGCGTTCCTGCTCGACGAGGAGAATCTTCCCCCGGAACTCGACGGCCGGGAGCAGGGCGGTCTGCTCGTTGCTGATTTTATTGATGAAATTGTTTACTGTGGTCATGCGGTGAAAATTCCCACAAATTTACGGAATTATTTTCAGAAAAGCGGCTCGCCGGAGCGCTATTTTACCGGGTCCGGGTTGTCGGGACCGCCGGAAAGCGCGAGACAGCCGTCCGGGGAGGTCCGGACCGCTCTTTCTGCGAGCAGTTCGCGCACGGCCCCGGCCAGCCGTTCGGGCGGGCAGGCCATGTCCGCGGCCAGCTGCCGCGGGTCGGCGGGGGATTCGGCCAGGCGTTGCAGGATGCTTTCGCGCAGCGCGGCGGCATCGGCGTCGGAAGCTCCGGCGGAGGCTTTGGCGGCCCGTTTGCGGGCGAGGCACACGTCGCAGACCCCGCATGGGGCGGGATCGCCCTCGCCGAAGTATTTTTCCAGCACGGCGCCGCGGCACTCGTCGTCGTTGGCGGCGTAGGCGACCATCTGTTCGAAGCGTTCGCGCATCAACTGCTGCCGCCGCTGGTAGGTCTCGGGGGCGATATAGAGGTCGGCGCGCGGAAGGCGCTCTTCGTTCAGGAAGAGGATCGGCGAGCGGTTCGACGGGATGTAGCGGATGACGCGCAGCTGCCAGAGCCGCTTCAGCAGCTCTTTGACCCGCTGGACGGTGTAGCCGCTCCAGGTGGCCAGTTCGCCCTCGTCGATGGGCCGGAATTCGGTGAAGACCCCGTTGTAGAGCCGCAGCAGGGTGCGGATGAAGTGGTCGAGTTCGTCGCGCTGCACGCGAAGTTTGTACAATTCGTCGCGGCTGACGCAGAACATCACCCGCGCGGGGTTTTCCTGCGCGTCGGTGAGGGTCATGTAGCCGTTCTGCTGCAGGAGTTTCAGGGCGCTCAGGACCATCCCCGAATAGAGGTGTTCGCGGGCGCAGAAGTCGTGGATGTTGAACAGGAACGAGGCCTCGCCCCCGTCGCCGACGCCCACCTGCAGGTAGGAGCAGACCGATTCATAGATATCTTTGACCTTTTCGAGCGGGGGAAACTCCTGTTCGAAGCGCCGTGCGATGCGGTCGCTGTCGTCCGAGGCCACGAGCAGCAGGGCATAGGCCCGCGCGCCGTCGCGGCCTGCGCGTCCGGCCTCCTGGTAATAGCTTTCGAGCGAGTCGCACATGGCGTAGTGGACCACGAACCGCACGTCGGGTTTGTCGATGCCCATGCCGAAAGCGTTCGTGGCGACCATCACGCGGACTTTGCCCGAGAGCCACTCTTCCTGCCGCAGCGCCCGTTCGGCATGCCCCAGTCCGCCGTGGTAGGCCGCGGCCGGGACGCCCTCCTGGCGCAGAAAGTCGGCGGTCTGCTCGGTGCCTTCGCGGGTGCGCGTGTAGACGATGCCCGAGCCGGGGACGTTGTGCACCAGCCGCAGCAGTTGGCCGTTCTTGTCGTCGGTGCGGCGGACGCTGTACGAGAGGTTGGGGCGTGCGAAACTGCTGCGCAGGATGTGCGGCTCGGCGAATTTGAGGTGGCGCATGATGTCGTCGGCCACCGGTTTCGTCGCCGAGGCGGTGAGCGCCAGCACGGGGACTCCGGGGAGTTTTTCGCGCAGTTCGGCGATGCGCAGGTACGAGGGCCGGAAGTCGTAGCCCCACTGCGAGATGCAGTGGGCCTCGTCGACGGCCAGGAGCGAGACGTTCATGCGTACGACGCGCAGGCGGAACGCCTCGGTGGCCAGCCGTTCGGGGGCGACGTAGAGGAATTTCACGTCGCCGTAGACGCAGTTGTCCAGCGCGATGTCGATCTGTCGGGGCGAGAGTCCCGAGTGGATGGCCACGGCCGCGATGCGGCGTGCCCGGAGGCGGTCGACCTGGTCTTTCATCAGGGCGATGAGCGGCGTGACGACGATGCACAGGCCCGGGCGGGCGAGGGTCGGAACCTGATAGGTGAGCGACTTGCCGCCGCCCGTGGGCATCAGCGCCAGCGTGTCGCGCCCCTCCAGGACGGAGCGGATGATCTCCTCCTGCACGGGACGGAATTCCGTAAAGCCCCAGTGGCGTTTCAGGGTGTCGTATATTTTGTCCGAAGCGGATTCCATAATACAAAGATACGAAAAAGTCGAGCGCAGAAGCAAACTTTAGTTTGATTATGCCGAGCGGGAGTATCTGAGACGAAGTCAAAGATACGAAATTTCATAGCTCCTGCAAAACGACCCGATTTCCTAAAAGTGCCGTTACGGCGCCGAAAAATTAGGCGGTTTGGGTATTTTTTTATACTTTTGCAAAGATCAGAACGTTCGATAAATGAAGATACGCGAAGAATACAAGATACGCGAGATGGCGGGCGAGCATGTAATCGTCATGCCGGGAGGCGGCGGAGCTGCGGATATGACACGCATCGTGTCGCTCAATCCGTCGTCCCTCTACTTGTGGGAGGCGCTGCGCGGCCGGGATTTCACGGCCGAAGATGCAGCGGACCTGCTCACCGAACGTTATGAGGTCGATGCCGAAACCGCCTTGCAGGATGCCGGGCTGTGGGTCGCCCGGCTCGCGGAGTGCGGAATTGTGGAATGATGAACGTGAAGAAAGGCATATCGCTGTTACTGATGACCGTCTACCTGCTGGCGACGGCCGGGGCGGCCGTGGTCTCCCTGACCTGCAGGTGTGTGGAGCAGCGGGTGCATGCGGAGCATGTATGTCTTTCGGAATGCCAGCACGACATGCCCGCCGACGGGGTCGTGCGTTCGTGCTGCGGCTGCGAACTCCATTCGACCGACATAGAACTCTATCTCTATTCGTCCGCTGAGAACGGCGAACGCCATATCCGCTGCACGGTCACCGACCTGCCTCCCGCCATCACTGCGGAGTGTCCGTGTCCCGAACGGGTTCCCGTTCTGCGGGAAAAGAGCGCCGAAAGGCGTTCACCTTTCGTACAGGAGGCCTCGATTCTTCCCGTAGGCTTCCGGGCCCCTCCCGTATCGGCTTAAAACTCCTTCGGGACCCGTGTTGCACGCACCGGTCCGCAATCAGTTTTAACCGATAACGGAAATTTTCCATGAAATTTTACAGAATCTCATTTCTTACACTTTCGGCTCTTGCCGTGTGCGGCACGCTGAACGCCCAGGATTTGCGGGGCGTGGTACGCGATGCCGACAAACAGCCCCTCGTCGGGGCCTCGGTCTACTGGGCCGGAACGACGATCGGCGCCGGGACTGACGTTCAGGGCGCTTTCCAGTTACACCGCGTGAAAGGCTACGACAAGCTCGTGGCCTCCTACCTGGGCTATGTCAACGATACGATCCGCGTCGGAAGCGGAGTCGACAAAGTCGAATTTACCCTCCGCTCGGAGGGCGTGGCCCTCGATGACGTCGTGGTCGAGGGGAATCTCAGCGGCAATTTCGTCAAACGCGACGGCATTGTCAAAGGCGAGATGATTTCGTTCGCGGGTCTCTGCAAGATGGCCTGCTGCAATCTGGCCGAGTCGTTCGAAAACTCGGCGTCGGTGACCGTCGGTTACAGCGACGCCATTTCGGGCGCCCGGCAGATCAAAATGCTGGGGCTGGCCGGGACCTATACCCAGATACTCGATGAGAACCGTCCGATCATGCGCGGCCTGAGCGCCCCCTACGGGTTGAGCTATACGCCCGGCATGTGGCTCAATTCGATTCAGGTGTCGAAGGGCGTGGCGTCCGTCACGGCGGGCCACGAGGCCATTACGGGCCAGATCAACCTCGAACACCGCAAGCCCACGGACGACGAACGCCTGTTCGTGAACCTCTACCTCGACGACGAACTGCGTCCCGAGGCCAACATCTCGACGGCGTTTCCCGTGACCAAAGACAAGAAACTGTCGAGCGTCATCCTGCTCCACGGCTCGATGGACACCGACGTGCGGAAGATGGACCACAATCACGACCATTTCCGCGACCTGCCGAAATCCGACCAGATCAACGTGGCCAACAAGTGGCTCTATTCGGCGGACAACGGCACGCAGGTGCGCTGGGGCTGGAAGTTCGTGCAGGAGAACCGTCTGGGCGGCATGCTCGATTTCAAAAACACCGATGCCATGCGCGAGGATATGGCGGAGAACTGGGATTGGAAGACGACCGGCAAGCCGATGCCCCTCTACGGTTCGCACATCCGCAACCGCAACGCCAACGGCTATCTTAAAATAGGTATGCCTGTCGGGCCGTCGGTTTACGATCCCGACGAGCAGGACGAGCTGCGCTCGAACCTGGCGTTCGTGGCCGATTTCGACCATTTCAACGAGGATGCCTATTTCGGGCTCAACACGTACGAGGGCAACCAGAACGCCGTGGCGCTGAACCTGATGTACAACCACTATTTCACCCGCCGTTCGTCGCTGATCGTCGGTGTGCAGGCGCATCTGGACTATTTCCGGGAGCGTCTGGTCAACCCGACGCCGTGGATTCCGGGGACGACGACGGGCGATTACGATTTCGACCGTGACGAAGAGGAAGCGGGCGCCTATGCCGAGTACACTTACACCATCAAAGACAAACTCTCGGTGGTGGCGGGCATCCGCGGCGATTACAATGCCTATTACGACCGCTTCTTTGCGACGCCCCGCGGACACCTGAAATGGAACATCACCCCCTCGACGACGCTGCGAGCCTCGGCAGGGTTGGGTTACCGTTCGACGAACGTCATTACGGACAACATCGGCGTGCTGGCCACGGGCCGTAAGATCGTGTTCCTCGGGAGCGAACCCGGAGCGGTCGATTTCAAACGTTTCGACCGCATGGAGAAGGCCCTCACGGTGGGCGGAAGCCTGACGCAGACCTTCTCGCTGGCCGGGAGCGACAATGCCACGCTGAGTTTCGACTATTTCCGCACGCAGTTCTACAATTCGGTCGTGGCCGACCAGGAGTACGACCCGGAGGCGATCGTCTTTTACAACACCGACGGGCGTTCGTTCACGGACACTTATCAGGTCGACTTCTCGTGGACGCCCGTCGAGCGGCTCGACATCTTCGCCACGTTCCGCTACACGAACAGCGAAATGACCATCGAGCGTCCCGACGGCACTTCGGCCCGCGTGGAGCGTCCGCTGGTGAGCCAGTACAAGACGCTGCTGAACATTCAGTACGCCACGAAGTTCCGCCGCTGGGTGTTCGACGCCACGGCGCAGTTGAACGGTCCGGCGCGCATCCCGACGCAGAACGGGATTCTGGCGGACGACAGCTATTCGCCCCGCTACCCGATGTTTTTCGCCCAGGTAAGCCGCAAGGTGGGCAAATTCGACATCTATGCGGGTTGCGAGAATATCGCCGACTACCGGCAGAAGGAGCCGATCCTCCATGCGGACAATCCCTATTCGGTCGGTTTCAACTCGATGAATGTCTGGGGACCGCTGATGGGCCGCAAGTTCTATGTCGGGTTGCGATTCAACCTCTATTGACCCGCGTGAAAAACGTCATGTAAAACCTTAAAATAGAAAGTAAAGATGAAAAAACTGCTGATGGTATGCCTGGCCCTGCTGATGGGCGCCGGCATGTGCGCGGCTGCCGAAAAGCCCGCTGCAAAGAAAACCGTGACCACGGTGTTCGTTACGGACATCGACTGCGATCACTGTGTGAAGAAGATCATGAACAACGTTCCGTCGCTCGGCAAGGGCATCAAGGACGTGAAGGTGGACCTGTCCAAAAAGGAGGTCACCGTGGTTTACGACGGCACGAAGAACAACGATGCGAATATCGTGAAGGGGCTGGCCTCGCTCAAAGTGAAGGCCGAGCCGAAAAAAGCCGCAGCCAAAAAATAGCCGCGGCGGGATTTGTTATCGAAGCAGGAGGGTCCGGATGGGCCCTCCTGTTGTTTGATCGACGGGCTGCCGTCCATAAGGCGGGTGTTCGGTTTGCAGCGCCGCGCAGGTTGAGCAGCGGCAGGCCTTCGGTCTCGCGCACCAGCCGGTCGATGTCGGTCTTCTCCTCCACCTCGCCGTAGTGGTAGGGGTAGAAGATCGTCGGGCGGATGGCCTTCACGGCTTCGACTGCCTGGTCGACGGTCATCGTGTAGGGCTGGTTCACGGACAGGAACGCGATGTCGATGTTGCGCAGCGCCCGCAGTTCGGGTGTCGGCTCGGTGTCGCCCGCGATGTAGATGCGCGTGCCGCCGACGGTGAGGATGTAGCCGCAGTCCTCGCGCTCTTTGGGGTGGAACTGCAGGTGTCCCGGGGTGGTGTTGTAGGCAGCCACGGCCTCCACCTTCACCCAGTCGCGCGGCGTGGCGACGCTGCCCGGGCGCATCGTGTAGCAGTTCATTTCGAAGGCTTCGGCAGAAGTGCGGTCGCAAAGGATTTCCGTGTCGGGCGTGAGCAGTTTCTCGACCGCCGCGACGTCGAGGTGATCGTAGTGCGAATGGGTGATGAGCACGATGTCGGCCTTCGGCAGTGCGGCGTAATCGGCATTGGCGCTTACGGGATCGACATAGATGTATTTGCCGCCCACGGCGATCGACAGCGAGGCGTGTTTGTAAAAGGAGATCGTGAATTGGGTGCCGTCGCGTGTCGTAAGCTGGTCGGACGGATACTCGGGGGCCTTCGCGCGGCCGCATCCGAAGAGTGACAGGATTGACATAAGTGTAATTGCGATTAATATGCTGTTTTTCATGGTTTCTCAGGGTTAATGCCGGCGTCCGGCCTGTATTTCGGCGGTCGGGCAGCGAGGCCGTTTGGGTGTCACCTCAGGATAAAGATACAAATTTGCTGCGAAACAGCCAAATCGGAGGCTCCGCATGTGAATTTTTTTTACCTTTGGCGTCGTATCGACATTTTTATTTGTCGGAAAGTTCTGCCGGACCGGCACGATTTGTTATCTTTGCATAAATTAATGCAATTTTTTTTCGGTCCCGACGCAGTATATTGCCGGCCGGACCGTTTATTAAGAGAAATTAACCAAGCACATAAGCATGAATAAAATTTTTGCAACGATTGTATTGGCGGCCTTCGCGCTGTCGAGCTGTATCAAAGAGGATGACAGCTATAAGGAGTTACTGCCCCTGCGACCGGGTATGAATATTTACAGCATGACGATGACTCAGAACGCTGTCGCCATGCAGCCGGCCAACGCGGGCATTCGACTGGCCATGCTGCTGGCCGAGGCTGCGAAGCAGTATCCCGAGACCGAGCTCAAAGACGTGGACCTGACCAAACTGAAGATCGAGGGCAATTCGAATTCGGTTATGGCTTTGTTGTTCACGGCGGGAACGAAAATCGAGCGGCAGGCGGACGGCGATTATAAAATCACTTATAACGGAGATTACCAGCAGTACGACGGCTTTTTTCTGAAAGGTTCGATGCTGGTCAAGACTGGTGGCGTAGAGCAACTGAAAGATACCCATGGCGGCCAAGTGTGGCAGGTGGAGATCGAGGAGGGCCTGACGTTGTCCGCCAGAGACGTTAATGGTCTGATTCAGGTGAATATGGAGGGTGGTTCGACGACGCTTTATAACGAGGGCCTTTCGTACACCATATCTCTGAGCGGAATCAGCGCCAGTTTCGAGAATGCCTCTGTCTCTTCGAGTTGGAGAGGTGATTTCTCGCTGAGAGGTGTAAACGCCGACCTCGTCTATTCGGAGTGCCGGGGCAAGGATTTCAAGGTCAGCGGAGAAGCATCGGGGCCTTCGGTTTATGTCGGCTCTGACAGTTCGAATCTCAGGCTGGGCTATTACCTCAGCTCCGGCAGCGTTTACCGGAGCGGACAGATCATCGAGGGAACGCAGGAGTGCAGTTTCGAGTCCTATAATTACGATACTTCGGGTTATCCTTCACCCGATGTGAAATACGTTTGGTCGAACGACGGCAACAAGTTGTATCAGAAAATCTATTACAACGGTTACGTCTATCCGAAGAACTGACGTTCGGAAGCGAAAACAGCGGCGGCTCTGAAAAGGGCCGCCGTTTTTTTATGCCTTGCGGTCGAGCCGCATGACCGAAGGGATGAAGAAACCCGTTATGCCGACCAGAACGATGACCGTTCCGGCGATGATGAAGGTTGTCGAGAGACCTATATTTTCTGCCAGGAATCCCGTGCCGAGCAGTCCGAGGGCTGCGGGCAGCAGGCCGAAACTGCGGTAGAGCGACATGACGCGTCCCAGCACGCCCGCTTCGATGCGGGTCTGTATCACGGAGACGAACGAGGCGTTGAAGACGCTGCTGGAGATGCCCGCCGTGGCCGTGAAGAGTGCGAACCAGAGGAATCCCGAGGGCGACAGGAGTCCGGACAGGGCGAACGAGAGGCCGACGACCAGGTACATCAGGTTGACCAGCACGATGCGGCTGACCTGATAGGTGCGGGCGCCCATGACGGCGCCGCCCAGGAGCGCCCCTCCGCCCCAGACGATCTCGATCAGGCTCATTTCATACGTGCCGCCCCCGAAGCGCTGGAGCGTCATCAGCGGGAACATCACACCGACGGGCATGATGAAGAACCAGACGACGATGGACAGCGTGAAGAACCAGCCCATACCCGGAATGGCGTGCATGGCCGAGAAGCCTTCCCGGAATTCGCGCCACAGGCCGGGTTTGCAGGTCGTGTCGCGCGCCGGGTTGGGGATGCGGACGAAGAGCAGCGAGGTGCAGGCAATGGCGGCTCCCGCGACATCCAGCAGCAGGATGTTGCCGATCGAAGTGAGGTTGATGAGCAGCGCTCCGAGGGCCGGGCCCGCGATGCTCGACAGCGAGGCGATGATCTGGTTGATCCCGGCGATGCGCGTAAGCTGCGACTGCGGGGCCAGCAGCGGGACCGAGGCCTGCATGGCAGGCATGTGGAAAGCCGAGCCTGCCGAGCGGCAGGCCAGCAGGATGTAGATGTGCCACATTTCGGCCACTCCGGCCCGGAACAGGATTGCCAGCGCCAGTGTGCAGAGTGCGATGAAGCTGTCGGCGAGGATCATCGTGCGCTTGCGGTCCCAGCGGTCGACGTAGACTCCGACAAAGAGGCCCAGAAGCGACTGAGGCAGGATGCTGGCGATGGCTGCGATGGCCAGCACCTCGGCAGAGCCGGTCTCGAGGCTCATCCAGAAGATGATCGAGTAGGCCACGACCTCGCTGCTGAGAATCGATGCCAACTGTCCGCTCCAGATTATGGCGAATGTCTTTTTCCAGGTCTCCATCGTGAATCGGTTTTGTGACAAAAAAGGCGGACACCGAGGAGGTGTCCGCCGCTAAAACCCTTCCGGGGAAGGACTATTTAACTGCTTTAACTATTGCCTCGAATGCTTTCGGCTCGTTCATTGCCAGGTCGGCCATCACCTTGCGGTTGAGGACGATGCCCTTGGCGTTGAGTTTGCCGATGAATTGTGAATAGGTCATTCCCTGGGCGCGGACGGCGGCGTTGATACGCGTGATCCACAGCGAACGGAATGTCCGCTTCTTGAGGGCGCGGTGTGCATAAGCGTAGCACAGACCCTTTTCGACCGTATTTTTCGCAACGGTCCAAACGTTTCCCCTTGAACCAAAGTTACCTTTGGCAAGTTTCAAAACTTTCTTTCGACGTGCGCGTGACGCAACTGCGTTTACTGAACGTGGCATACTGTAAAGTTTTTTGAGAGCTCACAGCGATACGGTTCTCCCGCATTCTTTGGGGCTGTTCTGCTCCGATTAATAAAATTCCGCCGGTTAATTACTTAACGAGCAGGTTTTTGATTTTGGTCTCGTCGACCGCAGAAACGATACCCGAATAGCAGAGGTTACGCTTCTGTTTCGTCGTCTTTTTGGTCAGGATGTGACTGTGATAAGCGTGTTTGCGCTTGATCTTTCCTGTGCCGGTGAAGGTAAAACGCTTCTTCGCAGCGGCATTGGTTTTCATTTTCGGCATTGTCGTAAATAGTTAATTAGTTAAACTTAGCCTGCAAAAGTACGAAATATTTCCCACACTGCAATCGAATGGCTGAAAAAATCGTATATTTGGATGACAAAAGTTCTTTCCACCCTGCAAACTACCGCCCGATGATTTGCCATGACGTTTTTATCAGCTACAAAAGCCAGTATGTAGATATCGTGAAAGCCATCTCGCATGTGCTCGAAGAGGAGAATATCCGTTGTTGGTATGCACCCCGCGACCTGGACAGCCGCAGCGCCGGGGTCGATTACGACGATGCGATCTTCCGGGCGATATCCGCCTGCCGGGTCGTGGTCGTGGTGCTGACCGACGAAGCCCTCGAATCGGAGTGGGTCAAAACCGAAATCGCGCAGGCCCAGAACAAGCGCAAGCTGATTATTCCCTATGTCGTGGGCAAGATCACGTGTGAGAACGGATTGCTGATGCGCCTCCAGCAGAAGCACTGGATAGACGCCTATCCCAATCCCGAGCGCAAGTTTTCGCTGTTGGTCAACAATGTCAAAATCCTGTTGAACGAGACCCTGAAAGAGGAGCCGGGGCAGGACGGAAACCGTCCGCTCTACACGGTCGCACCCGCCGGATCGGACAGTGACTTCGATTTCGATTACGAGGAGGGCGAGGCGCTCTACCGGGCCAAGGAGTACAACGAAGCCATCGTCGCGCTGGCCGCCTCGGCCGAGCGGGGGAACCCGAAGGCGCAGAAGCTCATCTGCAAACTGTTTTACGATCTGGACAAACGCAGCGACGAGGTGTCGTCCGAGATATGGGACATGCTCGAACGGCAGTCCAAGGCCGGGCATTGCTATGCCTGCTTTGCCATGCACACCAAATATTACCGCGATTACCGCAATTACTATATTTCGTTCGACTACCTGAAAAAAGCGGTCCGGGAGCAGAACCTCGGGCACGCATTCCTGCGGCTGGGCATCCACTACGCCTGGGGAATGGGCGTGAAGCTGAACTACACGCTGGCCGTGCACTACTACGAACGGGCCATAAAGCTGGGTTGTGCCGAAGCCTATTCCTACCTGGGGCAGCAGTATGAATTCGGGTCCGACAAGTGGCCGGCCGATCCGGCCAAGACGCTCGAATGTTATCGCAAGGGGGCGCAGGCGAACGATACGCGGGCTTTGATGAAGCTCGGCAACCTCTATGCCTCGGGCGACATCGTGGAGAAGGACCGGGAAAAAGGATTCGGATACTTTCAGCGGATGATCGACCTGGGCGATTGCCGGGGCTATTCGCAGATGGGATTGTACCACCACCTCGACAACGATATGGAGACGGCCGTGAAATATTACAAGAAAGCGGCTCTCCACGATGTTGCGGACGCCTTTTCGAGCATGGCGGGAATCTGTTGGAACGAGGGCGAGAAGGAGGACGCCTATCGTTGGGCCAAGGGCGGATATCTGCGCAAGGAGCAGTTCGCCGCCTATCTGCTGGGATTCTTCTACGAGCAGGACGAGGAGTATGAAAAGGCGTGGGAATGTTATTTTTGTCGTTACGAATGGGCCGGAACGGGGGCCGAAGATCTGGCGCGCCTCTATGTCGAGAACAAATTCCGCCCGGAGAAGATGCCCGTCGGAGAGATTATCCGGATGCTGGATATCGCCGCCAGGGGGCGCAACGAGGAGGCTGTCAACCGTCTGATCGAGATCTACTCGGGCGACGAGTTCGGCTGCAAGGACCCTGTGAAAGTCGAGGAGTACCGGCAGCTCGGCGTGAGCGTGGAAATGGCCGACCAGATGTACGACTGCGGCGTGAAGATGATGGGCGGCGACGAGACGTCGTTCAATCCGTACAAGGGCTTGGACCTGATCGAACGCGCTGCGCGCAAGAAATATGTCCAGGCGGTCGAGTTCCTGATAAAAGTCTACGAGAAAGGCCGCTATGCCGACAAGGAGAAGTGCCGGGAGTGGTGCCGCTACGGGCTGGACGAGGAGCTGCTCTCCGGCGAGCGGCTTTCGTCGGTGCTGAAAGCGCTCCTCGGGGCTTATTTCGACGGCACGGCGGTGTTGCCGGCTGCGGAGTTTGAAAAATATGCCCGTCAGGCGCGTGAGCGACTGGCGCGCGGAGGCGACGCCGCACAGCCGTTGCGCGGCATCGCACACAGGCTCGACCCGGAGTTCGATCCCCGTGCGGTAGAGGACGGAGGCATTGCCGAAGGGCCGTTATTCGAGAAATACCACGACTACTATTGGGCCTGTGATATGGATATGCGCCGTGCGGACGAGCCGGGGCCGGAATTCTGGGAGCGTATTCGGGACGATGGGGCGTATGCCGGGGCCCGGATGCGGAAAGCCGGGGAGGTCTCCGACAAATATACTTTCTGGGACAATCCCAACCAGTTCTTCGACAGCTATGAGGAGTTGTGCAAACGCTGCTCGATCACGCCGCAGCCGTTCACGCGGGTCGAGCGGGAGCTGCTGTCGCCGCCGTTCATCACGAGCCGCGCCGCCCGGCAGTTCGGCCGCGACGTGGTCCGGTGCATGATCTCGCTGTTTGCGACCGGGCAGAAGGATATCCTGAAATGCCGCCAGCCGGTCTCCGATGAGGATATCCTGAATGCCGCGGAAGCGTGTACGGATGAAACGGTACAATGGTTGTTGATCGGGTATGTCGAATCCCGGTTAGAACTGGAAGGAGTATTCCTCTGGTACAATAAATTGTATCCCGGCGGTGTCCTGAATCCGAAAGCGGCGGAGGAGTGGTGGACCGGCTACCGGAAGCAGCTGGCGGAGCTGGGAATCGAACTGGAACAAGCTGCGGCCGGTGCCGCGGATGCAGGCGGGCCGCAGTCCGAAACGGCTTCGGATGCCGGTTCCGGGAACGACGACGATGAATTCGACCGTCTGCTGAATGAGTTTATCCGGGCGGAGTTGGACCAGGACGAAGGGGAGAAACCGGCCTGACCGCCGGTATGTATAATTGAATAGAACGATTCGGATATGGAAATGGAGTGGGATCTTATCGTGCGTTTGTGTGTGGCGGGGCTTTGCGGAACGGTCATCGGGCTCGACCGCGAATACCGGGTGAAGGATGCGGGATTCCGTACTCATTTCCTGGTGGCGCTGGGCAGTGCGCTGATGATGATTGTTTCGCAATATGGATTCGAAGGCTTCCTGGCGACCCATGACGGGCTGCGCCTCGATCCCAGCCGTATTGCGGCGCAGGTGGTCAGCGGCATCGGATTCATCGGAGCCGGTACGATCATCATACACCGTCAGCTGGTGCGCGGGCTGACCACGGCGGCGAGCCTTTGGGCTACGGCCGGCATCGGACTGGCGGCCGGAGGACACATGTACATCGTTGCCGGAGCGGCCACCGTGCTGACGTTGTTCGGGCTCGAGGTGCTGACGCTCTTTTTCGGCGGGCTGGGGCGCCGCCGCACGATGATCGTCTTTTCGGCGCAGAAAAAGGAGTTCATCGACGCGATGTTCGATCGCCTCGAAAGCAAGGACTATTCGGTCATCTCCTATGAGGTCGAAACCCAGCGCACGTCCGACGGGGTGGTGCACCGCGCCACGATCGTCATTCGGGCCAAGGGACAGGCCGGCGAGGAGGGATACATCGACCTGCTGCGCGAAAATCCCGACATCACCGTCGAGCGGATCGTCTGACGCTTCCCGCAAGGTGCCGAAAACCGGCTGAGAATTCATACCTATATATAATAAAGGCATTCCTTCGTCCGTTATGGAACTGCACTCCGGAGGTTATTAAAAAACTTTCGGAACTAACTCGCTGATCCATAACCGGGTGTAAGATGATTGTCGAAATTGTCGAAAAAAAGTCCCCGAATTATTTGGAATTTGCCGGGAAAAGCCCTTATCTTTGCACCCGCTTCGAGAGAGAAACACACCTCGAAACGACAAAAACACGTTCTGAAAAATTTTGAAAAAAGTTCTGAAAAGTTTTGGAGATTCAGAAAAAAGACTTACCTTTGCACCCGCTTCGATAAGGAGCGATAAGCAAAAAGGTTCTGAAAATTTTCTGAAAAATTTTTTCGAAAAGTTTTGGTGGTTCAAAAAATAACACTTATCTTTGCACCACTTTCCGCTGAAAAAAATCAGCGGTCGGAACAAGGGAAAAGATCGAAGGATCGGCTCCCGGACAGAATAAAGAAATTGTTCTTATAGTAATATATTGAACAGCGTTCTTTGAAGTATTTGAGCAGCTAAAAGTTTTTTCCACTCTCGCAAGAGAGTAGATTTCAAACAATACCTTTGAGATTAGAGCTAAAGATTTAAAACAAAACATTTTATACAATGGAGAGTTTGATCCTGGCTCAGGATGAACGCTAGCGGCAGGCCTAACACATGCAAGTCGAGGGGCAGCGGGATTGAAGCTTGCTTCAA
>QWCN01002186.1_pt1 | contig 29679 bp, 23 predicted proteins | sample 1972711 | NCBI WGS metagenome assembly QWCN01 (sample SAMN09866707, study PRJNA288562) | Human gut metagenome isolate term1_stool, whole genome shotgun sequencing... | isolation source: gut | host: Homo sapiens | place: USA: California
CCGTCAAACATGAGTGTTTCTGCGAAAGAATAGAATTGCTCTTAAAAAAGCACAATCTTACTTTTTATAAGTTTTCCAAGTCCTGCCGCATCGATTTCAACGCCTATTGCAAGTGGAAAAAGAATTCGATTCCCACAGTTTTCAGTCTGATCGCCATCGCGGAATATTTCAACGTATCTTTGGATTATCTCGTCGGCAGATCGGACAGCATATAGCTTCCCCCCGCGCAAAAGCGCGGGATTTTCTTTTACAAAAAAGCGCGGCGAAAGTTACCTTTCGTCGCGCTTTTTGAAAACATGGTGAAAACAACAGCGTTAAAAGCGCTTACGGAAAATTATTTTCCGCGTTCCTTCGCGCCGTCGTCTTTACCCTGCCCCTGCGATTCTGATTTTTCGGGCATTTTTTCGCCCGATTCGTTATTCTCGGAGCCGCCGCCAAAAACGCTGCCGCCGTTTTCCATCTCTTTGAGTTTTTCGTCCATCATCTCATCAAGACGCTGTTTGATCTCTTCCTGTCCTTTTCTTACAAGCGTGCGCATTTTGCAGCTATTCGCCGCAAGCAGAGCGCCGCCGATGCCGCCGAGCAAAAGCCCTATGGTAAATTTCTCCATATTCAAATCCTCCTTATACGGAACGCGCGCGAGGCGACGATCCCGTACAGTCAGTATGGGCGGCTTTTCCCCTTCTTATACGCATCATTCGACAAAATAAGCGTTTTTTCTTCCTTTGCCGCAAAAAAGCCGTCGGATGTCCGACGGCTTCTATTTATACCTCCCGAAAGGACGCGCGGCGTTTCAACGCTTCGTTTTCGCGTTTCAAACGCGCGTTCTCCCCCGAAAGGCGGGCGTTCTCTTCCTTCAACGACTGCGTGAGCCTATCGTACAGCGCGTTGATTTCGTTCTCCAAGCGGCGCTGCAAAAAGCTCCTGTCCTTCGTTCCCATGCCGAGTTCCGAAGCGATCGACTCGATTCGCTCCGGTTGTTTCTTCAAAACGTTGCGATACTTATTCTGCAACCGCAGCATCAACTTGTCGTCCCCTTTCGACAAATTGCAAATCGCCCGGCGCACGGATACTCCCTTACTCTTTTCGGCAAGGATGCTCCTCAAAACCTTATCCGTTTCCTCTTCCGTAAATTCGCGGATCTGCTCCACGGAAAGCTGCTTGCCGTCCAATAACTTCACTACCCTTTCGTCCTTCTTCTGACTCTTCATCAAAGCGTAATAATAGTTCCTCACGCTGCCTTTCGCTCTGCCGTGTTCGGCTCCGTAAGTTTCGAAAAGATAAGTAAGCGTTTTGCCCGCCTGCTTTCCCGCCCAAATGTATTCTACCAAACTTTTCGCCTCTTCTTCCGTGTAACCATTGATTTTGTTCATAACGTCACCTCCGTTTTGAAGGAATTATTAACATATTTTTCAAGATTTATACATGGAACAAAAAAGAAAAGAATATATTTAAGTATGAAAATTTATTTTTTGTCCTCGCGCCCGTGCGCGCTTATGCTCGGAGGCGTCTATTTCGGCATGACCGACTCTTTCGAGCGCTTCGCGGAAATAGAACCCAAAGACAACGTTTTTGCCGAATTTATCCCCGAAGGCGCCCTCCCCGTCGGGTTCTTCATCACCGAAAAATTGCGATTCTCTCCCCCGCAGGGATGCGAAATTTATATTCTCCGCGACGGCGTCGCCGTCTATGCCCGCGATTTTCCGCCGTCCGATTTTTCGCTCAAAATCATCGCGCAGGAACGTTTCGTCGGCAACCTCGTCACCGTATTCCGGCAAGGCGCGTTACAGTTCTCCCTCGAAACGGCAAAGGGCTTTTTTGTTTCGGAACTCCCTCCTTGTTTCGAATCCTGCGTCATCCGCTATGAAAGCGGTCTGTTTTTCCTCGAAGGCGGGGACACGCTCGCGGTGTTCAACGACGCGGGAAAGTGCGTGCTTTCCGAGCGATTCCTGAGCTATAAAGTCGAAAATAATACGCTGAGCGCTACCCTGCCCCTCTCGGACAGCAAGAAACGGGTGGCGGAGTGCGAATGGGCGCTGACGGAAGACGGGTGTTATCAGACCTCTTTCCGCATTCGTCAGCAAGCGCGCGAAGGCGAAGAACAGGCGGCGCAGGACGAACTTCTGCCCTATGCGTTTTTCGAAAGCGTATTGATCGGCGCGGACTTTACGGAGATGCTGAGCGAGGAGCTGAAAGAAAAGAGCGAGCACATCAAGGCGTTTTTAGGGGATTTCATCGACGTGACCCTGACGGAAGATCCGAAGACTTGCGGACTCGTGCGGAAAAAGAAAGAACGGCTATACGAGCTGCGCTATTTCACCGCGGAGGTGAAACAGGGAAAAGTTGTCGATATTCAAGGATAAAAAATAACGCGGGACAATATTTTCCCGCGATCTTTAAAAATAGAGGAAATATTCCAAGCCCCCTTCCTCGACATTCAGGGATACGCAGGATCCTGCGACAACCTGCAAACCTTTTAAGTAAGTGCCGCCTGCGACAACAAACTTAAAAGACCGTTTCCCCTTTCGCGCGGGAAACGGTCTTTTTTTATCTTATCATCGGGTGCGAAACGCCGTGTCCTGAAAAGAATCAATAGCTCTTGACTTTGACGGACTTGATGACGATGGGTTCGAGGGGAACGGAGTATTCCCGGGATTCCTTGTCGGAGCCTACATAGCGGTCGTCCTCGTCCACGACGACTTTTGACGTCGGCGCGAAATCCGCCGCGTTGCCCTCGTATTCGTCCTCGATATAATCGGTGATGGCCGCCTTCAAATCGTCGAGGACCTCCACGCTGTCGTCTTCGAGCGTGGCAAAGGTGCAGTAAGACGTACCGCTGCCCGACGACGAGGAAGAGAGCGAGATATAGAAAAGGGAAGTGGCGCTGTTGTACTTATACAGCTTCGCGTCGTTCCCCTTGCCGTCCGAACGCTTGACGTCCACGTACGTAGCGCATTTTTCCTTGGGCGTATAGTACATCGTCAAAGAGCCGTAGCTCTGTTTCAAAGCGCCGTTTTCCACGCTGAAACCGTTGTCGGAAAATTCGCCGTAAAGGGTGTAGACAGGATCTTTATCGTTGATGTCCCAAACGGTCTGGGTCATATTCCAATCCTTTACGATATCGAAATAGTTTTTCTCCACCAAGCCGCCGTCCGCCGTCTGATTGGCGTCATAGGTATAGCCGCCCGTATACAATTTTTCCGAAGAACTGTTGTAATCGTGCACGCAAAGCCCGTCGTAATAGCCGTGCTCCACGAGTTCCAAAAAGTGCTGAACGGTGGAAGGCGCGCGCTTTCTATACAGTTTATATTCGAGCGTATACGTTTCGCCGTGAAAGGCAATCTTCATTTCCACTTTGGGATGAGAAGTCGTACACGCGGAAAACATCATGGCGGAAGCGAACACGCTGACGCCCGCAAGTGCCGCGCAGATCATTTTTTTCAAAGGTTTATTGGCTGTCATCGAATTTCTCCATCAACAGATTTTTATACTTCTCTATTTTACCCTTTATTTTGTTTTCCGTCAAGCACTTTTACGCGTTTGCCGCCGATTTTTACATAAAATCCATAATTTACACAAAAACGGACGGCTTTTGAAAGCCGTTCGTTTTATGCCTTCCGCCCGATATTCTTTCTATGCCTTCCCGGGAACGTATATTTCGAACACCCCTTCCCTATCGACGCCTGTCAGATTCGGCATACCGACCTTGACGGCGCCAAAAGCGCGATAGATATGCTCTCCCCGCCCTGTCCGCGTCTTTGGGCGCGTAAATTTTCAAAGCCGCGCCCGCGGCGGTTTCCGTGTCTTCTCTCAGGCGCATAACGCTCTACATTTTTTAAGTTACAAAAAACGAAGTGTGGCTTTCGCGCTGTTCTTATCTCCCGAACGGTCCGCAGTTTGCGTATTTTCTCTTATCGTATAGGCGATGCGCCTTTCCCACGGCATAGGAACGCTTGCCTGCGTGCGCTCTCTCTAACAACGAAATTGTCAATACTCCTCGCAAATATTTCGGACGCGACATTTTGCTTTTTCTCTTTTCCGGACCTCCGCCTTGCCGAAAGGCAAGCCCTTTTTCCAAAATTACCGGGGTAAGCGTTGATAAAAAAATTGCCGAACGGAAACTTTACCGCCCGGCAACCTCTTTGATTCCTATCCGCTCCCCGCAGAGCACTTTCGTTTCGCCGTCTTCCAGCGTATTTCTGATGAGTTCCTCGTCGAGAACCACTTTCTCCCTTTCCACCAAAAGAACGATTGTGGAGCCGCCGAATTCAAAGCGCCCCTTTTCCTCTCCCCTTCGAAAGCTGCCCGCGCCTTGATTGTTGACGATTCTGCCCACCATCATGGCGCCGACTTCCACCTGCGTCACATCGCCGAAATTTTCGGTGTGCAGCACGGTATATTCCCGGCAGTTTTCCGTAAATACCCGCCTGTGTTCGAGGGCGATCGGCTGTACGGTGTGCAGTCTGCCTTCGATAAAGACGTTTTCCCCTTTGCTTCCCCCGTCGATATAAAAATAGCGGTGATAGTCCTCTACGGTCAGGCGGAACACGAGGCACCAGCCGCCCCGATATTTTTCCGCAAGCTCCACGTTCCTCAAAAGCGTTTCCGCGGAATAGGAAAAGCCCTTGATTTCAAATTTTCCCCCTTCTTCCACGGGAAAAACGGAGAGCTTTCCGTCGCAGGGGGAAACAAACGCTTCGGGAGAGAAATCAAAGGGACGAAGCTCGGGGCGGATACGGCGGGTAAAAAAGGCGTTAAAAGAGGGATATTGCTCCGCCAGGTACTCGTTCATGTCTATCCCGTGTTTCTTGACGTAGCCCTTGATAAGCCCCTTGGAGAGCCGTCCGTCGAGGTATCTCCCCACCGCCCTGGAAACGAAACGGGAGGTGAGCAGTTTTAAAAAAGGCGTCCCTAGTTTCTTCTCGTATAAAAAACGCAAAGACGCCGCAGGGCGCAGCGTCTTCTTTTTTACGATCGGCCTCATGCCAGCACCGCCCGCCTGATGAGGAACAGGGAACCTAAAATGATCGCCAGAATCAGCATGGCCACGATGAGCCCTTTGACGCCGAGCTTGGGCATTCTGAAACGGATGACGAACAGCGCGGACAGCGCCAGATACCCGATCAGCATGACGGCGTTGCGCGCCATCGTATAGGGAGGGAACATAGTGGCGATGAGATAGAAAATCGGCAGGGCGAAGGCGACGTTGGTGACGGGCAGCCCCTCGTAATAAAGACGCCTGCCGCAGTTTTCTTCGCTGGTGCGGATCTCTTCGGTCACGTCGAAATAGGCGAGGCGGATGAGCGCGCACAACACGAAAATGCCGTAAACGGGAATAAAATACCAGCGATTGAGCCTCATTCCAAAGCCGATCATGGCGGGAGCGACGCCGAAAGCGATCAGATCGCTCAAAGAATCGATGCGCTCTCCGAACATTTTGTCCTCTCTCGACCTATTCTTGCGCGTCTTTGCCACGGCGCCGTCGAAAGCGTCGCAAAAGCCCGAAATCAACAGACATATCACGCCTATGTCGGGACGGGCGTCCTTGTTTCCGCCCACAGAAAAACAAATCCCCGTGATCGCCGCAATGACGGACAAATATGTGAGGATCACGCCATAATGATAAAAGCCGACTATTTTTTTACTCGTGTTCTTCATCTTCGCTCTTCTCTCTCGGTATTTCTTGTCTTTTTCTCTTCATCAGCCGGATATGATACACCAGCGTAACGACCCCGCTGAGCGCCATACAAAGATAGTAGGAAATCACCCGCGTCACCATCATCGCCACCACGATGAACGTATTATCGAAGCGCAGGGTGTAGATATTCAGATACAGATATTCAAAGGCTCCCACGCCTCCCGGCAGGGGGATGGAGTTATAGCCCAAAAGGACGAACGCCTGCATGGCGAACAAATCGACGAAAGACGCATCCGGGTCGGCTGCCGTACAGACAAAGCAGGTGATCAGAACCTGCGAAACGCGCTGCGCGACGTTGAGGAGCAACGCCTGAAAAAACAAGGCCCGATGCTTTCTGATTTCCATAAAACTGAGGCGGTATTTCTCCACCTCGTCCGTGAGCTTGCCGCGCCATTTCTCGGTGTTTTTGACGATCTTCATGCGCGCCAGCAAGGAAATCAGTCCGTTCCCCGCCTTCAACACCGCTTTATGGCACCACATACAGGCGATGAAGAAGCCCAAAAGCAAAGTTTGGAGAACGATGCCCGCGATGATGAGAAACTTGACGAAGAATTCGAAGTGCGGGAACATCCTCGGACGGAAAATAAACGCGAGCACGCCGATGACGAGAATCGCCGCCGTATAGGCGATGAGGTTGAACACCAGCGTAAACGTGGTGGCTCCCGCGTCCATGCCGTCCTTCACCATGTAATACGCGGAAGCGGGCTGCCCGCCCGATGCGGAGGGCGTGATCGCCGAATAATAAATATCCGCCGAAGAATACACCATCGACGAGAAGAGCTTGGGTTTGTATCCCAAACGGCGGCTGATGAGGTGCAGACTCAACCCCTCGAACGCGATGAAAAGCAGCATACACACGAACGCCGCGACGATCAGCCAAGGATTGCAGCGCAGGATGAAATCCTTAATGTTTTCAAAATTGAGTTCGCGGTTGCTTGTAAAAAGAATAAACAGCGTCACTCCGATCAGCACCGCCAGGAAAAGGATATTGATCAGTTGTTTTTTAGTATTTTTAGACAAACCTTTTCCCATAACTTCCTTCTCTCACCCGATAACCTTTTCTATATATATTTACAAAGCGCTTTTTATATTCCTTCTTCTCGCGCGCAGGGACAAAAAGGACAAATAAAAGCGGAAACAGACGAATCCGTGAAGAGGCGGAATTTTCCGCGCAGAGGCGCAAAAGCGAAGAAAAAAGCGGACTTTTATTCCGTGTTTTTTCCGTGCGGAGAAGCGGATTCCGACAAAAAAGCCGCAAAAAGACCGTTCTCCCGCTTGCGCAGGGGCATACGTCCTTTTCCGCAAAGACCGAATGAAAATACGTCATCCTGATCCCGACAGGGTACGGAAACGTGCGGAAAATTCGGACATTATCCGCCTGCATCCCGTAAATAGTATATTCGAAAATATCCGTCTGTCCGCGCGAAAGGCATGGTGGCTATTATGGGTTTTATTACGCAATGCCTATTGCGTAATACAGGGGTACCCCTGTGATTTTTAAATTTTCATCGGACTATAATAACATTGTAACAAATTGTACGCCGTCTGTCAAGTCCACGACACAATATCATAAAAATATATTACAAATTCGCGGATTTTTAAAGGTTCGGCTGCCTTCGTTTAGAAAAAAAGGGAATTTTTATCTTTTCCTTTCCGGCGCAAAACAATACTTCCTCCTTTAAAAGACCTCCTCTATCCGTCGCGCAGACCTTTATGCGGACGACAAAAAAGCCACACCGAATGGTGTGGCTTTTTCGACGGATAGGCAAAACTTATTTGAGTTCTGCCGTAGCGCCGTTCTCTTTGAGTTTCGCAACGAGAGCGTCCGCGTCCGCTTTGGGAACGTTTTCTTTGATGACGCCCATCGCCTCGACGGCTTTCTTCGCATCCGCAAGACCCAGACCGGTAGCTTCGCGGACGACCTTGATGATGGCGATCTTGTTGGGACCGATTTCTTTCAAGACGACGTCGAATTCCGTCTTCTCTTCCGCCGCGGGGGCAGCTTCCGCCGCGCCGGCAGCACCGGCAGCCGCTACGGGAGCAGCAGCGCTTACGCCGAATTCCGCTTCGAGAGCTTTCACCAGCTCGTTGAGTTCGAGAACGGACATAGCTTTTACTTCTTCGATGAGTTTCTGAACATCCATGGTAATTGTAATCCTCCGATTTTTTTATGATTTTCTTTGATTAAGCGTTTGCCGTTTCTTTCGCTTTGGCAATGGAATCCAAAACGTAGACAAACTTGGAAATAGACGACTGCAAGCAGCCGAGCATTTTCGCAATGAGCACTTCCTTGGAAGGAATCGCCGCAAGTTCTTTCACCGCGTTCTTATCGAGATACGCCTTTTCGAGATACGCGCACTTGGGGACGATCTTGTCCGTCAACGCGGGATTCTCTTTCACCGCCTTCGCAAAGACGGAAGCGCCGCTCGTTTCGTCCGAGCAGAACACCGTCGCGGTAGCGCCGTTGAGATCCTTATCGAAATCGGTGACGCCCAGTTCGTTGAAAGCTTTTCTCACAAGGGTATTCTTATACACCTTGTATTCGCAGTTCGCCGCCTTGAATTTGTTTCTCAGAGCCGTGACTTCGAGCACGGTGAGCTTGTTGTAATCCGCAAGGACCACCGACTTACTCGCTTCGATCTTCTCTTTGATTTCCTCGACGACTTGTTTTTTAGCCTCTAAATTTGCCGACATGAATACCTCCTTTAAGCGGATTTTCCGCCTGACAATAAAAAAATGCCTTACGCCACACGGCATAAGGACAGTATCTCTTCGCTAAGATTCTATCTTTCTGCCTGAGCGAGCGGTTTCCCATCGAACCTTTCGGTACTCGCCTTCTATGGCTTTCGATTTTTTACTAAGTTATTGTACCATTTCCGCCGGAGGCAGTCAATCGTTTTGGGACCGCCTTCGGCAAAAATATTTTTTAATCGCAAAAATACGTCGATTATTTTTCCGCAGCGCGCATTTCCTTTTCAAAATGCAGCGCCCTGAAAGGTATCGATCAGTTCTTCACCGCAACCTTTACGCCGGGACCCATCGTGGAAGCGAGCGTGATGCTCTTCACATATTGTCCCTTCGCGGTGGCGGGCTTCGCCTTGATGATCGCGTCCATCAGCGCGGTGTAGTTTTCGACGAGCTTTTCCTTGCCGAAACTCTTTTTGCCGATCGGGCAGTGAATGATCGCCGTCTTATCGAGTCTGTACTCGACTTTACCGGCTTTGACTTCCTTGATCGCCTTTTCGACGTCCATCGTGACCGTGCCCGACTTCGGGTTGGGCATCAAGCCTTTGGGGCCGAGGATACGGCCGATGCGTCCGACCATGCCCATCATATCGGGCGTGGTGATCATGACGTCAAAATCGAACCATCCGCCCTGGATCTTGGCGATGAGTTCTTCCGCGCCTACGAAATCGGCGCCCGCAGCCAAAGCGGCGTCCGCTTTCGCGCCCTTGGCGACGACGAGCACGCGCTTGGTCTTACCCGTGCCGTTGGGAAGGACGAGCACGCCGCGGACCTGCTGATCCGCCTGGCGGGGATCGACGCCCAAACGGACGTGAAGCTCCACCGTTTCGTCGAACTTCGCCTTCGCGGTTTCCAGCATCACGCCTATCGCTTCTCCCGCGTCATAGGTTTTCGCCAAATCAAAAGCTTTTACGCTGTCAGAATATTTTTTTCCGTGTTTCATTTTTTAATCCTCCTTGCGGTCGATGACGGGATAGGCTCCCTGCCGCATTCTCCTTGAAATCAGTCCTCTACCGTGACGCCCATGCTGCGAGCGGTGCCCGCTACCATGCTCATCGCGCTTTCCAGACTCGTGCAGTTCAGATCGGGCATCTTCATCTTTGCGATTTCCTCGACCTGAGCCTTCGTCAGCTTGCCGACCTTGACGGAATTGGGCTTTGCGCTTGCCGTTTCAAGCCCCAGCGCCTTTTTGATAAGGACGGGTGCGGGAGGCGTTTTCAAGATGAACGTGAAGGAACGATCCTGATAGATCGTAACGACGACGGGGATGATGAGTCCCGCTTTGTCGGCGGTTTTCGCGTTGAATTCCTTAGTGAATCCGGGCAGATTGATACCGAAGGGACCAAGGGTGGAACCTACGGGGGGAGCCGGAGTTGCTTTTCCTGCGGGAAGCTGTAATTTTACGACCGCAGTGATCTTTTTAGCCATAAATATATCCTCCTATCGTGGTATTGACAAGGCGCACGCTGAGTTTTTTGCGCCTCTCCCACTATTAAAACGGACAGGGTCCGTTTCGTACAAATTGATTTTTTCAAGCCTTTCTTCCAAAGGCTTAGACAAAAGCCTTTGCCGCCGAGTTTTCGACGAAAACCGCGAAACTTACTCCGCGGAATCGTCGGACGGCTCGGGGAGGGGCGCGTCCACTTTCTTTATCTGAATATACTCCACTTCCACGTCCGTATTTCTGCCGAACATACTCGTGGAAATTTTCGCCTTCTGCGCGGAATCGTTGAGTTCCTTCACCGTGCCGAGGAAGCCCTTTAAAGGCCCGTCCTCTATCGAAACGGTGTCGCCGATCTTGAAATCGGCGTCGGAAACGAATTCTTCGAGGCGCATTTTGCGGATCTCTTCTTCCTTCATGGGAATAGGTCTGCCCTGAGGGCCGCAGAAACCCGTCACGCCGCGCGTGCTCGTGACGTAATACCAGATCTGATTGGTGTAGATCATCTTGATAAAGACGTAGCAGGGCAGAAGCTTTCTCTCCACCACCTTGCGCTTGCCGTTCTTTTCCTCGATGACCTGTTCCATAGGAATTTTCAAATCGACAATATAATCGCCGAGGTTGTTGTTTTCAATCAGCTTTTCCAGACTGTCCTTCACCATCGCCTCGTACCCCGAGTAGGTGTGCAGGATATACCATTTGGGCTGTTCAGTTTCCGCCATAGTTCCCTCCCCGCTCACGAAATCAGCTTCAAAAGGAAACTCAAGAGGGCGTCCACACCCGTAACGACAGCTAAAAATACAAAGACGATAACAAGAACCACGCCCGTCGTCTTCAATACCGTGGTGAAGGAAGGCCAAGTCACTCTTTTCAGTTCCGAAAAGACTTCCTTGATTTTCGCACCCGCACGGCGGAACCAGCTGGGTTTTTTGTTTTTTGTTTTTGTTGCGTTTGCCATTGTTTACCTCTGTGCTCTCGCGAAATCCGCCCGCTCTTTTCGCTTGTCCCAAGCCGCGGCAGACTCCCGTCCCGCTTATCGATTATTTGGATTCTTTGTGCTCGGTGTGCTTCTTGCAGAACGGGCAGTACTTTTTCAAAATAAGCCTGTCGGGATCGTTCTTCTTGTTCTTGATGCTGTCATAATTTCTATGCTTGCATTCCGTGCATTCGAATGTAATTTTGGCTCTTGCCGTTTTTGTTGCCATATCGAAAACTCCATACAAAAAAATTACACCCCTCTTAGGTGCGTATACAAAGTTTATCACACTTTAAGGGGCTTGTCAATCTTTTTTGAGAGGATTTTTAAATATTTTTTCCGCCTTTTTTGCCGCCGCCTTAATATTAGGCGCGCAAAAGTAGTCGTCAAAGAAAAAACGGGGGAAACGATTTCTCGTTTCCCCCGTCGTTTTCACCGATTTTACGCCGCTTTTTTCAAAGTGAGCGTCCCCATTCCTTCCTCATCCATCACCAAGGTGCTTCCGTCGCAGCTCACCGTTTCGGCTTCGTCCTCGAACGTGAGTACGATTTTACCTGCCGTTTCGCTTTTCGCCCAGGTGCCCGTCGTTACCTCGCCTTCTAACATAGCCATAGAAAGAGAAGCGGTGCCGTCCGCTTTGAGTTCCACCACCATGAAATCCGCGGAAAGAGAAATCATACCCATATACGTTTCTCCCACTTTCAAAGTAACCGTAGCGCCTTCGCTGGTAACAACCATCGATTCAAATTTGTATGTACCCGCATAATTCACTTCCCCGCTGTTCTCTTTTTCCCCGCAGGAAGCCAAACAGAACAGTCCCAATACGAACGCAAGGACGCTCAACAGAGCCGTTTTAAATTTTCTCATCATAGATCTCCTTATATAGATATTTACTAATTAGATTATACCCCCCCCCCGCAGATTTGTCAAGCGTTTTTCATAAATTTTCCAGCTAAACAATTGAGTTTTCCCTATCGCGGAAGAATTAACTCAATCGGGTTACCGATAATCAAAAATGCCGCAAGGAAACACTTGCGACATTATGCGACATTATTTATATCTCTATTTAATTCAGGGACGGGCAAGGGAGCGAAATAGAGCAAAAACGTTCGGCAGACGCGAAAAATTTATCGGGAGGAACGGAGGCGCGAAAAAGAGAAATTAGAAAGAAAATTCGGGGAGGATTTAAAAGGGCGCGGGAGAAGCATCTGCGAAGGTGTCCGCGCCATGCGGAAAAAGAGGCGAAAGAAAACTGCGGGACTTCGGGCAAAGACGGGAATTTATCGCCCGGACAGAAAAACGCCGCAAGTATAAAAAATCAATTCATGCACCTTAGCAGGGAAAGAATCGCTTGTTTTTGTCCGGAATCCAGGCGCGCAAAAAGTTTTATCATCTCATCCTCCTCCCGCCTGTAAGAGGATCTTTTCGAAAAATCGTCCTCCATCTCCGCAAAAAATTCCGCCAGGGTGATGCCGAAAGCCGCGCAGATCGACCTCAGCGTGGAAAGTTTCGGCTCCGTCCGCCGCGAGTACAGATTATTCAAAGTAGACTGCGTCAGTCCCGCCTCCATCGCCAGATTGTTGATCGACCAACATCTTCGTATTCGCATTTCGTCTATTTTTTCCAAAACGTCCATATTTATCTCCTTCACCTCTTTAAAACATTTTATACCAAAGATAAGTCAAAATCTTAACTCAAAATAGTTGACAAATAATCTCAAATGAGTTAAAATGAATAATACAAAAGGGTTTATATCCACTTTCGCCGGTAAAAACTCGAAAAAGAGAAGCGGACGGGGAAAGAAAAAAAATCTTTCGGGAGGTGCGAAAGAAAGATGAAAACGGGAATTTCATGATATTTCGACGGGTTTCTATGAACAATTTTTATAAAACTATAAGGAGATAATCAAAAATGTTTAGAAAAGGAAAATCAAAATTGACCAGATTGCTTACGTTTTTGTGCGTCATCGGCTGTTCGGCGGGGCTTGCTGCTTTGGGCGCCTGCTCTACCGAAATCGAAACGAAACGCGGAATAGAATCGCTCGCCATTAATTCCGACGGCAATCTCATCGCCACGTACACCGACGGCACTACAAAAGACCTCGGCAAGGTGGTCGGCGCCAACGGAACGAACGGAACAAACGGCACAAACGGCACAGACGGAACGCAAGGCGACAAGGGTGACCAAGGCGACAAGGGCGATAAGGGCGACAAAGGTGACAAAGGCGATAAGGGCGACAAAGGCGATGCGGGCGCAGACGGCAAAGGAATCGTATCCGCCGTCGTCAACGAAGCGGGAGAGCTGATAGTCACTTACACCGACGAAACCTCCGTAAATCTCGGAAAGGTGGTAGGAGAGAACGGCAAAGACGGCGTCGACGGCACAAACGGCAAAGACGGAGAGGACGGAAAGGACGGTACCGACGGAAAGGACGGCGTGGGGATAAAGAGCATAAACCTCACGGAAGAAGGCAAGCTTCACATCGTCTATACGGATGACTCGTCCGTGGACGTGGACGTCCCCACTCTCTCGGACACCTGCGAGCATACGGACGAGGAAGTGCTCGTCGTCAGAGAGCACACTTTAAAGGAATTGGGCATCTATCTGCACGTATGCAACGATTGCGGATTTACGAGCGTGGAATACGCGAGCCATCACCACTACGAAGAAACCACCGTGGCGCCCACCTGTACGGAAGAAGGATACACGGCGGGCGTGTGCACGATCTGCGGCGACAATCAGGATAAGCACGACATTGTCGAGGCATTGGGACACGTCTGGGGCGAGGAGCGCATCGTCGTCGAGGAAGGCAGGACGCTCTGCGAGAACGGCGGCATGATCGTACATACCTGTGAAGTCTGCGGCGTGACGGAAGCGAAAACGGAATCCGCCATGGGACACGACGTAAAGGAATGGATGGAGGCCTCCGCGCCCACTCTTACAAAGGGCGGCGAAATTTACGGAGCCTGCGAGAGATGCGGAAAGAAAGTCACGAAAGCTCTGCCCGCGCTCAACGAAAAGGATTATACCTATACGGTAATCAAGGCGAAGGAAAACTGCTCCGACACGGGCGAAGTGGAGTATACCTATACGGTGGACGAAAACAACTCGTTTACGTATAAAGTAACGCTGAGTCCTTCTTCGCACAAGCTGCACGGCAAGGAAATGCCTGACGACAAGACGTATGACTCTCAGAAATATCCCGACATCAAGGTGCCCGTCAACGTCGATCACACGTGCGCCGGCGAAGGCGTTTGGGGCGTGTTCGTCTGCGACGAATGCGGAGAATTGGTCAGCGTCCGCGTCAGGGACGACCATACGTACGACGAATCCACTTTCGTCAGAGAGGTTCCCGCCACCTGCACCACAGAGGGCTATAAAGTATACCTCTGCAAAGTCTGCGGCGTCGAAGTGGAAGTTCCCACCGAGAAGCTTGGGCACGACTTCGTATACGGCGACCCCATAGAGCTTGAAGACGGAACGTACATTCTCGAAGGCAAATGTTCGAGATGCGGGGAAACGGATACGATCAAAGCCACAAAAGTGGAAAAAATCGAAGCCACCTGTATGGAAGAAGGCAAAATCATCGTGACGTATGTGGAAAACGGCACGGAAAAGACAAAAGAACTTTCCGTTCCCAAAACCGCGCACAAACTCAACGGCGAACTGATGCCCGACGACAAGACTTACGACTCCAAGAAATATCCCGGCATCAAAGTGCCCGCTAACGTAGACCTCACCTGCTCGGGCGAGGGCAGCATGGGCGTGTTCTACTGCGACGTCTGCGGCGAACTCGTCATGGTCAAAGTGAAAGACGATCATAAGTACGACGCTTCCTCCCCCATCGAAGAAATCCCCGCGACCTGCACCGAGGCGGGAAGTAAGAAATATCTCTGCGAAGTCTGCGGAGAAGAGATCGAAGTGGTTATTGAAAAACTCGGGCACGACTTCGTATACGGCGATCCCATCAAACTTGCGGACGGAACGTATATCCTGCGCGGCACCTGTTCGAGATGCGGAGAAACGGATACCATAACGGCGAAAGCGGTTGCGACGGAAAACGCCACCTGCCAAAAAGAAGGCAGGATCATCGTGACGTATATGGAAAATGGCGCGGAAAAGACCAAGATCATCGTCTTGCCCAAGACCGCGCACACGCACAACGGCGAACTGATGCCCGACAATAAGACTTACGATTCGAACAAATACCCCGGCATCAAGGTGCCCGTCAACGTAGACCTCACCTGCTCGGGCGAGGGCAGCATGGGCGTGTTCTACTGCGACGTCTGCGGCGAACTCGTTACCGTTCGGGTAAGAAACGACCACAAGTATACCGCGGAGGATATCATCGCCTCTCAACCCGCGACCTGTACGGAAAACGGCTGGGTGGAATACAAGTGCAGCGTCTGCGGCGAAACGATCCGCGAGGACATCAAAGCCACGGGACACGCATACAGTTTCCAAATCCTCAAAGCTCCCACCGCCGACGCAGAAGGAAGCATCCTGGTGCTCTGCTCGAAGTGCGATCATCAAGACACGATCGTCCTTCCCGCGCTCGACGCGAAAAACTATCAGGTGACCGTCACGATCGCGGCAGGCTGTCAGTCCGAAGGCGAAGCGATCTATGTCTATACCGACAAAACATACGGCTATACGTATAAGACCACCGTCGTACTCCCCATGCTCGGGCATACGGAATACGTCGAGGGCAAGACGAAAACTTATACGTGGATCATCGACAACGCGGAATACACGGGCTACATCTGCGAAACCTGCGGTCAGATGATCGTCGTCAATGTCACGGAATTGGAAGGCAGCATCTACGGCACGTACGAATTCATTTCCGAGGAAGGATTCAAACTGTCGCTCGCGTTTCATCGCAACGGAACGTTTGAATTTGAACAGAACGGGATATCCGTGGAAGGCACCTGGTCCCTTCAAGAAGACGGCACGTACGTTTTGACGACGGACGACGGCTCTATCAAAGCAACGCTGGAAAACGGAACGTTTACTCTTTTCTTCGACGACGAGAGCTATTCTCTGATCAAAGCGTAAGCATCCGAAACGCGGGGTCGGTCCCCGAAGTATCCCCTTTCTGCCGAGCGGCGACGCGGCGCGCGGGAACATATCCCCCGCAAACCGTCCGACGTTCGGCAAAGTCGGATGCGAATTTATTTCATTCGTTTATCCCTGAAAGTTAGGAAACTCTCTTCTCTATCCCCGAAAGCTGCGCGCAAGCGCGCTTTCGGGGATAGTCCTTTACTTAGTTTGAAATAATCTCCTATGGCGTCTGAAAGCTATGTGTACTTTACGGCTTAAAAAAACGGAACGGCAGGCGCCGTTCCGCAATTGCATTCACCTATTTACAGCCCGTATTCTTCCGCGAGCTTTTTGAAAAGGGGCAGCGCACGCTCTATCTGCTCCGTCGAAACGCAGTACGCGATCCTCACGTACCCCGGACATCCGAAATCGTCCCCCGAAACGAGCAGCAGCTCGTACTTGCGCGCTCGGGCGCAAAAGGCGTCCGCGTCCGCTTCAGGCGATTTCGCAAACAGATAAAACGCGCCGTCCGGATACACGCAGGAAAAGCCGCAGTCGGTTAGTCCGCGATACAACAGATCGCGGTTGCGCCTATACACGCTCAGATCCGCCGTTTTGCCGTCGCATTCCGCCGCCACGCGCTGAAACAGGGCGGGGGCGCACACGAACCCGAGTGCCCTCCCCGCGCCGCACACGGCCGCATACAGCGCCTTAGAATCGCTTGCTTCGGGACTGACCGCGATATAGCCGATTCGTTCGCCGGGAAGGGACAGGGATTTGGAATAGGAATAGCAGACCAGCGTATCGGGATAATAGTTGATGGGATAAGGTACTTTTGTATTTTCGTCGTAGACGAGTTCCCGATAGGGCTCGTCGGAAATGAGATAGACGGGACGCCCGTATTCCGCGGATTTTTTTCTTAAAAGCGCCGCGAGTTTTTCGAGAATCTCCTCTTTGTAGACCACGCCCGAGGGATTATTGGGAGAATTGATGATGAGCGCCTTGACGGAAGGATTCATCGCCCTTTCGAGCGCGGCGAAATCGGGCAGAAAGGTCCCCTCCTCGGAAGCGAGTGCCGTGAATTTTGCGCCCGCGCCCTCTACGAATACCTTATATTCCGCAAAATAAGGCGCAAAGGCGATAAATTCGTCCCCTTTGCAGGCGAGCGCGTGAATGGAAATCGTCAGACACGCCGCCGCCCCGCAAGTCATATAGAGATCGTCCCCCGTCAGTCCCGCGTCAAAGCGGGCGTTGAGATTTGCGGCGATCTTATCGCGGCAGGCTTTATCGCCCTGCGCGGACGTATAGCCGTGAAGTTCCACCGAGGGCGTCTGCGCGACGAGGCGGCGAATCGACTCCTCCACGCAGGCGGGCGCGGGTACGGACGGATTTCCGATGGAAAAATCGAAAACGTTTTCCGCGCCGATCTCTCCCGCGCGACGTTTCGCGTATTCAAAAATTTCACGTATCGCCGAACGCTTGCTGCCGAGTTCGTACATCTTTTCGTTGATCATGGGATTCCCTCCGCCGAAAAATTTTAGATTCCCTTTTATTATAACCTTTTCAAAAATTTTTTGCAAGTTTCCGAGGATGAAAAAATAAACAACCACCACTGCTGCCGTAAAATTCAAATGCGAAGAAAGGCATAAAACTCCCTCTTCGCATTTTTCGTGATTCCTTCCCGCAGAAAACGGCCGCAAACGCGCCTTTGCGACCGAAAAAGCCGCGTGCAAAAGCCTCTCCCGCAAAAACGGGGAAAACGCGGACGCGGCGGGCGAACGATCCGCCTTTTCACCGTATTTTCCCTTTTTCCGCTTTTACGCGGGTCTTTCCACGGTCAGCGTGCCCGCCTTTTTCGCGATCCGATAATTGCGCGTGACGACGTTCCCCTTTTCATCGTAAATCCTGACGTTTTGGATGGTGTTCGGGATACTGCCGACGTCGATCAGTTGCGAGAATAATTCAAATTCTATTTTGTGCCCTTTCGCGAGGCTTCCCTTGGAAATCCAGGCGAAATCGCCCTTCAAGGGCTTGCCGTCGTATTCCTTCGTCCTGGAAACGCTGGCGACCTCTATCGCTCGCCGATCCACCCGCAGCGGCTCCCCGACGAACTTGACGTAGTATTCCTGCGTCACGTCGTTGCCGTAGCCGTCGTAGACGGTCATGGGCAAGTTGCTGAGTTTGCGCAAAGAGAGCTTTCCCGCCTCGGTGAGGCTTCCTTGAAGTTCGAGATCGAGCCTATAATTTTCGGGTATCTTTTCAATCCTATAATCCCCGCTTCTATAAGACAGCGGCGCGCCGTCGTAATACTTTTGAAGCGTGTATACGCGGACGAGGATCTGCGGCTTCGTGATCAGGATGCTTCCCTTTTCCAGCGTAAAGGAAAAGCTGTCCGTCACTTCGTTTCCGCGCGGGTCGTATATGACGAAACGGAGGATGGAGCTCTCGCTTTCGCCGTAATCCGTCCTCTGTCCCGTCACCGTTACGTCGTACGTATAGCCCAGCGCGAGAAGTTCCTCGAACACCAGCCCCTCCACCTTGTTTTCCGCGTACAGCGGCGTGCCGTCGTACTCCTTATCCACGTCGATAGGCTTTACGGTGAAGCTGCCCAGCGAATCGACGAGATCCCCCGTTTCCCCTTCGCCCGAGCCTCCCGAACCGCCGCTGTCGAAGCCGCTGCCCGTCACCTCTACCTGCACCCAGCCCATGCCGTCGATATAAACTTCTACCCAGGCGTGCGCCTGACGCGCGGTGACTGTCGACGTCTTTTCCGCCTTCAAGTCCCTGACAAAACCCGTGACGTAGCGGGCGGGAATGCCCAAAGCCCGATACATCGCCGTCGCCGCCGTCGCATAATGCTGGCAGATTCCCTTTCTCGCCTTCGTGAAGAAATAGACGGCGAAATCGTCTTCGTACTCCTCGAAGCTGAGGTCATATTCCACCGTTCTCTGCACCAATTTCGCCACTTTTTCGACGATCTCGGGGTCGTCCGCGTTCAGCCCGCTCTTCTTCGCCGCTTGCAGCAGGGCGTTTTTGGTGTCTTCGGGCAAATCGACGTAATACTCGTGCACGAATTTGCGGTATATTTTTTCCGGCTCCTCGTACTGCGAGCCTTGCAGGGAAAGGATGCCTGCCGCGGAATATTCGTACGGGATATAATAACGGGTATACGAGTTCCAATTGCCGCCGAAAACCTGCGTATCGTCCTCTTCCCAACCGCTGCTCCCGCCGGCGTAATAGGGTACCAGATAGGGAAGCGCCGTCGAAACGCGCGTTATATTCACTTGCGAATAGAACTTGCCCGAGGCATCCAGCGCCAGAGAAGAAAAGTTCAGCGGATTGGTCTTGCCGACATACGCCTGCGCGTCCAGCCAGCCGTATCCCGCCACGTATTCCCCGAAGCTCTTGGAGCGGAAATAAATCCTTCCGTCCGTATCCGACAGAGCTTTAAAAAGAACGGATCCCTCGCCTTCTCCGCTCCCGCCGTCCGAGCCGGGCTTTGCGGAAATTTGTCCGCTGCTTTCCCCGCCTCCGCCGCCCCCGCCTCCGGAGCCGCCCGAACCGCCCTGGTTGGGATCCAATCCCTCGCCGGGAAGGGCGGGATTGGGAAGCACGGTCAGCGCGCCGTAGATCCAGGTGACCTCATAAATCCGCGAAACGTAACCGTCAGAGGGGGACCACGCCGTTATCTGCGCCCAATTCCGCTCGCTGCCGATCCATTTTCTCCACCCCGTGACCCGTATCTCCGTCACATACCCCTCGTAAAATTCGCCTTCCAGAAGCGTCCAGTCGCCGCAGACCAAAGGCTCGCCGTCGTACACTTTTCTCGCGCTGCCCGTTTTGACGGTGATCTCGATGGGCAAAATTCTTAAAATGCCCAAATCGCGAAGGGCGAAGGAATAATTATGCGAAACATCCCGTTGGGTGTCGTTGTCCACGACGGTATAATCGGGCTCATTATAACAGTAACCGGGATAGGTGATCGCTCCCCTGGTGCCTCTTATCGTCAGCGTATGATTTTCGAGCGTCGCGCCTTCGATAAATTCCCAGCCCTCTTTGCGCAGCTCCGTGCCGTCGTACAGTTTTTCCGCTCCCTCCGTCAAGCAGCGGAGCGAAATGGGAATTACCGTCAAAAGCCCGTTCTCGCAGGTGATTTCGTAATTTGCGCTCACGTCCCTTTCGTCCGCATACACGGCGACGTCGAATATCCGATTGACGCAGGAGCCCGCGTCCGTCTGCGAGCCTTCCCAAAAAGCTTGGAGCGTATGGCCGTACACCAGCTTATACTGCGAATCGATCCGATACGCATGGCGGACGAGAGGCGTGCCGTCATACGTTTTGGAGGCGTTTTCCGCCGCCACCCGGATCGGGCGTTTTTGCACCGTCAGCGTACCCTCCGCATACGTCGCCTCATAGTTTGCCGTCACGTCGCGCTTTCCGTCGAATACCGCAAAACTCATCACGCTGTTTTTCGAGCTGCCCGCGTCCGTCTGCGAGCCCTTGTTCGTCACCTGCCCGCGCTGTCCCTTTACGAGCGCGAAGGAAAGTTCCGAAGTCACCTCGTATTTTCCCGAAGTGAGCGGCTCGCCGTCGTAGATTTTTTCCGCGCTCCCCGCCGTCACCAGAATCGGGCGGGGCGTCACGGTCAAGGTCCCGTCTATCTTCGTGATCTCATAATTGTTCGTCACGTCCCTGTTCCCGTCGAATACCCAAAACTCCGTCACTTTATTCGCCGAAGTCCCCGCATCCGTCTGCGAGCCTTGATACTTCAATGCCGATCGGTGGGAATTTACCAATATGGGAGTCAGCTCGGAAGTAATCAAGGCGGCGTAATAAGTCAACGGCGTGCCGTCGTAGATTTTTTCCGAGCTTCCCGCCGTTACGGTGACGGGGCGTTTTTGTACCGTCAGCGTACCGCACACGTACTCGAAGGCGTAATTCGCCGTTACGTCACGCTCCCCCGCAAAAACGGCTATCTTCATGTCGTTCGCATATTCGCCCGCATCTTCGACGAACTTATTTTCCGCGACGCTCGCCTCATGCCCCTCCACGAGAACGGGGGAAAGGGAGGAAACGATCTCGTACTCCGCGGCGAAATGTGCCGTGCCGTCGTACATCCATTCGCCGTCCGCCGTCCGCACCGTGACGGGACGGGGCACCACTTGCAGCGTACCGCAGTCGTAGGCGATCGCATAGTTTCCCGTCACATCCTTGTCGCCGCCGAAAATGGACACCGAGATTGCATTCGGGATTTCGCCCGCGTCCTCGATTTGCGCATATCCCGCGACAGCCGCCGTGTGTCCCTTCACCAAGGCGGGAGAAAGGTCGGAAAAAATCTCATAGGTCGCGGCGAAATGCCTCGCGCCGTCGTATATCCACTCCGCGCTTGCCGTCTTTATCGAAATCGGGCGCGGCGTAACTTCCAGACTGCCGTAAACGTAGGAAATATCGTAATTGCGGGTGACGTCTTTTTTCCCGTCGTAAACGCGCACCGTCAACACATTGGGGACTTGCCCCGCGTCCTCGATCCTTGCGTATTCCGTCACAGCCAAGGAATGCCCTTCTATCAGGGAAAGCTCCGAAACCGTTTCGCACGTCTTTACGAAGCGCGCCTCGCCGTCGTAAATCCATGTCCCGTCCCCCGTATGTACCGCGATCGGGCGGGGCAGCACCGTCAGCGTCCCCGCTTCCAGCGTCAGCGCATAATTGCGGGTGACGTCTTTTTCTCCGTCGAATACGCGAAAACCGACGACGGTATTCGCCGAGCTGCCCGCGTCCGTCTGCGTCCCGACGCAGGAGATCCTTCCCTCCTGTCCTTCCGCCAATTTATTTTGCGAAGTGACGACATACTCCCCGTCGGTAAGGGGCGTGCCGTCGTAAATTTTGTCTTTATCTCCCGATCGCACGGTGACGGGACGGGGGATGACTTTCAATTCCCCGTATTCGTAAGAAAGGGAGTAAGAGCTGCTCACGTCCGCCGTGCCGTCAAAGACGCGGACGGAGAAGGAATTTTCCACAGCGCCGCAGTCGGTCAGCCGCGCGGCGATTTCCGCCCGCATCGTCTGCCCCGCGACGAGTTTGTTTTCGGACACGACCTCGCAGCGCGTATCCGAGTGCGGCTTGCCGTCGTAGATCCAAGAAGCGCTCTGCGTGCGCACCGTCACCTCGCGGGGAAATACTTTGAGTTCCCCGTATTCGTAAGAAACCATATAATTTTTTGTGACGTCCGCGCCGTCCGACGCGATGATCCGCGTCGCCGAAACGACGTTCCCGCTCGCTCCCGCCGTCGTCTGCGCTCCCGAGATCGTCACCGCGAGAGTGTGCCCCGCCAGCGGGGAAGCAGGCGAAACGACTTCGTATTCCGAACATTTCAGCGCCGTGCCGTCGTAAATTTTTTCCGCGCCGCCCGTGCGGACGACGACGGGGCGGGGAATCACCGTCAGTTTGCCGCAGTCGGGAAAGGTCAGTTCGTAATTGCCCGTCACGTCCCTGCCGCCCCCGTCCGAGATGCGGAAAGAAAGCTCGTTTTCGATCGTTCCCGCATCCGTCAGCGACGAGCCTGAAAGCAAAGAGAGGGTATGCCCCGTCAAAAGGGGCGTTTCGGAAGCGACGGCATATTCGCAACGGGAGAGAGGCGTGCCGTCGTACACCTTTTCCGCGCCGAAAACGCCGATGTGCAGCGGTCTTTTAAGCACGCGCAGCGTTCCGATCTGCAAATCGATACGATAATTTTCCGTCACGTCCGCGCCCTTCTCGCTGAGAATTTTCAGCTGCGGTTCGTTCGGGGCCTCGCCGGCATCGATGAGCGAACACCCGAAAGACGACTGCAAGGAGTCCCCCTTCGCCAGCGTGCCTTTGAGTTCGTATTCCCGCGAAGAAAACGCGCTGCCGTCGTACACCCGCTCGGCGGGCGCCACTTCGATTGCGATCTGCCGCGGCGTAAAAGAAATCTCGCGGGACAGGACGCCGATGACGTAGCACTCCGTCACGTCCTTTCCCCCGTCGTCGTAAACGGCGACGGCTTCCGCGACGGGAGTCACCGAGGTCGTCTTTTGCGATTCGTCCCCGTACTCGAAGGAGGAACATTCTATCCTGTCCCCTTCCGCCAATGCCGCAGACAGAGGAGGCGCTTCGCCGTAGACCACGGAAGCGGCGGCCACTCCGACCTCTATCCTCTTCGGCACCACCGTAAACGCGTATTCTTCGCCGTAGCTCGGCGCGCCGAACGTGCGGGAGGCGACTCCCCGCACCTTGTATTCCCCTATTCCTTTGGGAAACTCAAAGGTCCAATCGTCCGAATCGGCGGGGGCGTACTCGTAGGAAACCCGTCCGAAGAGCGCTTTCGCCGAGTATGCGGGGCGTTCCCCGTAAACGACGCTCTCCTCTCCATGCACGCAGTCGTAAACGATGCCGCGCACGCTGAGAAAAGCCGCCGTCAGCGCGACCAGCGCCGCCAAAACGGCGACGATGAGCACGCGGTAACGCCGCAGGACTCTTTTGATATTCGCGATTTTCAGCATCTTGCGCCGATATTCTTCGTACAACATAGCGATTCCCTTTTCCGACGATTTTAAGCGGGCGTCACCTGCAATTCTCCGTTTTCATATCTGATGATATAATTTGCGGTCACGTCCTCTCCCTCCGCGTTTACGACGACCGCTTCCGCAATCGCGTTTTCGCTTCTGCCGACGTCCGTTTGCGAGCCCGACACCCGCACCGTGATTTTATCCCCTTCGCCCAGCGCGACGCCGCCTTCCAGCTCCGTCGTAATATCGTATTCGGGACAGGTGAGCGGGGTGCCGTCGTACGCCTTGCCCGCCGAATGTGCGGTGACGAGAATTTCCCGCGCCTCGATGCTCAGCGTGCCGCAGTCGCGGACGATCTTATACATATACGTGACGTCTTTGCCGTCTTCGTCCACAATGACGAGTTCGAAGCCGTTGACGTAATCTCCGACGTTTCTCGTTCCCTGCGCCAGCGTCATTGCGCCCACCGAATGGCCGTAGATGAGATCCCCCTCCATGTTCCAATCGCCCGGCGGCGTGACGAGGGGCGTGCCGTCGTAAATCTTGCTCGCCGACGGCGTGGAAATTTTTATCTCCTTCACGTACACGTGCAGCTTTCCCTTTTTGAAGGTGATCTCGAAATCGGCGGTGACGTCTTTGCCGTCGGGATCGTATAATAAAAACGAATCTATCCTGCTTTCGCCTATTCCCACTTCCAGACGGCTCCCCGACACCGTCGCCCGATAGGTATAACCCCGATCGAGCAGACTTTTCAGTCCCGTCAGCTCCGCTCTTGCGACGAGCGGCGTCAGTCCGTCGTACTTTTTATCGAGGTCCACGGGCGCGAGAGTCAAAGCTTCCTTATCCGGCTTAGAATCGCCGGGATCCGTTCCCCCGTCCGCAGCGCCGCCCGTCACCTCCACCTGCACCCAGCCGATGCCGTCGAGGTACACCTCTACCCACGCGTGCGCGTCTTTCAAAGTGATCTCCGTCCATTCTCCCGCTTCCGTCTGCCCCATGTAGCCGACCACATAGCGGGCGGGAATGCCCAAAGCCCGATACATCGCCGTCGCCGCCGTCGCGTAATGCTGGCAAATCCCCTCTCGATAGCTTTCGAGAAAACTCACGGCGACGTCCGCCTCCGCGTCCAGCCTTCTGTCGTATCTAAGATTGTATTTCGCCGCCCCCCGGATATACGACGCCACCGCCGCGATCACATTCCCCTCGTCCAAGCGCTGCTCTGCGGCGAGTTCGGCAAAATAGCGCTGTGTGCTCGCGGGGAGCGAGAGATAATTTTCGTAGACATAGGCGCGGTAACGGCGCTCCGTCGTTTCGTAAGCGCCGAGCTTATTTTTGAGAGCGCCGGCGCCGTCCGCGAGATAATCGTACGAATAATAGTACAGAGAGTAGATCGAGGAAAGAGAGCCGACGTACTTTACGTCGCTCGTCTGTATCTCGTAATCGTAGGGATCCCTGTCCAAATAATAGGGCAGCACATAACAGCCGTCTTTCGCCTCTATTTTCGCCTCTCCGCTTTCAAATCCCGCGTTTTCGAGCGCGATGCCCGTAAGATAATTAAAGCAGTACCGCGAATCGATCAATTCGGAATACTCCTGCGCTTCGCGCCAGCCGTTAAAGACATACTCCCCGTAACTCATATAACGAAGATAGATCTTTCCCGACCTGTCCGAATACACCCGCACCGCCGTTTTCGCCTCCGCGTTGAGATCCATTCCGCCGAGGGAGCCTCCCCCCGCCAGACTGCCGCCCGAGCCGCTCTCCCCGCCGGAACCGCCCCCGCCCGATTCGTCCTGCGACTTTACGACGAGCGCCCCTTCCTGCAAACGGACCGAATAATTGAAGGACAAGTCCGTTCCGTCCGCGTCGGTGACGACGACCTCCGCGATGACGTTGGGGCTTTCTCCTATCTCCGTCCGCGTTCCCGAGATCGCCGCGTGCGCCTCTTGTCCCTCCGCGGGCTTGGTATCGGACACGATTTCCCAATTTTCGTTGGTCAGCGGCAGACCGTCGTACAGTTTGCTGTCGCTTGCCGAACGCACCGTAAGGCAGCGGGGCGTGACGATGAGATCTCCCGGCAAGGCGGACACGGCGTAATTGTACGTAATCTCTTTTGCGCCGTCCGTAACGACGACGTCGGTGAGGAAGTTGCGACTCTGTCCCACGTTCGTCTGCGAGCCGGACGCGTGCGCGGAAAGCTCGTGCCCGGGAAGGAGCGCGGAATTGGAAGAGAGTTTCCACCGATCGCAGGTGAGCGGCGAAGCGTCGTATACTTTCACCGCCGTTTCCGTGATGATGCTGATCTCCCTCGGCTGGACGACGAGAGCGCCGAGCTTGCCGATAAACTCGTAGTTGTCCGTGACGTCCTTTCCGTCTTTGTCCGTGACGCGCGCCGAAAACGTATTCTCTCCCTTGCCCGCGTCCGTGCGGCTGCCCGTCACCTCCACGGCGAGCGTATGCCCTTTCAGCACGCTTCCCTTTGTGACGCGGTAAGAGGGACAAGCGAGGGGCGTACCGTCGTAAGTTTTATCCGCGGAATCCGTGGAAACGGAAAGGGGACAGGGAGAAACGGTCAGTTTTCCGAAACGGTATTCGATCTCGTAATTGTCCGTCTTGTCTTCGCCGCTCTCGTTCACGAGCGAAACAGAGAAAAAGTTTTCGCCCGTTCCCGCGTCCGTCTGCGTTCCCGTGACGGTCGCCTTTATCTCGTATCCCTTTTTCAATTCGCCGCTCGTCAGTTTCCATTTGACGCAGGTGAGGGGCGTTCCGTCATAGACCTTTTCCGCCGATTCCGACTCGAACACGAGCTTCGTCTGAACGCCGCCCACGCCCCCGCCCGCAATCAAAGCGAAAAGCACGGCGAGAAGAGAAACCACGCCGATGAGCAGGGAACCGACGATATAGATGATCTTTGACCTTTTCACCATGAGCCTCTCTCCTTTTCCTTTTTTCTCCGCGTTTTTTCAGTCCGTTCAGGCGTTTTTTTCCAAACGGCGGATAAACGCCTTGCAATGTTTCATTTTATCCTCGCCGAACACTTCGTCCAGCTTCTCGCACAATCCTTCCGCTTCGTTCTTCACATAGGCACAATCCTTCCGCTTCGTTCTTCACATAGATCGGATTCTGCGTTTCCAGCTTCCTCATCACTTTCTTCGACAAAATATCGTCCAGCGCTTCCACTTCTTCCCCTCCGCACGATACGTAGATCGGAATATACGTCCGGATCTGTTTCATCACCCGATTCCCGAACGTGATTCGGAAATTCTCCCTCAGGTATTCGTCCAGCTCTTCCAAACGCCTCTCGTTTCGCTTCGTCAGTCCGTATTCTTCTTTCGCGTCCTTCACCAGCTCTTCCAATCTCTCATACGACAGCCGCACTTCCGAGCTTCTACGACCCTCGAATACCTCGCTCTTTTCGTCCAGATTCAGCATCATCGCTCGGTCGTATACCTTATCCGAGATCGCAAACGTCGAATCGTCATTGTTCGCCGTTCCGATAAACCACATATTCTTCGGCAGTTTGATTCTTCCTCCTTTTAGTCCCTTCGGGTCTTTCTCCCTCTTATCCGTCACTACGTCCAGGTATCTCTCTTCCGCATCCGGCAGCTCCATTAAAGACAAAAACTCCGCAAAATAATACTCCACACGCGCTATGTTCATTTCGTCCAGCACCGTGATGTAGATATCCTTGCTGTAATTCGCTTCGTACATCTTTTCCAGCAGCGTCGTTTCGTTGAATCGGCCCGTGAACTCGTTGTAGTACCCGATCATGTCCGTCCGTTCCTTCCACATCGGCTGCACCGGGATCACCGTCGACTTGTTCCCCAAAAACTCCCCCAGCGCGTACGCCAGCGACGTCTTCCCCGTTCCCGAAATCCCCTGCAAGATCAACAGATGCGTCACTCCCAATCCCGCTACGAATTTTCGGATGTCCGAAAGGCTGTAATACAGTTTCAAGCGGCTCGCCGCATAGTTTCGAAAGCTCTCGCAAAAACTTTTCAGCGTCACGCTCTCGTCGTAGCGGCGTTTTGCGTATTCCTCCCGCTTTCCGTCTATTTCGTTCAGTTTATAAAACCTCGCTTCCTCTTCAAGCAAGACGGGAAGAACGGCGAACAGGACGAGGACGAGATAGCCCATCGGCGACTCCCAAAGCTCGCTTGCCCCGCCGGAGCGGATAAAGGAAATCAGCGCGGCGCAAAAGACTGTCCCGACGACAACCGTCGCGGTCAGCAAAGCGATATATTTTTTGCGTATCTTTTTCTTTTTTAGCATTTTTCGCCTGCGCCCTTTTCTTTATTATTCTTTTGGCTCGGAGCTTTCCGAAGAAAAAAGTTCCTTGCGGATTTTCTTTTTTGCTCTTTTCCATTCCCTCTTAAACAGCTCTTTAAACGCCTTATACTCTCTTTCCAGCTCGTCGAACGCCTCGGGGGAGGTGAATTCGTCCTCGCCCGTCGGCAGGCCGCATTCCTTTCTGAGCGCGTTGATCCGCGCGGCGGAAACGGCATTTTTCTCCTCCGCGCGTTTCGCTTCCGCTTCCAGCGCCGCGATCTTCCGCTCTTTTTCCTTCGCCGTTTCTTCGAGCCGCGCCTTTTCCTCTTCGAAGGCGCGCCGATTTTCCGCGCGCTCGTCTGCGAAGCGAGCTTTCAGTTCCGCGGCGCGTGCCTCCGCCTCCGCTTTTTCCTCGGCGAGAGCGGCTTTCAGCGCGTCCGTTTCCTCTCTGTGCGCTAGTTTGAGCGCGGCGAGTTCGTCCTCGCGCGCCGCCGCATACGATGCCATCTCCTGCGCGTGCGTTGCCTGCAACCGTTCCCTTTCCGAGCGATTCGCCTCCTCCATTTCGGCGGTCCTTTCCTCGTATTCTCGCTTCAACGCTGCGGTGTCCTCGTCGTATTTCCGATTCAGGAGTCCTATTTCCTCCGCCTGTTTTCCTATCTTTGCCTCGCGTTCCTGCGCGGTTTGCTTCCAGACGTCCGTTTCTTCCTTCCACCGCGCGATCTCGCGCTTTGCCCTGACGAGCTGCGCGCTGTCCTCTTCCAGGCTCCTGTTGCGCTTTTCCAAAAGGAGCATATACTCTTCCGCGCTGACGCCAAAGTCGCGGATACGACCTTTCAAATTGCGTATCTGTTCCGCCAAACGGCGCGATTCCTCTTCCTTCCGACGCTTTTCCTCTTCCTCGTACGATTCCTTTAAAATTCCCTCGATTCCCAGCCCGTGTTCGTATGTCAGAAAGGATACGAGCGCCGCTGCCTCCGCGAATTCTTCCGCCGTTTCGTCGGGGAGCGGGGAAAGGCGCTTGCTTTTGCGCTCCGCGGTATATCCCGCCTTTTTATAGGAGGAAACGAACTCGTACAGCGCCATCGCGCCCTTGAAATTTTGATTCATTTTCAGAACGTTGGTCTTGGTGACGGGCGGCTTCAACATTGCTGCTTTCGACACCTGTTCCATCAGCGGCGTGGAGAGATAGTGCATGACGGTCTTTAAAATCATATCGATTCTCGCGATCGTTTCCCGCTGGGCGTTATGTTCTTTTAAAAATCGGTCGCCGCGCCGTTCTTCGCTCAGCTCGAATCGATAGGAAATTTTCCGCTTTCCCGCCGACACGGCTTTGTTTATCGTCGCTTTGCCGTTGTAAGCGTTCGTCAGTTCCACGATCTTTTGATACCTCAGTCCGACGAAATCTCTGAGATAGCACAGGAGCATATAGAGAAATCTGTTCTCGTAGACGGCGTAATCGCTCAGTCTTTCCACCGTATAAAGGTGATCGGGAAGAACATTCCGCTCCCGCTCGTCGGCGGCTTTGGTGAGGAGATTGCTGTGCCTAGCCAAATGCTCCACGGAATCTTTCGACACCCGTTTCACCTTCTCGATCGGCAGCACCTCGCCGTTAGAACGGATGAACTGCCGTTCCTCCGCGATCGCTTTTTCGACGTGAATAAGCCCCTTCTCGATCTCTTCGATCCAATCTTCCTCTATCGAACAGAACGTCGTCGCGACCTCTATACATTCCGAATCAGCGCCCGCCCGCGCTATCGCGGCGCAAAGCCTGCCGCATTCGGCGTTTTCCGCGGTCTGTTTCCGATACTCGGACAAAGCGCGATAATAAGTATCCAATTGGTCCATACGCCGCCTCCGTGCGATTGCTTGCGTTCAGGCGTTTTTCTCCAAACGGCGGATAAACGCCTTGCAATGTTTCATTTTATCCTCGCCGAACACTTCGTCCAGCTTCTCGCACAATCCTTCCGCTTCGTTCTTCACATAG
>QWCN01001891.1_pt1 | contig 29654 bp, 25 predicted proteins | sample 1972711 | NCBI WGS metagenome assembly QWCN01 (sample SAMN09866707, study PRJNA288562) | Human gut metagenome isolate term1_stool, whole genome shotgun sequencing... | isolation source: gut | host: Homo sapiens | place: USA: California
ATCTGACATATTAAAAATGACTTTTAAAAATGAAAAAGAAGAAAAGGAGAAACACATTATGAAAGAAATTTTTGCGACAAAAGAACGGAAAGAGATTTTACGAGAGTTCAATATTCGTTTTTACGTGGATCAGGATTTAAACTTTGTATTTCGATCAAAAGAAGATGAGAAAAAGGCAGCAAAAGTACTGAAGGCTGTTTGCGAATTGTAGGAGGCAGCTATGAATAATGATTTCATTAGCTTTGCAGTAGTAATATTGGGAGCACTTATGCTGCTGATAATCTTTAAAATCAATGATTCTAACAATTCAGGAAAATCTAAAGATTTTAAGGATGACAACGACCCGAAATCTTTGAGACATTAATAGTCACATTAATAGTTATCGGATTCCTAATATTTTTAGGGTTTCAAATTTAAGCTTCAGAAAACATAAGGTTAAAGCAGACATATTTACAAATTGGAGGAAAAATAAATGGCAAAAGGGAATGAGTATATTTTAACGATTAAGAAAACAGTAATGCAGAAAAAAGGTGGAGAAGTTCTTCAGGCATTACAGAGCGGCAGTAAAGTTGCTGGAGCAATTTTGATTGACAATGATCCGGTCATGAACCGTTTAACTGCCTATCTTGGAACAAAAGAAAAGGCAAATGCAATTGGCATGATCGAGGCGATCACAAATGATGCGGGGAAAGCCTTCCCAGAAGAAGAAATCAAGGGGATGTTAAAGACTGGGTATGCCGCTGAAATTCTTGATCTTAGCGATAGCCCAAATACATTTTTGATTAAGTTTACAGAAATTGTGCCAGATGTAAAAAAGCGCAAAAATGCTTCTGACGATTACAAAGCAGAAATTGAAAGAGTCGTAAATGCAGGATACTGCACAGAAGCAGAAGTCAGAGAACGTATTGAAGTAATGGAAACTTTGTATATTCCAAAAGATATGATCGTTGACATCTTAAGAAAATACCGGAATTATAAGCGTCCGGCAAAGCATCCATCTACTATTTTTGTTGACCCGTATGGAGAGTCATTAGCTATTATTCGGCAGGCGTGTATCAATATCCTAACGGGAAGAGCGCAGATTTTTGAAGGACCGAAATCTGTTGGTAAAAATGTGGCAGTAGAAACAATTGCCTGGCTGTTTAACATGCCTATGTATCTGATTACATTTAACAGATATATGAGCGGAGATGACATCTATGGAACAAAAACAACTGTTGCTCCAGAAATCGCTTCTTATTCAGAAGAAGAACTTACAAATATGGCAACATGGGATGTCCTATCTCGATCCGGTGAGAAATTATCTCCGGTACAGATACAGGATGCTGCAAAATTTGAGACTCTGGCAGCAAAAGCATCTGCTGTATGCATCAAACAGGAAGAATCACAGCTTGTAGATGCCTTAAGCGATGGAGGACTGATGTGCTTCAATGAAATGAACCTCGCTGAAGCAAATTTTTTCGCAAGCTTTACAAATCAGATTACCGATGGAACAGGATTCTTATTCGTTCCGGGAGTTGGAAGAGTAGACATCAATCCAGATTTTGTACTGATCGGTACTCAAAATGGTGGGTATCTTGGAACGAATGAACAAAATGCAGCAACAATGTCAAGATTTGCCTGCCTGCAGTTCGAGTTTCCGGGAACAGTTAAAGCGCAGCTTGAAGTAGCGGTTGGCAAGAAAACACTTGATGCGTAGTATTTTAACCAGAGTAATGAATTGTACAAAGGATTCTTAGCGGCAGTAAAAGAAGGATACATCCAGGATGACTGTCTTAATATTCGTGGAATGGTTGCCGCATTAAAAGCTGTTGCTGCTTATCCGCAGTATACTACGCTTGCACAGCAGATCCGTACACAGGTTATCAACACATGCGCAGTAGGGGATAGAAGTGTTTTAACGGCGCAGCTGGATGACAAGATCAGTTTGTAATGCCTAGACATTTAATTTTGCTTGCAAAACATAGAAGAGAGGAGTGTTCCTCTCTTTTTTTTGCAGCGTCTGACATATTAAATACATAATTTGAATTCACAAAGAAGAAAGGAGAAATTCATTATGAAAAATTTGTTTAAAGATTTCAATATTAATCTTCCGGGGATTTCCAAAACCTTCATTTCTGAACAGGAATTGTGCGAACTCTTGAACACAAGCCCTGATGCCCTCAAGGCATTTGAAGAAAGTTATAGCCAACTTAATAAAAAAGCTGGTTTATCTGATAACATTTTTAAAATTAACAGCCGACAAATGGCTGACATAAAAAGTGGTATTCAGACAGATGTGCCAACTGAAATACAGCCTATGGTAGAAAGAATTGTCGCAGATCTTATATCGCAGACAGTTCTATATGTTTACGACGGGGAAAAACAGGCTGTCTATGAATTCAATAATTCACTGCAGGATAGCACTTCTGTATCGCTTGATGAAATTAAGACATTGCCAAAAGAATTTCAGCCAGATCTTACAGGAAATGCTATGAAACGGGACGTTCCTGATTCCGGGAAAAATCTTATTGATACATGGGCGCACTATAAAAAAGAAAAGAATCCCAAAAAGAAAAAAAGGTTTTATGATATTTTTCGGCAGGGGCTTGATTTATTAGATCTTGATCCGCTTACCTATAAAATCATTGATCAGAACCCTATTAGTATGGGATATTGGCTGCCATGCATTGTTGATGCAGTAAACAGCAATGGTTTTTTTAAAATTCCTCCAACTAAAATTATTAAAGTGCCTATTACTGTATTGCAGTTAACCCGACAGGAATATCCTACTTTGTCCCGTACAACATTGGACATCGTTGATGAATATTGCAATAAAGTTTTTGGATTAGTCCCAGATGGAGATTATTTTATTAAAACAGGAACATTTTCGTCAAAATTTGATTTCCGGAATGCTCGCGTAAACTCGCCAAAAGAGATCAAAGAACTGGGTGAATATTTATTATTTATACATTGGCAGGCACTTCAGATGGCTCATTTTGACCTATCTGGCAGAAATCAGCCAATAATTTATGGCGTAAGCACAACAACAGAATGGGTAGTGAGAGATTTTATCCCGGATAAAGAGGAAAACCTTACTATTTATCATGGGCTGCCATTACATACAGAATACAGAGTATTTGTAGATTTTGATACAGATGAAGTACTTGGAATTCATCCATATTGGGATGAAAAAGTAATGAAGCGCCATTTTGAACAGACTGCAGCAACAGATCCAGACGCTTTTCATGATCATATTACATTTTCGGCAAATGAAGCAAGACTTAAAGAAAGGTACGAAGCAAACAAAGATTGTGTTGTAGATCATTTGCGGGAAATCCTTCCCTATATTAATCTGCCAGGGCAATGGTCAGTAGACATTATGCAGAATGGAGATGATTTTTGGATTATTGATATGGCAACAGCAGAGCGATCAGCTTATTATGATGAAACCGTACCCGAAGAATTAAAGTGTCCAACAGAAGAAAATTGGTTACCAGATTTAGGGAAAACAGAATAATAGCTTGAACAGAGAGAGAGGACAAAGGACAAGGTTCTCTCTTTTTTTATGATAAAAATTGCACTTATCTCCTAAGTGTCCACTTTTTGCCCGCCACATATTATAGATAAAATTTTTTAAATCAATACCAGCGCGATTTATCTTATTGCTTCCGTACCTCATACTACATTTTCTCTTTATTTTCTGCCCATCTGACATATTAAATATAAAATATAAATCAAGAAAAAAAGGAGAAAAATATGAAAAAAACTTATGTATTAGACACGAATATCCTTATGACAAGCCCAATGGCCTTATTTGGTTTTGTGGATAATGATGTTGTAATTACCGGCACAACTCTTCAGGAACTTGATGCTCATAAGGATAATGGAGGCGAGAGAGGATTTAATACAAGAGAAGCAATTCGTCTTTTAGAATCTCTCAGAAAACAGGGTTCTTTACTTGATGGAGTAAACACATGGAGCGGCGGACGTGTAATAGTAGAACCGGATATGGTAGATAGAAATGTCTTACCTTTAGGATATAGCATTGAGGTCCCAGATAACAGAATTATTGCAACTGTTATTAAAATGGGTAAAAGTAAAAAGTATCAGTTACCCATTATTCTTGTTACGAATGATCTTTCCATGAGGATCAATGCCTCTGCTTGCGGCGTGCAGGTAGAAGGATACCGGAATGAAAGCATTGAGTCTACGACAAGTATTCCGTATACAGGAAAGCGCTTTATTGATACTGTCACTAATGAAAATATTAACGCTTTGTATACCGCCGGAGCAGCCGGAGTAGATGCATCTTTTGTCAAGGTTAATGATCTGGTAGAAAATGAGTATCTTGTTTTCAAAAGTGCAAGTTCATCTGCTATTGGCATTTATAGAGATGGCCGCATTTATGTTGTTAGCACAAAGCAGATGGCGTCTTATCTTGATGTAAAGCCACGAAATGCATCTCAGACAATGCTGATGCATGCTCTTGGGGCGCCGGTAGAAGAAATTCCGCTTGTTATTGCAAAAGGACCAGCCGGAACTGGAAAAACTATGCTTTCTATCGCAAGTGCTCTTGCACAGACCTATAATAAGCAGAGATTTTCAAAAAATGCTACCTATGATCAGATCCTTATTACTAGAAGTAATACAATATCTGATAATGATTTAGGCTTCCTCCCGGGAAAACTGGAAGAAAAAATGTCTCCACTTATTGCTCCATTTATGGATAATATGCAGACAATTTTTGCCGGGAAAGAACACGATCTGTCTTTAGCGGAACAGCAGATAGATTTTGTTATGAGTAAAGGAATTGTTCGCATTGAAGCTGTTGGATATCTGCGGGGACGTTCTCTTGCAAGATCATTCATGATTGTAGATGAAGCACAGAACTTAACAGTTAATCAGGCACTTGAAATTGTCACAAGAGCAGGCCTTGGAACAAAGGTAGTGCTACTTGGTGATCCGAATCAGATTGATGCCCGATATTTAGACAAGCGAAATAACGGTTTAGTGTTTACTGCTGAAAAGATGAAAGGATCGCCACTGTGCGCGCAGATCACTTTTGAGGAAGATGAGGCGCAGAGAAGCGCTTTATGTATTGAAGCGGCAAAGAGATTAGCAACAAACAGGTAGCAGAGTAGGAGAGAGCAAATGGAAAATTATAATTTTACATCAACGGATTATAAAAATGCTCTATGGGGAAAGGATATCTACACAAGCAAAGGATTGATGGCAAGAGCAGACATTTTGTCAGACGTGTTTCCAGAAATAAGCAAAGAATTTCATAATCTGGTAGAGAAAATGGATGAATACAGAGAGCATTATCCAATAGCTATGCAAATTAATATAATGTATTTTGACCAGAAATTATTTGCAGACTGGGTAGAGGAAGTTTTTAGTATTTACCGGCAGGCCGTAAAGACAATAAAAGCTGTTCGATCTTATGAACCCCGCACATGGGAAGCACACAAAATACAAAATAAGGATATTGTTGCCTTAGCTTTATCTGGAGCATATCCGCCATATTCGGCACAGATTCCTTTTGATGATATTGGTCATATTATTTTTATAAGTATAGATCTTGAACTTGGCTTTTCATTGGAGGAATCTGTATACGGTATAATAACAGATTACATTCATGGAAATATTCCTGAATATAAAAAGATGGACAGGAATGAATTATTTAAGACTGTAGAGCTTACTGCCTTTAAATACATTATAGAAGATAGCAAAGATGTATTCTCCAGCATACTTTCAAATTTGTCATTTTTCAATAAGTATATTTAAGAAAAAACAGTCACTTTCCCTTTAATGGGAATGTGGCTGCTTTTTTTGTTAAAATCTAGGTTTTATCCTTTTGCCGTGCTTGATATTGATTCAAGTGTCCACTTTTTGTCCGCCGCATATTATTAGTAAAAATTTCTTAGGCTCAACAACCATTCTGTAAGTTCTGTTAGCCATCATCCGCTTTTCCTTTTTGGCACTGCTGCAGATATATCGAAACAGAAAATTTGAAAACTATCTGACATATTAACTTTGGAAAAATTGTTTATCCAAATAAGAGGAAGTTAATATGCCAGATTTTTTTAATAAAAATGATTATAAATTTGATTATATCCGTGAAAGTGAAATTGCGGGAGCCTATTGCCAGGCATGGAAAGAGGCGGGGAAGAAAAATTTAGTAACTGATCATGCTGAAGATTTATTTTTCCATGATCTTAAGAAAAATGTTCTGCAAAAATTCTTGCAGGATTGTTTTCATGCGGATGGATTAACCCATGGAGTTATCGCTGCTCCATTACTGCAAGATAATGGAGATTTTCGCATTTTTACGTCAGATGTTGCCAAAAATTATCCTAAAAGAGCAAATACAGTTACTCTTGCAGAACAGATGCTAAATTTTGCTTCACTGGGAAAAGGAGATTATTTTCTAAAGACAGACTTGTTCTATTTCTCAAAACATAATTCTTATGGAGCAGGCAATATTAAAGCCTGTTGCACTATGGCAATTGACATAGATGATTGCGGGGAAATGTATAATTTGCCAATAGAAGAATGGGAGGAATACATATTCGCAAAATACCCGTTATTTAAGAAATTCTGTCCAACATATTTAATTGCCAGCGGCAACAAAGGGTTTCATGCATTGTATTGCTTTAATAATAATGCGAATGATGTTTCTGGCATGTTTTTGCTAATCAATCGTCTGCTTGCACTTATTTTTGGAGCAGATCTGCTTCGTATCGGGGCCTTTAATTCTATTCGCCTGCCGTATTCTATCAACCAGAAATCTGATAGAGAAGCAAGAATTTTTTATCGCGGAGAAGTAATGCGGTATGAGACTTTGCGTAACGATGTATTGGATTTCGCAGAAAATAAAAAATTAGCAAAGAAAACAAAAGAAGCCCCGGATAAGGAGTATGACGAATACTTAACAGGAATTCCTGCACAATTGAAATACACAGATGCAATTTGCAAGCATTATGGAGAAGTAGAACTTACAGAAGAAATCGCTGATGACAATTACTGTATTATGGAGACTTTGCTTAAGGCATATGCGCGCACTTACGAAATGCCGCTTGAGAAAAACGGCAAGGAAGCGGATAAGCAGCTTTTTAAGAGATATCGTGCGCTTACAACTATGCAGCATCCGGCAAAAGAAAAAATAGAAGATGTTTCTACCTGGAGATCTATGCTCCATGATGAAAACGTCCCGCAGTATCTGCGTGGAAGATTTTTAGATGTAGAAAAAATAATCCATTTAAACGCCGGAAATATGGAGGGTTATCGCCATAATGCGCTTACGATTATTGCGAATGCGGCATTTATGATGGGCTGTTCAAGAGCCTTTTGCGAGTATCTGCTTCACCGCTATAATAATTATTTCACTACACCGCTAAAAGAAAGCGAGCTGCAGGCTTTGCTCCGCTATCAGTACAAACACAAATTAAATGTTCTTTTTAGCAATACTGCTGTGGCAGATATGCTTGGTTTGCCGGAAGCGGTCATTAACAACAGTCTTGTAAGTTATACGGCAGAACAGAAACAGAAACGCCGTAAGAAATACGAAAAAGAACGCTGTGCTGTCCGCCGTAGGGAACGCGGCTTTGCAGAAAAACTTTATATAAAAATTTTTGCATTTTTAGAAGAATACAATATTTGCAAAATCATTAAATCTGCCTGCGAGAAAGCCGGAATCTGCCGGTCAAATTTCTATAAAATGTGCCAAAAATATACTTTCTTAGGGGAATTTGTGAGCGGATCCATTTCCTTAGAAGAAGCGAAAGCGCATCTTCGGAAATTAAGAAAAGCAAAAAAGGAAAGGAAAGATTTTACGGAAGCAGAAATTGAAGCGAAAGAAGAAAAAGGAACCCGCGAAGCAAAGCGGGAGAATATCCAACCGAACAAGGAGAGAAAATCTTTTCTGGATAAGCTCTTTCCCCCAGAGAAAAATGCAGAGTCAAAAAGAATCCTCTTAGGTACTGATATCGAATTCGCAAAAGCGGATGAAATGGCTGCAGAATCCGGACTCCCGGAAGCAGAAATTCGATTGGCGGAAGTGAATCATTACCATAATCAGCATCAGGTAGATAAATCCTACGGATGTTCGCATGGCTTAACGTCCATAGATGATTTCGCGAAAGAAGTAGCCGCCGCCATGGACAGGAAAATCCAGGAAAACCGAGCACGATTAGTCATTCAGTAAAAATGCCTTGTAATGGCAGAAAGGAAAAGGCTTACGCCTAAAAGTACATATGAAATCTAGTAAAAATTCTTTAGCAGTAAAATTAACAGTTGCTTTAATAGCAATCATCACAATTACCTGTGCGGTATTTGATTTTACCATTGCGTGGTCATTCAAGTATGCGCAAAAAACAGTAAAAGAGATCCTGTATGAAAATACGCTTGAATCTTATAAAACAGAGATTAAGTCAGAAGTGCAAAGCGCCGTCAGCATTGCTGAATATTATTATAATCTTTCAGAAAATGGGATGATGGATGAAAAAGAAGCGCAGACAGCAGCTTCTGAGGCAGTCCGGAGCCTGCGATATGGGGACAACGAAGAGGGATATTTCTGGATAGATGACACTTCCTATAATTTAATCATGCATCCAATCCTTTCGGAACAGGAAGGAACGAATCGGAAAGATCTGGAGGATCAGAACGGGGTAAAAATCATTCAAGAAATTGTAAAAACAGCCGATGCAGGAGGTTATAACGAATTCTACTTTACAAAATCGGATGGGAAAACAGTGGCTCCGAAAATTGCATACAGTAAACGGATCTCCGGAGACTGGAACTGGATCATCACAACAGGCGTTTATACAGATGATATTCAAAGCGCTGTTGACACTTCTCATGAAATTGTAAGAATCGAAAACCTGTTCCGAAATTCTACGCTGTTCATGCTTGGAGAAGGCATTCTCCTCACAATTTTAATGGCAATTGTCTGCTATTTAGCTGTTAAGAAATTAGTAAAAACGATAACTTCGGTACAAAAACAGCTTCAGACTGCTGCCAGAGGAGATTTAAGAGAGAATTCCAATAAAAAGCTGTTAGAACGAAAAGACGAACTTGGTGCCATGGCAAAGGATACTGACCAAGCTGTATCTTCTTTTAGGAGAAGCATCCAGACGGCAAAAGACACTTCCGCAAAAGTAAATAAAAGCAGTGAGGATATTAAAGCAATGATGACTTCTGCGTTAGATGCTACCACACAAATTGCCGCGGCTGTTGAAGGAATCGCCGGAGACGCAACCACACAGGCTGGGGCTATGGCAGATGTAGCGCAAAGCACAAAATCCATGGAAGCCGACATGACAGATATGGGCGGAGCGGTAGAAGACATGAACGAAACGATCACTTCTTTAAATAACCGCTCAGAAAATATGAAGAAACAGATTGAAAGCATGAAAACAAGCAGTGAAATGATGTCTTCCAGTGTTAATGATATTTCTGCCAAAATTGAGCAGACAGGCGAACAGATCAAGCAAATGTCTGAAATTGTAAAAGCGATTGAAGATATTGCCTCAGAAACAAATCTTTTAGCCTTAAACGCTTCGATCGAAGCTGCTCATGCAGGAAATCTTGGAAAAGGCTTTGCTGTTGTGGCTGGAAATATTAAAAATCTAGCAGGAAATACAACAGTGGAATTAAGGAATATCAAAGACATCATTAAGAATTTAACTGATAATTTCAATCAGTGCATTGAAGGAATACAAAGCGTGGTTAATACAAATGAAAGCAATACAGATGAAACAAATCTTGTAATTGAATCTTTTGGAAAGCTTTCAGAAGGAATTGAAGCAACGAAGAAAAATATTAGTGCTGTAAAAGAATTAAAAGAAAGCGTCAGCCGAGCGACTGCCGATATTTCTCAGACGATTGATACAGTTGCAAAAGGAACAGAAAGCACTGCTGCAGCAACAGAAGAAGTAACTGCTAGCAGTGAAGAACTGGCAGCACTAATGAGTTCCGTTAATGAAGATTGTGATAACATGATGAATGCGTCCAATGTGTTAGTGGATGATCTAAATAAATTCATCACAAAGAGATAACAGAGCAGAATATTTTAGAAGAATAGGGTATGAAAAATTACAAGATGCTCATTCAGCATATTCCGGTAGCTTTCTACCGGGATATGTATATTTTGCGATAGAATTTATTCTGTGAAAATTCACTATATATTACATTAGGAGGGAAATTATGATCTATATTGGAATAACATTTGTTTTTCTTTACTTAGTGACTATAATTTTATATACTATTCTTGAAAAAAAAGATCTGAGAACGAGGAAATTTATGGAAACGAATGAAATGCAGATATTTCTGCAAGCAAGAGAAGACGCTAGAGATGAGATTAAACAGAGAATTGCTCAGAGAGACAATTTTGCCGTGCAATATACTGTAATTATATTAGCTCTGCTGACGCTTGCATTGTCTAATGCCGGGAAAGCGGTAACTATTTGTTCGTTAGCGTTAATTCCTATAATCTCTTTGTTTTACAGTTTTTTGTTAGACTCTAGCTATCGCGTGCATGAAAGATTGGTAGAATATCTTAATACAGAAATCGAACCTAAAATAGAACAAATTGGAAAAAGCAGTATTATCCTGTGGGAGCATTATTGTAAAAATACGCGTCTGTTAGAAAGTGATTTTCAAATTGGCGGCAGAAAAATGTTCTTTCATATAGTAGCAATAGTATCCCCTATAATAGTCTTTTTTATCGACAGCTTTTTATATGGAATATCTTTTGGACATTTTGCTTACGCGGCAGGATGTACAATTATAGCGATAATGCATGCCTACCATTCTAATCATTATAACGCATATACAGGGCTTAATAAGTTAGCTTTTTGCGATTATGAGAGAAAGGAGATGCTTACTGACGATAAAAACAAAGCTCTATTTTTAGATCGTGATGGAACATTGCATGTCGATAAGGTTATGACACACCGATTAAAAGATCTGCAGCTTCTTCCCGGGGCGAAAAAATTAGTTAAGGAAGCACACGATAAAGGATACAAAGTAATTATTATCACAAACCAAAGTGCTATCGGTAAAGGATATTACTCAGAATTCCGTATGCATCTTTTTAATGCAAAGTTACGAAGAAAATTAAAATATGTGGATGCTATTTACTACTGTCCACATACAAAAGAAGCTCACTGTCGCTGCCGAAAGCCGAACACAGGCATGATTGACCGGGCAACATTCCATTATAATTTAGATTTGGAAAAATGTATTTTAGTTGGCGATCAACTATCTGATGCTCTTGCGGGAAGAAATACGGGAATAAAAAATGTGTATTTAGTAACAACTGGCATTTATAAAACAGATTTTAGAAAAACACCAGAATTTGTCAAGGCAGCTCCGGTGGTATGTCGGTCATTAGGAGAGGTTAAGTTATAATCACAAAAAGTAAAAAGGAGAAGACTTGGAGAAATCCAGGTCTTTTTCTTTTGCTTGTCAGTTTTGCTTATCTAAGTGTCCACTTTTGGTTCGTCACATATTATATATAAATTCCTTTATAAGATAGATATGATAATTTCATACAGCATACCTTAATGCCTGCTTTTCATCTTTCCGTTTTTCTTTATTTTTAAGTACGTCTGACATATTAAATGTAAATTTGAAACTATTATACAAGAAAAAAGGAGAATATAAAAATGAGTAATGAAATGGAAAATGAAGAAATTAAGATCGGAAGCAGAGTAAAGATCAAAGAAAACGCTAGTTATTTTGAAGGGAGTTACTTTGATGATGATGAAAGAAGCTACCCTTCATCATTAAAAGGAAGAGTTGGGATTGTTGTTGACGATGCTGGCGATGACGATGACGATGTGTTGGTTCTCTTCCCCGGCTGGAGTGAAGGGCATGATGGAGGGGTCTACTCAAAATCAGGAAAAAGATTTGGAAATAATCATCTTGGTGGAACTTCTGCTTGTTGGTATGTCTTATTAAATGATTTACAGATTGTTCATGATGGCTTTGAAATCGGAGACAGAGTGGAGGCTGTTATTTGCGATAACACTCTTACTGGGAAAATTGTTGATTATAACAAGAACTCCGGTGTCCCGCTTATTGATTTTAGCGAATCCAAAGGAACTGAAGGATGGGAAGTGGTTTCCAAGTGGTTTCATAATGGCTCTCTCTATAGCGTAATTGGCGCATTCACTCTGCTACATTCTTCCAATTGTTATTATTGTCCGTACAGCCTACTTACTTCTATCGAACCGAATTCTGAATTATGTGGGAAAAACAATGTAGAGAAGGATGACCAGGCAGAATACTTAAAGGACAATGAGGAAATTAAGATCGGAAGCAGAGTAAAGATTAAAGAAGATTATTTTGATAAAGGATTTTATCCTTTATCACTAAAAGGAAGAGTTGGAATTGTTGTTGACAATACCATTGACGGCCGTGTGACGGTTCTTTTCCCGGGCTGGGATGCAGGACATAATGGGGTTTCTTTCTCAAAATCAGGAAGAAGCTTTGGGAACTCAATTGACACTTGCCAGGACCTTCCGCTAAACGTATTAGAAGTCGTTCATGACGGTTTTGAAATTGGAGACGCCGTTATATTGCATACTCCGGATGGTTCAAAAAAAGGTAAAATCGTAGATTTTTTTAGTTTAACGGGAATTCCACTTGTTGAGTTTTCTGATCCTGACGCTACAGATTTTATGGGCTTTACATTGCATGATGGAAATGAATTCTGTGTAACAAATACTCATCATCCCAATAAGTGTTACTATTGCGATTACGCTGGCCCTAAAGCCCCTTTTGGACTTTATAAAATTTCTTCTGATTTTTAGAAATATTGCGGGCAAGAAGCGAGTAAAAGCTAGTATAATTTGCAAAAAAGACTTGGAGAAATCCAAGTCTTTTCTTTTATACAAAACATTATATTCGCCTGCTTAAGTGTTCACTTTTTGCTCGATACATATTATATATAAAATTTTTTAAATAATACCAATATAACTTGCCTTATTGTTCCCATGCTCATATCGTATTTTCTTCTTAATTTTCTTCTTATCTGACATATTATAAATGATAAAAATAAAGATTAAAAGGAGAAAAGTAATGGAAACATTATCAATCACAAGCGCAGAAGAATTATATGATCGAGTAGCAAAAGGTTATCAACAATACGATACAGAACTTGATCATTGTGATTTTGATTTTGAAGTTTGCATGCGAGAAAGAGAAATTATTGAGACATATGCAAAATTGCAGAATGATCTTAAAGGAGATGAAGTCGCAAGAATTAAAAACGAAATTATCTGTTCTAACCTGATCCCCGAAAAAGCATTTGATAAAATTTATGTGGGCAATTGCAGTGGTTTCCTTAAAAGATTTAACGACCAGATTCTGGAAGATGGTAGCAGATTTGTAAGATTCTATGGAGCGGAAAAATTGGATTTTATTTTATAGACATTAGTCATTAATGTTTGACCAAAGGAATTCACAATTTTATACGATGCTTTAATAGAAGCAGAAAACAACATAACAGAGAAAGGAAATATAATTATGTGTAATGTTAAATGGGAAGAAGTAGAGCCAGAGCAAAATGAGTGGAGACGGCAGATCAATATTACTGCATATTATGGAGAACATTTAATTGGAAGTATTGTTTACTGTGGAGAAGCGCTTGGCTGGCAGTCAGTTATCGAAGGCCAGATGGAATTCTTGGACGCAGAATCTGAAGATGAGGCAAAATCTGAAATGATTGACCGATTAAATTACTATTTGGATAGCAAAATTAACTACTGCGAAGAGTTAAAAGAAGGTCTTGTGGAGTTAGATCAATAGGAGAGGAGTACATATGAACAAAACATTATATTTAATGCATAGAGACATCCCTGTTGCAGAGATGAGAACGCTTCAAATGTCTTCTGGAAATAAGATCCCTATTGGATTTCAACAAATTCTTGTTAAAAATGAACTTTCTGTAGGAACTTATTCAGAAGAATCGCTTATCGCCAATATGTTATTTGACCGTTGGCTAAAAAGTAGAATGATTCCAGAAAGTCGCCCCGGAATACAGAAGATTTTGCAAAAATATGGAAAAACAAAAGCAGAATTATTTATGACTTCGGCAGGGGTTTGTATTACAGATGGATATTATTTTTCAGATGACCCAGAAAACGTAAAATGGGAAGATGTCAATTATCACGATAACGGTTTTGATGAATTTCTCCTCAAAGAAAAACTCCAAGAACGTGAAGAGAAGTTTGCTAAAGAAAAAGAATTGCCAAAAACCCCGGATTTCACAACAGATGGAGTAATGGAAAAATTTTGGTGCGTATCGCAAGGCCTGCCATGCCTTATAAAAGCGGACGTTAAAAAACCGGTCCTTTGCGCAAATGAAATTGTTTATTCAAAAATATCCCCAGCTGCATTGGCAGTAGAATATAATGGAGGATTATTACATGATAAGATCCCTTATTGCATCTGCCCGAGTTTTGTTAAAAGCCCAGAAGAAGATTTCGTGACAGGGCTTCAAGTAAAGCACCAAAATATGCAGATGCGCAGGACCGATATATTTAGGTCATTTGTAGAAATGGGATTCAAAGAATCTATTCAAAAAATGATTACATTGGACTGTATTTTTCATAATACAGATCGCCATGAGAATAATTTTGGATATATCCGCAATTGTAAAAATGGAGAAATACGGATGGCTCCATTATTTGATAATGGCAGATGCCTTGGCAGTGATAATTCAGATAAAAATAGTATTCGTGATAGAGATATGAAGCTCTTTTCCGGAGCAAGGAAAGAAATTTTAGAGCAATTTGGGTGCAAAATCGAAATCGACAGGCAGTATGCATTGCAAATGCTGCAGGAAACTTATGAGGATTTTGATATTTCAGAAGAAATTTTTGTACAGGCAAAAAACGAATTGGAATATGGTCTACGCCTATATGTGGAAACGGTTGCAAAAAATCAAAAATAACACAAGAAAAGCTTGAGGAAAACTCAGGCTTTTTCTATATACATTGTCAATATGCTTTTTGAGTTTTTGTCTGACATATTATATATAAAAGGAGTATAGAATTATATCATGAAAGCTACCACAGCAATAGAAATTTTTGATGAAAAAATGAATAAGTACATAGGTACAGCAGAAATTCAGTTTGGATTAGAAACGCTGATTGTACGAGAATGCGATTTTATGTCTTGCCTAGAATTAGAATCATTACTTGAAAGCCGGGCTGAACTCCCCCGGACATATGAAGTAGATGATATTGTGCTTTCTGCTCTTGGACTGTTGTCCCGAAAACGAGAATTCGGAAGAATGTCAGAAGCGAAAATTTTGTATGCTATGTTAAATCATTTCGCCTTATTAGATGAAAATGGGCGGCCAGATTATAACAAAGATGATGGAATAAGGGTATATCCGCTTAAAGATGAAATTGTATGTATGTTTATGCTGGACAGACGATATCCCGGCATATATTTGTGGGAGGCAAGAAAAAATGATTTGGCTGAAGAAGAAAAGCTATAAAATATAAAATCTGCTGTATTCCCCGGAATCCTAAAATTCTATAAAATTTATATTGCATTTTCAGAGGAAACTATGTACAATAATATTCATAACAATATAGACATAATGTTCATAAACCTATGAGCGGTATTTATGAAAATGAAATTTTAGGAGGAAACAGATGAACAGTATTGGAAAAAGATATTTGCAAACAACAAAGATGAACAAGAACAATCAGGATTTTATTGATGTTGTGGATTTTATTTCATCTGAGGCATCAATAAACAAAATGATGGTATTCTCTGATGTGGGATTACCGGCCCTTACAGGAATTGTTCAGGAACTGGAAGATAAGTTTGCTAATTGTCCAGGATTTCCGCTGAATCATAATGCGCCAAATCATAATGCCCCAAATCGCCGGACAGTAGGATGGATTATTAAATTTGTTATGAGGCAAGTTGGGTACGTCCCAGTAGAGGGAGGATTGAGCGAAAGGGCAAGACTAAGAGATTTTTCTGGCAACAAATATTTTGCGACAAGTGCTATTTACAGTAAAAGACTTGAGCCGCAATATATTCTTACGAAAGGAGTTTTACTCAAGAAAAATAACCCGCCAAGGAATATAAAGAATTATTCACCACAAAATTTAGGAAGTAGTCAGAAAAGTGGTCAGAAATTCACAATATAGCAAAGCACTAAAGGAGCATCCTTCGGGATGCTCTTTTAGCATTTAGGACGGAATTTTTCCGGCAACTTGTTCCCAAGTAGTTCACTTTATGGGTTAGCTTTGCAATCATTTTTCTGACATATTAAATAAGGAAGAAATACAAAAACTTATATGCAAAGACTTGTAAATATAGTTCATAAGTGCTAATGTAAGAAAGGAAATTATTGGATGAATTCATTATTTTTTTTACGGGAAACAATTGTCATGGATGTAATTATTGGAACGGCTATTGGAGCGATTATTAGTGGAATTGTAACACTTATTTCTGCATGGATTACAAAACGAGGAAAAATTGAACAAACACTAGAAGGTGTTCAGCGCAATGAAACCGACAGAGAAAAAGAGCATAATCAAATTCTCCAAGGACAAAAAGAGTTATCAAAAGATCTTTCTCAACAGCTTGCTTCTATCCGGGAAGACCAGATTCGCGTTCAGGATAAACAGGATTTCATGAAAGAACAGCTACCTACTGCATTTAGTTTGCAAAAGGATGTTCAAAACATTCTTAATACTTTAGCCGAAAAAGAAGTGCAGTTGGACAAAATTCGTGAGGAACTGCAGCAATCTAAAAGTCAAGTTTCTCGCTTAGAAAAAGAACTAAAGGCAGAAAAAGAAGAAAAATGGAAGTTGTCAAATGAACTTCATGAAATTAAATACGAAGTGAAAATGTCAAAGGGGTTCCATCCAGATCATAAGGATTCATATGATACAGTAGATCATTGAAAATTATTCGCAATAAATTATCCGCAATATATACCAGCACATATTAGTTCACTATTATAAAAGTTTTTTGAATAGTTTTATCTTACATTAATTTGGAAATTTTTATAAACTATTAAACTATGTATAAATGGCTCTCTACTTTACCTTATCTTTACAGTGCAAAGATAAGGTATTTTTATGCATATTTTTTGACTTCCTTATTTTTAAAAAAACTGACATATTAAAATAAATGAGTGCTCGCGCTTAGGGAAAATCAATTCATTATTATAAGGAGATTCCAAATGATTAACGATGAGAAGAAAAACCAATTTAATGATGGCAAAAATGGAAATGACGAGAATGTAAAAAGTAGTAAGAAGAAAACAAAAATCCCATGGATTATAATTTTTCTGTTAGGATTAGGATGTTTTTTATTTATGTATTCTTATAATAAGAAAACAAGCATAACAGATTTCCCTGCCGAATTAACTTTTGCGACAGAACAGGCTTGGGACGGAAAGATGATGAATGACTTGCCACAGGCAAGTACAGAGATGATTGAAATTCCAGGATATTCAAATTTGACCATCTCTAAGGAATTTCCAGAAGTCCGGCTAGTAAATCCGGAAGGGAATACTGTTTATTTGCAGTATACGATTTCAGAAAATGGAGAAGAAAAATATTCTTCTGACGCAATTAAGCCGGGAAATATGGTCAAAGCTAATTTTATGGATATTTTTACTGAGGGCGAACACGAAATTACAATCACTATCAACACATATGATATAGAGACACAGCGGGCCTGCAATGGCACGTCACAAAATATCCAAGTGACAGTAAAAAGTTGATCCATATCATATTCTCGCAAAAAGAGGAGACATTTTAGCAATGACAGCTTCTATGCCAGGTGTGGTTTTTGCAGAAGAAGCACAAACGCAGGAAATTACAGCCGGAAGCTCCGCTTCCGTAACAGTAACTTATGAGCAGGCTTCCACATTTTCGGTTACCATCCCAAAGACAATTACCCTTGAGAGCAACAAAACTGCCAGTTATGATGTTGCAGTAAAGGGAGATATTGCCGGAAATGAAAAAGTAAACGTTTCTCCGAGTGCAACCGTAACTTTGAATGATGCCAACGGGAAAGATGCTGTTACAGGAACAGTAACTCAAACAAAAACAGATTTTTCTTACACTGAAATTACTGCATCTGATGCAGGGGCAACGACAAAGGGAAGTATTTCTGCAGAAGGGTTGAGTGCTGGAGATTGGAGCGGGGCATTTGACTTTACAATCAATTTGGAAAAAATTGGAAACGATGTTACTTTAACAGAAGATAATCTGTCTACTTATGGGATTGATGCCAATACTGATAATCTTATAATTCCAGAATATGTAGTAGATAGTAATGGAACAAAACATAGAGTGACAGCTATTGGCGATAGCACATTTAGCGTTTGTTCCTCTTTAACCAGCGTTACAATACCCAATGGAGTGATAAGCCTTGGCGGTCGAAGCTTTGGTCAATGCGATCATTTAATAAGTGTAAATATTCCAAGCAGCGTTATTACAATTAAGGATCAGGCATTTGCTGATTGTTCATCTTTAACTAGCGTTAAACTTCCAGATAGCGTAACTTGCATTGAAGATGAGGCTTTCAATAGCTGCTCCTCTTTAGCCGATATTACCTATAAAGGGACACGGTATACCAGCATATCAGCATTAATTACAGCATTAACAAGCAATGGGGTGACTGTCGGTTCTGATGTATTTGGTTATACCGCTCTTACGGATTAACGAATAATAACATTTAAAAAGATGGAGCAATCCATCTTTTTTATTTCCTCAAAAAAAATAGACACGCTATATAAAATAAAAACTTGCAAATACAATGTAAAAGTGATAATATAGGAAAAGAATATCGTATTACATAAATCTAATCATGAGAGATTAGATAGTGCAGGAGATTATTAAAAAATCTTTATATCGAAATTTAAAAATAATACCTATCTGACATATTATATATGAAGCGTAAGGGCAAGAAAAAATAAATCATTTCCAATCTGGGGCAGCCCTTACGCTGTAATATCAAAAATAACACATATACACAGTACATACAGTATGTATAGTACACCATAAGGAGAGACGAATTATGAAAAAGAAGACACTGGCAGTATTATTAACAACAGCAATGACAGCCTCCGCGCTTGGCGCGGCAGGATGCGGTAAGCAGCTGACGCTTACATCAGATAAGGTAAGCATGGAGCTTGGAAATGAAATCAACACGAACGTGGCTGATTATGTCAGCGATGCAGATGTAGCGGCAGAGACAACGATTGACTTCTCTGGAGTAGATACCGCTACGCTTGGGACGTACACGGCAACCGTGACTTACAAGGATCAGACAGTAGATCTTACAGTGGATGTTGTTGATACAACCGCTCCGGTAGCAGAACTCACTTCTGAGAAGATCGTGCTTGGCGCCGGCGAAGCACTGACGGCAGAGGATGTGATCACGGGAGTGACAGAAGCAAGCAAGAATGTAACAGCTGCATTCTCCGAGCAGGAGACAGAGACTACCGCAGAGGAAGCCGTGGCAGAGGGAACGGAAGCCACAGAAAACGTAGCGGAGACTGAGGCGGTTGAAACAACGGAAACTGCTGAAGCTTCAGAGAGCGTAGAGACAACCGAGACAACCGAGACAACCGGAGATGCTATTTCTGAGACATTTGTTCTTGAAGATGTAACTATTTCAAATGATGAGATTTCTTTCGCAGAGGCAGGAGAGTATACTATTATGCTGACACTTTCCGATGCATCTGGAAATAATTCCAACTATCCACTCGATGTTATGGTTGGATCTGCTCCGGTATTTTCCGGAATCAAGGATCTGGAAGTAACTGTAGGAGACGAGAGTGTTGACTATCTTTCTGGCGTAACAGCTGTTGACTGCAATGGAAATGATCTCACAAGCCAGATCGCTTGCGATGATTCAGCCGTAGATCTTGGCACAGTCGGAGAGTATGAAGTGAAGTACACGGTTGTAGATGAGAATGGTTTTACCGCAGAGCAGACAGCAAAGATCGTTGTAAAGGAAGCTGAAAAGGCTGAGAAGACAGCCAAGGATACAAAGACAGACAAGACAGGAAAGACAGCAAAATCTGACAGCGCAAAGAGCGACAGCAAGAAGACGAATTCTACTGCAACGAGTACCGGAACAACGAATACGAATTCCAGCTCCAATTCTGGATCTAGTTCCAATACAAGCGCTAATACAAATGCCGGATCTAATTCTGGATCTAGTTCCAATACAAGCGCTAATACAAATGCCGGATCTAATTCTGAATCTAGTTCCAATACAAGCGCTAATACAAATGCCGGATCTAATTCTGAATCTAGTTCCAATTCCGGTTCTAGCGCGAATACACCTTCTGGTTCTAGCAATTCCGAAAACTCTGGCAGTACAGGAAATTCCGGAAGCGTGAACGCAGGAAATACTGCAAGCACACCGAGTGCAGGCACAGGAGCAAGCAGCACACCGAGCACACCGAGCGAGAGCACTTCTACACCGAGTACGGATACAGGGACTACGAGTGGAGATGCAGGGACAAGTACCCCGAGTAACAGCACTTCTGGAAGCACAGATGCAGATAATTCTATTCCCCTCGATCCAAGCCTTGGGGATAACAGCAATGCAAACCCGGGAAATGGTGTTGGATGGGATGCCACAGTAACCGTACATTAAACAATAAAAAGGAAAGGATAAAAACGGAAGCGAGTTATTCGCTTCTGTTTTTTGTATATGAACTACAACTTTGACAATGATGTGAAATTACGATAATATATAATATATAAAAATAATGCATAAGAAAGGAAACCACTATGGAAGAGTATCAATTGGTAAGAATTGCAAATGTTGAAGAGTTTGGGGTTTTTGTTAAATTCGATGGCGAAACAAAAAATAGATTATGCTATCAAAAAAATTTAAAAAACGTAATAAGCGAATATCACAAGAATGATTATATTTGGTGTAAGGATGGAGGACAAAATGAAAAGGGAAAACTGGCTATAGAATATAGGCATGTTGAAAAACATAACATGTACGATGAATTTAAAAAAATATTTTCGAAAGGAGATATAATAAAAGGACGTGTAAAAAATATTACAGATGAAACTGGAATATTTATAGAAATATATCCGGAAGTAGATGCACTGTTGCACAAAAGTAAATATGATAAAACTATAAATTTAGAAACAATAAAAGAAAAAGATATTATAGAAGTAATGATTGATAATATCGGAGAAATTGAAACAGGCTTTAAGAAAAGAATTAGGATAAATTTAGCACCGGTTCCCAAAGGAATGAGACTGTTATCAAAAATTAAAGATGTTGGAGCAGATGATTTCTTGAAATTTGTAGGAATAACAGCTGCTACTTATAAAACATATAAAAGTATAGCAAAAAATGATGAATTAGATAATGAAGCTATACGCGAACTTATTAGTATATCTTATAAAGAAGCTGCGGAAAATAATAAGATTTTGTGTGATAAAACAGAATATATATTTGAACTTAAGGGCAAGACTAAATATGGTGGTCGAATGGCTGTAACAGTACAGAAAGACAGATTATATTCATCTGATAAAAAATGGTATGTAAGTCGAATAGGATCATCTTCAAAATTGGTCGCAAATACTATAAACCTTTTTGCATACATAGATAATTGGTCTTATCGGCTAAAGGAATTAGATAAAATGTTATTGCCTGGAGAAAATTGGGAATATCCATCTGTTTTTAATTCAAAAAATTTAGAGTCTCCGGATGAAGATGAAAAAGAATATTTTATTTTAAAACAATATCTTAATTATACTTTTTATTGCGCAGAACTTCAGGGACTTATTAGCTTTTCGGATAAAAAAGATTTTGCCGCATTCAATACTGGGCTAGTAAATTCATCATATGATTGTATTTACATGTGTTTTTCTGCCTCGGAGCTAAATGATAAAAAAGTATGGCGCTGCGAAGGATTTACGCAACTTGGAACGGAACCATTAGGAAAGATAATGCATCGTCAAATTGCAGATGAGAAAAAGCCTCCTCGTGTAAATTTCCTTAAGATTAACTCAAAATCGGGGGAAGATATTCTTAGAGATATTATATTTGACACCTCGAAAGCGGAATCATTAAAAAATGGGTGGGATCAGAATCACATTTTAATAGATAATATTTCAAGACTCCCACTTGATCTTATCAAACATTGTTGTAGAGAAGAAGATTTTTCAATAATTGAAGATAATATAAAAAATATTGAAGAAAATAATGATGTAAAAAATAATTATGCTAAAATCCAAAAGCATGTAGAAGAAAATGCTGCTTTTAGAAATCATTTAAAGGAGAAAATTGATAAAGCTATAAAAATCGCAATAAAGAAATGTGAGTGGAATTACAAAACAGCTATTCCTATTTTTTATCATGTTACAAATTCTATTGATTTATTATTACCCTTATGTTTGTCAGATGATGAACAAATAGATAATGTAGATACAGCCTTAGTGGTTAGCAGAGAATTGCCGTCTGGGAATTATCAGGGACAAACAATTTTAACATTGCCTATGGCCTATTTAGATGCTCGGTTGATATGCCGACCAAACAGTGAATGGCTAACTCCAGAAAAAATAAAATAAATGATATTTCCCTATCTGACATATTATATATGAAGCGTAAGGGCAAGAAAAATAAATCATTTCCAATCTGGGGCAGCCCTTACGCTGTAAATGCAGGCTCAAGAGATCTAAGCATTTATATAAAGTTTTTAAATTTTTTATTGTATTTTCGGATTAAATTATATATATAATAATATTACAGGTAGAAATACGCTGTATAATCGTGTAACCGAATCTACGTTTAAGTGTCATGTAATGGCACCGGCCACGATGCTGCCGTAAGGCGTTTTTTTATTAAGATTAAGAAAGAGACTTATTAATGAATATATACACATTCGGATGAGCCTGGAGTATTTGACAAGAGTTATAATTTTTATTTCGGCGTTGGCAGCTTGTAATTACAAGTTTTTTATATTGAAAAAGATTGGGAATTAAATAAGAGAATTAGAAAGTATGAAGCCTATAAAAACAGAAAACGCCACTGGCATAGTTATCAAAGACGTTCCAGTACATCCTTCTACAACTTGGTAGACGATTAATTATATATTATAGCGTTTATATGAAAAAATCAAGAGAAAATTGCAAATATGCGCAAAATTCCTTAGTGGTTTTCATCTACCATGGTAGTCTACGATAAAATTGAAAACATAAATTTTTTTGTTATCTGACATATTATATAAAATAGCAAAAGTGTATTATGGCTTTACGTCTAACATATTATATACTAGGCAGTTACTTGACCTAACGGTATATATGCGGTATAATTGGCTTAAATAAAGGAAAATGGCTATGGTAGACGGCGTAAGCGGAAGGAGTTTTAAGAAAAGTTGGATGCGATGTAGCCACCAATATAGTTTTGGATACTTTTTTGATACAAATATGATATAACATGCATAAAATAGGATCGTGAAGATAAAATGGATAATAAAGAAGATTTTCCAGCATGCTTTCCAGATGATTTTTTTGAAAAATTAAGCCAAATTAAAGTGGAAACAGAGGCATTAGATGTATATCGTGTGGGAAAGAATGGGGAAAATAATCGTGAAGTTTTTAAAAGTACATACGAAGAGTATATTGCAGGAGAAATAACGGATAAAGATTTAGATCCGAATGATCCTTTAATAAATTACTCTACTTCTTGTAATTATAAGCGTGCAAAGATACGAGGCATATTAAAGATGTGCCTAAAAAGACATCCCCGTGCAAAGTTACTTAAGGGAAAAACAGAAATTACATGTGGCCCGAGTCAGATTACGAAAAATCGCTGTCCCGAAAGAAAGTCAGATGGACATGTAGACTGGTGGCTATATAAGGAAAGTTCGCCACAAGAATATTTTGAAATTTGTGAGGAGAAGAACAATGTGTAGAAAAAAATATTTTAAAAACATTCAGGAAATAGGAGATTTGGATATTATTTATATATTTTTTGAAGATAATCATCCTATTTTATTTTTGTGCCAAAGTGAACAAAATGAAACAGATTACGTATATTTATGTCAATGTTATGAATACAGAAATGTGCAAAAATGGCATCTAGCAAAAATAGAGTGGTCATATATTCGTTCTATGGCAAAAGGAAGCATATCTGTTTATGAAGCGCTTGTAGAAAAGGCTCAGAAGTTATGGAACATCGTATATACAAAAGATGGTATTGAAACTGTTACAAAAATTGAAAGATCGCAAATGGAGGAAGTGGATTTACCGGATAAAGATTTTTATTTGGATGAAGATGATCTCACAGAATTTGAAGAATCTTTTCCAGATACAGTTAATAAAGAAACACAGTCAATTTTATTTTCTAATGAAATGGAAATAATAACATCAACAAAAGGAACCCTTATTACAAAAAAGACCGAACATAGTTCTGTTGACTTAAATAATGAGATGGCAAAAGATATTTATAGAACAGAGTTTGAAGGAAAGTCATTATCTAATCAAGTAAATGATTGGCAATATCTGCAAAAGGGATTATACGCTGCATAAAATTTAGAAAGAGTGAATAAATATGATAAGAAGCGCATTTAAATTTTCTAATCCGAGGATTAACAAAAGCATTTTTATAAGTAATGATGAAATTAAGGGATTTGATGAAAAAAAATATTCAATGAATATTGAAGCTAATACGGAGATAAAAAAGAAACCGAATATCCCGAGCGCAATAGTACGACTTACTGTGACAATAAATAAAGATGAAAAAAATATCTATGAGAATAAACTTCCTTTTTTTATAGAAGTGGCAGCTATAGCAGAATTTTCATGGAATGAACAATTAGAAGAGCGGGGAATAGATAGCTTTTTACAGATGAATGCTCCAGCGTTACTGTTATCTTATATCAGATCACAGGTAGCATATATTACGACGCAAGCAGGGTTTCCGGCATTAAATATACCATTTATGGATTTTACTCAACAAAAATAAAGTAGTATTAATTTGATTTTAAAGCAAGTTGTATTTGATTTGTAGTTTTTACATGAAATTATATACGATCCAAAAAGTTCTTTCTTTTCTGACATATTATATATAAATTTAAAAGTCAGAAAGGAAAGAATTTTTTATTATGGACAGAAGATTAAAGATCAGACAAAAGATTAGACCTCATTCATGCAATCCTTATGATCCTTATGAGCCGCACGATTTGCAAGATAGCCATAGATTTCACAATTCTCATGGAATTCATAAGCTTGCGGCGCGCTTGTCAAAGTCTGTCAGGCTTTTCGGATTGCTGGGGCTGTGCCTTGCTGCCTGCATGGTTGGACACCCCACGCAAGTCATGGCGGCTACATCCCCAACGGCAGAGAACCCCGTAAATATAAATAGAGACTTTGAAGCCTTGCCTATATATGGAGATAGCGCATCTGCTGTAGGCCGCTTTCAGTTCAATTATACCGGAAACATCAATTATTATTCCGCCCCTTCATCGGGTAGTGATGATATCCAGATGACGAATAACGTTCTCACCGGATATGAGACAAGCTCCATGGGAACTTTATACGGGGACGGCAATACCAGAATCGTAAAGGCGTATCTGTTCTGGGAGACACGAAAGAGATACAACAAGTGGGATGAAAACTCTAATCATGTGAGATTCTTTATACATGATGGAATTCATAGTATGAATATTTATCCCGATCGTGTATATGTCGATGACCGAAAATCAGAATTTGTTGGCGGGGCATGGGCGAATTCCAGACCAAGAGTTTATTGCAATGTAGCAGATGTTACATCAATTGTACAGGCTTATGGCTATGGCGATTACTATGTTGCAAATATTCCGATCTGCCGGGCGGGCGATTTGTATGGATCGAATTCAGATGCCGTATCAGATACCGGCGGTGGCGGCACCCCGGGAGGATGGCAGTTAATTGTTGTTGAGGAGAGAGATGATCTCCCTGTAAGAGCCATCGCGTTGTCTGCCGGATCAAAATTCCGCTTTGGAGATTATGACTGGGAAGGGAATCGATATGGATATAATGATACGGATAGAGCAATGGTAAATATGGAAGTTGGTCTTGGGGCTTTGAAATCTAAAAGAGAATCTCCAACAGGACAGGTATTATTCGGAGGTATTGATTCTGCTCATGGGGAAAATACTAAAACAATTTTTGCATATTCAAGAAATTCTTCAGGAACAGAGATTTCTTCTTATGGAGGTACAATTTTAGAGGGGCTATATAGATCAGGACAATTATTTTGTCCAGAACGAGATATGGGATCAGCGCTTTATAATATAGATAGCGGACTCGGATGTGAAAATTCTGTTTTTGGAACAAAGATTTATGACGTTAGGTGGAATACACAGCTATATATTGGCGCTGCGATTGATATTGCTTTCCCTGATTTTGAATCCACTCAGACGACCACATTATCCGATGGTAAAGCAATTATAAATGGAACAATTAAAAATACATCTCCGCAGAATAATACCGGAATTTATAATGGCGAACTAACGGTGGTTCTGGACCAGAATCTGTCGGCAGAGAATTATAGTATTATAGTAAACGGTAATTCCACAGCTAATGTGGCTGTACGGCAGGGAACAGTAACGGATTCTGATGGAACGCAGCATAACACGATTACTTTTTATGGCGGCGGGGTAGCAAACTTTTTCAGGGATGATCTGATCGAGTATACAATTATCTGCCAGATCAGTGGGTATGCAGATGCATTTTATAACAGAGATCAGTTTAACGGTTACTTACGATCAGCAGGAACAGATACTGAATACTGGATAAATAAAGCATGGACGTCATCTTCTCATGTTGATTGTAAATATAATGTAACTGCAAATGCAAATGGTGGTACATTATATGATTATCCGGGAACGAGTGTATGGACAGTAACATCTACTTTCCCGGTTAAATACGGAACGAACCTGTATGATAATATTGGAGGGTTATCGCCGAAGCGTGATGGATACCAATTTAACGGATGGTACACGAATCCTACTGGCGGAGTACAGGTATATGATGCAAACGGATACCGTGTTAATAATACAGGCTATTGGGAAAATGGCAAGTGGGTCCGCACAGGAGGAGTAACCATTTACGCACATTGGACTGCTTTAAAATCAAATTTAAAGATCAATCCAAATGGCGGAAAATGGAATGGAAGCACTGCCGCGCAGACTTTTAATCAGCAGTATCTTACCACGAAAGCTGTTCCTGATCCGACACGGACAGGCTATAATTTTAAGAGCTGGACGAAATCAAATCCTTTTTACGGAAGCTTTGCAAATAAGGTATACACTTATGGGGCAACGCCTTCCATTACCGATACTTTAACAGCATCATGGCAAGCGCAAAGTTATACACTTTCTTTTGATGCAAATGGTGGTACAGTTGGCACAAAACAGGCAACAATTACATATGATTCTGCAGACAATCATGATGTGTCTTGGAACATGCCGTATCTTAAAGGACACACTTTTCTTGGATGGTATTCTGATCCTACTGGCGGAGTACAGATTTTCAATGAAAATGGACTGTGTACGAATGAAGGAACGTACTGGAAGAATAACAAATGCTGTCATGTAGGCAGTTATACGGTATATGCACACTGGAAAGCGAATGAATACACCATCCAGTTTGACCCGAATGGCGGTGGCGGAATAGACATCCCGGCAGTAACAGTTCATTACGGAGAGACATTTTCTTTCCCGAATGGAAATGACTATTACAAAAAGTACACGCTTGATGGAGTAAATGTGACACAGGGTGTTCTTGATGGAACGATTGACATTGATGGAGAGGTAATTGACAGCCCGGACAGTGAGCCGCATGCAGACAGAAATGCTTATGCATCTACTTACCGGGGTTGGGGATTAGAAACAGCAAAGGACGGATATACTCCGCAGTGGCAGGCTTATGAAACAATCAGCGTGGCATCACTTGTAGAAGCTGCCGGAGTAACAGATGTAAACGGAGGGAGCGTAACGCTTTATGCAATCTGGGATGACTGCCCATGGATTCTGGCTTCGGACCGGTACTTTACTTTGAATGAAGCACTGAGTGGTGTTATCACAACTGAAGAAATGTTCAAAACAGCAAAAGCGACAGACCGGGAGGACAATGACATTGAACCGGGCACGAATTTCGTACTCCTTGATTTCTATGAGGATGAGATGCTGACTCTTCCGGGGGATTCCAAGCTCCGGGTTGTCTACAAAGCTACGGACTCGCAGGGAAATGTTTATAAAAAAGCGGTATACATCCATGTCGTTGATGATGTTTTGAATCCGGATGATCCGGACGATCCGGCGACCAGCCAGAAATATCAGGGTGAACGTTTCCCGCGTTTTATCAGTTCTGAGTTTTTCATGAATGCAGATGGCACACTTGTAGATGCCGCCAAGGGTGGAGTACACGAACGTTCTGTCTGGAGAACTGATCCGGCACATACACAGCTTTTAAAGGAAACATTGGAAGCAGAACGTGTAGGAATGGAAGAAAGAGAGATTACGCTTGGTACTCGGAGCGTTACAACAAAGATTCCAGGAACAGGAAGCTGGACAAAAGTACAGAGCGTCTGGAAATTTAGTTCCGATGATATAGAGCGTTCCAAGCAGTTCGTTGCTGATCACGGATGGGCGAACTACCGTGAGCCGGATGGTCTGGCGAAGTGGCTGGAGGAGTTTTCAGACTGCAAGGTACAATAAGGAAGATTGAGAGTGAATGATATGAGAGGTCTGCAATTGACCTCTCATATTTATACCTCTCATATTTATAAAAGATTGGTTTTACTCGACAAAAACATATCGGTTTTTAAGAATAATTTTAGTAGAATGCAATTGTTGACAAGGTTTGTAATACATTGTAAAATGAGGTTAATTTTATGGATTCGTACAATACGAGAGATTTGCACTTTATTTATGGAAGCGATAAAAGATTCATGGGAAATAAGAAAAAAGCTGAAAAAGAACAAAAGAAACAGATCATTCAAAAAACACAAGAAAATTCAGAAGTGCAAGAGGCACAAGGAAAGGCAATCTTGCAAGGAGAAACAGGTTCAGATACTTATTCTTCAGCCGAAAAATCTTCTCATAATAAATGGTGGGAATCTACATTATTTGTTAACGTAATTGGCCCTGTAATAATGTTATTTTGCGCATTTATTTTTGTAGATTATCAAAAAAATGAAATAGAAAAAATGAATACCAGCATAAATGATACTTTGGTTAAATCATCTGATATGGACTGTACTTTCTGAAATAAGGTTTCAAAACCTTCACGATTGTTAGGAATGGTAAAAGATTTGAATAATACTTCACCATCTGAATTGGTAATAAAACAGTCGTGTTTGTCCTTAGCAACATCAATTCCAACGTATATCATAAAAATCTCCTTTGAGTAAATATTTTGATACTGTTTATAGAACCACTGGTGCTCCTTGCGATTGTAACCTCGTTCTAAATAAACCGTCATGCGGTATCTAACTGATTAACAAATATACAAAGAGACTGTGGTTGTAGCCTTTTCAAAACCATCGAGTGGTAGGAGACAAATAACAATCCACAGTATCTCCAATAGTATAGCATACAGACCTTGGAGAAGGTCTATAAACACTACTACTTTATAATACGAGGAGAAAAA
>QWCN01001900.1_pt1 | contig 29582 bp, 38 predicted proteins | sample 1972711 | NCBI WGS metagenome assembly QWCN01 (sample SAMN09866707, study PRJNA288562) | Human gut metagenome isolate term1_stool, whole genome shotgun sequencing... | isolation source: gut | host: Homo sapiens | place: USA: California
GAGGCCATGATCGGGAGGACAATAGAGTAGCCAAGAATGTCGAGATGCACGGTGATATAGACCAGGTACAAGTCAATGTCTTTGCGGGACAGCATTCCCAATGCACGTGAAAGAGTATTTGGGAGAATGGAGTGACACAAATAAGAACCGCGGTTCCTGTGCGAAATGGGCGGCGTTCCAGGAATGGAGGAGAAAGAAAAAAACTCTTCCATTTCTTTTCATATACGACTATAGTGCTGGGGGAAGGCAGCTATGAAGAAAGAGAGTGGGAACGTTCGAGTAAATACAACCAACACAGCACATGGTACAACAAGACCCTTCTCCTTCTCAATGGGACGCAGGGAAATGTAGAATAGTATCACATGGATAGTACTACATTTCCAGATAGTACTGGGAAACGACCTCCTCTATCAACGATCGGAGTTTTTTTGAATAGGTCTACAGCTGATTCATTCAGTACAAAGGATACTTCAACCAATTCTGGAGACAGATCATCCAGAGTTCCAATCATCTCACTCATATGTTTCCGCAAGTGGTAAGCGAGATTGACTTTGCAAAAGTCCGAAAAGACGGGACTGAGACACAACGACTTGTGAATGGCTTCCTCCATTCTCCAATCCTCCCAAATCGCGTCTACGCAGTCTTCGATCACCGCTGCTCTCGCAATCACATAGGAATCTGCCATATCGTAGCACTCATCGGCGTAGCCATTCTTGTTTCGCTTCAGCGGCCAGCTGAACGCTTCTCCGACTTCCTTCTTTACATATTCAAACACCACCTTCTTCGTTTCTTCGCGACTACCCGCCGATTTCAATCCCACCAGCGCTCTACTCCTCATTACATATATAACAACAATACCGTGCAGTGGAGGGATGCAGAAGGAGAGGCGGGGCCTGGAAGGACTCCCAGCACTTGTACTGCATAACGCCGTTAATCTCTGCCAGATAGAACAGTCCCTGGGTGCGGAACGATGTGGCATTGAACATTTGAAGATACTTCTCAATGGTGACATGCCACCGCGATGGGTTGCTCTGAAACGCGGGATCATGTTTTCGCACTTCGGATAGAAAGTGGGAGAAAATGTAGGAAGAGGAGAGAATACTGCTTCCCTTGCACTGAGCGGTTGGCCGAATCGCCTTGCAGCAAAGAACGTCCACTAGGGATGAAACGAGTAGCACAACAGAACGGTTGCTTTTCAGAATACACAAACCCGTTGATTTGGAGCTAACGTCCAATCCAACATAGTAGCCACTTCGTTCGCGAACCGTCTTTTCCATATCAATGGACTGCTTCACAAATGAGCGAAGGGGCCATTTCTTCTTGTATCGCACCAATTCGTCAACGGACGCAAAGACTCTGCTTCTACTGAGGAATTCCGTGTAGAGCTGCTTCAGTGGAATCGACATGGAACAGAAGCAAACAGTCAACGGATCTGAGTTCTAGCCACCACCTTATACACGTCGAATCGCCCGAATGACGAAACGAGGGAATACAATTGTGATTTGTGCCGAGAGACGAATGAGTGGGATAAAGGGTATTAAGATGGATCCTTTATGAGAGGGCAGCAACGGCTCTCTGTACGCAAATCCCCCACACCCCACGAATTGGGCGACATGGGGAGAACCGAAACAATTGGTTCCTTGGAGCCGTTCAGTGATCCATGCGCATCAAGCCTATCCACAAATCACTGAATGGTATTAGATCACACCCTTAAAAAGCGAACGAGTGAGAATGGATACTGCTGAAAAGGCTATTAAGGCTTTCCGTAGGCCCTTCTTCCTCTCTTAGGGTAATTCCATAGTTCCCAACCCTGGGTTTTTGGTCAAGAAGATTCCTACCTGGAAGCTGACGGTGAGAGACTGGGATAACGAGGAGTTCAAGACACAGACTGCCGCGCTGTTCGATGAGCTGAACGAGGTGGGTGCTGGCGATTTTGCGTAAGGGGTAGCAATACGGCTGGCTGCAGGAGAAGCTGGACTTCGCTGACGAGCAGGGCTACCTGGCTTACAAGAAGAACGACAAGGACAAGATGAGAGCCAAGGTCTCTGAGGTCATGGTCTACGAGAAGAAGATCGCTCTGGTGGAGCACGTGTCCCCCATGGTGGAGAAGGTGCAGAGCCAGGCGAAGGCTATCCGCAAGGAGAAGAAGTGCCCTGAGGATGTCGCCAAGGAGGTTGCTACCGTGGTGTTCCTCGCTGAGTACTTCAACATCCCTTCCTTCCTGCGTTTCAAGAACCAGCTGAAGTTCAAGTACGGTGAGAAGTACATCGAGAAGGTGTGCGGCAAGAAGCACCAGGACGTGGACGAGGAGGTGATCGTCATGACCACCTACGCGCCCGAGTCCAAGGACGTGAAGGCCCGCGCCAAGGAGGAGGTGGAGAAGTACAAGAAGAGAGAGAAGCAGGAGGAGAAGGAGAAGCAGGAGGCGGAGAAGGCCAAGGCGAAGGCCGCTGGCAAGAAGGGCCACAAGCACCACAAGAAGGAGTCCAGCTCGGACGAGTCTGATGATGATTCCGAGTCGGAGTCCTCCGAGGAGGAGAAGCCCAAGAAGAAGTCCAAGAAGTCCAAGAAGGAGTCTTCTTCTGAGTCTGAGGAGGAGTCTGAGTCTGAGGAGGAGAAGCCTAAGAAGAAGTCCAAGAAGGCCAAGAAGGAGTCTTCTTCCGAGTCGGAGTCTTCTGAGGAGGAGAAGCCCAAGAAGAAGGCTTCCAAGAAGGCCAAGAAGGAGTCCAGCTCCGAGTCCGAGGAGGAGAAGCCCAAGGAGGAGCCTAAGGAGGAGCCTAAGGAGGAGAAGAAGGAAGAGCCCAAGGAGGAACCCAAGAAGGAGGAGCCTAAGAAGGAGGATGCTTAGGTTTGAGTAACTGGCACTTTGTATCGCATCGTGTGTGTTGGAAGAAACAGACCATTCCACTTCCTTGTCCAGGTCGATCTTCTCGATTCGGGGTCGCTTGCTCTCTGCCGGCACAGTGCTGCCCGATCGCAGAGACTTCCACTTCATTGCGTTCTCCAGCAGCTTCATCTGAATGGAGTTGGCCTCGTCCTCGGGGAACACGTAATCCACGTAATCCTCGTCAATGCCCGTTTCCTCGTTGTGTCTCACCTTCTTCACCTTGGTCGCCTGTCTGGCGTTCACCTTCTCGATTCTCTCCTGGTTGTCCTCGATCGATTCCTCCAATCCCTTCAGCGCCTGCAGCAGCTGGTGCCGCATCTCGCTCTCGCCAGTCTCCTTAAACGTGGTGATTCCGCGCTCCAGAATCTCCCTCGCCTTGTCCATGCTAATTGTGCTCTCGTACTGGGCGTAGCTGATGAACACCTTGCTGTGCTGGGCCAGCTGGAGCAGTCTCTCGTACAATTCCTCCACCTTCTCCCGATTGCCGAGATTCATCTCATGATCGATGTACTTCTTCCACACCAGCTCCGGCGTGTCCAGTGCCTCCTGGTTGATGGCCATCTCGAAGATCGCCGAGGCGCGCGCGTTCTCCTCCAGGTACTCCTCGAACTCCGCGTACATTACCCACACCTCGCATCGCGATGGGAAGCACTCCAAGAACTTCTGGTACAGCGCACGGCAACGGTCCAAGTTCATCAGGCGGAACTCAAGGTCGATGTAGTAGTTGAAGACGGAGGGCTTTGGGCACATGCCGATGGACTGACCGAGGATCTACTCCTTAGAGCGAAACACAAAAAGCACCTTGCGCGCCTTGTCCAGGTTGTTGTGGCGGATCTCGAACTTCGCGTACAGAATCCAAATCTGCGCGTGACAAAAATCGGGACGATTTTACCTTTCCGAAGGTGAAGGACTTATTCGGGATGCACTGGATGCAGCGCTTGTACACATCCCTCGCCTTCTCGATTTCGTCCACGTCCAGCTCCAAATACACCGCGTAGTAGATCCAGAAGTAGATGTACCTTCTCCAGAAGCGCTTCTCCTTGCTGGGAGGAACATTTGTGATCGCCCGCTCGTACACTTTGATAACCTCGTCTTCCTTCCCCTCCTGCTCGAGCATCTTCAGATAATCGAACCACACGTCGTAGTTGAACGGAGACTCCTTCAGAATGGCCTCATACTGCTCCTTTCTCTTCGAGATGATCACGTCCTCGATGTTCTCCGTCGATCCGTATTGCTTCTCGAACAGGGTGTACTCGTTGCGCAACGCCTCCTTCGAGCTTGTCAACTTGTCCAAGCCGTATTTGAAGATGACGCGCGCACGCTCAATCTCATGGCAGCGGATCTCAAAGCGAGCGAACTCCAGGATGCTAGTCATCACCCTTACATTCTACTCGTCACAGATCCTCGTCGATATTCTCCAGGGACAGCTCCGTCAACGATCGCTCGAAGATCGCCCGGCAGCTCACGGGGTTGCCCTGGCGCTCCTCCCACTTTGCGTACTTGATGTAGGACTACTCCATGAACCAGCTCTGATAGGATTACAGACTCCTCGGGGATCTGCTCGAGCATCCGCTCGTAGAGGTTGCGCGCGTTGTCGAACTTACCGCAGCGCTGCTCGAACTTGATGTAGGTCAGCCACGCCTGCTCGTTGGGGAAGCACTGCATCCACCTCTCGAACACGGTGCGCGTCGCGATGATGTCGCCCGTCATTTCCTGGAGGTAGGCGTACTTGTACCTTCAAATCACGCAAACAACGCGGGACTACCAAAGTTGATCCACACGAGGCAGAATGGTCACCGCTCGGTCATACACGTTGCGCGCGCGGTTGATGTATTTGTTGCGGATCTCAAACTCGGCGTATTTCAGCCAGATCGGGGTAGCCGTCTGGTCCACATCCAGAGCACGCTCGAAAATGTTTCTGGCTCTCTCGAACTCTCCCTACACATGGGCGAGGAGAAACGGCATTACCTGCTGCTCTTCCCACTTTGCATACTTTATGTAGTTTCCAATGTGCTGCTTTTGGTTGCGAATGCCCTCCTCGAATCCTCGACGCTTCAAGAACCGAAACTCGGCCAATTCCTACACGCCTTAGTTAGAGACGCACAGCACGAACTTCGGAGCTCTGGATTTTCTGGACTGCCGTTTTGCGCTCTCCCTCGTGTCGCTCGTTCGCATCTCGCAGCAGTTGCTCTGCAGTGAGTTGGACGGGAGCAGGATCTCGGTTCTTGACCTACACCATGACACAGACCTCAGCGCGCCCTACGGTGTTACTTCCTCTTCCAGACATCTTTTCTTTGAATCCCTGATGCTGGCTCCTTTCGTCCGAGGACACTCGGCTGGCGTTTCTGCTGCTGCCCTATGTGAATCGTAGCCGTTGCTCCGCACTTTTGCGATCAGCGTGGCGGAAGCCGGAGATAAGCTTTTGGAATACGTGTACAACGTAGAACAACATCGGGAGGTGGTTACCGGATAGGGCTTGCAGTCGATGAAGGAGGTGAACAATCCGTTTGAGGTTCAGCGATCGTCCACCAGTGTGACCGTGAACTCGGGAAAGGTTGGATTGGCATGCGACGCATCATGGCTTAGGAAAAGGAGTATATCATTTCGGTTCTGCAGAACGGAAACGCTAGACTGCAGAGTCCCAGAAAGTGCGAATGGAAGTGTGCGGTGACTGTTTAGTCATTACAACGATTATCGGTACAACCCCGAGAACGAAACGTTCGAAAACATCGAGGACGGACACAACATCATCGAGGCGTTTACGCGAGACATCATGTCCGACTATGGTGGATATCCGGATTTCTCGACTGTTTGCAACAAACACGCGAATATTGAATTTCAGTTTCTGGGAAATACACTGTTTTGTTGACACGGTCCTCCACGCGCACCGAGATGCATCGCTCGGCCACGAGGGTTATGAAAAGCACAAAATGAACAACGTAGCTGCGCTTGGCGGGGAAGCCGCTCCACCGAATCTCCCGCAGCCTGGTGCACCCGTCTCGTTTCTTTGTGTTTCCCGCGTACAGCACCGTCTTCATCGTGCTCACCGTCGTGTTCGGCGTGTCGAGACACACGTGGAAGCACTTCTTCTCCATCGGCACACCACGCGGAATCACCACATGGAGCGCCTCGCCACCGAGATCCATCATGATGTTCTCCTTCAGAATCGGGTCGATGAACAGCTGCCTGCCGTCCATCGTGAAGAACGGCTTCTCTTTGTTCTGCGCCCAGCCCTTAGCGTAGTGGCAGGCGCCGATGCACACGGCCGTATCTGGGTTGATGTTCTCCATCACGATGCTGCGCTGGAAGAACGCCTCCAGCGTCGTCTTCACGTAGGGCAGACGGCAGGTTCCGCCGATGAGCACGACCGCCGTGATGTCGTCCTTCGTCAGCCCGCACTCCAGAATCGCCTTCTCGGTCATGGCGACGCACGAGTCGATGTCCTTCTGGATGAGCTCTCTGACGCGGGATTGCATCAGCGTCAGGGAAAAGTTAGGGTCCTCCAGGTTTTTGGCTTTGCAGACGGACGACGGGAATTCAAGATCGATGTCGGCAGAGGGAGCAACGGTTAATTGTCGCTTGGCCTCCTCACACTTCCTCAGCAGTCGGTCATACGTCCTCAGGGCATTGGCCCTCTTCGGGTCGAGGATGTGAAACCCATGGATGGCAAAGCACTCCCCATCCACGAATTCTGCAATCCTCTTGTCAATAGCAAGACCGCCAAAACTCTCATCGCCGATGTGGTTCAGGATGGTAATGTGGCCGTCCTTCACTCTCACAATCGTTACATCAAATGTGCCGCCTCCAATATCGAACATCACCAACGTGCCGTCGTACTGGTGCTCCTCGGCAATATATGCAATGGCGGAGGCGGAAGACTCGTCAATCAGAGTGTAGGTTCCCTCCTTGAATCCCGCCAAGCGGATTGCTTTCTTTGTTTCCTCGAGCTGTCTCGGAGAGAATCCGACAGGATAGGTAATCGTAACGTAGTCAATCGAGCCATCCAGTTTCTTTTCCAACTGCCGCTTTGCATGGGACAGAATCTTTGCAGCAACCTCCGTGGGAGTGATAGTAAAGTCGAATCCCTCTCTATAGAAGACTACGCCACCATCAGGTCCTTCTTTCATTTCAGCACCACACAAATAGGGGTTATTCACCACACGCGGTGAGGAGGACGGAACTCCAATGACCCTCTTGCTGTTCAACACGGTAAAGAAGGAGTTATTGATTGTCCGCGTCTTAGCAACCCCTCCAACGACTTCCATTCCATTTCTCTTGTCGTGGCTGAACACAGAGGCCAGGAGTTGCTTCTCGTTGTCCAGCTCAATTGTCGCGGCTCTACCCAACTTCATCATGGCCGCACACGTATTGGAAGTCCCCAAATCAATCCCCGCACACTTCAACTCCATTCTTAACGCATAATTGATAAACGGAAGATAGAAAGGAATAGGGGTCATTTGATAACTGATAGCAGAATAGGGTCATTCACTGGATTTGCGTTGAATGAGTCTTTTTTTCATTGCCTTTGAACTAAGCAAGTAATAACAGTTCAATCAGCGATTCCGGCAAATGGAATGGATTTCAGTTGTAGCAACAATGACAGATCTTCAATCTTATCCTTATATATGCTACCGAAGCATCACAAACAGTTCACGGAAGTGAGCAAGTCGGGTTGGTGTAGTGGTTATCACGATCGCCTCACACGCGATAGGTCGCGGGTTCAATCCCCGCATCCGATACTTTTTTGCCCCTTTCTTCTGACGATCATTCAAATAATGGGGGTGAGTGGAGAGAGAAAAAGGAATCGCCCACCGGGGGGCTCGAACCCCCGACCACCAGGTTAAGAGCCTGGCGCTCTACCGACTGAGCTAGACGGGCTTGCTTATTACCTTCACCCACTCTTTATAAGGGCGATTGCTTGGGAGAACAAACAGAGAATGTTGTCGTGTGTGCTGAAGAGTCTTCGTGCGCCCTCCGCGTCTGCGTCCCTGCGCTATTTTTCTTCCTTTGTTGATGCTCCGCCGGTTTCTCATGGGTAGAGAACGGCGGTGAAGGGCACGCTCGGAAAGGACAAGGAGTACCAGTGCCAGGTGGAGTCCAAGATCGGCGACGCGTTTGAGCCCATTTCCCCGTGGCATGTGAGAAGAGAGACACGCGCTTTATGCGATAGGATATCGACTACTGCAACAAGGCGTTTGCGAACGGCACTCCTGGAGTGGTCAACTTTGTGATGGAGATTCCTCGCGGGTGCGCAACGCTGCTCTGAGGTGATGCGTAGCCAGAGCGCCAAGACGGAAATCAACAAGAAGCGTCCCTTCAACCCCATTATGCAGGATCTCAAGAATGGTGAATTGCGCTTCTACGGCGCTCCCAGCATGATCAACTACGGCGCAATTCCGCAGACCTGGGAGAACCCTCACAAGAAGGAGCTGACGGACATCGGCTCTTTCCTCGGCGATAATGATCCCTTGGATATCATGGACTTCAGCTACCTCCCTCATAACGTGGGCGACATTTACCAGGTGAAGGTGTATGGCGCCATTGCGCTGATCGACCAGGGCGAAATGGATTGGAAGGTGCTCGGCGTGAATGCGGAGGACCCCATCGCGAACCAGCTGAGAGGTAGCCGTAGGGAGTGAGGTGAACGCACAGACTACTGCGACTTCTTCAAGTACTTCCATAACGACCTGGACAAGATGCGCCATTGGCTCCGCACCTACAAGATGGTGGACGGAAAGGGAGAGAACCGTCTTGCGTACGACGGAATGGTGAGAGCCATGGCGGGTTGTGACGCGTAGCCGTTCCAGGAGGGAGATGCGTGGGAAATGGTCGTTGAGCCCAATCACCAGGAGTGGTTGAAGCTGATGAAGGGGGAGGTTGACCCGGGTAAGATATGCTTGGATCACAAGTTGAATGGAAAGAAGTATTGTGTTTGTTTGAAGTCGTGTTGATACAGTTCGCGTAGCATTTCCTGTTCCCGTCACTTATCGTTGCCTTTCAATTACGTGGAGGAATGACCCATAAAGTGCACAATGATGGGAGGAAACTGTAGACTGGATTGCCTTCAACGGGGCATTCGATAGAGAATGTCCCCATTGTTGTTTTATCGGCGCTGCTCCGCCATATACTCCATTCCCATCCACATGCGTGTTTTTGGATTGTTCGTAGGCCCTCGTACTATTCATTCTGACCCACTAGCTCCTCTTGTGTCTTCCATTCTTGGTGGAGTCTTACAAGGCACAGTATGGTCCCTACACTGCGGACTGTATGTCTCTCATTTACAGAGGCGTTTATATGTTCGATAAGAGGGATTCTCCTCGTGTACGGTAAGTGCGCCACTGAGGAGGGTAATTCCCAGGAAGAACGGGAGGAGCGAGATTTCCCTCGATATCAAAGTGAAGCCTGTGAACGGCACCGGGCAATTGCTCGGGACAGTTGAAGTAATTGCTCCTGCGGTTTGGCTCATTCCGATAGACGCTGATTACATCGGAAGATGTTTTTAAGAGCATTGGTTATACCGATGCCAACGGAAAGCGTATTGCCTGCTGCAATGAAGATGCCTACAAAGTTGGTGCGTTTGAAGTGTCTGACCGCTAGAGAAACCAATGTAAGAACCAGAACAGACTCATCATCCCCGAAAGCGCCATGGGGAACTACACTTTGGATACGACGGAACTGAAGTGAGTACAAGTGGCACCCCTCAGTCGTAGTGGTCAGGAGGGAACAATCAACGTGAAGTTTTCGCCAAAGAAGACTGGCATTTACTACGTCCTTACGGCGGTGTAGGAGAAGGCTGCTCTTGTCACCCCTAGTTGTGACTACCACATTTCTCCCATGGTCATTGAGGGGAAGATGGTGGTGGAGAACCCGTACGGCCATCTGCCCGCTCCGGAGTATGGCAGCCTTCCCTTCTTCTCCGTCATGTGCATCGCCTACGTGGTGTCGCTGCTGGTCTGGGGCATGCTGTGCTACCGCTACTCCAAGGAGATCATGTCGGTGCAGATCATCATCATCGTCGGGTCCGTCCTCTCCTCATCATCCTAGGCCGTGCTGGTGAGCTTCGTCATCGACTACGCGGTGAAGGTGCTGTACCTGTCGGTGTTCAACAACACGGGCAACAACGTCTTCCTCCTCAGCCTCCTCTCCATCTTTTTCGACTCCGCCACGCGCACGCTCACGCGCATTCTCACCCTCATCGTCTGCATGGGGTGATCGCCCCTCTGCCCGCTCACACATAGACTGGGCGTGTGCCGCGCGGCGCTGGGAACCGAGACCTGCAAGTTTGTCTGCTTCGGCGTGTGCTACTTCCTGGTGTCGTTCTGGGACGCCTTCTGCACCACCTACCCCGCGACCAACAAGACCATGGAAATCATTCGCCTGTTCGTCACCTCGGGGTGGGCGCGGCGCGCGACGCTGACGCGTAGGCTGGACGCGCTAGCGTACTTCTGGATCTTCCAGAGCCTGATGGACACGATGGAGGAGCTGGCGGAGAAGAAGCAGGTGGCCAAGCTGGAGATCTTCAGCAAGCTGCGCACGCTGCTGGTGGTGAGCGTCGTGCTGGCTACCGCCACGCTGATCGGCTTCAGCTACATCGTGGTCTACGACTACGCGCGCACCGTGTGGAAGTACCAGTGGCTGTGAGGGCTGGTGCGTGGGGTGAGGCGTAGCATCAACGAGGCCATCTGGAGCATCTACTACTTCCTGCTGTTCTTCTGCATCATGGTGATGTGGAAGCCCTCCGAGAATACGGCGGCCTACGCGTACCACCTCCAGGTGGCGACCGACGCTGAGGCGGTGAGGCAAAATGGGGGGAGTGAGGGGTAGAACGATGAGGAGTACGGACTGCCCAACGAGACGCTGGTGGCGTCCGAGGACGAGGGAGCGGTCGTTGTGAACACTATCTCGAATGATATGAAACCGATGAACATGACGGAGACACAGATGTAGCTGCTGTTTGTTTGGGAAACAGGCGAATACGAATTGGGATGACGCAGCTTTCTCTTCTCGATCCACTCCTTGGAATCCACGCGTCCGGGGTAATCCGGGGAGGAGAGCACCTTCCAATCGGGATCGACCGCACTATCCGCGTACTCCAGTGCTGCGCGCTGACGCATAGCGTCCGTGAAGCCTTGGAACGTCGCATTCGAAGGAAGCGTCTGATCGGGGCACGTCGTCAGTCCCTCGTACTTCATCGTCATCGCCATGCTTCCAGGAGGGGTGATGTCCTTCTTCTATCTCTTATTCCCACTCCACAGACACACCACCCAGGGCTCCTCATTTCGAGCTCCCTCCACTTCCGTGTAGGAGATTGGGCCAAAGTGATTTTCATCCACGCGACGCTTCGAGTACTCCACACGCAGCTCCGTCAATGAGCCCTTCTTCGATTTCGCATCTTGCTGCACACCCGCATCATCCTCGTCCTCCAATTTGTCATCTTCCTCTTCCTCTCCAGTGCGATTGAAGAAGTGTATATCAGGACGCATCACCAGCGTTGACTTGATCTACGAATTACTTCATGAAGCCATTTCTACGGGAGTGAGGTAAATGGAACCGTTGTAGGTCACTCCAATGGCGTACGTCGCTTTCGCCGGGTTGCGAGAAGACACCATGGCTAATCATCAATAGAACAAAAGGATAACGCACAAATTTCCGAAATATTCTGTTTGTCGGGGGCTTTGTCGTCAAAGTGTTCGTCATGGGGCAACGCATAGTTCAGTTGCAGGATCTCATTTTCAGGCTTGAATTGGGCCTATCCATAACCGCGCAACACGCGTCCTAACGGAAGTTGGCGCCGGGTACTCTCTTCCCTTCGGACGCAGGGGATATTGCAGTAAATACCTAGCCATGACCCATTCACTCAAAGGGATGACAATTGATCTGCCAATTCCTTAGTTAGGTAGATATCGTGCTCTTCCACGACTGGATCGTCAACTAACTGATCAAGTCACCGTACAATTGATTACACAGATCCATTCCCTAAATGATCCCTTGGAAGAAAAGAAATGAGCATTGTTTGTTTCTTTCGCGCGATAATCATGGAGCCTATTCATGGTAAGCACCACAAAGGCCCCATCACCTATCAGCGTCATAAACAAGTTGATTCGTCTCATTTTCACTCATGAGATAGCAAATCCAGGACTGGCAATCGAGACTGTTACTACAGTCTGTTCCTCCAAACGAGTATTGTATTACGAACGAAGGCAAGTATCGATGTCGGATCTGCCCCAATTCCCCTCTCTTTCCAACAGGGCAGTTATTGCTTGTATTCCTTCCTTCTTTCTTTTCCCATAGGCACACATTCGTGGAAAGAAGCATAGCGCACGACTAATGGAAAAAAGCGAATTGATCACGCACGAGGAGGATGAAAGGGTCCAGGAAAAGCCTTTGCCCACTGCCTCTATGGCAATGCCATCACTCCTCTATCGAACGAATGCAATCAAGCAGCGTGTTTTAGAGAGCAACCACGCCAAGAGTGCAGAGAAGGTGGTTAAGAGGACTCCACCTCGCATCACTTCTTCTTCCGAAAAGCCTGAATGGTTGAAGAAGAGTAAGTGTCGTCTCTTGAATTGACGAATAGTTGAAGAAGAGAAGGAGGAACGAGCAATGATCGCGAAGGGTTTTCGCAAGCACGCTCTTTTGCATCCACTCATCCGTAGAAACGCAGATGGGATGTGGGAACGCGATCCGATGGTCGAATTCGATTCTGACGAAGAACCAACACTGTAATCTACGACTGTTTTCAACAAACACTCCAATGCTCCGGTTCCTCGTCATGGTACATGTCATCCTCGTTCTCGCACTCCGGAAGAGGGTGACGGCATGTGGGGCAGGTGTTATGCTGAATGGAAGGGAAGACAAAGCACCCACCTTCTTTATCCATGGAAGAATGCAGTCGGGATGATAGAGATGCTTACAAGGAAGGCACACCACAATATCGTCCTTCGTTATGTCTGAATCACACACAGAACACACTGGCTCGCCCTCTGGGGTTCATCTCACTTTCAAACAGGGTACGTAATTCGGCGGCAGTGGGATGACGACGAACCATGTTGTCGATGAAATCTCGCGACGTTGGGGGTGGGCCATACTACGGATGAATTAGGAATCGGTGAGATACATGATTGGGATCGTTTTGCATCAGAATATTGAGGAGATCGGACATATTGCCGTTGAAGTAGTCTCCGTTGAAACGAGCCTGTGTCGGGAAGAAAGACTCCAGAAGCCTATCTCTTAAACACGACTGAAGGCAAGACGAGTTGATGAAGTTTCCGGCAACACGAGATCCACTATTCTACTCGTCATTGTTGTTTGCTTCACGCACTGCACCGTTGGTAGAAAAAGACCACATCATGCCTCCATTTGGAAGTCGTTGAAAAGAAACTCCATTCCGTGTTTGTGTCGCATTCTACCATTCATACAATACTTGTAGTCCTCACTGAATTGGGAAGAGGCTCCTGTTCTTCGCGTATCTCTACAAACGGCTCATGACACTAGGCGTTATTATGAACTGGTATTTGTTACTTCATTGCACATATAGTTTCCGTCTTCTTGTTGAGTCGCATCCACATTCTTGCTAGCCGTGATCCTGCTCCACCCACTTCATACTTGCATCGATAGCACCAAAATACTTGAGGCATGTTCGTATTTGTGTGAAAGACTGCCATCAGTCGGTCGAATTCGGGGGGTACCCCAATCGTGTCGAAAAGCACTCAGTTATGGACATACGTAAAGATGAAGTGATGTTAGCATCCGAAGTACTTCAACATGCTGAAGAAGGGATTGCCTGATACATCAGTTGATTGATCACCCAGATGACATGATTGAGTAAAAACAGAAGCCGCATTGCGCTCGCGTATGTTTGTTTTTCCGCATGCTAGTCATTATCATGTTCCCCTTTGTTCCACACACTCTCCTTCTGGAGATGAATTGCTCTCTACACGTATTCTATTGGTGAAAAGCGAGTGCTGTTGTGGCGTCTCAAAGCATACTCGGTTTTCCAGTTTTGCACTATGATTCAAATCAGTCTTTCCTCCCGATGATGTGTACCAACTGTTCTTTTATTGCGATTTTACTGTTTTTGTTCGTTTATGATGTATTCCTTTATCTTTCTCCTTCTCTGGGTGACAACGCTTCCAGAGACAGTGTCACACTTGTCGAGATGACGGTGAGACAGAAAGCAGTGAGTCCTACTCGCTTTTATATAAAAGAGAGTGTGGAGCTTCCTTCTTCCCCATCTCCCATGATTACTCCCGTGAATGCTACTATCGATACCTTCGTTAATGTAAATGATAGTAGGAAAGACTATGTAACAACAACTATAACAACTGTGAAAGATGAGACGAGACCCAGCGGAATCGATAATTTCAATACCCGTAGTTCCATCTCTGTTTCCATTATTCGTAGCCGTTCTATCAAAGGAAGAAATCATGGTGGAAACGATTCAAGCCTATCTTGACTCTTTGCCCAAAAGCGCATGGAGGAAATCTGATTCCTATTCCTATAGCAGGCCAGCTGTTAGTATGTACAATCGCAACGAGACAATTGGGGCGGAGTTCAGTGATTACACACTGAATGCCTTTGGCACTTTACCCCGGAACCGTGGCTCTTCTGTTCGTCGATTCATTCATAGAATACGACTACTCCGACATCGAGTACCCAATTCCGTTCAATACTCTGTATAACGATCCATCGACCCATTATGTGAACTATGGAGAGCGCAATGCCTTGATTCCCTCTTTCGTGGGACTGGGTGATGTGAGTCCTCTGGCATTCGAGGAGTCTAACTACATCATCGTCACTGGCAGCTCGCAGAATCACGTCATTCCGAACGTGAATATGCTGCTATCCGCAGTCTATGCGAATTGCAATGTCAGCATGGTGTTTGTTGATTTCGGACTGGACAGACGCGGTCTGACCCTTCTCACATCCACCCTGACCCTCATCCACTCGATCCACACAGCTCTCCACTCTCCCGCGGAACTGTACTACCGCAAGTTCAACTTCGCCCACTTCCCGCAGTGGATGAGTCTGCAGGACAACGCCATCCGCGGCGGCTACGCCTGGAAGGTCATCTCCTACTACGACGTGCTGGCGCAGACACAGGCGGTGGTGGTCTGGTCGGACGGCGGCAACCTGTGGATGGACGACATCACGCAGGACCTGAAGCGCGTGAAGGAGAACGGCATTTACTCGCCGTACTCCGGCGACACCATCCAACGGTGGGTGCACGGGAAGACGCGCGCGTTCCTGGCGGGACATCACATGCTGCGCAAGCTGATGATCAACAAGGGCATGTGCACGGGCGGGTATGTGCTGATGGACTACAACAACGCCTACGCCATGAACAACGTGGTGCTGCCACTGCTGCAGTGCGTGTACACGCGCAAGTGCGTGGCGCCGCTGGGCACCTCGCGCGAGAACCACCGGCAGGACCAGGCGGTGCTGACGGCGCTGATCCACAGCGCGAAGATTCCGGCGGCGTGCAGCAGCCACTACAAGGACCACATGTCGTTCCACCACGACTGCCACGGGGACAAATGCCTGAAGATTCGCAATTCACTGCTCAACGGGATTGCAAAGCGGTACGGCGTTGCCTATTCTTGGTCTCCTTGTTCAACAAACAAGCGACACGGCGAACTTCTTCTCGATAAACGCACGGTCGGCAACCCACCTCTTCTGCAGGGAATCATAGTCCGCGTCCTCCTTCGTCGCATTGACCACGCGGTAGTCGCACGACATCTTCTCCGCAATCTTCCTGTACAAGTAGTGCCCGTCCCTGTCCGCGCCGCAATCCTTGTCCAGCACGTACACCACGGAGAAGGACCGCAGGAACCAGATGTTCAGCCGCTCCTCGTACGAGTGCAGCACCAGCACGTCGGAATCCGCGTAGAGCCGGATGATGGTGCTCAGTGTCTGTTTGGAGGAGTCGTAGGAGCGGACGAGGAAGCGGCCGTTCTCGGGAAGGGCGTTGTTGTTGTTCAGCTCCTTCAGCAACACGAGAGCACGCTGCGAAAAAGTGACTCGTGTCTTGTCCACGCGCGAGAAGCAGATCGGAATGCCCATGGCCTGGTAGATGTGAAGACGCATGGTGCGCAGCAGGTACCAGTTCTGCTGCGTGACGCGGTAGACGGTGGGGTAGCCCAGAAGGATCTGCGCGTGATGGGCGAGGGAGACGCTCACGGTGTGCCGCGTGCAGTAGAGCGGGTTGGTGATGGGGGGAAACAGGGAAATGTGGTGGCGCGTGACGTTCACCATGAGATAGGGAAGGAGACGGTCGACGTAGGAACGCATCTGCGGAGTGACCCACTCCTCCTTCGCTGTGAGGATGGAGTACGGCTAGGCGTGAGACGGCAAGGCAGTCCGCACTTTGGGCACGACGCGGGAACACTCGAAGGGCTCAAGGAGTGTGAGGAACCAGATGATCTGCGAGTACATGGAGAATTGGGCCTTGGAGAGGGAGGACAAGTCGCGCTCGAAGAGCATGCCAGCCAGCTTGCGCGTTCGCTTCTCGTTGCCGTTGGTGATCAGGAACATGGCGTAATTGGGACGAGAGGGGGGAACTAACTGCGGAGTTATGTTCTTAATCGATAGCGTAGGCTCGTCTACGCGTCACAACCACACTGGAAAGGCACCAAAATACTTCATGTCTTTGATGAAGGAATACTCTCCTTCCGGGATATACAAATCCCCACTCCTCCGATCAAAGCAAGTATTCTTGATGTAGTCATACCTAGTGGTGATAGTCCATCCATTCAGCAAACTCGATCCAGGTGTCAATTCCCCAGACATGGTGCCTACGGATCATGCTGTAACAGGAAGCCGAACTGGTTGTAGCCAAATTCCAGGTTCCGCTGCTCCATCAGGTCAAGATCGGTGCACATCTTGGACAGCGCCTCGGTCTCCACCCTCTTCTTTTCGTCGAAGACTCTCAAAGCGGACATTGTTTCGTTATACTTCACTGGCATATGCTTCACTCCCATGAAGGTAAAACGGGAAGATACATCGATATCTACATCGTAAACCGTGCCCGAAGCAGGAACAGTGATCCTTCTTCTCTTCCCAAAGAGCGAGGGACATGAAGCACAGCACAAAGGCAATTGCAACCGCGATAATGGCGATATTGATTCTCTCCATTCCAGGCGGCGAATCAAGCAGAGAGAAGGAGCCAAATCGTGATAGACATGCCCTTGACAGAGGAGCAAAAATCGGCTCGAAGTGTGTACCGCCTCGAATCTGCAGAGAATGGAATCCGAAAAGGTGAAATTGGCGACTCCTACCAACGTGGAGTGCTCTGAAGCGACAGAGACCACACTTACGCTATCATGGGATCCGGTGCCCAGTGGACTCCTGTGCTGTGCTTGTTACACGTAGATGCGACGGGGTACATGGTTATGTGCAAAGATGTGTTGGAGAAGTCATGGGAGGGTTGCGTGAGTGCCAGTGAGGGATGGATGGTGTCGTAACTGTATAGTGACAGAGGGAAGCGAGACTTCTGTGGTCGTTGAGAATCTCTACCCCACGGCCACTTTTGAGGTGAAGGTCGTTGCACTCTCCAACTGTAAGGGCTACGGTGAGGGTGATACTGGAGTTGTAATGGGTAGTGGACAGCGATGAAAGCGAGATCGCGTTCTTTGATACGAAGGTGGGCTCATGTACTCCGGAGAACAAAAAGTGTTTTGGTCTCTGTTAATTAGTTGTTGCGTGCATCTTGTCTGTTGGGTGTTTGTTCCACTTCGCATTGCATGAATTTGGTTCCATGCATGGTACATGCGAACAAACACGCAAAAAGAATATGTTATTACTATTAGCACAATTACTTGAAGAAGTGCTTCTCCTTCATATAGTTGATGTATGCCTCCACGTCAGCCTTGCAATTGTCCTCGTGGTTCACGCCTACGTGATGAGACAGCGGGAAACAGCTAGAAACCCTCTCTCTTGAAGCAATCAGAGACCTTCTGTCTGAGCACCTCGAGTCCTTCAATTTCGACGAATCTATCCTTGGACATCTGCTCCATTGACTTCATCCACGCCTCGCGGTTCTCGGGGGCAATATTGCCGTCGGCATCTCTGTACGTGGAGGGGTGAACAAAATTCTCAGAGGACATTTCTATACGCTTCGTATTTAAGGAAATGGAATCGAGGAAGCCCCAGTCCAAAAGTTCCGCCTCTTTTGGTGGTTCCAGACCCTCACCCAATTGTTCGTTATATGGAGCGTATGAACTACGTGTGGTGCTGGAAACCCATTCCGCATGATTGGTGTGTTATTCACTTTGATAGAGATAATCCATTCCTTACTCACACAATCAACCGAGCGTACTATGTACTCTCCGCACCCAACCGTTCATTCCACTGTTGCCTCATGATTGGGATTAACCCATTCCATCCGTTCTTTTCAAATTACCAACTCTATTTTATTCTATCCAATCCTTCTAACCAGTTTAATGCAAGAAACAAGAAGAGAAAAAAGGGCAGGGTCGGGAATACACGACACCCCCACCCTATTTCCAACGGGTGGAAAAAGGCAATTCATTTCCTTCCTCGCTATCCAATTTTCATTCCGACACTATGTCTGACTACGAAAACGAGACGACTTCTGAGCCCGAGGAGATCACCGACTGCTCCAACCCCGCTGTGGTGCTGAAGTACAAGACGGCGGCTGAAATCGTGAACAAGTCGCTGAAGGGCGTTCTCACTCAGGTGCGCCCCGTTCTCATCGCTGACGTGTAGTGCGTTGCCGGAAAGCTCGTGTCCGACATCTGCGCCTTCGGTGACCGCCTCATCGAGAAGCAGTGCTCCGAGATCTTCAAGAACAAGAACATCGAGAAGGGTATTGCTTTCCCCACCTGCGTCTCTGTCAACGATGTTGTCTGTCACTATTCTCCCTTCCCTGAGGAGTCCGTCACCCTCGCTGCTGGAGACATCGTGAAGGTGGACCTCGGCTGCCACATTGACGGCTTCGTGGCCCTGGCCGCCAACACCGTCGTGATTCCCGACGAGAACATGACCGCCGAGAAGAAGGCCGAGATTAACGACCTGATGTCCGCCGCCCGTCTGATGGGCGAGGTGTGCCAGCGCGTGATCCGCCCCGGCAACACCAACACCCAGGTGACGGAGGCGCTCGCCACGATCGCGAAGGCGTACGATGTGCATCTGCTGCAGGGCATCCTGATGCACCAGGTGGGCGCTCCGCTTGCGCGTGAGGCGTAGATGAAGCAGTTCGTGCTGGACGCCAACAAGGTGATCCTGGCGTCGAGCGAGACGACGGACAAGGTGGACGAGGTGCGCTTCGAGCCGAACGAGGTGTACACGGTGGACATCGCCGTGACCAAGGGCGAGGGCAAGACCCGCGCGATGGACGCGCGCCCGACGGTGTACCGCCGCAACGTGGAGGAGACGTACATGCTGAAGATGAAGGCGTCGCGCGCGGTGCTGTCGGAGGTGGACGCGCGCTACCCCGTGTTCCCCTTCTCGGTCAAGTGGGCGTGCGGCGCGGGCGTGAGGCGTAGGTCGCTGGAGGAGAAGTCGGCGCGCATGGGTCTGGTGGAGTGCGTGAACCACTACCTGCTGGACGAGTACCCCGTGATCAGCACGGTGGACGGCAAGCCCGTGGTGCACTACAAGTTCACGGTGCTGCTGGTGACCAACGGAACTGACCGCATCTCCGGAGAGGTGATCGACGCCGCGGCGTTCCCGTCCGAGAAGAAGTGCGAGGACGAGAAGATCTGCGCCATCATGAAGGAGCCCGCCATGAAGAAGAAGAGCAAGAAGAGCAAGGCGAAGAAGGCCGCCAAGAAGGACGAATAAGTGCTTTGAGGGTTTGTTAGATAAGTGATGGACGTGAGCACTGCAAACGGCTGCATTGGATAGTGTCACGGAGGGCAAACAACAAACAACGCTATAGCACAATAGATGCAAGTTTAGAATAGACACTAGTGATATAGTCCTTCTCCCCCACCGCAAAAACAACCCCCTTGTCCACGCACAGGGTCGCTCTTCTACGCCTCACCACGCCGCCCGTCGCCCACTGATTCGTCATCTCCTCGATCAGCGCCCGCGCCTTCTCGTAGTCCGGCTTCGCGCTCTTCACGCCCAGCCGCACGCGGCCCATCACGATGCCCATGCCCTCCGCCGTCACGCGCCCCTTGTACTTCTTCCACCGGTCGCGCGACGGCGCCGTGTTGCCGCGGAACACCAGGTAGTAGTAGTCGCTGCAGTGGATCACGTTCGAGACGGCGCCCGACCCGCCCGAGGACAGCAGCCGCTCCACGTACTGCACCAGGTCCTGCCGCCGACACCGGCTCATGTAGCACTCGAACGCCACGTCGCCCGAGTCCAGCTGCCGTGGCGCGTAGCCCTGCTTCCAGATCTGCTGCAGCTCGTTGCCCGTCACCGAGCACGTCGGCTCGATGCAGTCCTCGTACGATCGCAAAATCGCGTCGAATTGCGGCGTACCCTCGCACGGCTGCATCTGGATCTGCGACTCGATCTCTATGTCTCAGCGCCCCCCACGACCCCCACTTTTCGCCTCCACGCACATCTGCCGGATCTCCGGCTCGAAGCCCACGAAGCAGATGGACTCGCTGTTCACGCGGTGCGCCACCACGCGGCTACGTCTCACGCCCCATCATCTGCCCCACCCCTGGAAGCCCTCCGCCACGTACAGCAGGTACTGCAGGAAGTGCGCGTCGTCCAGCGGGATGCGCAGCTTCTGCGTCTTCAGCAGCCCCTTCAGCTGCGTGTCGACGATGCGCGCGAGGACCGCGTCGAGGTCGACGCTGCTGGCGGTCTGGGGCGTCACCAGGAAGAAGCCGTGGTCGTTCAGGTAGTAGCCGCTCACCTGCACGCCGCGGCGCTGGAGCTCGCGCGCCAGCTCGTCGTGGCAAAAGGCCAGGACGAACTCCGTGTACTCCGAGTTGTTGCCGATGGAGAAGCGGTTGCCCGCCGGCGGCTCCTGCAGGTTGTAGTACAGCGGGCAGCGGAAAGAGCCCTTGTTCAGGCAGGCGGTGGGGTGATAGGTCATCGTCCGCGGGTCGAACGAGCTCATCGTGCGCGGCTGATCGCCGCTGCTCACCGTGATGCTTGGCAGGCGCGGCAGGGCCGCCGACGCGCGCGCGCTGTGCGAGGAGGAGGAGCTCACGCTAGGGAACTTCCTCACCATCGGCGGCTTCGGCCTGAGCACATCGGCGGACTCCGCCACGAACGGCCCGTGGTAGTCAAAGTCGCTGGCATAGTCGCTGGCATAGTCACTGACATAGTCGCTGGCATAGTCACTGACATAGTCACTGGCGTAGGGGAAGGGGTGGGCGTCGCGCGGGCGCCAGGGCGCGGTGCGCGCGGGCCGGAAGGAGTCGGCGGGCAGGTCGCGGTCGGCGAAGGGGCGGAAGGAGTCGGGCTGGCGCGCGGGGTTTGCAGGGCCTTGTGGGGTAACGATGATTCTGTCTTTGCTCAGCGCGCCCAGCGGTATGAGGCCTGTCCTGTCGTCCAGCTGTGCGCCGCTCCTCTGCACGCCGTTCAGTTGCGTGCCGCCTCTTTGCATGTCGCCCCGTGGTACGTCGCCCATCATGCTGCCCAGCTGTGCGCCGCCTCTTTGCACGCCACCCAACTGTGCGCCGCCTCTTTGCACGCCACCCAACTGTGCGCCGCCTCTTTGCACGCCACCCAACTGCGCATCGCCCATCGCGCTGGTGGAGGCGCCGAGGGCACCGATGACGCCGCGTCCGACGGAGCCCAGGACGCGGGAGATGCCACTGGTAAGGGTGCCACTGTCCTCGCCGTCGTCAAGGGACGCGTTCATACCACCACCCACACTACTCCTACCACCCATGTCCCCATGGACAGAGGAGGCAGGGATGAAGGCGGTGGGCCGGGGCCGCAGGGACGCCTCGTCGCGAGGGAAGAAGGGGGTTGGCCGCGGCTCGCTGCTGGAGACGGAGGGGGCAGTGAGCCCGGAGCCCCGCTGGGAGGCGACGCTGCGAGTGTAGGACATCTCGAACGGATCGTCGGACAACAGGGAAGCTCCGTCCACAGTGTCGTAAAGGGACCGCATGGAGTTGCTCTGCGAGTCGAGTGAAAGGGGATTCGAACTCGGTAGGGGAGAATCGGTGATTGTTTTCTTCAGCTGAGCAATGACCGTATTGAAGCATGCAGGATCACCTATATACCACACTGTGTTCGTGGCCTCCGAACAGTACGTTGTTGCCCTCCTATGAGTAAAATGGGGATCTAGAATCGTACTGGTTTGAATACGAGAAAACGCAGTCCTCAATCAACTCCTTCCTCTTCGGCGTCGCCTGGGGTATAATGGCATACTGTATATTGGAAAGCAACACGCTCAAGAAGGCAGTAAAGAGAGAAGCAATGTCAGCACTCCGATATGCGTCAAAGCAACGGGAATACTTGATACAGATGAAATAACCATTCGCTGTGATCTCCGAACAAATAATACCGTTGTTTCCCATATAATCCACCAACTCCGTCTTACAACATTTGCAAATGTAATCAGCAATGCCAGGAAAGTCGCAATTGCATTGTGATGACGATGACTCTTCAATGGGACGACCCACAACCGGAGGACTGGCTGGAAGCATGCTCTCCTCACGATTGGTAAACCTGTTGACGCGATGCTTTCAGTCACGAATGACAGTGAACTCTTTTTGTTGGGTCCCGAAACAGTACCGATTTTGAAGCCACTTTCATTACTCCTGAAATCGCACGCCTCTATCGTGTGTAGGAAGATATCCTTACATAAAACCCGTGACAGCACCGGAATGGAGTGTTTGGTTGCACCCCTTTTGGATGGTAAACACGGCACTACTACATGTACAATTGCCCGATTTGGATCTGCACGACTATCAGATGCCCATTGCGCACGCTATTCAATGCAACATCGATCCATTGAAAAGAAGAGGGGGAAAAACTGACATCCCATTATTCATTCCGAATTACAAAAACCGCAGAACCGTATCGAACGGTTCGCCTGATAGAACAAGGCACAATGGGCTGGCAGTGATTCTCCTCATTATGCATCCATTCATCTCGATTTCCATTTGTGTCTATTCACCATGTGCTACAAAGTGGTGTAAACTGTGTTCGGGACTGAGATATGGAATCTGTTTGGATCGTACGCTAGATATTCCCAAATGACTGCTGATATCACACTACTGCACTGCCTAGTGACTATTGTGATTTCGAGTCCCCATTTCATCGCCTTTTGCAATGGCTTCACGCGATTAACACATCCAAGTGTTCCGACTCGCTCTATAGGTTTTTCACGCTTTTCCGTTCAGCTTTCCTCCTATCCAGACATCCGAATGACACATCTACCAAAATCAGGCCTTTTTCTGGAGGAGATACGTGGTTTTCTGCTGCTCAGAAAAACTAGCCAATGGATCCTGCTGTTGAACAGACTGCCGCCCCTGCTCCTGGAGAGGGTATGCTGTCGTTGGCGTGGTGATAATAGCGATAGAGAAGCTGAGCAAGAATGAGCTGAAGAGAAGACAGAAGATGCTGAAGAAGGAGGCCGAAAAGGCTGCCAAGGAGGCCGCCAAGGCCGCCAAGCAGGCCGCGAACCCCAAGCCTGCGGAGGAGAAGAAGGAGGACGAGGAGGACGTGGACCCCACGAAGTACTTCGAGAACAGACTGGCCACCGTCGTCAAGGCGGAGGAGTCCGGCAACACCTTCTACCCCCACAAGTTCGAGGTCCAGTACTCGATTCCCGAGTTCATCGAGAAGTTCTCCCACTGCAAGGACGGCGAGCACTTCGAGAACGAGGTCTGCACGGTCGCCGGCCGTGTGATTCTGAAGCGTGCTTCCGGCAAGAAGCTCTTCTTCTACACCCTCCAGGGAGACGGCAAGCAGATCCAGGTGATGGCCAGCGAGGCGAACTACGAGGAGGGCCCCGAGGCCTTCCAGGCCATCTTCCAGACCGTGCGTCGCGGAGATATCATCGGCATCCGCGGCTTCCCCGGCCGCTCCAAGCGCGGTGAGCTGAGCATCTTCCCGCAGTTCATCAAGGTGGGCGCATCTCCCCTCGATTAGCCGCAGCTGCTGTCGCCGTGCCTGCACATGCTGCCGAAGCCGTACATCGGCCTGACGAACCCCGAGACGCGCTACCGCAAGCGCTACCTGGACCTGATCATGAACCCCGACGTGCGCAACAAGTTCATCATCCGCAACCAGGTGATCAAGTGAGTTTAGCGCGGCCGCTTCACCGTAGGGGCATCCGCAGCTACCTGGACAAGCTGGGCTTCCTGGAGGTGGAGACGCCCATGATGAACATGCAGGCGGGCGGCGCCACGGCCAAGCCGTTCATCACGCACCACAACGACCTGAACCTGGACCTGTACATGCGCATCGCCCCCGAGCTGTACCTGAAGGTGCGCGCGGCGCGGCGGCGTGAAGCGTAGGAGCTGGTGATCGGCGGCATCGACCGCGTGTACGAGCTGGGCCGCCAGTTCCGCAACGAGTCGATCGACATGACGCACAACCCCGAGTTCACGACGTGCGAGTTCTACATGGCCTACGCGGACATCTACGACGTGGTGGCGGCGCGCGCGGCGCGTGAGGCGTAGATGAAGATGACGGAGGACATGGTGTCCGGCCTGGTGAAGGACATCACGGGCGGCTACAAGATCACCTACCACCCCAACGGCCCCGAGCGTGGGCGCGGCGCGAGGGCGTGAGGCGTAGAGCCGGGCGTGGAGATCGACTTCCAGCCGCCGTGGCCGCGGTACAGCTACATCGAGGAGCTGGAGAAGCAGGGCGGCTTCAAGGTGCCGATGCCGCTGGAGTCGGACGAGTGCCACGCCTTCCTGGAGGCGAAGTGCAAGGAGCTGGACATCGAAGTGACGCCCCCGCACACGACGCCGCGCCTGCTGGACAAGCTGGTGGAGCACTTCGTGGAGCGCCTGTGCCTGAACCCCTCGTTCATCTGCGACCAGCCCGCCATCTGCTCGCCGCTGGCCAAGTACCACCGCAGCAAGCCGGGCATGTGCGAGCGCTTCGAGCTGTTCGTGAACTACACGGAGCTGGCCAACGCCTACACGGAGCTGAACAATCCCATCGTTCAGCGCGAGCGCTTCATGCAGCAGGCCAAGGACAAGAGCAACGGCGACGAGGAGGCGCAGTGCCTCGACGAGGACTTCTGCGTCGCCATGGAGCACGGCCTCCCGCCCACCGGCGGCTGGGGCCTCGGCGTCGATCGTCTCACCATGTTCCTGACCGACAGCAACAACATCAAGGAGGTGCTGCTGTTCCCCGCCATGAAGCCCGTGGACGACAACAAGCCTGAGGCGAGTGCTTTGCCTGTTTGTTTCATTTCGCATTTTCCCTCTGGCTCCTCTTCGGGATCGGACACCCCTTCTTCCCTACCGTTGCAACGAGATGAGGAACGGACTGAAAAACATCGGCAACACGTGCTTCATGAATGCGGCTCTTCAGGTACGAATCTTCTTCATCGCTCACACTTCAGTGTTTATCGCACTCTCCCGAACTGATAACAGAGCTGCAAAGGCTGCCGAAGGATTGCTCCGCTAAAGGTGGGAAATGTCGGCGTCCCTCACTGCGTAGCATGTCCCGCCACCACCGTCTTTCTATCTCTCATTTCCGAGTTGAGTAAGGACTGTGGGCATCCCGTGAATCCTCGCTCCGTGAAAAAACAGCTGGCAAAGTGCTGCCCCTATATTGCGGACGGAAGCCAGCATGATGCACATGAGTTTTTTGTTCTTCTTCGTGTGTCTTCTGATCCGTAGATGCTCTATCTACAAGTTCTGGAAGAGGAACAGAACAAGATTCTAAACGCAGCGACTGAGTCCTTTAAGTCGGAGAGTACGATTCCCAGTGTGGACAGTCTGGATGCCTTTTCCCATTCCAGCCAGGTGGAGCTGCTCATGGCGCGCGCCAGCGACTGGTGGGGCCAGTACATCCGGCACAATCCCAATGTGCTCACGAGCGTGTTCTACGGGGAAATGACCACCCTCATCCAGTGCAGTCAGTGCTACAAAGTTCGGCCTCTTCGTGCGCGTGAGTTATAGACCCGCATTAATTATTCCGCCTTCAACACCATCTATGTCCCGATTCCGCGGAGCCGGGTTCAGATCACGATGAACGTCGTCCTGGAGTACACGAAACAGTCCTCCTCTTGCCTCGTCCCCCAGTTCGAGATCATCACCGTCGATGTGGTTGTGCCTCAGGACTGCCTCCTCCAGCAGGTCCGCGAGCGCGCGCTCCACTCCCTCCTCCTCTCCGGCACCTCCCAGCGCTGCGATCTCGTCTTTGTCAAGGGCTCGCTGAACCCAGACACTCATTGCATCGAAGTGCTGTTTCCCGCGGTTCTTCACGCCTAGTACCGGTGTCTGCACCCGCACACGCCCCTCGCGGACGTACTGGTCGGCTCGGACAGCAGCTGTCTGCTGGGGTATTTGGTCGGTTCGTCATTCCCATCTCACTCGCAGATCCCCTTCTTCCTCCTGCCCGCCCTCCACACGCCCCTCTTCCTTTCCTGCGTGTCTCTAAAGCCTCAGTCTGCTGCTGCTACGCCTACTGCTACTGCTTCTCTTACGCCTACTCCTACTCCTACTCCCACTCCTACGCCTACTCCTACTACTCCTACTACTCCTACTACTCCCACTACTCCTACTCCCACCACTCCAACCACTCCTACTACTCCTACTGCTACTCCTACTACTCCTACTGCTACTCCCACTACTCCCACCACTCCCACTTCCACTCCTACTACTGCTACTCCTACTGCTACTCCCACCATCACAGCCACCTCCACTCTCACTCCCACCACTCCCTACGCCCTCTGCGCGGAGGCCGTTCCAGTACTCCTGGTCGTGTTCTCCGCCGAGACGGCCACCATCACCACGCGCCGCTGCGCCCGCCTGCTGCACGCGCTCTACGCACCCAACGAGGGCGCGGGCGTGCGGACGCGCAAGGCGTCGGAGCAGCGGCGCGCGAAGGTGTGCGTCGACGCGCTGGCGAGGAGTGAAATCTTTGGGGGCGAGGTGGGCGAGGAGGAAACGCCGTTGGAAGCGGGTGCGGTGGTGCTGGCGCACCCGTTCGGGGAGACGGTGATGGAGGCGGAGCGGATCCATGCGCTGACGCGAGCGGACCTGCATGATCATCGAATCGGAGATGGCGCGCCGACGGACAGCACTTTCGCCATCCTCACTCGGTTGAGGAACTCTCTCCACTGTACGGGCTTTTTGTCCTTCACGAGCGTGATTAACGTGATCGCCGGCACATCGGACGATGCGAACGCGCTGAAATCGACGGACGCGACGGCAACGCAGAGGAACATCAAGAAGAACATCGGAGTCGAGCTGGCGACGATGCGGAAGAAATCGCTGTCATTCCCGCGGAACAGCCCGATTCGCCTGGAGGACTGTCTGGACTTCTGCACGGTGGTGGACTCCACGGAGGTGTGCTCGTTCTGCCACCACGGAGGCAAGGAAGATCTCGATCAGCGCATCACGGTCCTGCCGCCCATCCTCGTGTTTCTGCTCAAGCGCTTTTCCTACAACGCGAATCTCGACGGGCGGAGCCCTCTCGCGGGGTACCGCAGCAAGATCACGGATTTCGTGGAATTCCCGCTGGAGGGCCTGGACCTCTCGGGGTACTCGCTCAGCCCCGTGGACGCGGCCCCCGCCGTGTACGACCTGATCTGCGTATGCAACCACAGCGGGACGGCGGACTTCGGACACTACTACGCCTACTGCCGCGAGTGCGTGAAGGGCGCGTGGCGGTGGGCGGAGTACAACGACGAGTACGTGCGGGAGATGAGGGCGAGCGAGGTGCAGACGGCGAACGCGTACATGCTGTTTTACCGGAGACACGACCTGGGGGTGAAGGAGTTGGGGGATGTGGGGGTGGGAGAGATCGAGGCAAGAGCGGCGCAGGAGGCGGGGGATTTGGAGATAGCGATGCGAGAACAGGAGCTGGAGGAGCAGGAGTATGAACGGAGGAATCTCGCAATGTCGATTGACTTGAACTTGAAGGAGGCGGAGGCAGGTGGGTGTGTTGTGATGACGTGAGGCGTAGCAAACCAACGGTACGAGAGGCAGTACACGCTTTGCATGGTGTTTTTGACGATCTGCCTGATCTGCGTCCTGGTCTTTTTGGGGGTTGCTCTTGTATTATACTTCACATGACCTGTTTCGTTGCAACAAACACACCTACACGGCCGTGCCTCTCTCCAGATTAGCGCGGATGTCCGCGGTGAAGCGGTCGTAGTAGCGGCCCAGTCTCTGGTTGAAGGAGCGGTTGCGTTCGCTGATGTAGTCCACCTTCTCCTGCTTGAAGCTACGCATTACGCCCATTCCTCGCTCCCACTAGGTACGGCGCTTGCTGAAGTCCTGGTTCTTCTCGTCGCGCTTCTTCTGGTCGTTCACGACGCGATCGATGACATCTTGCGACAGTCGCGATTGCTGCGCGTAGTCCATGTAGTCCTCGCCGGAGACCTCTGCTTTGGCCGCACTCTCCGGCGTCGTGGGCAGATTCTTTAGCCGCTTCTCGTAGCCGCGATACAGGGAATCCTAGACATCACTGCGTTTCTATATTCCGACTTCGCTGAACACGTTCCATCCGTAGTTGTTTACCGCATTCTTTTCCTTTTCCTTCTTGCTCTCGGCGCGTCTCTGATTCGCCTCTGCCGTTTCGAGAAGATGTCTACAATTCACGGAATGTGGCAATGCCCTTACGAGTTCTTTTCGGTGATTCCCTTCAGTTTCATGTTCTTCCGTTCTTCTTCCTTCGCCTTGATCCACTCCTGTCTCGCTTCGTTCTTTGCATATCTGCTTATCAGCCAAGCACATCAAGCGTTACGAATCGTTATTGAGTCTCCGGGCTTCTAATTCCACGGCCTTGGAGTTGTACTTTTGAACTATGCTTGAAACCACACGCACGCTTCCTACCCTTTGCAAATTTCTCCTTCAACTTCTTGAGATCATCATTCCTCGCCTTCTTCACCGTTTCCGCTTTGGAGACGGCTACGTTGTCCTCTTCGCTTGAGGTACTACAGCCGTCTTTTGTTATGTCCATTCGATTCTTTGTTTGTCTGTATCTTTGATCGTCGGAAAACGTCCCGATTTCGTTTCCGCTGTCTCTCTTTATTGCATAGACTGCATCACGATAGTCTAATCCACTGCAGCTTCATTTCCAGAAAGAAGGAGGAATCGATCCCATAATCAAGTATCCATGTCCTTTGATTTTTCGGGGGTGAAGAAGTTCGCGCGTAAAGTGAAGCAGACTGTCACGGAAAACGTGAGTGCTCTTCGCCAGGGAGGTCAGTCGGAAGGGACGTCTGGGTCCTCATCCATCGCAGAAAGCCTTTCCGGGGTGTTTCAGAGTGTGAAGAACGGATCAATCGCTGTGGGAAAGCAGATTGCGCAGACAGCGGAATCTCTGCTCACCAAGAATACGGAACGTATTGACGTGCAAATTACGCCAACGCAGATCAAATATATCTTGGATAACCTCGGTGATTCCCGTATTCGCTGTGCTGACGAATAGAATCCGGATTCAACGATACCTGCGTTGTCAAGAATGCGATTCAGCTCGACTATGCCATCATCCAGAAGGGATTCTCCCCCTACTCCATTCAAGACGTAATCGTGGACGGTTCGGTTCCTCTTTTCGGGTTGATGCATAGGGTGCGAGCTCAACCTGATTCGTGACGTCTTATACATGGTCCGCC
>QWCN01001905.1_pt1 | contig 29554 bp, 23 predicted proteins | sample 1972711 | NCBI WGS metagenome assembly QWCN01 (sample SAMN09866707, study PRJNA288562) | Human gut metagenome isolate term1_stool, whole genome shotgun sequencing... | isolation source: gut | host: Homo sapiens | place: USA: California
CGCGCATCCCAAAAGGCGTGCTGCTGGAGGGTCCTCCCGGAACCGGTAAGACCCTGCTGGCCAAGGCTGTTACAGGCGAGGCAGGCGTGCCGTTCTTCAGTATCTCCGGTTCGGATTTCGTAGAGATGTTTGTCGGTGTAGGTGCTTCCCGTGTCCGTGATCTGTTCGCGGATGCCAAGAAGAACAGCCCCTGTATCGTATTTATCGACGAGATTGACGCGGTGGCGAGACGCCGCGGCAGCGGTATGGGCGGCGGTCATGATGAGCGTGAGCAGACCCTGAACCAGCTGCTGGTGGAGATGGACGGCTTCGGCGTCAACGAGGGCATCATCGTCATGGCGGCCACCAACCGTGTGGACATTCTCGATCCGGCTATCTTACGTCCGGGTCGTTTTGACCGTAAGATCATGGTGGGCAGACCGGATGTGCGCGGCAGAGAAGAGATTCTGCAGGTTCATGCGAAGAATAAGCCGCTGGCAGAGGATGTGGATTTGAAGCAGATAGCCCAGACCACCGCAGGCATGACCGGCGCGGATCTGGAAAATCTGATGAACGAGGCAGCCATTCTGGCAGCCAAGGACAACCGTCCTTATATCACCCAGGCGGATATCCGCAAGTCCTTCGTGAAGGTGGGCATCGGCGCAGAGAAAAAGAGCCGCATCGTCTCCGAGAAGGAGAAGCGCATCACCGCGTACCACGAGGCAGGGCACGCGATCCTGTTCCATGTGCTGCCGGATGTGGGACCTGTATACAGTGTATCTATCATTCCCACCGGCGTAGGAGCGGCCGGCTACACCATGCCATTGCCGGAGAAGGATGAGATGTTCAATACCAAGGGAAAGATGCTGCAGGATATCGAGGTATCCTTAGGAGGCCGTATCGCCGAGGAACTGATTTTTGACGATATTACCACCGGCGCTTCCCAGGATATCAAGCAGGCTACGAGAGTGGCCCGCGCCATGGTCACCAAGTACGGCATGTCCGACGAGCTTGGTCTGGTCAGCTACGATTCCGACGAGGAAGTCTTCCTGGGCCGCGACTACGGCCACACCAAGGGCTACGGCGAGAACGTGGCAAGCAAGATCGATTCGGAAGTCAAGCGAATCGTGGACGAGTGCTACGACAAGGCCAAAGCCATCATCCTGGACCACCGCGACGTCCTGGACGCAGCCGCAGCGTTGCTGCTGGAGAAAGAAAAGATCTCAAGGGACGAGTTCGAGGCGTTGTTCGAAAAGGAAGAGGCCGTACCGGCTGTATAAAAGTGAGCTTTTAGGGATTTCACGATTTAGTGAGATCCCTTTTTTACAGCGCCAGACTAGCGTTTTCGTCATTATGACGGAATGGAATTGTGAATATTTCACAAAAACAGATGCTGATTTTTGTGAAGTTTGTGCACACTTATCGCGACATTATGATATAATAATACTCGTAAAACCCCCAATACATTATATAGTTTTTGCTACACCCCATAAGTAAAAAGAAATACCTTCTCCTGAAACAGACAGCGCAAGCTGTCTGTTTCACTTTATGTAAAAATATCCGTGAAACCGGCAGAGACAGAATCTATAGGACAAAAACAGTTACGTGGGTAAAGATTGTTACGGAATAAACAAATGTTGAAATGGAAGAGCCGGTATTATAAAATGATAATCAGAAATCAGCCGCGGGAGAGCGGCTGTGACAGAAAGAGAGAGAATTATGGGAAAGATTAACCGACAGGCGCTTTTCGTAGAGGAGTCGGAGGGCTTTCGGATTCCGCTGGAGCCGAAAGCAGGCGAACGGGTAAAGTTACGCTTTCGAACTGCAAAGGATAATGTAGAAGCTGTATATTTTATTAGCGGTGAAGAACGGAATCCGATGACAAAGGTCTGTTCCAGGGGCCGCTTTGATTATTATGAGATTGACATTGAAGTAGGAACTGACACCATCTATTATTATTTTGAAATCCGTTCCGATGAGGAGCGGCTTTTTTATAATAAGCTGAGCATCACCAATAATCTGCAGGACAGCTATGCTTTCCGCATCATTCCGGGCTTCGCTACGCCGGACTGGGCCAAGGGCGCGGTCATGTACCAGATCTACGTGGATCGCTTCTGCAACGGCGATCCCACCAATGATGTGCTGACAGGAGAATACAGCTATATCCACCAGCAGGTGGAACAGGTAAAGGACTGGAGCGAACCGCCTGAGGGCATGGACGTGCGCCGGTTCTACGGCGGCGATCTGCAGGGCATCCTGGATAAATTGGATTATCTGCAGGATTTGGGCATCGAGGTCATTTACATGAACCCGATATTCGTGTCCCCGTCCAATCATAAATACGATTGTCAGGATTATGATTATATCGATCCCCATTATACAGTGATCAAAGAGGACGGCGGTGAGCTGCTCCCGCCGGGTGAGCTGGATAATAAAAAAGCGACAAAGTATATTAAGCGTGTAGTGAGCAAGGAAAACCTGGAGGCCAGCAACGAATTCTTTATCCATTTTGTGGAGGAAGTGCATAAACGCGGCATGCGCGTGCTGCTGGACGGCGTCTTTAACCACTGTGGATCCTTCAACAAATGGCTGGATCGGGAATGCATTTACGAGGATGACGGCGACTACGAAAAGGGCGCTTATGTCTCCGAAAAAAGTCCCTACCGGAATTTCTTCAAGTTCAATAATACCCATGAGTGGCCGTACAATCCCTATTACGACGGCTGGTGGGGTCACGACACCCTGCCGAAGCTGAGCTACGAGACCTCTCAGGAGCTTTATGACTATATTATGGGCATTGCCCGGAAATGGGTTTCTCCGCCTTATAATGTGGATGGCTGGCGTCTGGACGTGGCGGCAGATTTAGGATTGTCCGCGGATTTCAACCACAAATTCTGGCAGGATTTCCGGAAAAATGTGAAGGAGGCCAATCCGGAGGCTGTCATTTATGCGGAGCACTACGGCGACGCCACCAGCTGGCTGAAGGGCGGCGAGTGGGATTCCATTATGAATTACGACACCTTCATGGAGCCCATTACCTGGTATTTGACCGGCATGGAGAAGCACAGCGACGGCAGAGAACCGGATCTGATGAACAATGCGAATGCCTTTATTGATACCCTGCGGGAAAAATCCTGCGCCTTTACGGGCCAGTCCTATCTGATTGCCATGAATCAGCTTTCGAACCACGACCATTCCCGTTTTCTGACCCGCACCAACCATAAGGTGGGCCGCGTGGATGAACTGGGCAGAGAGGCGGCCGAGGAAGGCGTCTCCAAGGCGGTCTTCCGGGAGGCGGTGGCCATGATGATGACCTGGCACGGCGCGCCGACCATTTACTATGGTGACGAGGCCGGCGTCTGCGGCTTCACCGATCCGGACAGCCGGAGAACCTATCCCTGGGGCCATGAGGATCAGGATCTGATCCGTTACCACAAGGAGCTGATCCGCGTCCGCAAGGAAAACCCGGCCTGTCGTCGGGGCAGCGGTATCCCGGTGTACGCCAAAGGCGGGCATTTCGCCTTCGGCCGATTCCTAGGCGACAACCATGTGCTGACCATTATCAATAATACTGAGGAAGCGGAGCGCATGACGATTCCGGTCTGGCAGATCGAGATTTCGGACGGCGAACTGTTTGAGCGCCAGGTGCTGTCCATGGAAGAAGAATTTAACCTGGAAAAAGCCCACTATCTGGTGTGCGACGGCAAGATTGAGATTTATATGCCGCCCTATTCCGCGGCTGTTATGAGCCATACCGGAAATAATTAAGAAATAGGGTATAAAAAACAAAAATTTTCGAATACAAAAAAAGAAAAAACGAGAATAGAAAAAAGGGGTTGACAAATCCCTACCATCGTGATAAGTTAATAAAAATTTAATGAACTAAACCGTTGAAGCGGAGATAACGATGTTCATGCGCGCCCAGAGAGTCCGGGGAGGTGGAAGCCGGATCGAGATGCAGGATATCAAATGGACCGCTGAGGGCGCAGTCAAAGGTCAGATATCAGAATGGATATGATGTAAACCAAGTATTCTGCGACGTAGGGCATACGTCAGTTGCCGGGAATATGTAGGTATTCCGCAAAGAGCACGGTTCGTTCCGTGAAGCAGGGTGGTACCGCGGGTGGTATATAATTTGTAAAACTCGTCCCTGACAGATGTAGAAGTCTGTCAGGGATTTTTTTTATGGAATAGGAAATTCTGATAGAATTCCCTATTCCATAAAAGCAAGCAGAGCTTGCAAAGATGCGCACTCGGCGCAGTGGTAGGTGGTTGCTGAAGCAACCGCGCCTCGGCGCGAGAATATGCCAATGGCACATTTTTTCTTATGGAGGAAAAAGTGATGTGTCCAAGCCTTGAAGAAGTAAAAAAGATAGCGGTATCGGGCGAATACCGCAGAATCCCCGTATGCCGGGAGCTGTACGCAGACCGCTACACGCCGGTGGAAGTACTTAGGACCCTGCGGGGCTCCAGCCGCCATTGCTACCTGCTGGAGAGTGCCAGCCAGACCGAGAGCTGGGGCCGATATTCCTTTCTGGGCTGTCATCCCACGCTGGAGCTGAATCTGACAGACGGGGAGCTGACCATCCGGCGGACGGCGGAGGCCCGGATAGGGGCAAAGACGCAGGAGGCTGAGGCACGGCAAGAAAAAGCTGATCCATAAGACCGGAGAAAGTCAGCTATTCAAAGGCTTGGATGAGACATTCCCAGCGGCCCGGTACCATTCATTGGCGGCCCTGGAGGAGACTTTACCGGAGGAGCTTCGGGTGACGGCCCGCTCCGACGACGGCTCCAATGCCATCGGAAGCTTCTACCACTTCATCGAGGATCCGGAGGTGCAGCTGATTGGCTGCGAGGCGGCAGGACGGGGCGTCAATACGGCGGAGACGGCGGCTACTATCGCCACAGGCCGCTTAGGTATCTGCCACGGCATGAAGTCCTATTTCTGCCAGGATGAATATGGACAGATAGCGCCGGTATACTCCATTTCCGCAGGACTGGATTATCCGGGCGTGGGACCGGAGCATGCGCATCTTTACGATATTGGCCGGGCTCAGTATGTGCCGGTGACCGACGACGAGGCTGTGGAGGCCTTCGAGTACCTGTCCCGGACTGAGGGAATCATTCCGGCCATCGAGAGCGCCCATGCGGTGGCCTACGCAAGAAAGCTGGCGCCCACCATGGACAAGGAGCAGATTATCGTCGTTACTATTTCCGGACGGGGCGACAAGGACTGCGCGGCCATTGCCCGTTACAGAGGGGAGGATCTTCATGAGTAAAAAAGTTGCAGACGCATTTGCAAATGGAAAGGCATTTATCCCGTTCATTACCTGCGGCGACCCGTCGCTGGAGGTGACGGAACAGCTGGTCTATGCCTGCGAGGAGGCGGGCGCGGACTTGATTGAACTGGGTATTCCGTTCTCAGACCCTACCGCAGAGGGTCCGGTCATTCAGGCGGCCAATATGCGGGCCCTGGCGGGCGGCGTGACCACGGACAAGATCTTTGCCATGGTAGAGCGGATCCGGCAAAAGACCGATATTCCCATGGTATTCATGACCTACGCCAATGTGGTATTTTCCTATGGAAAAGGTACCGAAGACTTTATTCGCCGGGCAGCGGAAATCGGTATGAACGGCCTGATTCTTCCGGATGTGCCCTTTGAAGAAAAGGAAGAATTTGACAGCGTGTGCAGGCAGTACGGACTGGATTTGATTTCCCTGATTGCGCCCACTTCCCATGAACGCATCAAAATGATCGCAAAAGAGGCGAACGGTTTCGTTTACTGCGTATCTTCCTTAGGCGTTACCGGAACCCGGACCGAGATCACCACGGATATCGGAGCCATGGTGAGGCTGGTAAAAGAGGCGAAGGACGTCCCCTGCGCCGTAGGCTTTGGCATCTCTACCCCGGAGCAGGCGAAGAACATGGCCTCTCAGTCCGACGGTGCCATCGTGGGTTCCGCCATCGTGAAGCTCTGCGCGGCCTACGGAACCGAGTGTGTGCCAAAGGTGAAGGAGGATGTGAAAGCCATGAAGGACGCGGTGCGGGAAGCGTAAATTTTCTTAGTGTTTCCTTAATCTTCCGTTTACCGCCTAGACAGCCCGGGGAAATGGTGCTATGATAGCCCCGTTATGATAAAAGCATTATTAAGAGCGATTTTAAAGCCCCTGTCCTTCCTTCCGGCGTTGGCCATGATGTATGTCATCTACGGTTTCTCGGCCCAGGATGGAATCACATCGGGGAATTTAAGCTACAAGATAAGTGAAATCATCGTCGAGACGGCAAATGAGAGCTTTGATCTGCACTGGAGCGCGCAGGAGGAGGCGCAGTATATTCAGAGAATCAATTATCCGGTGCGGAAGCTGGCTCATATGACAGAATATTTTCTGCTGGCGGTCTCGGTATCCTTTCCGCTGTATGTATACGGCGTGCGCGGGATTTGGCTGCTGCTTCTGGCAGGCGGTTTTTGTGTGGGCTTCGCGGCGCTGGACGAGTACCACCAGTCCTTTGTGGCGGGCCGCGGACCGTCGAAGCGGGACGTGGCTATCGACAGCATCGGCGTGACGGTGGGCGTCATTCTGGTGCAGATTATCTGTTTTATTGGCAGGGTGACGGTCTTCCGTCCGTTGGCGAAGAAGAAAAAGAAGAGACGGGCATAAAACGAAAGAGCGAAGCGTCGGAAAATCAGTGCTTCGCTCTTTCATTTCTATCACAAAAAAGGAACCCTTCTCCAAGGATTCCTTTTCATTCGTCGGCGTGACAGGATTTGAACCTGCGACCTCTACGTCCCGAACGTAGCGCTCTACCAAGCTGAGCCACACGCCGTTTTTGTGACTTGCCGTCAACAAATGATATCATAGCACAAGTTTAAGAGTTTGTCCAGTATAAAATCAAAAAAATTTAAAATATTTCGCAGGGTGGATCAATCGATGCAAATGTGATACAATGCAAAAGAATATAGGCTCTGCTCCCGGACACTGACTGAGGAGAATTGTGTCATAAAAACGGAGAGCGGTAAGCCCATCAGAAATGGAGGAATTATCTATCATGGTTGAATGGAAAAATCTGGATACCCTGGAATCCTATCAGGAGCTGAAAGACACCGCGCGCGTAAACCTGGCAGAGGTCATGTCCGGTGAGAACGGAGCAGAGCGCGTGAAGACATACAGTGTGCCGATGGCAGAGGGCATGGCATACAACTACGCCGCAAAGGCCGTAGACGATAACGTACTGGCAGTACTGGCGAAGCTGGCAAAGGAAGCGCAGCTGACAGAGAAGTTCGCGGCGCTCTATAACGGCGAGGTGATCAACACCGGTGAGAAGCGTCTGGTGCTTCACCAGCTGACCCGCGGCCAGCTGGGCGACGCGGTGGTAGCGGACGGCGTGGACAAGCGCGCGTTCTACGTAGAGCAGCAGAAGAAGGTAGCGGACTTTGTAAATAAGGTACACGCAGGCGAGATCACCAACGCAGCAGGCGAGAAGTTCACCACTGTTGTTCAGATCGGTATCGGCGGCAGCGACCTGGGTCCCCGTGCAATGTACCTGGCGCTGGAGAACTGGGCAAAGAAGAATGACACCTTCAAGATGGAAGCGAAGTTCATCAGCAACGTAGACCCGGACGACGCGGCGGCCGTACTGGCTTCTATCGATGTGGCTCATTCCCTGTTTGTACTGGTATCCAAGTCCGGTACGACTCTGGAGACTCTGACAAATGAGTCCTTCGTCAAGGACGCGCTCGCAAAGGCAGGTCTGGACGCTTCCAGACATATGGTAGCTGTCACCAGCGAAACATCCCCGCTGGCTAAGAGCGATGATTATCTGGCAGCCTTCTTTATGGACGATTATATCGGCGGACGTTATTCTTCCACCTCCGCAGTAGGCGGCGCTGTCTTATCCCTGGCCTTCGGTCCCGAGGTATTTGACCGCTTCCTGGCAGGCGCAGCTGCAGAGGACGTGCTGGCAAAGAATGAGAACCTTCTGGAGAATCCGGCGATGCTGGACGCTCTGATCGGCGTATACGAGCGCAATGTTCTGGGTATGGGCTGCACCGCAGTTCTGCCGTACTCCCAGGCACTGAGCCGCTTCCCGGCTCATCTGCAGCAGGCAGATATGGAGTCCAACGGAAAATCCGTGAACCGCTTCGGCGAGCCGGTAGATTACGTGACCGGACCGGTCATCTTCGGCGAGCCGGGAACCAACGGACAGCATTCCTTCTATCAGCTGCTTCACCAGGGAACCGACATCGTACCGCTGCAGTTCATCGGATTTAAGAACAACCAGTGCGGCGTGGATGTGGACATCCAGGGCAGCACCAGCCAGCAGAAGCTCTGCGCCAATGTAGTTGCTCAGATGGTAGCCTTCGCGTGCGGCAAGGAAGACGAGAATCGCAACAAGTACTTTGCAGGCGGCCGTCCCTCCAGCATCATTGTAGGCGATCAGCTGACTCCGGAGACTCTGGGCGCGCTGCTGTCTCATTTTGAGAATAAGATCATGTTCCAGGGCTTTGTATGGAACCTGAACAGCTTCGACCAGGAGGGCGTACAGCTGGGTAAGGTGCTGGCAAAGCGGGTACTGGCTCATGATACGGACGGAGCGCTGAAGGCTTACAGCGAGCTGCTGAATATCTAAGCGTAGCTTGTAAAATGCAGTATAAAGGGCTGTTGCAGTAGAATAGTTACAGTTTTCCATATCCTATGTTCGCCCGTTTCTCGTTACAGCAGTATGCCTGGCGCAGACTAAAGTCTACTCCATTCATACTGCTGTCTCGAAAAGGCGGACATCTGGATATTGGAAAAACTGTTTATACTCTCTGTAACAGCCCTTCGTATTTTCTTTCTATGGATGGAATATCCGGCTCACATACAGATAGAAGTCCGGATTCTTTAGCAACACATCATTGGTTTCATTCGAGAAAATCGTAAGAACTCCCCTCCCAATCGTCACCAGTATCGCGCATAACACTATTACGTACAGAATCCGCGCGGAACGCGTTCTGTCAAAATCGATCTGCTCCAGTATCAGGAACAGGGCCAGCACTGACAGAGCCAGGGTCAGGTCGCAGACATAGCGGATATGGATTCCGCCCAGCATAAAATCCAGATACCCCAGGGCCAGAGCCGCCAGCAGCACTAGCACGCCGGTCTGTTTTTTTAGAAGTTCTTTCCGGTCGGAGGAAGAAGACCGCGTGAATACTGCCGGAATCAACAGGAATATGCCCAGATTCAGCGGCATTTGCAGGAGCCCTGCGCTGTATTCCTGATAGAGATAGTTGCCGAAATCCACACATTTCTCCGTGGTGAAACGCAGGAAGGGGAAAAATTCTGTGTACACAAAGGATTCCGCAAAATAGTGATAGAGCATGGAACCAAAATGGTGCAGGCCTGGCGTCACGGAATTGTAGCGGATATCGCTTTCCGTCAGCTGGTAGGAGGTGCCAAATTCAAAAACCGATCCAAAACGGATAGCGTTATAATACATGATTCCGGCTGCTCCCATGAGAATCGGGATCAGAAAAGGCAGGGCGCTTTCCAAAAACCGCTGACGCGCGGAGAGGTTCTTATCCAGGAGAATCCGTAAGAACAGCGGCGCACCGAAGGCCATCGCCAGCAGTGCTGCGTTGGGCCGGGACAATACCAGCATTACTACGGAAAGTCCGCAGAGCGCGAAGAGCACGATCCGTTTCCAGGGCTTCCCTGCCTGATATCCATAGCAGGCGAAAGCTGCAAATGCGCCCAGCCAGCCAAAGGAGGCAATGAGCGGCAGATAGTAAAAGCTGGAGGCCGAAGCCTGCATCAGCCACAGAAGGCTGCCGCCCATGACAGCCAGTTCTCCTGAGAGAAAGAGCAACAGGTTGGCTTTTGGCGTAAAGAGCCGCATAAGCCCCTGAATGGCTGCAAAGATACACAGAATGGCAAAAACGGTGAGGCAGGCTCCTGCGAAAATGGTCGTGGGCAGCATGCCGGTCAGCCAGAATACCGGGTAATAGACCATAAAAAGCGGTGCCAGGCCGAAGTAGGAATAGTATTTTCCGTTATAATAGGCCCGATCCCAGTGATATTCCACGCCATTTTTATCCCGCTCACCCTTATCATAAGGATTGATAAGTTCATGTAAGGCCGGGTTGACGTCCAGGTCAAGCTCCAGCTGTCCCTTTTCAAAGGCGTCCAACTGCTGCATGTAAGCGTCCACTACCATCTCCGGTGAGCGAACTTCCTCCAGGGTCGGATAGGGGCGCAGAAGCTGGTGGGAAGCGTCGCTTCCATACAGAATTCCGGCAGAGATAAAGAGAGCAAGCAGCAACACGCCCAGATTCAGGAGGCGGTGGCGGCGCTTTCCGGGTTGATAATCCTGCGCGTAGAGCCGGAAGCGTAAGGCCAGGAACAGCGCGGCCAGAGGTCCGGTCAGAAGGAATACACGAAGCCAGTGAATGGCGAGGGGCTGTCGGGCATTCAGGGTGACTGAGAGCAGAAAAACCGGCTCATTCAGTTCCTCAAAGGTCAGACGCAGCCGGGTCAGATCGCCGCGGCTCTGGAGCCGCACGGTAAAGGTATTTTCCCGGCCGCCCGGATTGACCGAGAAGCTGCCCGCCCCGGTAGTCTTCACAGAGCTGGCCTCATCACAGATGCCCACATTGCCGGAGATGACGCCGGAAGGCCCGGCCAAGGTCACGGTCACCCTGCGTGTCGGCAGGGAAAGGCCGTCGAAGGATACAGACGGATTCTCCGGCAGGATCGCCAGCGCTTCTCCGTTCCAGCCATTCATGCCGGAGAGATCAAGGGCCGTCTCCGGATAAGCTCCGGAGTTCTGCGTAAAATAAGAAAATTGAAAAATACCGAGTTCCAGCACCAGCGCTAGGAAAAGAGCCAGGCACAGGGAAAGAGCCGTGGCCGTAGGCGTGGAAGGCCGGTGGAATTTCTGAATCGTATGCTTCATAAAGGAGATACCTGCCTTACTTCTATAAAATAGGATAACAATCTAATCTGATAATAGCAGAGCGAGCGTCATTTGACAAGCCAAATAGAATTCGTCCGGGCGCAGAAAAAATCTCCGATTTCCCGGGAACAATTGACAAACCCTCGAAAAAAAACTACAATAAAAATACCTATAAGCGGAGAAAAGAGGAGGCTTGTATATGGATAAATTCGTAATTGCAATCACCAGAACCTGCGGAAGCGGGGCGACCTCTATCGGAAAAATTCTTGCAAAGAATCTGGGCGTGGAGATTTATGACCGGAATATCCTGCGTCTGGCGTCAGACGACAGCGGCATCAGCGAGGAGCTGTTCGCCAGGGCGGATGAGGATCAGAAGCAGAGCCTTTTGTTCCGGGCATCCCAGAAGGTATATACAGGAGGCCTGATCCCGCCGGAGAAGGAGGATTTCACCTCGAACAATAACCTGTTCAACTATCAGGCTAAGGTGCTCCGCGAGCTGGCGGACGAGTCCAACTATGTGGTCATTGGCCGCGCGGCAGATTATGTGCTTCGCGACAAGCCGGGACTGGTTCGTGTGTACATTTACGCATCCCGGGAAAAGTGTATTGAGAAAGAGATGAACCGCCAGAAGATCGACTGGAAGACGGCGGATAAGTTCATCACCAAGACGGATAAGTACCGCCGCGATTACTATCGCTATTTTACCGGTCAGGAATGGGAGAATATGCAGAACTACGATCTGTGCATCAATACCACACAGATGACCTATGAGCAGGCGGCAAAGGCCATTCAGGATTTTGCGGAAAATATGCTGGCTGATAAATAACACAGACTGACAGAGATAAGAGGGGGTATCTGAAAGGAAAGATACCCCTTTTTGGATATTGGGATAAAAGGAAAATGACATGGCAGTAAAACGGGAATTTTCATACGCGTCCGCGGACGGGCGGACGAAGATCCATGGCGTGGAGTGGAAGCCGGAAGCAGGAGAGCCGAAAGCGGTGCTTCAGATCTTCCACGGCATGGTGGAGTATATCGAACGCTATGAGGAGTTCGCCTCTTACCTGACGGAAAAGGGCCTTCTGGTGGTGGGCAATGACCATCTGGGCCACGGCGGCTCCATTGTAAATAAAGAGGATTACGGATATTTCGCAGAGAAGAACGGTAACGGAATCGTGCTGCGGGATCTGAGAACTCTGCACAAGAGGACGGCGAAGCGGTATCCGGAGCTGCCCTATTATATACTGGGCCACAGCATGGGATCTTTTTTGCTTCGTCAGTATCTGTGCCGTTACGGTGATGAGCTGGACGGTGCGATTATCATGGGAACCGGAAGCCAGCCGATGGCGGCATTGCGCTTTGGGCAGAACCTCTGTCGGTTGATGGCGAAGGTGAAGGGATGGCGTTACCGCTGGCCCTTTGTTGACAATATGGCCTTCGGGGGCTATAATAAGCACTTCCGACCGGCCCGCACCACCAGAGACTGGCTGACGAAGGACGAGCGGATTGTAGACGCTTATCTCGCAGATGAGCGCTGTACCTTCTTATTTACACTGAACGGCTATTATAATCTGTTCCATAGCATCGAGGAGGCCTCGAAACCGGAGAATCTTCAGAAAATGCCGATGGATCTGCCGGTGCTGTTCGTATCCGGAGCTGAAGATCCGGTGGGAAATTTTGGAAAAGGCGTGGAGCAGGTGCGGAAGGCCTTTCAGGCTGTAGGTATGGAGGACGTTACCTGGATTTTATATGAAAATGACAGACATGAGATCCTCAACGAGACAGATCGTGCCACGGTCTACAAGGATCTCTACGCATGGTTGTACGTACGGATGAACGATCCGCGGCGTAAAACAGGAGGAAAATAATTATGAAAATAACAAAGAAGCTTTTAGCACTGGTACTGGTTCTGACCATGACTCTGGGACTTGGCGTGACAGCGAATGCCGCCTCCGATGACAAACCGATTCTGGCGCTGGGCGCGGATTTAAGCACGGATCAGCGGGCTGCGGTTCTGGGACTTCTGGGCGTGGATGAGAGCGAACTGGCCAATTACGACGTCATCAGCATCACCAATGCGGAGGAGCATCAGTATCTGGACGCTTACCTTTCATCCAGCGTTATCGGCACCCACGCCTTATCATCCGTGCTGATCCGTTCGGCTGAGGAGGGCGCCGGCCTGAATGTTACCACTTATAACATCAGCTACTGCACCATCGACATGTATACCAACGCACTGCTGACCGCAGGCCTTCAGGACGCCAACGTATTCGTGGCGGCTCCGTCCAACATCTCCGGAACCTCCGCTCTGATCGGCGCGGTCAAGGGTTACGCGGATATGACCGGCACCAAGGTAGATGAGCAGGCTCTGGAGACCGCCGTCAACGAGTTGGTAGTGACCGGCGATCTGGGTGATCAGCTGGGCGATTCCGAGACCGCTTCCGACATGGTGGCCTATATCAAGCAGCAAATTCTGGAAAATAATGTAAAAGACGACGCAGACATTGAGAAAATCATCCGTGACGCCATGGACAAATTTAACATCAAGCTGACCGATGATCAGGTTCAGCAGCTGATTGGCCTGATGAACAAGATCAGCAAGCTGGATATCGACGTGGACGCCCTGTCGAAGCAGGCCACAGAGATTTACAACAAGCTGAAGGGCATGGGCCTGGATCTGGACAAGATCGATACCAAGCAGGTCGGCAATTTTATTACCCGCTTTTTTGATAAGATTATGAGTCTGGTAAATCAGTTTATCGGATAAAAAGAATAACATTGGGGGAGCAACATGTACAAGGTATTGCTGGTAGACGATGAAGCCCTGACCCGCGAAGCAATCAGTGAAAATATCCCGTGGGGGAAGCTGGGATTTGAGCTGGTAGCAAGCTGTGAAAATGGCCGGGATGCCATGGAAGTAATTCGACAGAAGAAGCCGGATCTGGTACTGACGGATATTTGTATGCCTTATGTGGATGGAATAGAACTGGCGAAGTATATCTTCGAGAACTGCCCGGACACAAAGACGATTATTATCAGCGGCTACGATGAATTTGAGTACGCCAAGCAGGCGGTGCGCTATCAGGTGATGGAGTATATTCTGAAACCGATCACACCGTCGGAGCTGACAGAAGTGCTTTTGAAGGCAAAGGCGCGTCTGGATGAAGCGCGGACCGAACGAACCACATTAAAGAAATTAAAAGGGGCCTATCAGAGCAACAGGCCTCTTTTGCGCGGGCGCTTTTTGAACAGTCTCCTGCGGGGAGACGAGCGCCGGGAGAACCTGGAAGAGAAAATGAAGGATCTGGATGTTTCTCTGCCGGGTTCCTTCTATAATACAGCCATTGTGACAGGGGACGACCTGTCGCCGTTTCTGGAACGGTACCCGGGCGTGCGGGAGGAACTGGCACAGTTTTCCATTTACAATATTACCCAGGAGCTCATTGAACAGCGGAAGCTGGGCGTAGTATTTCAGAATATGGACACCAGCACGGTAGTCATTTTCTATGGGGATAATAAAAAAGAGCTGGACGAGCGGGCGGAGACTGCGCTGACGGAAGTGCAGAAGACGGTCAAAGAGCTGCTGTTTATTGATACAACGGCAGGCGTAGGCGAGGATGTATCGGACATTATGAAGCTCTATCCGTCCTTTGAAAAAGCGAAGGCGGCGCTGGAGCTTCGGTGGCTTCTTGGCGGTTCCCGGATTCTCTGGTCGGAAATGCTGGATGCCAGTAAGAGCGCGCCCATCGACGTGTCCCATTGGGCGGAACGGGTTCTGGCAGGTGTGAAGGCCGGGAATACGGAGATTATTGAAAAAGAAGTGCGGGGCTTCGCCCAGGAGCTCCGGGAGCGGCGGACCAATCGGACCCGTTCCATTATCTATATGCAGAACCTGCTCCTCAGCGTGATAAACAGCGCGGATTTGGAAGAAGAACAGGAAAATGAGATATACAAAGAAGAAAAAGAGCTGATGAACCGGCTTTATACCTACGAGCGGCTTCGGGATATGTCCACGGACATCATTGCTATCTGCGGACATCTTTCCAGGCTTCTGAATGAGCAGCGGGACAGCTACGGGAAAAAGCAGGCAGCCAGAGCGCAGGAATACATTGAACGCAACTACATGAATTCAGATGTGACCCTGAATTCCGTCTGCACCTATCTGGCCATGAGTACCAGCTATTTCAGCACCATGTTCAAGACGCATACCGGAGAGACCTTCATTGAGGCGCTGACAAAAAAGAGGATGGAAAAGGCAAAACAGCTACTGGAAAATACCTCCAAACGCGCCTATGAGGTAGCGGAAGAAGTGGGATTTTCCGATCCCCATTATTTCAGTGTGGCCTTTAAGAAAGCCACCGGCAAAACCCCGACCGAATACGCGAAGGAGAAACGGAAGAAATGAAAAAAAATCTGCTGACGCGGTTCCGCAGTATCCGTACTTCGATTATAGTGGTCTTCAGTGTGCTGATTGTCTTTTCCCTGCTGACCTACCTGGTGATTTCTCTGCGGTATACGGAAAATACGGTTCTGAAGAATTCCAAGGCCTATACCTCGCAGCTGATTGGCCAGGTAAACAACGACATTGATTCTTATATCAACTATATGGAAAATATTTCCTATATCGTATCCAGCAACTATGATGTCCGGGATTATCTCTTCACGGAAAATTTGAGCGACGAGCGCGCGAGACAGCTGCGGGAGCGGATTACCACCGTATTTAAGACTGTGTCGGATACCCGCGGGGATATTACGAATATCGCGTTGCTGCCTCAGGATCGGGATCCGGTCATCAATGACGGGGACGCGGAGCTGAATCCCTATACGAAGGTGAGCGCCATGTCCTGGTATCAGGAGGCGCTGGAGCTGAATGGACAGGCGGCTATCTCATCCTCGCATGTGCAGAACGCGGTGCGGGATAAATACGACTGGGTGGTGACCTTAAGCCGGAGCATCACCAACAAGGCGAATCCCGGCGTCTGCGGCGTATTTTTCGTGGATTTGAATTACAACTCCATCCGGGAGCTGTGCGAACGCATCAGCCTGGGCAATAAGGGTTATATCTATATCCTGGATAAAGACGGAAGTATTGTCTATCATCCCCAGCAGCAGCTGATCTACAGTGGTATGAAGCATGAATTGATTTCCGAGGTCATGGAGAGCACAGACTCCTCTTTCCTGACAGAGGATGGAAAGCTATACACCATTTCCCGGTCGGAGGCCACCGGCTGGATCGTGGTGGGCGTTTCCAGCGTGGCGGAGCTGATGGCGGACGCGGACGCGGCACGGCTGATTTATGTGGTCATGGCGCTGCTGCTTTTTACCGTGGCGCTGACATTGGCCTACCTGCTTTCCAGCGAAATTACCAGGCCCATAAAGGGACTGGAGCGCTCCATGAAGGAAGTGGAGCGGGGCAATTTCAGTAATGCGGCCCTGGCAGTGCGGGACAGCAATGAGATTGGCTCCCTGACCCGCAGCTTCAATATTATGACTGAGGAAATTCAGAACCTGATGCGGCAGAGCGAGCAGGAGCAGCGGGCCAAGCGCAAGTACGAGCTGAAGGCGTTGCAATCCCAGATTAGCCCTCATTTTCTGTATAATACCCTGGATTCCATTATCTGGATGGCCGAGTGGGGCAAAAACAAGGAGGTTGTAACCATGACGTCGTCCCTGGCGCGTCTGCTGCGTCGGACCATCAGCAACGAACAGGAGCAGGTGACCATCGGCGAGGAGCTGGACTGCACCGAGGCATATCTGACCATTCAGAAAATGCGGTATAAGGATAAACTGGAATATTCAATTTCGGTAGAAGAAGACATAAAAGAGGAAAAAATTGTAAAACTCCTTTTGCAGCCCCTGGTAGAGAATGCCATTTATCACGGTATCAAATATAAAGAAGGAAAAGGCACCATTGAAATCCGCGGTTTCCGAACCGGCGGCCTCATACAGCTGGAGGTGGAGGACGACGGCATCGGCATGGACGCGGAGGCACTGGCCCATATTTTCGAAAAACACATCCGGGATACAAAGTCCAACGGCGTAGGCGTCTCCAATGTAAATGAACGGATCCGGCTGTTCTACGGCCCGGAATACGGGCTGCGCTTTGAGAGCGAGCCGGGACAGGGAACCAGGGCCATCATGGTGATTCCGGCCGGAAAGGACGTGACAGCAGTTGAAAATGAGTAAAAAACGGGCACGGATGCTTCTGGCTGCCGGCACGGCCCTGATTGTGCTGGCCGGCGGCCTCTGGTACTGGAAAAAGGCCCGGGACACGGCGCGCCCGTTGGATATCGTGCTGATACAGAAGGCTCTGGATGATACGGATTTCTGGACCTCCGTGTATCAGGGTGGGGAGACCGCAGCAGAAGAATATAATGTGAATCTGACTGTCATGGGTCCGAAAAATGAGCGTGAGGTGGATACGCAGAACCAGATGATTCTGGACGCCATTGCGTCGAAGCCGGACGCTATCGTGCTCTGCCCCAGCAGTACAGATCAGACCGCAGCATATGCGGAGCAGATCGAAAAAGCAGGAATCCGGCTGGTGTTGGCAGACTCCACCATGGATGAGCCCATGGGCAGCGCAGTGGTGGCCACCGATAATTATGAGGCTGGTTATAAGCTGGGCAGCTATATGAAGCAGTTTGTGAAGGAGGACAGTGTCATTGGAATCGTGGGGCATGTGAAGGGCAGCTCCACGGCAGTGGGACGGGAGGCAGGCTTTCGCGCAGGTCTGGGTGACGCCGGCTCACAGGTGGCGGAGATTGTATTCTGCGATTCCGACGCAGACAAAGCCTATGAGCAGACGAAGGAGCTTCTGAAAAAATATCCGGACATGGATATGATCGTGGGTCTCAATGAGTATTCTGCCGTGGGAGCGGCCCGGGCTGTGAAGGCTCTCGGGAAGACCGACCAGATCCGGATGGGCAGTATCGACAGCTCCATGGAACAGATCCAGTATCTGGAGGCGGGTATTTATGAAGCCCTGGTGATCCAGAAGCCCTTCAATATGGGATACCTGGGCGTGGAGACAGCGGTGAACGCGGTACGGGGACGAAAGATCGCGAAAAGCACAGACTCCGGTTCGGAGCTGATTACAAAAGAGAATATGTACACGGAGGAGAATCAGAAGCTTCTCTTTCCGATCGCAAAATAAGGATTTCGCGGGCGGCTGTTTCGGACAGCAGCCTGCGAAATCTTTATTTATGTTGAAAAAGGTGCTTTTTTTACCACATTTTAGTTGATTTAAAGAAGATTTTCAACCTTTCCAAAAAGATTTTCTATTACTTTATTCATATTTTGGACATATAATAGTCATAGATTGACAGAGCGGACAAGACTTAAAAGACGGTTGTTCCGTTCCTTTTGTCTCTTTATGGGGTGAGGCAGGAGGGGCAGTCAGAAGTTAGGAGGAAGGAAAGTGGAGAAGATAAAAGAAAATGCGTTCGTCAAAAAGATTGGCTTTAACACATTGGTTCTGCTGTGTGTTATGGTGGTGCTGTACATACTGTTTGCCATTGCGACGCCGCTGATTAAGACAAATGCAAGCTTCGTAAGTTATTCTCGAATCGTAAGTGCTCTGAACTACGCTTACTTTTTAGGATTTCTTGCACTGGGTGTAACATTTGTAATTGCGACCGGAGGAATCGATTTCTCAATCGGACCGGTTATGTTCTGTTCAGCACTGATTTCAGGATATATGCTGACCCTGAAGGGTGTACCGCTTCCGGTATGTCTGCTGGTAAGCATTCTGGTAGGAACCATCTTTGGTATCATCAATGGTTTCCTGGTAGCTTACGCAGGACTGCCTTCCTTCATCACTTCCATGGCGAGCATGATGATTGCGAAGGGTGTCGGCTCCGTATTTACCAAGACACAGTCTGTCAGCTGGCCCCAGTCAGCAGACGCCAACGGCTGGTTCCGTAATCTGGTAAAGATGAAGGTAAACGGTATGGATATTCCGACCGGTCTTATCTACCTGATTATCGGCGCGATTATCTGCTCCATTATTTTAAATAAGACAAAAGCCGGAAGATACATTCTCTGTATCGGAAGCAACCGCGAGGCGGTTCGTCTGTCCGGTGTAAATACAAAGAAATGGGAAATGCTTGCCTACATTATCTGTGGCCTGCTGGCAGGACTTGCAGCTATCTTCTATGTAGGAGCATACACCACCGTTCAGCCGGGTCTGGGCGATACCTTCAACAACGAGGCAATCGCGGGCTGCGTAATGGGCGGTACCTCCATGACCGGTGGAGTGGCATCCATCGCCGGAACCCTGGTAGGAGTTCTGATTATAGCCCTTCTGCAGGAAGGAATCCTGGCTATGGGATTCCAGATCAATTATCAGTATATCATTACTGGTATCATCGTACTGGTGGTTGTTTACGCTGACCTTAGAAGCCGGCGCAGACGGAATTAATCGGAAGGGGGAAGCGAAAAATGGGTGACGTAATTTTAACCATGAAGGGAATTGACAAGTCGTTCCCCGGCGTACATGCGCTGGATCACGTAGATCTGGAGATCCGCAAGGGAGAGGTTCACGCCCTGATGGGTGAGAACGGAGCCGGCAAGTCAACTCTGATGAAGGTTCTGACAGGTATTTACCATAAGGATGCGGGAACCATTACCTACGAGGGTAAGGAAGTAGAATTCACCAATCCGAGAGAGGCCCAGGATGCAGGTATCGTTATCGTGCATCAGGAGCTGAACATGATGGGTCATCTGACCGTAGCTCAGAACATTTTTATCGGCCGTGAGTACATGAATGGAAAGCTCATCGACGATAAGAAGATGAATGAAGAAGCAAAGAAGCTGTTCGATCAGCTTGGTATCAATATCGACCCGAAGGAGACCATGAGCCGCCTGACAGTCGGAAAGCAGCAGATGTGCGAGATCGCCAAGGCTATCTCCCATGACGCAAAGGTTATTATCTTCGACGAGCCGTCAGCAGCGCTGACCGAGGCAGAGATCGAGGAACTGTTCAAGATTATCCGCGACCTGCGCGACAAGCAGATGGGTATCGTATATATCTCACACCGTATGGATGAGATTAAGGTTATCACAGACCGCGTAACCGTTATGCGTGACGGCGGATATGTAGGAACCCTGATTACCAAGGATTCCACCAAGGACGACATCATCAACATGATGGTTGGCCGTGTTATCTATGAGGACCCGAAGACAGAAAGCCAGGTTGCGCCGGACGCGCCGGTAGTTCTGAAGGTAGAGCACCTGAATGCGGGAAGAATGGTAAAGGATGTAAGCTTTGAGCTTCATAAGGGCGAAATCCTCGGCTTCTCCGGACTGATGGGCGCGGGCCGTACCGAGACAGCCAGAGCGCTGTTCGGAGCAGACCCGAAGGACAGCGGCGATATCTATGTCAATGGACAGAAGGTAGACATCAAGACTCCGCAGGATGCTGTTAAATGTGGTATCGGATACCTTTCCGAGGACCGTAAGCGTTTCGGTATTGTAGTAGACAAGACAGTAGCTGAGAACTCCACCATGGCTACCATGGAGAACTTCATGAAGGGCATCTTCATTGATAAGAAGAAGGAGAAGGATGTAGCTCAGGAATATGTAGAGGCCCTGAAGACCAAGACTCCCAGCGTGGATCAGCTGGTAGTCAACCTGTCCGGAGGAAACCAGCAGAAGGTGGTTATCGCCAAGTGGCTGGTAAGAAACTGTGACATCCTGATTTTCGACGAGCCTACCAGAGGTATCGACGTAGGCGCGAAGAGCGAGATTTATCATCTGATGAACGAGCTGGTAGCGGAAGGAAAATCCATTATCATGATTTCTTCAGAGATGACAGAGATTCTGCGAATGAGTGACCGTATCGTAGTCATGTGTGAGGGAAGAAAGACCGGCGAGCTGGGAATCGAAGAAGCCACACAGGAGCGGATCATGCACGCGGCAACGCTTAGAAATTAGGAGGGAATAAGACAATGACAGACAAGAAAAACGGAAATGCTTTTACAAACAATCCGCTTGTGAGAGCGATTGGTGTACAGAAAATTGTCGTCGTGATTGTGCTGATTGCCCTGATAGCGTTTTTCAGCGCGGTAAGCCCCTCATTCCGGCAGTATTCTACACTGTTAAGTATCATGGATTATACATACTACCTGGCATTCCTTGGAATCGGCGTAACCTTCTGCCTGATTACAGGCGGTGTTGACCTTTCCATCGGAACCGGTATGTTCTGCTACGCACTGATTGGCGGATACCTGATTACACGTCAGGGAATGCCGGTTATCGTAGGTATTCTGGCAACCCTGATTTGCGGTCTGGTAATGGGAATTATCAACGGACTGATTGTTTCCAAGGGCGGACACGCTCCGTTCCTGGCAACCCTCTGTACCATGATGATTGCCAGAGGTCTGGGCGCTATCGCTACCGGCGGAGCCAGTGTAACTTGGCCGGGCGCTACCGCACCCAACGGCTGGACCAGAAGCCTGTTCAAGCTGACAGTAGGCGAGACCAAGCTTCCTCTGGGCTTCCTGTGGGTCATGATTCTGGCAGTGGTTATGAGCATCGTGCTCAATAAGACACGTACAGGACGTTACATCATCGCAATCGGAAGTAACAAAGAGGCAACCCGCTTGTCCGGTATCAACGTAGCAAAATATCAGACCATGGCGTATATATTCTCCGGCATCTTCACAGGACTTGCAGCGCTGGCTTACAGCTCCGCATTTCAGTCCATGGCGCCCGGCGGCGGCGGTGGTGTAGAGCTGAACGCTATCGGCGGAGCTATCATCGGAGGAACCTCCATGAGCGGCGGATCCGGAAGTATCTCCGGTACTATCCTGGGAGTATTCATTATGTCCGTACTCCAGACAGGACTTCCGCTTATCGGACTTCAGGCAAACTATCAGCAGATTATCATCGGACTGGTACTGATTGTAGCTGTTTACATCGACGTACTGAAGAATAAGAAGCTGGATAAGTAAGGGAAATTCAAAATTATATAACGATGTGTACTGCGGCGAGCAGTTCATATAAAAAAGAATCCAATAAGGAGAACTTAATAAAAGGAGGATTTTTACATGAAAAAGAAGGTATTGGCAGCAGTTCTTGCAGCAACGATGGTAGTTGGACTGACCGCATGCGGCGGCTCCAAGGATACCACCACAACCACAACTCCTGACGCAGAAACTGAGGAGACCACAGACGACGCAGCAGCTCCGGCAGCTGACGCAAGTGAAATGTCTTTCGAGATCGTTTCCAAGGGTCTGCAGCATCAGTACTGGCAGGCAGTTAAGAAGGGTGTTGAGCAGAAGGCTGCAGAGCTCGGAGTTACTGTTAACTTTGTAGGTCCGGACAGTGAGTCCAACATTTCTCAGCAGGTTCAGCAGCTTGAGAGTGCTCTGAACGCTAACCCGACAGCAGTTGGTCTGGCAGCTCTGGATACAGAGTCCGTTAAGGATCTGCTTCAGAAGGCTATGGACAGCAACATTCCGGTAATCGGATTTGACTCTGGTGTTCCGGGTGCTCCGGAAGGATCCGTACTTGCAAACTGCTCTACTGACAACTACGCAGCAGGCGCTCTGGCAGCAGAGAAGGTTTACGAGGCAGTTAAGGATCAGGTAGCTAACGCAACCGCTCCGGTTCGTGTTGGTGTTGTAGCTCAGGATGCTACTTCCGAGTCCGTTATCAACAGAGGTCTTGGCTTCATCGACAAGTTCGCTGAGCTGGCTAAGGCTGATGGCAAGACTTCCAACGTAGTTGGAAACGACAAGTACATCGCAGATTCCAAGGCTGAGAAGACCGATGGCGCTGACGTTGTTATCGACGTTCGTGTACCGGCAAGCGTTACCTCTGAGCTGTCTGCAGCAGATGCAACCGCTCTGATGAACGAGAAGGATACTATCGCAATCTACGGCTCCAACGAGCATTCCGCAAACGCTATCATCACCGCAAATGAGAACCTGAACAAGTGCGGCGTTGGCGAGGGCAAGATCGTTGCAGCAGGCTTTGACTCTGGCGCAGCTCAGATTCAGGCAGTTAAGGACGGCGTTCTGCTTGGTTCCATTACTCAGGCTCCGGTAGCTATGGGTGAGACTCTGGTTCAGCTTCTGTACGATGCAGCTTCCGGAAATACCGCAGCTGTTAAGGATACAGATACAGGATGCCAGTGGTATACAGCAGAGAACTGCGGAGACGCAGAGATCGCACAGAACCTGTACGAGTAATTTCGGTCAGACAGTATATCTGAAAACTAAATAAAATAATGAGGGGCACACCGTCTGGTGTGCCCTTTCTGGAATAACAAAGAAAAGGAGAACTATTATGTTAAAAGGAATTCCGAGTATCTTATCCCCTGAGCTCTTAAAAGTACTTTGTGAGATGGGGCACAGTGACCGCATCGTTATCGGCGACGGCAATTTCCCGGCAGAATCCATGGGAAAAGACGCTATCGTCATCCGCTGCGACGGCCATGGCGTACCGGAGCTTCTGGACGCTATCCTGCAGGTAATGCCGCTGGATACTTATGTGGAGAAGCCTATGAACCTGATGGAGGTAATGCCGGGCGATCCCGTAGAAACTCCGATCTGGGACACCTACAAAGAGATCGTTGCGAAGCATGATAAGCGCGGCGCTGCCTGCGTCGGCAATATTGAGCGCTTTCAGTTCTATGAAGAGGCAAAGAAAGCCTATGCGATCATTGCCACAGGCGAGAGCGCGGTTTACGCGAATGTGATGCTTCAGAAGGGCGTAGTCATTAACTAAAGTGTGTTAAAAGTGTGAAAAAATCTTAATATTTTCGGTATTTTCAGGGATATGCCTTGCGGCATATCCCTTTTTAAGTTATACTTTACTGCGTGTTATAAGAAGAAATGGGGACATTATGAAAAAATGGAAAAAATGTCTGTCCGCAATACTTTGCGCGGCCGTTCTGCTTCCGGGCAGCGAAGCGCTGGCTTCAGAAGGCGATCCGGAGCAGGAGAAAGAGCTGGCGCAGGTAATGCCGGAGAAAGATGAGTGTATGTTTGAAGATGGCGATGTAGTCGGCTTTATCGGCGACAGCATTACCCAGGTGGAATATACAGGCATCAGTTATCAGGAATTTATTTACAATTATTATATTACACGGCATCCGGATTGGAAGCTGGAATTCCGGAATCTGGGAACAGCTTCCTATATGGCGGCAGATGCGGTCCGTCTGTACAGTGACAGCGCGGTGGTGACAGATAAGGCCATTGACGGGATCAATAAGGCAGTCATTATGTTCGGTATGAACGAGGCCTTGCATAACTGGTCGGCCAAGCGGTATATTCAGAGTATTAACCAGCTGATTGAGCTACTGAATGACCGGGGAATTACCAACGATCAGATTATTCTGGTGGCGCCTACGCCTTACGACCAGACCCGAAGCTCCAATTATGATGAAAATGGTAAGCAGAAGGATGACACCGATGATTTGCTGAGTGAATATACCGGAGAACTGAAGATTCTGGCGGACGAGCTGGGAACTCACTATATTGATTTGCATACGCCGATGCTCTGGGTGACGAAGATCGTGCAGGGGCGCATCCCGGATGACACGCTGACAGTCACGGACAATGTACATCCCAATGCCATGGGAAATACGATCGCCGGCTTTTTCTTCCTGTACCAGCAGGGAGCGGATAAGGAAGTGGCGTCCGTGGAAGTGGGTGAGGATGAGACGGCAGTGACCCGCAATGCCACTGTGACGAAGCTGAAGCGAAAAGGAGAGCGCTATGTGTCCTTCCGCTATCAGCCACACAGTCTTCCGATGGCAGTGACCTATGAATTTAACGAGGCGAGTCAGTATTTTGAAATTGTTGATGAGATAAGCTGGGAAAACCTTCAGGTAGCCGGTCTTCATCCGGATGTGACCTACCGGGTTTATATGAATCGGATTCTGGTGGGACAGTACAAAGGTTCCGAACTGGCGCAGGGCGTCAATCTGACGAACCTGGACTGGAATCCCGGCCAGGAAGTTGCCAAGCAGATGGAGACATTGAATCAGAGCTGGCACACCAATTCATCGGATTACCGGGCAGTGGTCAGACAGGCCATGAAGGGAAAGGCTACGCAGGCGGATGTGGATGCGGCTTACGGTACGTGGAGCGGAACCACAGCGGCACTGATCGGACAGATGTATGACATCGCCGGAAAAAGTGTGGAACACGCCAGAGTCGTGGAAATTGTAAGTGAAGATTATCATGTCTGGATGGGACAGGAAATCTGGCAGTGGATCGTGGCGGCAGTAGCAGTCATAGCGAGCATGGGGGGATTTATCCTATGGAGAAAGAGACGGAGACGTCTTCGGAAAGAACAGGAGAATGGAAAATGAAAAAGTTTGTAGCAATGTTGTGTGTGGCAGGGCTGCTGACCGGATGCGCGGTGAGTGGCGAGAAGAAAACAGATGAGGTAAAGCCGGAGGCTCCGGCGCAGACCGAGGAAACGAAAGAAGAGACAGCGAAGCCGGAGGAAAAGCCGGAGACCGCTGCGGAGACAGAGAACGAAGGTGACGAGCAGGTTATGCCGGAAAACTTCCGGGAGCTGTTCGCGATCGAAGCGGAAGGCATTGATTATCTGTCGGTGGAAGGGATCGAGGTGCCGGAAGGCACTGCTATTTCTATGATTGGAAAGGATTCCGCAAGCGGCTTCTGGAAGCGTGTAAAAGCAGGCGCGGAGCAGGCGGTGACAGATATCAATGAAGCGCTGGGTTACACAGGAAACGCCAAAGTGAAGCTGACCTACGATGCTCCTTCCAAGGAGAATGTATCCGAGCAGATCGACATCATTGATCAGATGCTGGACAAAAACCCGGACGCCCTGATTGTGGGCTATGTTGACGTGAATTCCGGCAAAACCCAGCTGGAGCTGGCGGAGGCCAACGGCGTACCGGTGTTTGCGGTGGATTCCAGCATCCAGAATTCCCTGATTGAGACGGAAACCAAGACCGATAATTACAAGGCGGCTGCTGAAGCGGCAGACAGACTCTGTGAAGCTATCGGAGATTCCGGTGAGGTAGCGCTTCTGGTACACAGCTCCGAGACCGAGACCGGTATCGAGCGTGAGAAGGGCTTCCGGGAGGAAATCGAGCAGAATCACCCGGATGTACAGATTATAGATACGACTTATGTAAACGAGGATGAACGCAGCGCCGAGGAGATCGTGGCAGCTGTCATGGCAGAACACCCGGATCTGAAGGCATACTTTGGAACCAATGATAATGTGACCCGTGTGCTTGCCACCGTGGTATCTAAGTTTGCGCTGGAAGGACAGACCGTACTGGCCGCAGGCTTTGATACCTCTGCCAAGCTGGTGCAGGCTGTGAAGGACGGCACATTGACAGGCGTTATGGGTCAGGACGCCTTTGGCATGGGCTATGCCTGTGCCGTATCCGCGCTCCGCTCCATTGCGAGTCTGGACAATGCTTCCGTAATCGAGCCGGGTTACTACTGGATTAACGCGGAAAATGCGGATGACTCCGTAACCCAGATGCTGACTTATAAATAGAATCATACAGGAAATATTAATTTTTCCATTTTTTTCGAAACTCCGAGGCGGTAATTCCCTCGGAGTTTTTAAATTGGCGGTTCAGATAGCTTGCGTCATAGAAACCGCAGCTGCGGGCAATCTCATCCAGAGTCAGGACAGAGAAGCGTAGGAGTTTTTTTGCCCGGGTCAGCCGCCGGGAGATTACATACTGGTTCAGCGTGGTTCCATAGTACTGGTGAAATTCCCGGGACAGATGATATTTACTGATAAAGAACCGCTCCGAAAGCTCGTCCAGGGAGAACTTTTCCGTATAATGCTCATCCAGATATTTTTTTACCTCGGTCATCTTCAGGCGGCCCGGGTATTTTTCTTCCCTGGATTCTGTAATGTCCTGCAATAAAATGGACAGAATATCTACAATCAGACGGGCTGAATTGATCTCCGTCTGAAAATCGGAATTTTCATTCAACTCCAGAAGTCCACCCAGCTTCTGCCGCAGCGTGGGAAAATCAGCCGGCATGAAAGCCGGCGCGCTGTTGGCCGCGAAATACTGATAATATTCCCGGGAGGAGGAGCCGTTAAAATGCACCCAGATGAGCTCCCAGGGATCGGTCTCACTGCTCTGGTGATAATAGGGCACCATGCAGTCGATGAAAAAACAGGAGCCCTTATGCAGCTCATAAATCGTACCGTCATACATGAGCACGCCGCTGCCGGAGAGCACCAGCACCACCAGATAGGATTCCAGATTCTTACGGCTGGCCACGTGGCTTTCGCGAAGCTTCAGGTAACCGGTTTCCTGCACATAGAAAAAGGCCGAGCGGGCGAAGGCGCTGGGCGTCTGAATCCGCCGCCGGGAGCTTTCCAGGTAGGAATCCGGGAATTTATCAAAATAGTTTTTCATGGGAAATGACCTCCTGAACGGGGAACAGCAAACAGCAATAAAATACCTATTTATGGCAATATCCTCACTTGTTAAGTATAATATACAGGTATATACTAGCAAAAGCAAGAAAAAGATAAGAAGAGATGCAGACAAAATAATACATATTTAGATGCTTTCGAAGTAGGAATGCAAGAAAGCGTGAGAGTGTAATCTGGCAAAGGAGAAGCTGTATGTACTACGTATTACTGTCCGGAGGCTCCGGAAAACGGCTCTGGCCCCTGTCCAACGACGCGCGGCCCAAGCAGTACCTGAAGGTGGTCAATAAAGAGAATAATTCCATGGAACACTGCTCTATGCTCCAGAGAGTCTGGGAGCAGCTGGACGAAGCCGGAATCGCCGGACAGGCTGTCATCACGGCAGGACGGGAGCAGGTGGAGCTCATCAAAAGTCAGGTGAAGGAGGCACGGATCGCAGTGGAGCCGAGTCGCCGGGATACCTTTGCCGCTGTGCTGCTCTCCTGCGCCTGGCTTCTGAAGCACGGAGCCAGCCGGGAGGATTATGCAGCGATTATGCCGGTGGATCCCTACACCGAGGGCAGCTACTTTGAGACGGTAAAGAAGCTGGAGACGATCATGCGGGAATCCGGCGCGGAGGTAGGACTGATGGGCGCAGCGCCCAGCTATCCGGCCACCAAATACGGTTACATCCTGCCGGGAGAAAAGAAGGATGGCTGGTTTAAAGTCCGGGGCTTCGCGGAGAAGCCGGACGAGGAAAAGGCTGAGGCCCTGCTGAAAGAGGGCGCATTGTGGAACTGCGGCGTATTCTGCGTGAAAATCGGGGATATCTTGAAGCGCACAGGGACTTACGGCGTACCGGAGGATTACGATGTCCTCTGCGCCGCCTATGAAAGCCTGCCGAAAATCAGCTTCGATTACGAGGTGCTGGAAAAAGCGGATCACCTGGCCGCTGTAGAATTCGACGGGTACTGGAAAGATCTGGGAACCTGGGACGCCTTGGCAGATCAGATGAGCACCGACACCATCGGAAATGTAGTGCTGGACGACACCTGCGAGAATACTCAGGTCATCAACGAACTGAAAATGCCTGTGGCGGTCATGGGAACCCGGGATCTGGTGGTGGTGGCCGCCCAGGACGGCATTCTGGTAGCGGATAAAAGCCAGACCGCCAATGTGAAGGCCGTTGCGTCAGCCTTTGATACGAAGCCCATGTTTGAGGAGCGCCGCTGGGGCACCCTGGAGACCCTGGATGATACCGAGAGCCAGGGCCAGACAACTTTAACCCGGAAAATCTGCATTTACGATGGAATGACATCCAGTTATCACTACCATGAGCACCGGGATGAGATCTGGACGGTTCTTCGGGGTACCGGAGAATTAATTCTGGAGGGCACGAAGATTCCCTTAAGCCAGGGAAAGGCCGTCTGTATCCGCAAGAATCAGCGGCACGCGGTCAAAGCCTTCCATGATTTCGAGTACATTGAGATTCATGTGGGAACCAGCAGTGGAAATGAGGATATCAATCGAATCACATTCCATTGGGATGAGATAGAACTGAGCCATATTTTGTAACGATCAGTACAGCCGGAGGCTTTGCAGCGGAAGGCGCAGAAAAATGAGGAGAACGAAAATGAAAAAGACAGCGTTAATCACAGGAATTACAGGACAGGACGGCTCCTATCTGGCGGAGCTTCTGCTGGAAAAGGGCTATGAGGTATACGGCTTATTCCGTCGTGGCTCCACCAACACAGCCGAGCGCATCGAGCATCTGTTAAAGGAGCGGGAGGAAAAGGGTGACGGCCTGCATCTGGTGTATGGTGACATGACAGACTCCATGAATCTGGTGCGCCTGATGCTGGAAATTAAGCCGGACGAAATCTATAACCTGGCGGCCCAGTCCCATGTGGCAGTTTCTTTCGAGGAGCCGGAATACACAGCCAACGCGGACGGCATCGGTGTGCTGCGGGTGCTGGAGGCAGTTCGCATCGCGGGTCTTGCGAAGACCACCCGCATTTACCAGGCGTCTACTTCCGAGCTGTTTGGTAAGGTGGAGGAGATTCCCCAGAAAGAGACCACCCCGTTCCACCCCCGTTCTCCTTACGCGGTGGCAAAGATGTATGGCTACTGGATCACGAAGCATTACCGGGAGGCCTACGGCATGTTCGCGGTAAATGGTATTCTCTTCAACCATGAATCCGAGCGTCGGGGAGAGACCTTCGTAACCAGAAAGATCACCCTGGCGGTAGCCAATATCCTGGC
>QWCN01001914.1_pt1 | contig 29488 bp, 28 predicted proteins | sample 1972711 | NCBI WGS metagenome assembly QWCN01 (sample SAMN09866707, study PRJNA288562) | Human gut metagenome isolate term1_stool, whole genome shotgun sequencing... | isolation source: gut | host: Homo sapiens | place: USA: California
TTTGTCCCAATTCAAAGTTTGGAAAACGAAGGAATACTGTATGTATTTCTCGTTTTTCAAACTGAAGAAGTGGGGCAAAAAGACGGCTGAGACTCGCAGACGCAATTGTGCGGTGTTGCCTTAACAATATGTTGGCGCTATTTGATACCAGTTTTCAATAAAACGGTTAAAAACCGTTTTATTCGGCTGCTGTTTCAGCAGCCAGCGGCGTAGCCGCAAAAAAACGTAAGTCCCATACATTTCTCGCCGCGACCAGCGGCCTGCGAAGGATTCGCAGGATAAAATGGTATTAACCATTTTATCGAGAAATAGTGTGAACAATCATAATTTCAAAGAAAAGACCACATCCAAGGGTTTTACTCCAAAGATGTGGCCTTTTCTGTTGTGGTTCCGCTTGAAGACGTCACTAAAAACGGTTAATTTGAACTGTCGTTAAGTGAGTGCTTCCAAAAGCGTGCTTTTTTGTGGCGACCCGGAACGGACTCGAACCGTCGACCTCCAGCGTGACAGGCTGGCGTGCTAACCGACTGCACCACCGGGCCACAGAACAGGAATGATTGTATCAGAAACTGTTGGATTTGTAAAGAGAAAATTTTATTATTTGAGGCGGGGTTCCCGGGAACGATCGGTTTCGTTTCCGGGGTTGCTTTCTTTTGATGGGTGTGATATGATAGCAAAGAGTATATTTTCCTGGAATCGTGTCATATTTTGCATAGAGGACGTGTATTATCAATGAGAAAGCTGAGCCGCGGCGCATATGAGGACACCAAGGGACTTGTCCGGGCGGCGGAAACGCTGCTGGAAGTGGTGGTTATGACCCTGCTGTATTACGGCGCGTTCCGAAAGGGATACGAAATCGGACAATTTGCGTACAAGGGCAAATATGTGCTGATGGGTGTCTATGCGGCGCTGCTGTATGTCCTGTTTCTGAACTCCGACTGCACGCTGTTCGGGCAGCTGCACCGGCTGGATCTGATCATCGGACAGGTCATTTCCCTGTTTGTGGTGAACTTTCTTACCTATTTCCAGCTGTGCCTGATTGTCAACGCCATGATTCCCGTGGGGCCGATGCTTCTGCTGCTTCTGACGGAGATTGTCGTGGCGGTGGTGCTGATTTATGTGTACACGGAGCTGTATTATAAACTGTATGCCCCCCATGACATGCTGCTGGTGTACGGCAACAAGCGGGGCATCGGGCTGAAGATCAAGATGGACTCCCGCCGGGATAAGTATAACGTCAGCAAGCTGATGAACATTGACGAGGGGCTGGAAGCGGTGTGCCGGGAGACCCGCAAGCACGACGCGGTCATCCTCACGGACATTCCCGCCCAGACCCGCAACGATATTCTCAAATACTGCTACCGCTACCGCATCCGCACCTATGTCGCCCCCAAGCTCACGGACATCATGCTCCGGGGCGCGAAAAACAATACCCTGTTCGATACCCCGCTGCTGATGGTCAAGGGCACCGGCCTGACCCCTGTGCAGCGCATCATCAAACGCGCCATGGATTTGGTGCTTTGCGGCATTGCCATGATTCCCGTCGCGCCGGTCATGCTCATTATCGCGGCGGCCATCAAAATCGAGGACGGCGGCCCGGTGTTCTATAAGCAGAAGCGCCTGACCCGGGGCGGCCGGGAATTTGAAATTCTCAAGTTCCGCAGCATGATCGTGGACGCGGAAAAGTATGCCGGCGCGGTGCTGGCCTCGGAGGACGACCCCAGAATCACGAAGGTAGGCAAGGTCATCCGAGCCGCCCGCCTAGACGAGCTGCCCCAGCTGATCAACATCCTGAAGGGAGACATGAGCATCGTCGGCCCCCGGCCGGAGAGAAAGTGTCTGGCGGAGGAAATTTCCAAGGAAATTCCGGAATTCTGCTTCCGCCTGAAGGTACGGGGCGGCCTGACGGGTTATGCCCAGATTTACGGAAAGTACAACACCAGCGCCTACGACAAGCTGCGGCTGGACATGATGTATATTGAGAATTATTCGCCGCTATTGGATATCCGGCTGATCATTCTGACGCTGCGGATCATTTTCAGCAAGGACAGCACCGAGGGCATCGACGTGGCAATGGAGAACCAGCGGCGGGCAGACGCGCTTTGGCACGAGCTGGACGAGCAGAACGAAGAGAAGGAAAAAGGAAGTGCGGAATGAGCAGGGAGCATAAACGCAAACGCAACAGCATTTCAAGGATTGTGTTCGTTGGTCTGACCATTATCATTCAGGTCGTCTGGCTGATCGAGCTGGCGGTGAAGCTGAATGCCCACTCCGCATGGATATCCGCATGTGTCAGCCTGCTGAGCATCGTGGTGGTGCTGCGCCTGTACGGCAGGCATACCTCCACGGCTATGAAGATGCCCTGGATCATGCTGATTCTGGCGGCTCCGGTGATGGGACTGAGCCTGTTTCTGCTGTTCGACATTCTGGGAGACCCGGGCAGGGCGGGGAAGCGTATCCGCCGTTTCCGGGAGAAAATAAAGGGCTGCCTTCCCCAGGACGAGGCGGTTCTGGCGCGGCTGGAATCGGAAAATCGCGCCGCTGCCAACCAGTTCCGCTATCTTTCCGCCTATGAAAACTGGCCTGTGTACCGAAATACCCGCGTCCGCTATTTTGGCGACGGAGCCGAGACCCTGGAAGCCATGAAAGCGGATCTGGAAAAGGCCGAAAGATTCATTTTCATGGAATATTTCATCGTGGCGGACAATTCGGCCTTTCAGGAGATACGGGAAATTCTGGTGCGCAAGGCGCGTCAGGGGGTCGAAGTGCGGCTGATGTACGACGATATCGGCAGCCTTGGCTTTGTGAACATGCGCTTTGCCAGAGGGCTGAGCGAGGACGGCATCCGGTGCCGGGTGTTCAACCCCGCCGTGCCGGTGGTCAATCTGTTTTTGAACCACCGGGATCACCGGAAGACCACGGTCATCGACGGCAAGGTGGGCTACACCGGCGGCTACAACCTGGCGGACGAATATTTTGGCCGCGCCCAGCCCTACGGGGTGTGGAAGGACACCGGCCTTCGGCTGGAGGGCGAGGCAGTCCGGAGTCTGACGGCGTCGTTTTTCGAGCTGTGGAATGTAACCACCAAGGAAGAGGAGGATTTTGCGCACTACCTCAACATCTGCCACAAGGCAGAATCGGAGGGGTTCGTGCAGCCCTTCAACGATAACCCCTTGTCGGAGGAGCGCACGGCGGAAAATGTCTATCTGAATCTGATCGCCCAGGCGGAAAAGACGCTGTATATCACCACGCCGTACCTGATCATCACCGACGAAATGAGCCGGGCGCTGCGCCTTGCGGCCAAGCGGGGGGTGGATGTGCGGATCATCACGCCGGGAATCCCGGACAAAAAGGTGGTATTCGCCATCACCCGCTCCTATTATTCCGGCCTTGCCCGGCAGGGTGTGCGGATTTACGAGTATACGCCGGGCTTCTGCCATGCCAAGCAGTGCCTGTGCGACGGGAAAATCGCCTCCATAGGCAGCTCGAATTTTGACTACCGGAGCCTGTATCACCACTTTGAGAACGACGTTCTGCTCTACGGCTGTGACGCGATCGGCGACATGGCGCGGGATTTTGACACCTTGTTCTCCCAATGCAGCGAGGTCACCCAGCGCTACAGCACCGGCAGCAGGGCGATTCTGCGGATGTGGCAGTGTATTCTGCGGCTGTTTGCGCCGCTGGTCTAAAAGAAAGAGGCGGAAAGCGAAAGCTTTTTTGACAGGTGATCGTAAAACAGCAAATGGAGCGTATCAGTACAGATACGCTCCATTTTTCGTGCCAACATATGCAGCCCCTTGGCTCTCCCTCTGGGAGAGCTGTCACCGCAGGTGACTGAGAGGGTATTGCAGCCTGTTTTCCCCTCTCCGTCTTCGCTTCGCTCAGCCACCTCTCCCAAGGGGAGAGGCAAGGGGTGCCCGCCGTTTCCTGCCAGTCGCCGGAGAAATCGCATATTCTGTGAACGCATTTTTATCTTTTTATGAACTTTAGCACTCAGACCTTGACAGTGCTAAAAATTGTGGTATAGTGTAGTCGTACCAAAAAGAGGGGCGAAAAAAAAGGAAGCCCCTCCGCAGGGAACATAGAAGACTTGAATGGAGGAATGACTTATGTTGCCCAGCATTTTTGGAGAGAACCTGTTTGATGATTTCTTTAACGATCCCTTTGGCATGATGAACGTATCCGAGGGACACAATCCCCTGTACGGCAAGCACGCCAAGAACCTGATGAAGACCGATATCCGTGAGAAGGAAAACAGCTACGAGCTGGCAGTTGATCTCCCCGGCTTTAAGAAAGACGAGATCAGCATTGACCTGAGCAACGGTTACCTGACCATCGAGGCCGCAAAGGGTCTTGATAAGGACGAGGAGGACAAGAAGGGTCGCTACATCCGCCGGGAGCGTTACTCCGGTTCCATGAGCCGGAGCTTCTACGTGGGGGATGTGAAGCCCGAAGAGGTGTCCGCCAAGTTTGAGAACGGTATCCTGACGCTGGATGTGCCGAAGGCAGGACAGAAGAAGCTGCCCGAGAACAACCGCATCTGCATCGAATAACCAAAAAACGCCGCGCCACGGTTTCTGCAAACCGTGGCGCGGTTTTTTACTTTTCACCGAGAATCAGCGTGCGCAGAACGGGAATGCGCCTGATAAGCGCGATCAGCGGGGGCAGGAGCAGTGCCAGCAGCACCGGCAGGAGCAGATACATGCTCCACACGGGAAAATGGAGAAGCTTATCCATCCCCCACGCCAGCAGCACCAGCAGGGGATTGTGCAGAACGTAGATGCCGAAGCTGCGGCCGGCCATGTACCGGGTGAAGGCGGTCTCCTGATCCAGCCACCGCTTCCCCGCACCCAGCACGGCAAGGCAGGCAAACCAGGCGTAAAGGTTGGTAAGGGGGGCTTTCAGATTGTCGAGAGCCGCGTAATTCTGCCCCCAGAAGTGCATCGTGTAGACGACGGCCAGCACACCGCTCACAGCCAGCAGACAGGGTGCCCATTTGGCGAGCAGGGACTGGATATGTTCATGGGAGAACAGAATGTAGCCCGCGAGGAAGCAGAACAGGTAAAATCCGTTGCGGTAGACCCCAATCACCGGGGTGTTCAGAATATAGGCGCTGCCCCACAGGCCGAGCACCAGAAGACAGATTATGGGGAAGGTTGCCTTGCCACCCAGCTGCCACAGCCGGTCGTTTTTGTCCAGCTTCCGGATCAGCACCAGCACCACCTCGCACAGCAGCAGCTCATGAAGGAACCACAGCACCCCGATGCCGGACATGCACCACACAAAATATTTGATAAGCCCCGGAACCTGACCGCCATTGCCGCCGAAGATGTTTGCGTACTGGTCGGTGACCCAGCCGGTGCTCCACCCGATGAGGAAGATAATGGCAATGGAGGGAATCAGCTGGCGGCGAACCTTGCCTTTCAGGTATTGCTTGCCCGTCTGTTTTTCCAGACTGTACCGGGCGCAGATGCCGGAGATCATGAAAAGCACCGCCATGAACCAGGGGTACAGCACATACAGCGGCGCGTCCAGCGCCGGAATGCCGGGGATGACCACGTTTGTGATGACCCCGACGCTGTTGAATTGATAAAATACGTGATATGCCACAACGGACAGCACGATGCCGTAGCGCAGATTGTCCAGAAACGGTTTTCTCATGATTTTCCTCCCCGCAGATGGCGGTTGATACGGTTGGTTCTGTGCCGGATGGTAAGCAGAATGATTCCCCAGATCAGGGCGTAGCCCACCGCGAAGCACAGGGTAAAGACGCCGATAAACGCCCAGTCCCGGGGGATCCAGTTGTTCAGCAGATAGATCAGCAGATAGTCCAGATACATCGCCCCGGCGTGAATGGCCGTAGCGGAAAGCAGCGGCAGACGCTCGATCTGGTAGACGACGCCGATGCCCGCCGCGATGAAGGCCAGCAGCGTCACCGTCACGATCCCCATGCAGACCTCTCCGGGGGCGAGGGAAGTGACCTGCCCGTTGGCGCCCAGAATGCCGTAGATCATGGCGAGGATCAGCGGTCCGCCGGAAGCGGCCAGCAGACCCCGCTTCAAAAATGCCAGACAGTATTGCTTCATAGGTTATCGTACCTCCTTTTGATTTCCGCGAAGCACCGCCTGGAAACATATTCCCGGTAGCCGCTTCGGAAGACGGCGTCCACCGCGCCGTTGAAGGAAGCGGTGAAGCGCTCTAAATGGACTTCATTGGCAAGCGCCGACTTGTTGATGCGGATGAAGGACGCGGGAAGCATGGCCTCCAGCTCGTACAGCCGCAGCTTTAACCGGAGGCGCTCGCCGCTGCAGGCAACGGCATAGGTCTTTCCGTCCAGAACGGTGATACACTCGATATCGGAAAAGGGGAGCATCCGCATACCGTCCTCGGTGTAAGCCGCGACCCGGTCGGAGCCGTCGTGCTGAAGGACCAGCAGCTCCATTTTGTCGGTAAAACGGCTGCGCTCGTGGACGGTGGCCACTACCGTCTCTTCCTGGGCTTTATCGATAATCAGCTTGAATTTCATGGGACACCTCCTTGCGTTTACACTATACCATAAAGGAATGCAGAAATGTTAAAAAATCCGTTCATCGGTCAATTTTGGCCGATGAACGGTAGAAAGGTGCTGCCTTATATCCGGGCAAGCAGCGCTTTTGCGGCGCTTGCGACCTGGGGTAGAAGATATTGTTCCAGTTCGCCGGGCGCTGCCCAGCGGCAGGATTCAATTTCCTTGGCCTGGAGTCTCGGCTCGCCGTGAACCTCGCCCAGGAAGAAAACGACCTGCTTTCTGGCGGCGGAGCTGAGGCGATATTCCGTGGCGGCTTTGGCGCCGGGAATCAGCCGCGTCCGGAAGCCGGTTTCCTCAAAAAGCTCCCGGAGGGCGGTTTGCTGCTCCGTTTCCCCGGCCTCCATGTGACCCTTGGGAAAGCTCCATGTTCCGGAACCCCGCTGGAACAGGAGCAGAATTTCCGCGTTCCCGCCAAGCCGCCGGAAGGGGACAACCCCGCAGGATTTTTGAAATATGGAATCGATGGTGCTGATAAAATACTGCTCCTGAAAACGGACGGCCTGGGCGATCTGCCCCTGATGGAGCGAAAGCCCCTCCGGCGCGACCACCAGCTTGTCTTCGCAGTCGTTGCGCCGCCGGATGACGGCGATGACCCGGCCGGTAAAGCTTGACAGGGGGGTGTCCACGCCCAGTATGTAGGCGTCCTGCTCCTCGCCGTCGCCGCCCATCAGCCCCGGAACAAATCCGTAATTGACGGGGTACAGGATATCGCCGTGAAGATACCCGATGGGACGGTCAACCTGCACCGTTACGATTTTTCCCAGCAGCTTCCGGGTGCTTCTGCTTCGCCAGTCCATGGCAGCCCCTCTCTTTCTTTCCGGAAGTTCGACAAAACGGTGCCATTTTACACGGAAACCGGCAAAAAGTCAAGGCTTTTGCGCCATTTTCCGGAAACGGGGAGAGGGTTACATATTTTTTACAGATCGCTTGTTTTTTTCGGGGAATCACGCTATAATGATAAGGAATATATTTTGGAGAGGATTGTATGGCAAATAAAAATCAGGACTGGGATGACCTGGGGAGAAGCATTCAGGACATTGTGGACAAGGCCGTCAATTCCCACGACTATCAGAAGCTGAACCAGACGGTTTGCCAGGCCGTGGGCAAGGCCGTGGATATGGGAAGCGAGGCCGTCCGCAAGGCGATGGAAGCCGCTGCCCGCCCTGCGCCCCAACCGGCCAGACCCGTCTACCGGGAGGTCGAGGCCACGGTTGTGGAGGAAAAGAAAGACCTTCCCGCCCTTTACGCCGGAACCGGCGGCGAGACCGCCGTGGGGCTGGTGAAGATCGTAGGCGGCGGCATGGCGCTGCTCACCGGGTTCGTGTCCTTTATTTCCCTGCTGGTCAGGCTGATCGTGGGAGCCGGTCTGGGGATCGCGTCCACCGTGATTACGGCGGGCGGCGTCATCGCCGGAATCTGGCTGATCGTCAGCGGCATCCGCAAGCTGGGCTGGGTCAGCCGGTTCAAGATGTACAAAAGAACCTTGGGAGAGAGCACCCACTGCACGCTGGAGCGGCTGGCGCGGAGCGTTGGAAAGAACGTGAAGTTCGTCCGGCGGGAATTGCAGAAGATGATCAACAAGGGGCTGTTCTTGGAAGGGCATATGGACAGGGAGGAAACCTGCCTCATCACCAGCGACGAGACCTACCGGCACTATGAGCAGAGCCGTCTGGCGCTGGAAGAGCGTCAGCGGCAGGAGGCCGCGGCCAGCGCACCGAAGGTGTCCAACCCCCAGGATCCCCGGGTGCAGGAGGTTCTGGATCGGGGCAACGCCTTTATTGCCCAGATTCGTGCCTGCAACGACGCCATTCCCGGGGAGGAAATTTCCGGGAAGATCTCCCGGATGGAGCTGATCGTCCGCCGTATTTTTGAGCGGGCGGAGGCGCACCCGGAGGTGGTTCCCGACCTGAAGAAGCTGATGGACTACTACCTGCCCATGACGGTGAAGCTCCTGAATGCCTACGCGGACATGGACGCCCAGCCCGTGCAGGGGGAGAACATTCTGGCTTCCAAGAAGGAAATCGAGGCCACACTGGACACGCTGAATCTGGCCTTCGAGAAGCTGCTGGACGATTTGTTCCGGGATTCCGCCATGGACGTTTCCAGCGACATTTCCGTTCTCAACACCCTGCTTGCCCAGGAGGGACTGACGGAGGACGGCTTATCCCAAGTGAAGAAACAGCAGACATTATAAAAAACTAGGAAGAGGAGATCAATTATGGACGCTGAATACAAGGATATGAACGAATCTGCCCCCATCCCCAGCCTGACTCTGGAGCCGGAGCTGGAAAACACGCCCAAGCTGGTCGTGGCCGAGCAGACCCAGTTGCAGCAGACCAAGGTCGCCGAGCCGGTGCTGACGCCTCAGGAGCAGCAGATGGTGGATGATTTTGCCCAGAAGATTGACGTGGAGAACACCGCCCAGATCTTGCAGTACGGCGCGGGAACCCAGAAGAAAATGGCCGATTTCTCCGACGCCGCCCTTGCCAACGTGCGCACCCAGGACTTGGGTGAGGTGGGCGACCTGATCGTCAACGTGGTGGGCGAGCTGAAGGGCTTCGACGCCGAGGAGGAAAAGGGTTTTCTTGGCTTCTTCCGCAAGCAGGCGAACAAGCTGGAGGTCATGAAGAGCCGCTACGCCAAGGCGGAGGTCAATGTGGAGAAGATCGGCGACGCCCTCCAGCAGCATCAGGTGCGGCTGCTCAAGGATTCCGCGATGCTGGATAAGATGTACGAGCAGAACCTTGCCTACTTCAAGGAGCTGAGCATGTACATTCTGGCGGGCAAGAAGAAGCTCCAGGAGGTACGGGAAGGCAAGCTCAGGGAGCTGGAAGCCACGGCGCAGGCCACCGGCCTTGCGGAGGATGCCCAAGCGGCAAAAGACCTGGCGGACAAGTGCAATCGGTTTGAGAAGAAGATCTACGATCTGGAGCTGACCCGCACCATTTCCATCCAGACCGCGCCCCAGATCCGGATGATTCAGAACAACGACAATGTGATGGTGGAGAAGATTCAGACCACGCTGATGAACACCATCCCCCTGTGGAAGAACCAGATGGTTCTTGCGCTGGGCATTGCCCACTCCAATGAGGCCGCTCAGGCCCAGCGTCAGGTCAACGACATCACCAACGCGCTGCTGAAGCAGAACGCCGAGAAGCTGCACATGGCGTCCGTGGAGACCGCCAAGGAAGCCGAGCGGGGCATCGTGGACATCGAGACCCTGAAAAAGACCAACGCCGAGCTGATTCAGACGCTGGACGACGTGATGAAGATTCAGTCCGAGGGCCGGGAGAAGCGCATTGCCGCCGAAGCGGAAATGGCGAAGATGGAGAACGACCTCAAGGGCAAGCTCCTGGAAATCCGCGGCGGCGTATAACGCTACAAAAGACGCAGTACCGGAAATTTTCGGTACTGCGTTTTTGGACTTGACAAAAAAGGCGATCCCGCAGAACACGGGATCGCCCAAGGCTACAAAATTTCCTCAGCAGCCGAAACCGCACAGACGGCTCAGCAGCTGCCAAATGGAGCTGCAATCAGAATTGTTGGTGCTGCAATTGAAAAAGAACATCTTGCCAACCTCCTGTTTCAGCATTTGCCTCGCGAAGACAAAAGGATTGTAACCGATTCGTAATCAATTTTCAAGCTGTAAATTCTGGAAACCAGGTCGTGTCTGAAAGCTGGCGAAATGACCAACAGCGAGGGATTTTTGCCATGGGCAAGCCATTTTTCCGCAGGAATACTGGATATGTATTTCAAGGGAAAATGGCGCGGCACAGGGGAAAAAGACCCGCTGCTTGGGCGTTTTGACAACTTTCAGATACGGCCTTAGGTAAAAATGAGATTATTTGAAGGAATTATGAACGATAAAGTGGAAAAATGCAATATCCCATACCGCGTTATCCGCAGCAGCCGCAGAACCGTTTCCCTGCAGATTGTCCCCGGGGGTGAGGTGCTGGTGCGATGCCCAAAGCGGATGTCCAATGGGGATATCCGGCGATTTGTGGAAAGCAAATCCGGCTGGATTGAAAAGCATCTGGAAAAACAGACCGCCGCGGCGCGGCTTCCCGCCTTTTCGGACGGGCAGCTACAGGCGCTTGCCAGTCAGGCACGGCAAACAGTACCGGGACGGGTCGCCTATTTTGCCCCGCTGGTGGGCGTGACCTACGGCAGAATCGCCATCCGCAGCCAGCATACCCTGTGGGGAAGCTGCAGCAGTAAGGGAAATCTCAACTTTAACTGCCTGCTGATGCTCACGCCGCCGGAGGTGCTGGACTACGTGGTCGTCCACGAGCTGTGCCACCGGAAGGAGATGAACCACTCCGCCCGCTTCTGGGCGGAGGTCGAGCATGTCTTACCGGATTATGAAATCCAGCGGAAATGGCTGCGGGAAAACGGCACGGCACTGATTTCCAGGCTGGAAAAGTAGTGTAAACGTTTTTTTCGACAAACGCACGCACCGAATCGCCCCCCGGATACTATAATGGTTACGGGAGGTGCGATGTGGAACATTATGTCTGGTTGGCGCTGGCGGCGACACTGGGGACGTGGTTTGTGACGGCACTTGGCGCTGCCACGGTGGTTTTTTTCAAATCCCCCAGTGCCAGAGCGCTGAATCTTATGTTGGGCTTTTCTGCCGGCGTGATGATCGCGGCCAGCTTCTGGTCGCTGTTACAGCCCGCCATTCAGCGGGCGGAGGCCGTAGGGAACACACCTGCGTGGCTTGTGGCGGTATCCGGGTTCCTGCTGGGGGCGCTGTTCCTGTGGGGGTCGGATAAGGCCGTCTGCTTTGCCAGAAAAAGAGCGGGCATGGGAATGCCCGGAGAACGTATGAACCGCATTATCATGCTGGTGCTGTCCATCACCCTGCACAATATCCCCGAGGGGCTTGCCGTGGGCGTGGCCTTCGGGGCGCTGGGGATCGGCGCAAGCCCGGATGGGCTGATGGGGGCGGTGTCCATTGCCGTGGGCATCGGCTTGCAGAATTTCCCGGAGGGGGCGGCGGTGTCCGTGCCGCTGCGGCGGGAGGGCTACTCCCGGCGCAGAAGCTTCCTGCTGGGGCAGGCTTCCGGTCTGGTGGAGCCGGTTTCCGGGGTGATCGGCGCGCTGCTGGTGGTGACGGTGGAAGCGATCCTGCCTTATGCCCTTGCCTTTGCCGCCGGGGCGATGATTCTGGTTGCGGTACATGAGCTGATACCGGAGTGTCAGCAGAATCAGAAAGAGCAGCCCTACTGCGCCACCATGGGCATTATCCTGGGGTTCGCGGTGATGATGCTTCTGGACGTGATGCTTGGCTAGGAAAAAAAGATTACCAAACGGTCTGCTGCGGCAGACCGTTTTTTGTTGTATTCGTGCATTGACAAATCATTGCGTGTTTGTATAATTGTATACATTGAAACAGAAAAGCGGAAAGGGGCTTCCTCTATGCTAGAGATTTCCAGTAAGACCAACCTGTTGGAGCAGAAATCCTACAAATATTCCCTCCAGGATGTGGCGGAACCGAATTTGCAGCGGGATGTGTATTCCTACGGCACCATTCCCAAGGTGGCGTTCAACCACCGCCGGGTGCCTATGTCCATGCCCGAGGAAATCTGGATTACGGACACCTCCCTGCGGGACGGTCAGCAGTCCGTGGAGCCGTACTCCGTTGACCAGATCGTGAACATCTACAAGCTGCTGAGCAAGCTGGGCGGCCCTTACGGCATCATCCGCCAGACGGAGTTCTTCATCTACAGCAAAAAAGACCGGGAGGCCATTGAAAAATGTATGGCGCTGGACCTCAAATTCCCGGAGATCACCAGCTGGATTCGGGCGACAAAGGAAGACTTCCAGCTGGTGCATGACCTGGGCATCAAGGAAACCGGCATTCTGGTCTCCTGCTCGGACTACCACATCTTCAAGAAAATGAAGATGACGAGAAAACAGGCCATGGACTACTACCTTGCCACGGTGAAGGAGGCCTTTAATGCCGGCGTCATTCCCCGCTGCCACCTGGAGGACATCACCCGGGCGGATTTCTACGGCTTCGTGGTTCCCTTTGTCAACGAATTGCAGCGGCTGAGCCGGGAAGCGGGGGTGCCGGTGAAGATTCGCGCCTGTGATACCATGGGCTACGGCGTTCCCTTCACCGAAGCGGCGCTGCCGCGAAGCGTGGCGGGCATTATCTACGGCTTGCAGCACTATTCCGACGTCCCCAGCGAGCATCTGGAATGGCACGGACACAACGATTTCTATAAGGGCGTGGCCAACGCCTCCACGGCGTGGCTCTATGGTGCCTGCGCGGTCAACTGCTCCCTGCTTGGCATCGGCGAGCGGACGGGCAATGTGCCGCTGGAAGCCATGGTGTTCGAGTACGCGTCATTGCGGGGTTCTCTGGACGGCATGGATACCACGGTCATCACGGAAATTGCCGATTACTTCAAAAACGAGATCGGCTACCGTATCCCGCCCATGACGCCCTTTGTGGGCAGCGCCTTCAACGTCACCCGGGCGGGCGTCCACGCCGACGGACTCATGAAGGACGAGGAAATTTACACCATTTTCGACACCAAGAAAATTCTGAACAAGCCCGCCACGGTGCAGATCAGCAAAACCTCCGGCCTTGCGGGCGTCGCCTACTGGATCAACCAGACCTACGGCCTGGAGGACGGCGAAAAGCTGGACAAAAAGTCGCCGCTGGTGGTCGCCATGAAGGAGTGGGTAGACCGGCAGTACGAGGACGGCCGCCAGACGGTCATGACGGAACGGGAGCTGAAAGAGAAAATCCGGCAGCTTGCCCCGGACTTTGCCGAAAGAGGGTAAGGAGAAGAATATGAATCAATTCAAAACCACGTCTCTGGCCGATCAGGTCTTCGAGAAGCTGGAGAATGACATCATTCAGGGCGTCTACCCCCGGGGAGAAATTCTGACGGAGCTGAAGCTGGTTGACCAGCTGGGCGTCAGCCGCACCCCCATCCGGGATGCGCTGCGCCGCCTGGAACAGGAGCGGCTCATTGAGGACACCGGAAAAGGCTCCCGGGTGGTGGGCATCACCGAGGAAGACCTGGAGGACATCATGAACATCCGTCAGCGCATCGAGGGGCTTGCCGCCTACTACGCCGCGAAGAACATGACTCCCGAGGGACTTGCCGAGCTGACCCACATTGTCGACCTTCAGGACTTCTACTATGATAAGGGGGACGCGGAGCAGCTGCGGCAGGTGGACGAACAGTTCCACGACCTGATCTGCTACCTGAGCAAGCGCACCGTGATCATGGACACGCTGATTCCGCTGCACCGGAAAACCCGGCGCTACCGCCGTATTTCCATGGAGGACTGGTCCCGCACCGTCAACACCCGGAAGGAACACAAGGCGATTTTCGACGCCATGGCCTCCGGCGACGCGGATTTGGCGGAAAGCCTGATGGCGAAGCATATCGAAAACGCGAAAAAGCACATGTTGGGAGGATTCATAAATCATGGGTAAGACAATTGCACAGAAAATCATTGCATCCCATCTGGTGTCCGGAGACATGACTCCCGGCAGCGAGGTGGCGCTGCGCATCGACCAGACCCTGACCCAGGACGCCACCGGCACCATGGCCTATCTGGAATTCGAGACCATGGGCATTCCCAGAGTGAAGACGGAACTGAGCATTGCCTACGTCGACCACAACACCCTCCAGTGCGGCTTTGAGAACAGCGACGATCACCGCTATTTGCAGACCGTCACTGCCAAGCACGGCGTGTATTTCTCCCGCCCGGGCAACGGCATCTGCCATCAGGTGCATCTGGAACGCTTCGGCAAGCCCGGCAAGACCCTCATCGGCTCCGACAGCCACACCCCCACCGGCGGCGGCATCGGTATGCTGGCCTTCGGCGCGGGGGGGCTGGACGTGGCGGTGGCCATGGGCGGCGGCGCGTATTATATCACCATGCCCAAGATGTACAAGGTGAACCTGACGGGCAGGCTCAGACCCTACGTCACCGCCAAAGACGTATCTCTGGAGCTGCTGCGGATTCTGTCCGTCAAGGGCGGCATGGGCGCGATTATCGAGTGGGGCGGCGAGGGCGTTGCCACCCTGTCCGTCCCGGAGCGGGGCACCATCACCAACATGGGTACGGAGCTGGGCGCGACCACCTCCATTTTCCCCTCCGACGAGGTCACGAGAAAGTTTCTGGCCGCGCAGGGCAGGGAAGGGGACTACGTTCCCCTGTCCAGCGACCCGGACGCGGAATACGATAAGATTATCGACATTAACCTGAGTACCCTGAAACCCATGATCGCCTGCCCCCACAGCCCGGACAACGTGGTGGCCGTGGAGACGCTGAAGGACGTGAAGGTCGATCAGGTGTGCATCGGCTCCTGCACCAATTCCTCCCTGTACGACATGCTCAAGGTCGCCGCCATGCTGAAGGGGAAGACCGTTCACCCCTCCGTCAGCCTGTCCGTGTCCCCCGGCTCCCGGCAGGTGCTGACCATGCTCAGCGACTGCGGCGCATTGTCAGACATTCTCGCCAGCGGCGCGCGGCTGCTGGAATGCGCCTGCGGCCCCTGCATCGGCATGGGCTTCTCCCCCAATTCCGGGGGCGTTTCCCTGAGAACCTTCAACCGGAACTTCCTGGGTCGTTCCGGCACCCGGGACGGACAGGTGTATCTGGTTTCTCCTGAGACTGCCGTGGCTTCCGCCCTGACGGGATACATCACCGACCCGACCACCATTGACGAACCGCTGCACGTGACCATGCCGGAGAAATTCCTTGTGAACGACTCCGCCGTGCTGCCACCCCTCCCCGCGGATAAGGCGGCGGACGCTCAGGTGCTTCGCGGCCCCAACATCAAGGAATTCCCCAAGAGCAAGCCATTTGCCGACAGCCTGACGGCAAAGCTGGTGCTGAAGGTGGGGGACAACATCACCACCGACCACATCATGCCCGCCGGCGCGAAGATTCTGCCCTACCGGTCGAACATCCCCTACCTGAGCAAATTCTGCTTCGAGGTCTGCGATCCCACCTTTGCCGAGAGAGCCAAGGCGGCGGGAGACGGCATCGTCGTGGGCGGCAGCAACTACGGGCAGGGTTCCTCCCGGGAGCATGCGGCGCTGGTGCCGATGTACCTGGGCATCCGGTGCGTCATTGCCAAGTCCTTTGCCAGAATCCACGTGGCGAACCTGATCAACGCGGGCATTCTGCCGGTGACCTTTGAAAACCCGGAGGACTACGACAAGCTGAATCAGGATGCTGTTCTGACCATTTCGGACATTTCCGGCGGCATGGAGCAGGGCAGACTCGCGGTTACTGCCGACGACGGCTTTGCGTTTTATGTAAACTGCGCTTTGACGGAACGTCAGAGAGCGATTCTGCTGGCAGGCGGACTGCTGAACTACACAAAGGAGGGCGGACAATAATGAAGGAAATTACACTTGCCTGTGAGGCGTTTCAGAAGCTGCTGGAGGAGCAGCTGGAGAGAATCCGGAACATGAACGGGGAAAAGACGGATTTTTCCACCAAGAAGCAGGTCACCATCGGCGTTATTGACGGCGATGGCATCGGCCCCATCATCACGGCGCAGGCCACCCGTGTGCTGGAAAAGCTGCTGGCGGAGGAGATCGCGGCGGGTTCCATTGTCATCAAGCAGATCGAGGGGTTGACCATCGAGAACCGCATGGCCTGCGGCAAGGCCATTCCCGACGATGTCCTGGCGGAGATCAAGACCTGCGACGTGCTGCTGAAAGGCCCCACCACCACCCCCATGGGCGGTAAGATGGAGAGTGCCAACGTGGCCATGCGCCGGGAGCTGGACTTGTACGCCAACTGCCGTCCCGTGTGTATCCCCGAAAAGAACATCGACTGGATGTTCTTCCGAGAAAATACCGAGGGCGAGTACGTTCTGGGCAGCCGGGGCGTGGAGCTGCCCGGCATGGCGGTGGACTTCAAGGTGACCACTGACCCCGGCACCCGCCGGATTGCCAGAGCCGCCTTTGACTACGCCAAAAACAACGGCAAGACCCATGTGGCGGTGGTCACCAAGGCCAACATCATGAAGAAGACCGACGGAAAATTCACCGCCATCTGCCATGAGGTCGCCGCCGACTATCCCGGCATCACCGTGGACGATTATTACATCGACATTATGACGGCGAATTTGTTGAAGGAGCCGCTGCGGGAGCAGTTCCAGGTGGTGCTGCTGCCCAACCTCTACGGCGATATCATCACCGACGAGGCCGCCCAGATTCAGGGCGGCGTGGGCACGGCGGGCAGCGCCAACGTGGGCGACCGCTGCGCCATGTTTGAGGCGATTCACGGCTCCGCCCCCCGGATGATAGAGCGGGGCATGGGGGATTACGCCAATCCCGCCAGCATCATCAAGGCCGCGGCAATGCTGCTTCGCCACATCTGCCGGGTTGACGCCGCCGCGCGGCTGGAAAAGGCCATGGCGGAATGCACGGTAGAAGTTAAGAGCGACGGCACCGCAGCCACTGCCGCCCAGTACGCCGATGCCGTGATGGCGCTGCTGTAAAATTGGATATGGTGAAACGAACGATGCTTCCCCGGAAGGGGAAGCATCGATTTTACATAATAGGAGACAAAATAAAAACGCCGCTGAAAATTTCAGCGGCGGATTTATATGCCAGGATAATCAGACGGCGCGCTCAACCTTGTTGGAGCGGAGGCATCTGGTACAAGCGTACACATGGCAGGGGGTCCCGTTAACGACAGCCTTGACGCGCTTCACGTTGGGCTTCCATGCACGGTTGGAACGTCTGTGGGAGTGAGAGACCTTGATACCGAAGGTTACGCCCTTACCACAAAAATCACACTTAGCCATTTTCTAGCACCTCCCATCCGATAATGACTCGATAAATACGCCAATTCACAGGCGCTTAGATATGATATCAGATTTCGCGGTAAAATGCAAGTGTTTTTTTCAAAATAATTTGTTTTTTTGAAATGTATTGATATTCCCGCCCCGTACGGGTATAATGGTGGGGAAAAGCTTGCTTTCGGGGTGAAAACCATGACGGATACATACAGTGTGCCGCTGAAAACGCTGGTAAAGGAATTTAATCTGGAAGTCACCTATGCGTCCACGGATTTTGACGCCATCCGCATCACCGTCGAGGACGTGGCAAGACCCGGCCTTCAGCTGGCGGGCTATTTTGACCATTACGAGCCTATGCGTCTGCAGGTCATGGGCAATGTGGAAATGAGCTATGTGGACAAATTGCAGCCCAAGGAGCGGGGCGCGATTTTCGACCGGCTGTTTTCCTACAAATTCCCGGCGCTGCTCATTGCCCGGGACATCCCGCCTCACGCCGAGTGCCTCCAGATGGCGCAGAAGCACAATGTTACCGTCCTGCGCACCAAGGAAGCCACCAGCACCATCGTTTCCACCATCATCACCTACCTGAAAGCCGCGCTGGCGCCCCGGATCACCCGCCACGGCGTGCTGGTGGAGGTCTACGGCGAGGGCATTCTCCTGATCGGCGACAGCGGCATCGGCAAGAGCGAGGCTGCCGTGGAGCTGCTCAAGCGCGGCCACCGGCTGATCGCCGACGACGCCGTGGAAATCCGCAAGGTCTCCACAAACTCGCTGGTGGGTACCGCTCCCGAGCTGATCCGCAATTACATCGAGCTGCGGGGCATCGGCATCGTCAACGTGGCGAAGCTGTTCGGCATGGGCGCCGTCCGCACGGAAAACGAGATCAACCTGATCGTGAACATCGTTCCATGGAATACCCAGGAGGTCTATGACCGGCTGGGTCTGGAGGAGCAGTACATGGAGCTGCTGGGGGTCAAGGTTCCCATGAACACCATCCCCATCACCCCGGGGCGGAACCTTGCCATGATTCTGGAGGTTGCCGCCATGAACAATCGTCAGAAAAAGCTCGGCTACAACGCCGCGCTGGAATTCACGGAGCAGGTCAACCAACATTTCGACGAAAACATGGGAAGAAACACATGAAAGAGTTTACCATCGGCCGGAACGACGCAGGGCAGCGCTTAGACCGTTTTCTTGCGAAGGCAGTTCCGCTGCTTCCGGCGTCCCTGGCGCAGAAATATATCCGCATCAAGCGCATCAAGTGCAACGGCAAGCGCATCGACCGGGACACCCGGCTGCAAGAGGGCGACGTCTTGCAGCTGTATATCAACGACGAGTTTTTTGACAAGCCCCGGGAGGACAACGCCTATCTCACCGTTGCAACCCCCAAGCTGAATATTGTCTACGAGGACGAAAACATTCTGCTTGTGGACAAGCGCCCCGGCCTTGCGGTGCATCCCCACGACGGCGCGGAGTACGGCCGCACCCTGATCGACCACATTCAATCTTACCTGTACCAGAAGCGGGAGTGGCGTCCCCGGGAGGAAAACGCCTTCACCCCGGCGCTGTGCAACCGGATTGACCGGAACACCGGGGGCATTGTGATTGCCGCCAAGACCGCGGAAGCGCTGCGGGTGATGAACCAGAAAATCAAGGATCGGGAGATCGACAAGCGGTACCTTGCCATTGTGGAGGGGAGTCCCAAGCCCAAAGAGGGGAGCCTGAAAGGGTATCTTTTCAAGGACGCCCAGAAAAACCGGGTGTACGTCACGGACACGCCCCAGCCTGGCAGCAAAACCTGTCAGACCAATTACAACACCCTCGCAACCGCGGCGGGGCTTTCCCTGGTGGAGTGCGAGCTGATTACCGGCCGCACGCATCAGATTCGCGCCCAGTTCGCCCACGCGGGACACCCTCTGCTGGGAGACGGCAAGTACGGCAAGCTGGACAAGCGCTTCGACCGGAACTACCAGGCGCTGTATTCCTACAAGCTGACCTTCACCTTCACCACGGACGCCGGGTCTCTGGCCTATCTCAACGGCAAGTCCTTTCGGGTGGAAAAGGTGGATTTCGCGGAGCAGTATTTTCCCGATGTGAAAATATGAAAATGGCATCCCGGATGGGATGCCATTTGGCGTATTTCAAAGGGCTTGCGGAGGAAAGGTGTAAGGGAAAAACGGTCAGCTTTTGAAAATATCAGAAAAAACAAACTCTGATCAATCCTAATATAAATAGGTGTACAGGATAGAAGAAATAAAAGAACCACTTAGAGAATTTCTTTCCTTTATTCATTCGTTTGCCATTATAAAAATATATGATTGCAATTCCGGCAAGTGCAATACCCAACATACTTCCTACTGCATAAATTATATTTGTTTTTATAGAAAATCTTCCAATACCGCCTAAGAAATTGAAAGTTCCAAATAACAACATTGAAACAGCAAATGCATATTTGATTTTAATTTCTGAATTACGACTCCAAATAAATAACAATGTAAATATAGGTGCTAATAATGCCCAGTCCGAAATCAGAGAGAGCAGAATCAACCCTAGCACACAGATGATTTTTAAAACTATATTTGACACTTTTTCAACTACAGTCAGAATACAAAAACAAATTAATAGGGTAAATAGCATATTAAGTCCTTGAAATTCCAATATTCCACTTTCCGTAAAAGCAAAACAATATGGAAATTCAGAGATCAAAGCAAAAATTAACAATCTGATTGCATAGTTCTTTTTTGAATGCGTATATTGATATCCTTCAACAAGAAAGTAACACATTACAATTGCTGTAAAATATCCCAAATCTATAAAAAGCTCTGACCATAATTTTCCTGACTTCATAAAAATCGTTGATATATGATTCAACAACATTAAAAACATAGCAATATACTTAATAGCATCCCGATTCAGTATTTTATATTTATCCATCATACCATTTCCACCTTTTGTACGAATCTCCGCTTTTTTAACAAAAGCAACATGTCACACATATCTTTACCCTGTGGGAAAAACCTGTAACATATTTTAATTTCTCTAAAACCAGACGCCAAGAGAATAAATTTAAATTTACTGTTCCTTACAAATTCCGATTTATTGAACTGACATTCAGTATAGCACACACGAAACCCGATAGCAAGGGCGCATACCCTTTTCGACAGGCAAAATGGCATCCCAGAGGGATGCCATTTTTCGTATGCAGCTATTGCCAGCCCGCGTCCTCGGACTCGGATTTGCGCTGGCGGGAGAGAAGCGCCTGAACGGCGTCCTTCACGTCCGCGCCCTCGTAGAGCACCTTGTAGGCGGCGTCGGTGATGGGCATGTCAATGCCCTTTGCCTTGCCCAGCTCATAGGCGGATTTGGCGGCATAATAGCCCTCCACCACCGCGCCGACCTCCTTCATGGCGGTCTGGGGATCCTTACCCTGACCGATGAGGATGCCAGCCCGACGGTTGCGGGAGTGCATGGAGGTGCAGGTGACGATCAGGTCGCCCACACCGGCAAGCCCGGCAAAGGTTTCCTTTTTCGCACCCAGCGCCACGCCCAGTCGGGCGGTCTCCGTCAGGCCACGGGTCATGAGCATGGCCTTGGCGTTGTCCCCGAAGCCCAGACCGTCGGTGATACCGGCGCACAGGGCAATGACGTTTTTCAGCGCCGCGCCCAGCTCCGCGCCCACGGGGTCGGGGCTGGTGTACACCCGGAGGGTATCTGCCATAAAGGCGTCCTGCACAAATTCCGCCAGCGCCTGGTCGGTGCTGGCAGCCAGCAGACCGGTGGGAAGATTGATGCAGACCTCCTCGGCGTGGCTGGGGCCGGTGAGAGCGACGACGTTCTTGCCGGTCTCCTGGGCGACCACCTGGCTCATGCGCATGTGGGTGTTCTGCTCCAAGCCCTTGGTAACGGAGACCACCACGGCGTCGCCGTCAATGTAAGGCGCCACGCCCCGGCTGACGGCGCGCAGAGGGAAGGAGGGGCTTGCCATGACCACCAGCTTGCAGCCCCTGACGCAATCGTAATCGCCGCTGATTTTTAAGGCTTCCGGCAATACCGCCGCGGGAAGGCGGGGATTGTGATGGGTTTCCAGCATTTCCGGAATCAGGTCTTTTTCGTACGTCCACATGGTCACGTCGTGACCGTTTTTGCACAGACGGACGGCCAGAGCGGTACCCCAGGCGCCGCTGCCAACAACTGCTGCTTTCATGATTTGTTTCCTTTCCCAAAGAGATTGGTTTTCCGTTCCTCGCCCCGAATCAGGCGGAGGATGTTTGCCCGGTGCATGAAGACGCACAGCGCGCCCATGAAAATACCCCCGGCCATAACGTACACGTGGTCATGCTGAAAGACAACAAAGCCCACGGCGAAGGTGATGGAGGCCAGCACGCTGCCCAAAGAGACATACTTCGTGATGAGATAGGTCACGAAGAAAACGACACCGATGAGCAGCCCGATGCGCCAGTCGATCGTCCATGCGATGAACCAGCCGCTTAAAATGCCCTTGCCGCCCCGGAAGCCCTGTAAGGCGGGAAAATCATGCCCCAGCATCACGCAGGCACCTGCAAGGGTCATGCCTTCCAGACGCAGACCGTAAGGCTCAAACACAAGAGCGCCCAGCAGACAGGCAAGGACGGCTTTGCCGACGTCAATGGCAATGACCATCGCGGAGCGCCCCGCGCCGTAGCTGCGGATGAAATTGGTCAGCCCCGCGTTGCCGCTGCCATGGCTGCGCACGTCGTCATGAAGCATGGCGCTGACGCAAATGGCGCCGTTGTGATTGCCGAGAAAATAGGAGACAAGGGCGGTAATGAGAATTCTCTGGAGCATCATTCGTCCTCCTTGTCGCCCCGCTGCCGGATGGTGATACGGATGGGGGTGCCGTTCAGGCCGAAGACCTCCCGGATCTGATTTTCCAGGTAGCGCTGATAGGAGAAGTGGAACAGCCGGGCGTCGTTGCAGAAAATGACGAAATGGGGCGGCTTGGTGCTGGCCTGGGTCATGTAGAAAATCTTCAGGCGGCGGCCCTTATCCGTAGGCGGCTGCACCCGGGCGGTGGCGTCGGCGAGGACGCTGTTCAGCGCGCCGGTGGTGATGCGGCTGGTATTCTGGGCGTGAACGTCCTGAATGACCTGGAAGAGCCTGTCCACCCGCTGGCCGGTGAGGGCGGAGAGGAACAGCACCGGGGCGTAGAGCATGTAGCTTAAGCCCTGACGAACCTTTGTCTCCATGTCCCGCATGGTGTTGGTTTCCTTGTTCTCCACCGCGTCCCACTTGTTGACTACGATGACGGCGGCTTTTCCTGCTTCATGGACAAGACCGGCAATTTTTGTGTCCTGCTCGGTGACGCCGTCGTTGGCGTCAATGAGAATCAGACATACGTCCGCCCGGTCAATGGCGCTGATGGAACGCATGTTGGAATATTTCTCGATGGCGTCGTCCACCTTGCTCTTCCGGCGCATACCGGCGGTGTCGATGAAGCAGTATTTTCCGGTCTCGTTTTCAAAATAGGAGTCGATGGCGTCCCGGGTGGTGCCGGCCACGTCGGAGACGATGACCCGCTCCTCGCCGAGAATCCGGTTTAACAGGCTGGACTTGCCCACATTGGGCTTGCCCACGATGGCGACCTTAATGACGTCGCTGTCCTCCTCCTCGCCGGAATCCTCCGGAATGTTTTCCAGAACCCAGTCCAGCAGATCGCCGGTGCCGTGGCCGTGGATGGCGGAGGTTTCAAACAGGTCGCCGATGCCAAGACTGTAAAATTCGTACACATCGGGATTCACGGGGCCGACGGAGTCGCACTTGTTTACGGCCAGAGCAATGGGCTTGCCGGACTTGCGCAGCATGGTGGCCACGTCCTGATCGGCGGCGGTGACGCCGGAATGCACATCCACCACCATGATAATGGCGTCGGCCAGCTCAATGCCGATCTCCGCCTGACGGCGCATGAATTTCAGCATTTCACTGTCCGTACCCGGCTCGATGCCGCCGGTGTCCACCAGGGAGAAGGTGCGCCCGCACCATTCGCAGCTGCCGTAAATCCTGTCCCGGGTGACGCCGGGGGTGTCCTCTACGATGGAGGTGCGCTGCCCTGTGAGTTTATTGAAAAGCATGGATTTGCCCACATTGGGTCGCCCGACGATGGCGACCAGAGGTTTTGCCATGGTAACACTTCCTTTCCATGTGACCGATTAACTTACTTATTATGACACATCTTCCCAGCAAAAGCAATGCAAAAAAGGGGATTCATACAAATTTAACAGAGCACTTTTGGTGAATATTGCTTTCTAGGGAAGCTCTGATGAAATCGACGAGAGCTGACAGCGAGAGATTTTTCACCAGATGAAGGTTTCAAAAGCGGAGGAATACTTTGTGTATTTCCCGCTTTTGAAACCGCACAGCTGGGGGAAAAGATCCGCTGTCAGCCGAAGGCGATTTCATCAGAGTTTCCCTCAAAAAGACATGGAAAAAGAGGAAGGCGCGACGCACCTTCCTCTGCTTTCCGCTTGTTGGCTTACTCAGCCTCGACAGCCACGACCTGACGGCCATTGTAGGTACCGCAAGCCTTGCAGGCTCTGTGGGGCATGACGGGCTCGCCGCACTTGGGGCAAACCGCTACGCTGGGAGCGGACAGCTTCCAGTTGGAGCCACGGCGCTTATCGCGGCGGGCCTTGGACACTTTACACTTAGGAACAGCCATGGTGACACCTCCTTGGTCAAACTGCTTTTTACAGCATTCATTTTGGACTTACTTCTCAAGAAGCTGCTTCAAAGCAGCAAATCGGGGATCCAGCTCCTTCTGGCAATTGCAGGGGCCGTCGTTCAGGTTTTTGCCGCAGCGCTGGCAAATGCCCTTGCAGTCCTCCCTGCACAGCAGCTTGGAATCCAGACTCAGGACGAAAACCGTCCGCACAATGTCGTCCAGATCGGCGCTGTCTCCCTCCAGAGGGAATACCCACTCGTCTTCGTTCTCTTCGTCGGCCAATTCCGTCACCAGAACCACATCGATGGGGAAGCGGACTTCCCGGTCAAAGTCTCTGGCGCAGCGGTCGCAGGTGCCGTGGATGCAGGTGGAAATTGCGCCGGTCATCACGAGAACGCCTGCGGTGTTCCGCACCGTGCCTTCCGCCGCAACCGGCTCGGACACAGGGTAGCTGACACCGTAACAAAGATCACTCAGGTCAACGCTTGTGGAAAAGGAAACCGACGCGCCCGGACAATCAATGATTTTAGAAAGCCCCAGCAGCATACTTTTCCCCCTTCTCACAGTCGTGCCTAGATATTATATAGGCTTTTGCGTCATTTGTCAAATGGTTTTTTCATAAAATCCGGGCGTTTTCGCGGGTATTTCCCCGGGTCGGTCGCGGTGCAGGGGAGGAATCACTTTTTTCGGGCGACGACCACAAACCGGCCGTTCTCCGTTTGGTAGGCGCAGGTGACAAGGGTAATAAATTCGTCGCCGCACTGGGCAGTGACGCCAGTGTCGTAGAGGGCGTGTTTCTTATAGTAGGCCATGGCCTCGTCGAAGCGGCTCTGGTCGGAGGTGTCGTAAAATTGATAGAATTTGAAATTGGTGTCGGTTTTCTTATAGACCTTGTCATAAAAGGCGGCCACGACTTCATATTCCTGTTCTTCGTAAAGGGTGCTGAAGGAGATCACCGGGTTGCGCTGCCAGAAATCCTTCTGCTGGTATTTCAGCAGCGTGCGGAACATGCTGCCGTCCAGCATGTTGTGGGCATAGATGATGCGGTTGCCGCTTTCCGGGTCGCAGGCGGCGTCGAGGAAGGGAAGCCCGGCGAAGCTGTAGTTCACATCAAAATTGGCGTGGAGATACCGCTCCGGCTCGTCGGGGGAGTACATGACGGGGTAGTCGATTCTGGTTCCCGGAATGGTAAGCCAGCCCGCGAGGTCGGGATTTTTTTCGTACTGCTCCTGAAAGCGGGGGAGGATCTCCCGCGGCTCCGTGGGCGGCACGGTGGCGGCGGTGGTGGGTGGGACGGTGGCCTGAGTTGGGACGGTGGTCTCCGCCGGGACGGAGGTGGCCGCTTGGGTGGTTTCCACCTCCGCGGCCATCCGGTTCAGGGCAACCCGGTTGCGCAGGGCAATGAACACCGTCCCGGCGAAAATCAGCGCCGACACCAGGGCGACAATGAGAAGGATCCGGGAAACGGGAGAATTTTTCCGCTCCTTTCGGTCTTGGGGGAGGAATTTCCCGCTGTTTTGATTGGTCATGGTAAATCATCCTCTGAAAAAGGCGGTGACGGGAGTACCGTCACCGCCGTGGGTAAGGTTAAAGATTTTTTAGAAGAAGCGCTTTCTGGTGAAAACAGCCGCCACGCTCATCAGGCCGGAAAGAATGGCCACGGGAGCCATCACGTCGCCGGTCTTGGGGACCTTGTCAAGGCCGGTGTTGTCTTTGCCGCCGTTACCGCCGGTATTGCCGCCGGTGCCGGACATCTTGTGACCGCAGGCATCGCACTTGCCGTCTTTGTCGTCATCAAGGTGGGGGTCTTTGCCCATGTTCTTCTTGCAGTTGACACAGATATACTCGTGGAAATTGTCGTCAACATCTTTGCAGATGGCATCATCGTGATATTCGCTGCCGCAGATGTCGCACATACAGTCCTTGTCGCTGTCTACACAATTGGTAATATATCCGCAACCAGGGTCGGTGCATTCGTGGCTGCCCGCGGGAATATTATGTTTTGCGTTTGCGGTGTATCCACATACATCACAAACACCATCGTCCATACCGGTATGTTCACCCCATGCAGAGTTGTAGCAGTCGGGACAATACCACCAATGGCCATAATCATTACAATGCTGCTCGGCATTGGGGTGCTTGCAATCAAAGTGATCCCACCCGCAGACGTCGCATATTCCGTCTTTATCGTTGTCATAATGGGACTCCGGTTCGCCAAGATCGGCAAAACATGCCCTACACATTTTCCTGTGCGATTGGCCATCCATTGCCCAAACCCAGGTGTCGTGCTGACAGGCGCTTGACTCCATAGCACCGCAAACGCACTTGTGGGTGGTGGGATCATAGGCGTGGCCTTCATACACGTCCAGGAACTCACTGCAAGTATCGCAATACTGGCGATGCTGATCTGCACTGTAGTTGTACCACGAAAGGCTGTGACCGTCGTGGGAATTCTGGGGGGTTCCGGGGTTCTCAGGCTCGCCGGGGTTCTCAGGTTCACCGGGGTTCTCAGGGTCACCAGGGTTCTCGGGATCACCGGGGTTCTCAGGGTTCTCGTCACCCTTAGAGTCGCCGGGAGTTTCCTGGCCTGCCGCGGCGGCGGGGGTATCTTCCGCTTCGGCGGCGGCTACTGCTGTCGGGACAAGGGCGATTACCATGACCAGAACCAGCAGCAGTGCGAACAGTTTCTTCATTGCTTTCAACCTCCATTGGAGTAAATTTGGGATGAGTGGTAATTTTTTCACCTATCCGCAATTATTATAGTCTTTTTAACGACTATAGTCAAGATAAAACTTATCCTCTAGAATAAAAAAGTTACAACCGGAAAGCATTGCCAAAAAGGAGACTCGATAGTGTGATTGTTTACGACCCCTTCTGGAAAACCCTGAAAAACTCGTCAAAAACCACATATACGCTCATAAAAGATTACCATATATCCAGCTCCACCATCGACAAGCTGCGGAAAAACAAGCCTATCACCACCACGACCCTGAACGACCTCTGCCGGATCCTTGGCTGTGGGGTGGAGGAGATATTGGAATACGTCCCTTCGCCGGACGACCAATGCCTTTGAACCGGGACAGGCAGAAGCCGCTTACTCACAAGCGGCATTTTTTTGACGCCATAAGTTTACATAACAACATAAAATCGTAATTGGAAATTCCGGCCGCCGAAGCATTTTTGTTCCTCCCGGGACATACTCTGTTCCAAACCCATGGCAGGAGCCTTTCTCCTGCCGAGAAGGAGGCTGGCTATGGATCAAATTTATGCGGACATTGCTGCCAGAACCGGCGGCAATATTTATGTGGGCGTGGTCGGGCCGGTGCGTACCGGAAAATCGACCCTTATCAAACGGATCATGGAGGAGCTGGTGATTCCCGGCATCTCCGACCCCTATCGCAAGGAACGCGCCAGAGATGAGCTGCCCCAGAGCGGCTCCGGGAAGACCATCATGACCTCGGAGCCGAAGTTCGTCCCCGAGGAGGCGGTGGAGATTTCCCCGGACGGGGTCACAAAGCTGCGGGTGCGGCTGATCGACTCCGTGGGCTACATGGTGGACGGCGCGGTGGGCGCGGAGGAGGACGGCGTACCCCGGATGGTGACCACCCCCTGGTACGACCATGAGATTCCCATGACGGAAGCGGCGGAGCTGGGGACGAAAAAGGTCATGGAGGGGCATTGCTCCATCGGCATTGTGGTGACTACCGACGGAACCATTACGGAAATTCCCCGGGAGGATTACGTACAGGCGGAAAAGCGCGCCATCACCGACATGCAGAAAACGGGTAAGCCCTTCCTGGTGATCGTCAACTCCCGCAACCCGGCGGGGGAGGCGGCGGGGGAAGTGAAGGCGTATCTGCAAAGCACCTTCGGTCTGGAGCCCATCGTGGCGGACTGTCAGGCGCTGGACGCCGAGGGCATCGGGAAGCTTATGAAGGCGCTGCTGTACACCTTCCCCATGAGCGAGCTGCGGGTACATCTCCCCCGCTGGATGGACGCGCTGGAGCCGGAGCATCCCGTGAAGGCGGCGCTGTATCAGGCGCTTCTCCAAATGGCCGAGGAAATTCACACGCTGGGTCAGGCGGAAGGGGTGCTGGCCGGACTGCGGGAGCTGCCCCAGGTGCAGGACTACAGCCTGCGCAGTGTGGACTTGGGCAGCGGCAGCGTGATCTGCGCCATCGTTTTCCCGGAGGCGCTGTTCTACGAAATTCTCAGCGCCCGGGCGGGAATGCCCATCCGCAGCGACGCCCAGCTGTTGCAGCTTCTCACCGAGCTGTCTCAGGTCAAGCAGGAATACGACAAGATTTCCGACGCCCTTTCCGCCGTCCGGGCGACGGGCTACGGCGTGGTGATGCCCGCGGCGGAGGAAATGAAGCTGGAAACGCCGGAGATCATCCGCAAGGGCGGCGCTTACGGCGTAAAGCTGAAGGCGGGGGCGCCCTCCATTCACATGGTGCGGGTGGACATCGACACGGAGATCAACCCCATGGTGGGAGACGAAAAGCAGTCTCAGGATCTGGTCAATTCCCTCATGGGCGAAGACCCGGAAAAGCTGTGGCAGAGCAACATTTTCGGGAAATCCGTGTACGATCTGATTCAGGAGGGGCTGACCACGAAGCTGCTGGGAATGCCGGAGGAGGTCAGAGGCAAGTTCCGGGGGACACTGACGAGAATCGTCAACGAGGGCGCGACGGGGCTGATCTGCCTGATCCTGTAGGCGAAAATGTGGGCGTTCCGGCATTCCTTTCTTGACATTCCCCGTTTACAGAGGTAAACTAAAGAAAAAAGGGAGGAATGCACAGTGTCCATTACCATTGAATACCTTTGGAAAGACCGCAAGCGTCATCTGGGGATGCCCCTGTCCTTTACCCGCTATCAGATGTCCGAGGATCGGCTGTTCCTGTCCCAGGGATTTCTGAATATTAAGGATGATGAAGTCCTTCTTTACCGGGTACGGGATATCGACACCAGACGCAACTTGTTCCAGCGCCTGTTCGGCGTGGGAACCATCACGGTGCTGTCCTCCGACAGAACCACGCCCACGCTGGTGCTGAAAAATGTGAAGAACCCGCTCTTTGTCAAGGAGCTGATCCACAAGCAGGTGGAGGAAATGAAGCTGAAGCGCCGGGTTCGCTACGGCGAGATCGCAACCACCTGCGACCATGACGACGATGACGATCTGGACGATCGATAAGGCTTTTGCCCCGCCGCTGCAAAGCGGCGGGGCAGTTTTGTGCGTTGGCATCCTTAAGAATTTCTTTGCCCGGTAAAATAAATGTTTACCCTTTGGGAAATTCGTGTTACAATATGCTTTACGATTCAACTGTTAATACTATTTCTTAATAAAATGATTTCATCATTTTATTCTGCCGTTACACGGCAGACCGCCTGGGCGGCGGTAAGAAATGTATTGACTTCGTTTTTT
>QWCN01001916.1_pt1 | contig 29457 bp, 22 predicted proteins | sample 1972711 | NCBI WGS metagenome assembly QWCN01 (sample SAMN09866707, study PRJNA288562) | Human gut metagenome isolate term1_stool, whole genome shotgun sequencing... | isolation source: gut | host: Homo sapiens | place: USA: California
GGCAGGGGGCAGACAGCCCCTGTGAGACATCCAAACGCATCTCATTTTATTCTTTTGGCGGATTAACCGCTGTCAATGTTGGCAAACATAGTAACTTTTATCTTAAAAAATTCTTCCATTCCTCCTTTATCACATGATAGTAATTCCGTTGCTCTTCGGCATCGGTCTCCGCATCGGTAAACACTTCCAACAAGACAGGTGCCGTGGCAGCTTCGTCCAACAAATCATCAAGGGCGGCCAGAAGGGACACGGTATCCGTGGCACGTAAATAGGTGAATCCCTGCGATTCGGCCCAACCTGCCGCCGATGCACCATGAGAAGCCGTCACGAAACGCCGCGTGTCTCCCGCCATGTCCAACCCGGGCAAGGCATGAAAAATGGCCCCACCGCCGTTGTTCAACACCACGATGCGGAGGTTGGAACGTACATGGCCGTTCCATAACGCATTCATATCATAAAAGAAACTCAAATCGCCTACAAGCAGGAAATTCAGGCGGTCGGACACTGCCGCATAACCCACCGCAGCCGACACGGAACCCTCAATGCCGTTCACTCCCCTATTGCACTGCACTTCCACACCTTCGGGCAGGCGGCACAATTCCGCCAGACGCACGGCCGAACTGTTGGCCAAATGGAGCACTGCATGGGGTGGCAATGCCTCCAACACGCGCCGCACGGCATACATCTCGGAATATCCGGTTTCCGGAGAGGCCAACCGGGCACAACCTTCATGCCACAATCGCGCATACGCCCCGCACGGCAAAGCCTCCGACCGGAAAAACAAACGGAAGAAATCAGCAGGAGAAGCCTCCACAACCGTGGTCAACGCACAAAACAAATCTGCCGGAAGGCCGTCCGGCGAAACATGCCAGTGCACCAACGAAGGCGTACGCCTCAGGAACTGTTTCAAACGTTTCGACACGACATGCCCGCCTACGGTAATCACCAAGTCTGGGCGCAACGCCTGCAAGTCTTCCTCACGGGCTGCATATAACAACGCATCGAAGCCCCGTACCGCATCCGAAGCCGACGGACAATTCCCCAGCACTTCTGTCAACCAAGCCACACGGCTGCCGGACAGACAGGCCGCTACACCTACCGCCTCGTCCGAAGACATCTGCCCCGACACGACCAGTACCCGCCGATACTTGGGAAGCTCTTCTTTCAGGAAGAAAGCCAAAGTCCGTCCCTCGTCGGACATATCCCGCCGTACCATACGCCGGACGGAAGGCAAAGCTTCCGCCGTAAAATGAAACAAAGGTTCGGAAAGGGGCACATTGATATGCACCGGCCCGTAACCGTGGTGGTCCACTTCGAGCAAAGCTTCGTTAACGAGCCGGTTGGCATACCATTCATCTTCCTCGGTACGTACCTCGGGCAGGTTGACCGCCTTCCGCACCAAGCCACCGAAAACACCCGGCTGCGGCAAAGTCTGCCCGTCCATCTGTCCTATCCAAGCCGCCGGACGGTCGGCAGAAACGACTACCAAAGGCACCCGCCGGTAGAACGCCTCGCATACCGCCGGATGGAGGTTGAGCAAAGCCGAACCGGAGGTGCAACAGACCACTACGGGAGCCTGCACGTGCAACGCCAATCCGATGGAGAAGAAACCGGCACTGCGCTCGTCCGTCACCGAAAAGCATTCAAAACCGCCGCACGTGGCAAAAGCCTGTACCAACGGCACATTGCGGCTTCCGGGACACAACACCGCCCGGCGTACCCCATGTGCACGCAGCAAGGCCACAAGCTGCAACACGTTTTTCTTATCCGAATACATCAGTCCCTCCTTTCGAGATTACATATTTCATGGTCTGCAACTTACGTTCCGTCTCCATCCATTCTTCTTCGCACACGGAAGCCGGCAAAATCCCGCCCCCGGCATACAGACGGATGTTGCCCGCCCCTTCGCCACATTGCATACATCGCAAATTCACATACAAAGCCGTCTTCCCGTCCGGCTCCCACCGTCCGAGGAAACCGGCATAATAGCTGCGGTCATATCCTTCATGCGACAGGATGAAGCGGAAAGCCTCTTCCTTGGGCAACCCGCATACGGCAGGCGTAGGATGCAAAGCCTGCAAGATGTCCCCCAAGGCTTCGACCGAAGAGAGACGAAAACGGATGTCGGTTTTCAAATGGGCCAGTTCTCCGGCCGTAGCCGTATAAGGCCCTTCCAAAGTGAACCGGACACCTCGTTCGCACAAGCAACCGCCGATATACTCCGTCACAAAAGCTTGTTCGCGGATGTTCTTTTCCGACCACGGAACTGTCAACTTCCCCTCTTGCAGAAATTGCGTACCGGCCAAAGCCACCGTACGATATTCCCCTTTGCCTCCGGCCAAAAGGATTTCGGGCGTAGCCCCCAACCAGAAACCGGTTTGCGGCGTATGGAACAAATACACATAAGAATGTACATAACGGCGACAGGCCGCCGTGAAAGCCCGTGCCCATGAAAAGCCATGGGGAAAAGCATCCGTACAACCACGCGAAAGCACCAACTTCTGAAAATCCCCGGCACGAAGCGCAGCGGAAAAAAAACGAAAAGCCTCACGATACTCCTTCGAAGGCTGCTCCTCCAACCGTCCGCAAAAGGGCATCGGCGCAGGTGCCTCTACCTCATCGGAACATACAGCCGGAGATATACCGACCTCTATTTCTTCCTCCAAGGGAAGCAGCCATAAAGGATGCCCCTCTCCGAACCGAAAAGGGGCAAATACAAAACCAGTCTTCCCGTCCAACGACGGGACGCCTTCAAAAGATTGCAGGGAAGACCGTACCGCCCGTATGCCGTGGCAAACCCTTTCCCCCGGCTCACGGTAGAACGCAAAAGCTTCTCCCCCCTTAATCCATTCATCTATTACCGCCTCGTCGTTCCGCATGCGGCTCATTTCCGTTTCATCACGCTATTCATCACCCGGATTGACGAGACCAACTTCTCTGTAGAAGTAAACACATCCACATTCCACACGTGTGAAGAGCGCCCTTTATGCACAATCGTGGCCACAGCCCTCACCGTATCTCCCTCGTGAGCCGAAGAGATATGGTTGCCACTCACTTGCATTCCCACTACGAATTCATCGGGATTGCATATCACCATTGAGCCTAATCCGGCTACCGTCTCTGCCAAAGCCAGCGTAGCCCCGCCATGCAAGATGCCGAAAGGCTGGCGCGTGCGGTGGTCCACCGGCATGGTGGCTTCTATCCGCTCATGGGAAGCATACGTATATTGTATGCCCAAGTTCCCCATCAACGTAGTCTGCGCCTGCGCATTCAAGGCATCGAGCGGTATCTCGCTTTCGCGCACTTCGGCCAGAAAAGCTTTTTCCACAGCCACGGCCACACCGTCTTCATTGTTGGAAAGGGTCACATAGTCGGCACAACGTTTCACCGAATCCGGGGCATTCCCCATGGCAATACCCAAATCAGCCAATTGCAACATGGTCACGTCGGCCACACCGTCGCCGAACACCACAATCTCGTCCGTCTTGATGCCCTCCATTTCCATGATGACGCCCAACGTATTGGCTTTGTCCACCCGGCTGCCCACCACTTCCAGAAAATACGGTTCGGAACGGAACACATCCAAGACACCGTTCAAACGACGCTTCCAATGGTTTTCCAACCCCACCAAAGCCTCCTCATCATCACTCACCAACATACATTTGCAAGGCGGGTAATCTATCGCCGCAGAGAAAAACTCCTGATGCTCCACTTTCATACCGTTCAAAGCCGCTTCAGCTTGCACATGCGGATCATTCGGGTTATTCGTCACAACCGTATCTCCGTTATAAGTAAGGATTGAAAAACCGTTTTTCTCGGCTTTCTTCTCCAAATAAGTGATATGTTCCGGATTGATGCGGCGTTCAAATACCACTTCTCCGTTGGAAGCGTTAATCACCTGACCTCCGTTATAAGAGAGGATATACCCGTTATATGTACCCAATTCAAGTTTCTTGGCCAATGGCAGCAAACCGTAAGTGGGGCGTCCCGATGCCAACATGATACGCACGCCCATCTGCTGTACTTTGAGCAGCGTGCTCAGCGTCCGCTTACTAATCTCTTTCTCGTCGTTCAACAGTGTCCCGTCTACGTCGAGCACTAACATTTTGTACTTCATACTCCCACGTTTTTTATTCATGTACACAAATATAGCGAAAGCCTTTCAGAAAAGAGGACGGAAGAAGTAGTTTATCGCAAAGCTTCACGTTTTTTAGGGAACAAGACCCATAAAAAAGACTGCTCCACGCTTCTCCATTCAGCGCAGAGCAGTCGCTCCTATTAATATACCTTAGCAAAACTATTTAACCAATACCTTCACTGTTTTCTTCGTGCCGTCACTCATTTCGTCCTGACGGATATAAATGCCGCGTTGCTTCGGTTCAGAAACACGCACGCCATTGAGCGTATACCATTCGGAACGGACCACACTTTCCGTACTTCCCGTTGTCACGTCTTCAATATTATCGGTGAAGTCTCCCGGTTTGTTGGTATCCCCGTCACCATAATAATAGAGGCGGAAGTTGTCAAAGATAGCCCAGTCATTCGGAATAGCTTCTTCCTTGCGCACACCTATCGTAACCGGTTGCCCATCTTCCGACACATAGAAAGAGAAGTTACCTTCATACATCCCTTCATCAAATACCCCTTTCACACCATTCACATTGTCTACCACAAAATGATAAAGCATACCAGACTCGGGGAAAAGACTGTCTGGTAATAAGACATCATTCACATCATATTTCAACTCGCTCACACCATCTAAAATAGAAGCCAAAGGCTTACTCCACTTACCTTCTCCAGCCTCCACGTATACTTCCGCATTCTGCGCATCCGTACTGTCACGGCGAGCCAAAGCTGCATCCACAGCGAGACCGGCACGGTAGAAACCATTATATACCAAACGGTAATACCCCTTAGGCAAAGCATACAGGATTTGATGGATGTCAGCATCTCCCTTTCCCACGATGAACTCGTAGTTCAAAGCAGAAGTGGCATCCTCGTTATTCCCTTCTGCGGTAATCCATCCCTTAGTGGAAGCCACTTCTTCATCACTTTCCGGGTCAAGCTCAGAGAAACTCGGGCTTTGCATCAAGCCGGTAGCATCGAACGGCTCGTCGATATTGGCTTTCGACATATCCATACTTGTAGCCTTCATCTTGGCATAAGCCTCGTTAATTCTCGCAATGGCATTCTCTATCCATGTCACTGATTCCGGGGCTTCCATTGCCGGTTCCATTTCATCGTACAAAAGATCTTGGAAAGTGCCGAACTCAGGCGTGTCTATATATTCATCATAAACACCGAGGTCGAAATTGTTAAGGTATTCCGTAACCAAGGTTTCGAACTCCGAAGCGGCTTTTTGGGCTTTTTCTCCGGCCTCAATGGCTTCGCTCAATGCGGTCTTGTTCTCTTTATAAGAATCCATATTAAGACCATCCTCTATCGCTTTCGTAGCTGCTTGTATGGTGGAATTCAAACCATCCTTCGCCTCGATAGTGGTCACACCCTCACTGTTCAACAGTTTCGTTGCTTCTTCTATCAAGGCATTGAGCGTACCTTCAGCACCGCTCACATCACCGGCACCCAGATATTTGATTTGGAAGTTGTCGAACAATGCCCAATAACCGGCCAATCCGGCATTCGGGATGGTAATGCCTACACGGAGCTTGCCATCTTCTTCCACATAGCATTTGAAAGAAACAAGATAAGCCTCAGGGTTAGCCTCCATAATCGCCGCTGCACTGGCCATACCATTGGCCACCCATTTGCCCTCCAAATCGGAACCACCTACCAACAACTGCTCACAGTTGTTCACTGTATTCGTATCTTGCAGGCACTCGAACACGTGGCACAACTCAGCTTTGGTGTCATTTCCAAATGCATATCCCAATATGTCATTCGTGGTATCTCCCTCAAGCCCCCATGCTTCCGCACAAGTTCCATTCCATGTCGGGCGATAGAAACCTTGCAAGGTCACTTCGTAAGTTCCTGTAGGCATGCCATCCAATTCTTGGTATACGTCGCATACCGTCGAATAGACCTCACCCATGTTGTACCCGTAGTTGAATTTATTGTCTCCGGATACATACTTATATGACCATCCGTCCTTACTACCCGTGAAAGACGGATTAGCCAACATACCTGTCACATTGTCCGTATCGCCATTCATCAGGGCTTTCTTCACCGCTTCTCTGTAAATCCTGTCGGCACGAGGTTGAATGCTGTCCAATTCGGCTACATCGAATGTCCGCTCATCATAACTTACTTGCAATACCTCATCCAAATAAATCTCATAGTCTTCCAACCCTTTATCTGCATACGGTGTTTCATTATAAGCTTTATTCAAATCTTCGATTTTTTGATTCAGTGCATCATATCCGGCAACATCCATTGACAATGTATCCATCCGCGCCAGTAACGAAGTGATGATTCCCGTAAGTGTTTCGTCATCTAAACTTGGATTTTGAGCAGCCTCCTTAGCCGTAGCTATTATATTTTCATACTTTGTCTTTTCCGAATTACTGAAAGCTTTGTTGGCATTGGTATATTCGGCATACTGCGCTTCAGCACTTTCTATATTTTTGTTCAAAAGTTCACGAATATTGGCTTCACCCGTAGGTCCCATATACTTCAAATCGAAGTTGTCCACGGCCGACCACGTAGAATTGGCATTCTCCACGACATACCCTATCGTGGCCGTCCCGCCGATAACCTCAAAATCTGCAGTATAATAATGCCACGTACCGTTACCACGGTTCTCATTACCAGCTTCCGCAGGCCTGTCTGCAGCTACACGCACTTCCTCGGCCAAAGTCTTGGCAGACAAGTAAAGTCCCAACGATTTCGGTTCGTCTTCCGTCGGCATACGGTTGGTCAATATCCAAGCCCCCACACGATATTTTCCGTCTACCAATCCCTCTATTTTCTGTGTGATAGACCAGTTCGGCATGTTACTTCCGTTACTGGTAGAACACTCATAGAAATTCTCGCAAATGATTCCTTCAGGCAAACTGCCCGCATTTTCGAAACGGTCCCCCGTCTTGAGTTGGTAATTGATTCCAGAACCCGTAGTTTGTACGATGTCCCATCCGTCCGTACTATTGGCAAAAGAGGGCTCTTTTACGAATCTTTCCGTTACGTCAATAGGATTCTCTTCCGTAGCCACAGAATAACCGAAATCAATGATGTCGGACTTCAAGTTCTCCACAGCTTCCAGTAGCTCTTCCGCAGTTGCCTCCTCACTATTATAGAGTGCAGCATACTCCGCATAATCCTTGAAACCGATTTCATCGGCAGACTCCAACTGAACTTTCAGTTTCTTTTTAGCTTGGAATATTTCATACACTTCAGGTTTCACGAACTTCCAATCCGGTTCAGCTTCCTGATATCCCTCTGTACTGTTGTCCACCAACGGAAAAACTTTCGTCGACCCGGTATTCACGGCCATGTATGAATTCTTATATGCCCCTCCATTAACCTCGGCACCGTAAATCTTATCCTCGTCTATGACCTTGATACGGTAGACATTTCCATCCTGTGGCATAATTTGCCATAGGATATGTCCCTGCTTATTGTGATCCACGAAAACATCGGCTCCGCTGTTCGTGATATAGAACTCATGCATACCACTATTGGTATGCCCCTCCATCATACTCAAACGCCATCCCTTGGCCGTGGAATATTCCGCGTCACTTTCCGGACGACGACTCAGTTCATAGTCTTCACCATAACTCAAAGTCACTTCTTTCCCTTCGTCGGCCACGATAAGCCGCGTGTTGTAATCGGCACCATTGACCATGAACTTCTGCGTGGCCACATGATAAATGTAATACACACCGCCACCCGTTCCGTCGGTAGCCAAATTCGGATCTACGAATTGTAATTCCGGGGCTTCCCATGCAGCCCACAAAGGTAATGTCGATGACGTTGCACCGCAAAGAGCCATTAAGGCAAGTAATCTGTTTTTCATCTGGACAGAAATTAAGTTAATACTTGTGTCTTTTATGCCTTCAACTGAAGGAAATAACAAGTGTCAAAATTACAAGTTTTATTCAAAAGAAAAACGATAAACCCTAAAAAATATCCTAAAATTCTTGCTTTTAACACTATTTATATTTATACTATTAATATGTACTCCTTGAAAAGTATCCTGCCACAGCTTCCCGTCTATTTAAGGAAAGCATGCACCAAAAGCCCATGACTCGCATCAATCCTCGTTAAATAGGGTGAATCTTTGAAAATGAGGAACTTTTACTTACCAAACATTTGGTAACTTTGTCACGGTCAAGTGCCCCGCCATTTTTGAGGGCATTCATTTCTTATTAGCTCTATATGAAAGAGAAGCAGAATTCTAAAGTTTTTTTATTAATCTTATTAGGTATGCTTACGGCTTTCGGTCCGTTCGTAACCGACATGTACTTACCCAGCCTTCCCTCTATGGGGACTTATTTTTCCACCACCTCGTCCATGGTACAATTAGGATTGACGGCCAGTATGGCCGGACTCGCCGTAGGACAAATTTTCTTTGGTCCGCTCAGCGACCGTTATGGTCGCCGACGTCCTCTGTTAACGGCTTTATGGCTGTTTATCTTTTCCACAATATTATGTTTGTATGCCACAAGCATAGAATGGTTCGTACTGTTCCGGCTGATTCAGGGTATTGCCGGTGCCGGAGGTATCGTCATTTCCCGGTCGATAGCAACAGACAAGTATACGGGACGCGAATTGGCTAAAATGTTAGCTCTGATAGGAGCCGTCAACGGCATAGCACCGGTAATTTCTCCTATAATCGGGGGCGCTTTGACCGACCCTATCGGTTGGAAAGGCATCTTTTGCGTACTGCTCGGACTGGGATTCCTACTTCTACTCGGAAGTCTCCGTTTTCGCGAATCACTACCGCCCGAACATCGGCTTGCAACCCGGTGGAGCGACACATTCCACTCTTTCCGCACCACGTTAAGCGATAGGCAATTTGTCTATTACGTCCTTCAAATGGCTTTTGCCCAGGGGGTCTTGTTTGCTTATATCGCCTCTTCGCCGTTCATCGTACAACAATATTACGGTTTCTCTGCCATGGCATTCAGCCTATGTTTTGCCGTCAATGCCATAGCGATAGGCATGGGTGCGGTCCTGTCCGCCAAATTCCGGCATCCGTCAGATTGTACCGTTACAAGTTGTGCAGGTATGGTGGTAATGGCCATTGCGGAATGTATTGCCCTGATGGCCGGTTGCAATTTTTATATTTACGAAGGCTTGCTTCTGGCCTTGCTCTTCTGCGTAGGGCTCACTTTCACCTCTACCACCACATTGGCCATGGAATGCCAACGTGAAAACTCGGGAACAGCTTCTGCGTGGTTGGGATCTATCTGTTTTGCGGCAGGCGGAATCGTATCGCCGTTAGTAGGTATAAACGATATCTTATCGTCTACGGGCGTAATCTTTGTCCTCTGTGCTTTGGCATCTGCATGTTGCATCTTTATCGCACTGGGTAAACGACGTACCGGATTATACCTGAATCTTATCTACCACAAAAATCAATCTGTACCAAACCGAAAATCGTTTGGCGCAGAATGAAAAATCGTTTGCAGCAGATTGAAAAATTATTCTGCTGCAAACGATTTTAAGATTTCAACATTCTCTTTTTCAAACAGATACAAAATCTCCAAAAAGAGTCTGTCTATTCCTATATTATATTCCTATTTTCCTCCTACAACATCTGTGCCCAATGCATCAGTCCTTCGTAGACGAAGCTCATCACGCCCAACAGGCAGACGCCTGCCGTGCAGAGCGCCAGCGCCAGGCGTACGCCCGCCACGCTCTTGAACGGGGCCACCGCCGGGAGGCCGTCCGCCGTGAGGGGCTCGGAAATGTACATGGCCTTGACCACCAGCAGGTAGTAGAAAAGGGAGACGATGGTGTTCACCAACGCAAGGAACACGACCAGATACCACCCCTCAGCAAAGGCCGCCGCGAAAATGAAGAACTTCGTGAAGAAACCGGCAAACGGGGGGATGCCGCCCAACGAGAACAGGGCGAGCGTCAGCACCAGTGTCAGGCGCGGGTTCGTGCGGTAAAGCCCGCGGTAGGCGTCGCGGTCGGTCCGGCCACCCGCGTGCTGTTCGACGGTGCCGATAATGGCAAAGACGGCTACGTTAGCCGCCACATACACGGCCACATAGAACACCAGCGAGGCCATGCCCTGAGCCGTGCCTGCGAGCACGCCCAGAAGGATATAACCGGCCTGCGAGATGCTACTAAAAGCCATAAAACGCTTCATGTCGCTCTGCAGGATGGCCATCAGGTTGGCCACGGTGATACTGACAACGGAAAGCAGGGCCACGGCGAGCGTCCAGTCTGCTTTCATCAAAGGGAACACGAAACGCAGGACGATGGCCAAGGCCACGGCGGCGGCTCCCTTGGAAATGACGCTGAGGTAGGCCGTCACGCCGGTAGGCGCACCCTCGTAAACATCGGCCGTCCACAAGTGGAACGGCACGAGGCTCATCTTGAAGCCCATCCCGGCCAGGAAGAGCACCAGCGCAAATTGCTGCAACGCGCTGCCCTGGAGCATGGCCGGAAGGTCGGCAAAATAGAGCGTGCCGGACGTGCCGTAGATGAACGACAGGCCGTAGAGCAGCAGGGCGGAAGAAAACATGGAACTCAGGATAAATTTGGCTCCGGCTTCCGCGCTGTGGTGGCGGTATTTGTCGAGGGCCACGAGGCAGGCCATGGGGATGCTGGCCATTTCCAATCCGATGTAGAATATCAGGAAATGCCCGGCGGACACCATGAAGAACATGCCCAGTAGGGTGGCGAGCGTCAGTACGTAGAACTCGCCTTGTTTATAATGCGTGTCTTTCCGTCCCAGCCATTCGCCGCTTTGAAGGAAGATAAGCAACGTGCCGGCCGAAAGGATGGACTTGACGATGGACGTGAACGGGGTGTTGACATACATGCCTCCGAAGAGTTCACGGGTATCTGGCGTAAGGTTCAATCCTATCTGGAGTGCCATCAACACGCAAATGACCGGATGGAACCAACGCCGGCGCAGAGGACCGGCGAAAAGGTCTGCCAAAAGGGCCACCAACAGAATCAACACCAGTGACAACTCGGCATGCAAAGACAATATAGCGGATATATTACTGTTCATAACTTGGTTCAGGGAAGATTAAAATGTGAAACAATAGGCTCTACACTCTGGCTGATGGTGTCGCTCACCCACCACGGGGCAAGTCCCAGTCCGGCTACACACACAATCAGGCAAATGACGGCAAAACGCTCGTCCCACGTGGCATCCGTCAGCTTCAGATGCTCAGGGTTACGGCACGTGCCATAAAGGATCTTGCCCACCACACGCAGGATATACACTGCCGTGATGACGATACTCATCGTGGCGATTATGGTACAAGCACGGTGGAACACGTCGGGATGCTCGAAAGACCCCACGAATACCGTCATCTCGGCCACAAAACCGCTCAGACCGGGCAGGCCGAGATTGGCCAGACCGGCAATGACGTACCCCACAGCCAGGAAAGGCATGACCTTCATCAATCCATTCAATTCGCGCACGTCACGGGTGTGAGTCCGTCCGTATATCATGCCGATAAGGGCAAAGAACAAGGCCGTCATCAGCCCGTGGCTCAGCATTTGCAGGATGGCGCCCGTGCAGCTCGTGCGGGTCGCCATCAGCAAGGCGAAAAGCACCAGGCCGCAATGGCTTACGGAAGAATAGGCATTGATGTATTTCAAATCGGTCTGCACCACGGCGCTGAAAGCCCCGTAAACCACAGAAACCGTAGTCAGCACCAGGAAGAAGTCGCCCCACTGGGCCAGTCCTTCAGGCATCAGGTACATGGCAATGCGGAAACATCCGTAGCCACCCAGCTTCATCAACACGCCGGCATGCAACATGGACACCGCCGTAGGGGCGGAAGCATGGCCGTCGGGACTCCATGTATGGAACGGGAACAAGGCGCCCAATACGCCGAAGCCCAAGAACACCGCCGGAAAGAACAGGTGCTGCATCTCTTCGGGGATATTATGCAAGCCGGCAATCTCCAGCACATTCATCGTCTGCGCCCCGGCCCCGTAATAGATGCCCAGGATACCGATAAGCAGGAAAGCCGACCCGCCCATCAGCATCAGCGTCAGTTTCATGGCGGCATATTCCTTACGTCCGCTGCCCCATACGCCGATGAGCAGATACATCGGGATGAGAGCCACCTCATAAAACATGAACATGGTGAAAAGGTCGGTAGAAATGAAGAAACCGAATACGCCCGTGGAGAGCAAGGTGAACCACAGGAAATATTCTTTCGTGAGGGGTTTCAGTTTCCATGAAGCGAAAGTGCCCGTGAACACGATGATGGCGCTCAGCAGCAGCATGACCACGGAAATGCCGTCCACCCCGACGGAATAACAGATATGCAAGGGAGCGTACCACACGACACTGTCCGTGTAAAGCATCTCCGGCTGCGGCAAAGGCCACCAATTGGCTATCCATTCACGCATCCTGAGATAATCCACGGCAAGCCAGACCGCCAGCACCAACAACGCGGAAGAACCGGCTACCATCACTCCCCGTACTTGGTTGATGCCCCGGGCCATCCACAGCCCGAGCATCATCAACAGGGGAATCAATACGAAAAGACTTAATATATTCATATCGTTTTTACTTTTTTACCTCGTTAAAGAATTATCAGACGGCCAGCAAAACCAAAGTCAAAAGGATAATGCCGCTCAGGAACCAAATCACGTAAGCCTGTATCCGTCCGCTCTGCATGGGTTGCACTTCCTCCGCCGAAGCACGGGTGCCCCAAGCCAGAAAGTTCATGAAACCGTCTATCACATGGCGGTCGAACCACGCCAACGGAGCAGACACACAGCGGAAAATAATCCGTTTGGTGACGAACAGCCAGGCTTCGTCCATATAAAAACGGCGGTAGGCCGCACGGTGCAGTCTCGGGAAACGCCGGGCCAGGGCATCGGCCACCGGCTGCTCGCTACGGGCATACATGAAAGTGGCCAAAGCTATGGCCAGCACGGCCACCACGCAACTCGTGGCTGCCACGCCACCGTCCAGGTGAATGTCGTAAGACAAGCCGTCGCCCGTGACGAAATGCCCGAAGGGGATGAAACCGGCCAGACAGGTCACAGCAGCCAGCACCATCAACGGAAAGGTCATCGTAAGCGGACTTTCATGCGGTACGTGTTCGGCATGCAGTTTTTTATTCTCATGCCCCCAGAAAATGCAGTAGTACAGACGGAACATGTAGAAAGCCGTCATCCCGGCAATGAAAGTCATGACATAACCCATCACCGGACTGAAAGCAAAGCAAGCCGTCAGAATCTCGTCCTTGGAAAAGAAACCGGAGAACGGCGGAATACCGGCAATGGCCAGGCAGGCGATGAGGAACGTGACGTGCGTCACCGGCATATACTTGCGCAAACCGCCCATCACGGACATCTCGTTACTATGCACGGCATGGATGATGCAGCCCGCGCCGAGGAAGAGCAAAGCCTTGAACATGGCATGGGTGAAAAGATGGAACATGGAAGCCATGTAACCCAGACCGCCTTCATGGCTCGGCATGCCTGTAGAGACTCCTAAAGCCACCATCATGAACCCGATTTGGGAAATGGTAGAAAAGGCCAGCACCCGCTTTATGTCGCTTTGCACGCAAGCCACGGAAGCGGCATAGAAAGCCGTGAAAGCCCCGACGTAGGCCACAATGTGCAACGTTTCCGGCGCGTATGCGATATAAAGCGGGAACATCCGTGCCACCTGGTACACTCCGGCCACGACCATCGTGGCCGCATGAATCAACGCACTGACCGGCGTAGGGCCTTCCATAGCGTCGGGCAACCAGATGTGGAGCGGGAACATGGCGCTCTTACCGGCACCGCCCACAAACATCAACCCCAATGCCCACGGCAGCATCAATGCGCCTTGCATAAGGTTCTCCTCGGCAGGCGCAAAGGTGAACGTACCCATATAATAACCGTAAATCAGGATACCGATAAGGAATCCGAGGTCGGCAAAACGTGTCACGATAAAAGCTTTCTTGGAAGCGGAGATGGCTTCAGGCTTTGTATAATAAAACCCGATGAGCAGGTAAGAGGACACGCCCACCAATTCCCAAAACACATACATCTGGAAAATGTTCGTGGCTACCACCAGCCCGAGCATCGAAAAGGTGAACAGGCTCAGGAAAGCGTAATAACGCTGAAAACCCTTCTCCCCTTTCATATACCCGAAAGAATAGATGTGCACCATGAGCGAAACGGTGGAAATAACCACCAGCATCATCACCGAAATAGGATCGAGCAAAATACCCATGTCGATATGCAGACCAGCCGCAAAAGGAAGCCATACAAAATTATAAGGTATAAGGGTTTCAAACGTCCCGTCGGCCAAGCGCGGCAAGGTGAAATAACCGTATGCCGTGACATAACTCAACACGGCTACCGCTCCCAATGACAACGAACCAATCAGACCGGCTGCGCGGTGGGACATCTTCATACCTGCCAAAGCCAACACCAGAAAGCTCAGTACGGGCAGGAGGAGTATCAATATCGTATATTCCATATTATTCTTTTTTTATCAGTTTCCGACGTCAACCCTTCAGGTCGCTGACGTCATCCGTCTGGATATTTCGGATATTACGGTACACATTTATCATAATGGCAATAGCCACAGCCGTTTCCGCCGCCGAGATAGCTATGCCGAAGAGCGTGAAGAAATGGCCTTCAAGTGCACCCGGATAAAAATAACGGTTGAACACGGCAAAGTTGATGTTCGTGGCATTCAGCATCAGCTCCACGGAGATGAGCGTGGCCAACAGGTTACGGCGCGTGAAAAAGCCGTAAATACCGGCAAACATCATCACCGTACTCAGTATCAGATAATAAAAAACATCTATTTCCATAACTTTGTTTGTTTAATCAACGTTTACGTGCAATCATGATGGCGCCGATCATGCAGGCCAACAACAACACACTGACTACCTCGAAAGGCAGGACGAACTGGTATTTCTCCATTCCGATAAGTGCGTTGCCGACTTTCACCGGATCCAGTTCCACCAACGGAGGAACGGAGAAACGTGCAAAACCGTAAGACGACAGCAGGAATACCGTCAATCCGAAACCGACCAATACCGTCAGTATGGCTGCAAACCAACGTCCCCGCGGGATACGTTCGTTCATGTTTTTGTCCGAACGGGTCAGCAAGATGGAGAAGACATAAAGCACTACGATACCTCCGGCATAAACCGACAACTGCACCGCTCCCAAATAGGTATAGCCCAACATAAAATAAAGACCTGCCGTCCCGAAAAGCACAAACAGCAAAGCCGTAGCCGCACGTAAAATACGACCCGACGTCACAGCCAACACCGAACAGACCGCCATCATCAGTGCGACAACTCCAAAAACTACTTGCCCAAGAGTGATTCCTTCCATATTACATTATGCTTTTATAGGTTTGTTTTTCTCGGGAGCCGGTGCCAGCACCGAACCTTCCCGGTTCAACGTGAGCAGCAACTTGTCACGCTCGAAAACCGAATTCTCAAAATCGTTGGAAAAACGTATGGCATCATGCGGACAGGCATTGACACAAAGCTGGCAAAACATGCAGGAACCCAAATCATACTCATACTTCACCAAATACTTCTTCTTCTTTCCTTCTGCATCTTCCCTCACCTCGGATACCACACGAATCGTATCGTTGGGACAGGCCATCTGGCACAATCCGCAGGCCACACAATGATGCTGGTTCTGGTCGTTATGAATCATTTCCAACTGTGCCCGATGACGTTCCGGTATGTAAAGCGTCGTATGCCGGTTTTCCGGATACTGCTCCGTCACTTTCTTCCGGAAGAACACTTTGATGGACGTATTCAGTCCTCCCGCCAGACTCTCCGTGCTACGCCAATATCTCTTTATATATTTCGTGAATTTACTCATTTCATTACTATCGTTTTAAAAAACCAATCCGAAAACCTTCATCACCACCATGGCCAACATGACTACGAGCGACAAGGGCATGAGGTATTTCCATTCCAGCGTCAGCACCTGGTCGATACGCAAACGGGGGAAGGTCCACCGGATCCACATCAACAGGAATATGACGAAAAACGTCTTGCCCAGGAACCACACAATGCCGGGAATATAGTCCATCACGGCATTGAACCCGTCGAGCCCGGCCACATGCAAAGGCATCCACCCCCCTAAGAAAAGCGTAGTGGCAATACCGGCCGTAATGAAAAGGTTCAGATACTCGGCCAGGTAGAAAAAGCCGAAATGCATACCGGAATATTCCGTATGGTAACCGGCTGTCAGCTCTTGCTCGGCTTCGGCCAGGTCGAACGGGCCACGGTTGGCTTCGGCATTACCGGAAATCAGGTAAATGACAAAAGCCACCAGTGTCAAGATATGTCCTTTGAAAATATTCCATCCTCCGGCCTGGCTCTCCACAATGCCGCTGATGCTCATCGTCCCGCTCAGGATAACCATCGTAAGTACCGTAATGCCCAAAGACAGCTCATAGCTGATAATCATGGCACCGCTGCGGACGGCACCGATAATCGTGTACTTGCTGTTACTGCTCCATCCGGCCAACAAAATACCGATCACCCCGATACTCGAAGCGGCCAACACGAAGAATATTCCTATTTGCATATCCAAAATCTCTGCTCCCTTGTGCCAGGGCAGGCAGGAAAACGAGATGACGGAAGCCAGAATCACCAGATAAGGCGCCAGTTCATAAAGCACATGGTCGGACTTCCTGAGGCGTATGATTTCCTTGGTCAGTATCTTCAACACGTCGGCAGGCACTTGCAACAATCCGCCTTTGCCTCCCACGCGGTTCGGTCCGATACGGCACTGGAAAGCGCCGCAGACCCTGCGTTCCATGTAAATGAGCACCACGGCCAGCACGGCATATGCCAGCAAAATGACTATGCCCAGCGCCAACCCTTCGACAAAGACAGCCCAGTCCTCAGGCATCACACCGCACAACGTACGGTGTATCCACTGCGTAAACGGTTCCAGACTGTAATAATCCAAAAATGCTTGATTCATATGTTTAAATGTGTCTGTATGTTATCTGTCAATATCCGGTATCACGAAGTCCATCGTACCGCCGATGGCAATCAGGTCGGCTATCTTCCCGCCCCGACACACGGTGTCCATGGCATGCACCAACGGCAGCCCCGTGCTTCGGTAGTGCAATCGGTAAGGCGTCTTGTCCCCCCGGCTGATGAGGAACACACCGAACTCGCCGCGGCTGGCCTCGACGGAAGCCGTAAACACGCCTTCGGGCAATTTGAGAATGGGCTTCGTCTTCACCCGGAACTCCCCTTCGGGCACGTTGTCTATCAACTGTTCTATGATTCTACAGGATTCCATGATTTCATCCATGCGCACCATATAGCGGTCGAAAGCGTCCCCATGCGTATAGGTGATTTCCTTGAAGTCCACCTTGCCGTACATCGCGTAGGGATGATGCTTACGCACGTCATTGGCCCATCCGCAGGCACGGCCCGTCCCGCCGGTACAGCCCAACGAGATGGCATCCTCACGCGAAAGCAAGCCGACCCCCTTCAGACGGGTGCGGGCAATGACGCTCTTCGTAAAGATTTCGTGGTATTCATGGATGATACCCCGCAAGTGCACGATAAACTCTTTCGTCTTCCGCACGAAATCGGGATGCAGGTCGGCCTGCACGCCACCAATCACATTGTAGTTCTGAATCAACCGTCCTCCGGTGGTATCCTCGAAAATGTCGAGAATCATCTCACGCTCCCGGAAGCCATAGAAGAAAGGCGTCAGCGCTCCCATGTCCATGGCCAGGCAGGAATAAAACAGGAGGTGGGAATCGATACGTTGCAATTCGTCCATTATCGTGCGGATATATTGCGCACGCTGGGAAACCTCGATACCCGCGGCCCCCTCGATGCACATGCACAAGGCATGACGGCTCTGGTGGGCGCTCAGGTAGTCCAGACGGTCGGTCAGCGCCAGTGTCTGCGGATAAGTCAGGCTCTCGTTCATCTTTTCGATACCCCGGTGGATATATCCCAATATGGGGTCTATCTTCTTGACCATCTCGCCGTCCAACGACGTACGCATGCGCAATACGCCATGCGTGGAAGGATGCTGCGGGCCGATATTGACAATGAAGTCATCCGGGCGGAACACCACGTTCTCGCGCCGTTCGATGGTCCCGTCCGCACGCAAGTCATATTCTTCCGTCACGTCGGCGTTTTCCTCGTTCTCCATGTTGAGCGGGTTGCTGTCCATGTCATAATCCTTGCGGAGCGGATAACCCGCCCAATCCTCGCGCAGGTAGAGGCGGCGCATGTCGGGATGCCCCGTGAAGCGTATGCCGAAGAAATCGTATGCCTCGCGTTCCTTGATTTCCGCCGTCTTCCATATCCGGCACACCGAGGGCAGGAAAGGATCCTCGCGCCCGTCCGTGTCCGTTCGCAACGTCACGCGGCCGCCCGTCCGCGTCGACTCCAACTGGTAGAACACGCTCAGACGGCCGTCTCCGTCCGCCGCCACAAGGTCCCGCATGAAGTCCATCGGTTCTTCCGCGTCGTCGTGCAGCCGGCGGCATACCTCCGCCACGTCCCGCTCCGGGACCACTACCACTCTCTCGCCGGCCTCTTCTACCGTGGCGGCCGCACACCACTGCCTTATCTTTTCTTCTGTCCCCGTCATACTCCGGCCTCCTTTCTTTCCCCGGCTTCCTCCGGTTTCTCCTTGTGGTTGCGCCCCCCGAGGAAACGCTCCACCTTGATTTTACGTTGCAACTGCATCATCCCGTAGAAAAAAGCTTCCGGCCGCGGCGGACATCCGGGAATGTACACGTCCACCGGGATGATGCGGTCTATCCCGTTCACCACGTGGTAACTCCGCCGGAACGGCCCTCCGCTGATGGTACACCCCCCCACGGCCACCACGTATTTCGGCTCGGCCATCTGGTCGTACAACCGCTTCAGTACCGGGGCCATGCGGTAAGTTATCGTACCCAACACCATGATCATGTCCGCCTGGCGCGGCGAGTTGCGCGTCACCTCGAAGCCGAAACGCGCCATGTCATAACGCGCCGCCCCCAGGGCCATGAACTCTATGGCGCAACAGCTCGTGCCGAAAGTAAGCGACCAAAGCGAATTGCTGCGACCCCAGTTGATCAGATCATCCAGCGTGCCCAATACGATACCCGCCCCGTCGCGGTTCAGTTTCTCGGCCATGCGCAACAGGTAATCGTTATTCTTGAAATCGCCCGGCTCCATATCCTTTATCTTGGGCAACCCGTGTTTCATTTCCATTCCAACGCTCCTTTCCTCCAGGCATAAGCCAGGCCCAGAATCAATACTGCAATAAAAAATACGATGCTCAACAGCCCTTGCATGCCGATACGACCTACCACCGCCGCCCACGGAAACAGGAACACTGTCTCGATGTCGAATATCAGGAACAGGATGGCATACAAGTAATAACCGGCATGGAACTGAAACCAAGCTTCCCCCCGCGTGGGCACACCGCACTCGTATGGCTCACCTTTTTGAGGATTGAACGTACGGGGAGCCGCAAGGCGCGCTATCAGCAAGGCTGCCGTCACCAAGGCAATTGCCGTAAGCACCACGACCGTTAACAATGTGAAATCCGTCATTCTTAAAGTTATATTTAATTTAACAACCAAAGATTATTTCGCTGTAAAAGGCATATCCTTTGTTTTCTTTTCCGAGGGGAAAAGGACCATAAGATATGGCACTCTGAAATGATACCTATTTATATAATATAGGCTTCCGTAGGGGTCACATCCTGATCCGTCTCAAGGTAAAGACATAATAATCCCTGCCGGGTCCGGAATCATAAGAATAGTATAATGACCTGCAAGGAGATAAAAAACAGCCTATGGAAGCATAAAGAAAACCTGATAATCTTTCCGAGACCGCCATGTACTTGAAACACGACGTTTCAGACCCTTCATCCAAAGCTAAAGACAACGGGGCTATGTAATCGGAAGTAAAAAAGAAATAAGGAGTATCGGATGTCCAATATGTAACTTCTTGTCCAAGGCTTTCCACTGACGGGGAACTTGCCTCAGCACAAAACGCCGATGAACCATGTTTTTCCATCGTGGCAAAAGCCATTAAGAAAGACATGGAAAACAGTAGCCACATACAGAGTTTATGCTTCATTTCCTCGTCTCTTTAATGGGCGCAAAGGTACATATATTATTTTAAAGCTTATTTTATAGAGGATTAAAATATCTAAATTAGAACGATTTAAGTGCTACTTTAAAAACTACCGACATAACCATTCACAAACTCTGTCTTGAAAGTCTTGTGCAGCCGCCACACGTTCCACACCTTGATTCATAATACAAAAGGCCAGCAAATGGTTATTCCCCGACCGTGCATAACCGGCCAATGTGGATACTCCTTCCAAAGTTCCGGTCTTAGCTCTTACATTTCCGTAGGCTTTTCCCTTCCTCATACGTTTTTTCAACGTACCGTCAACTCCGGCTATCGGTAAAGAAATATAAAGAGGTGAAAAAACAGCCTCATCACGATAAGCGTATCTCAGAAAAGCAATTTCAAGTTCCGGTGTTAAGTAATTATATAAAGAAACCCCGCTCCCATCGGCCACTATATATTTTCCGGGATCATAGCCCAACCGCCCTATCAACCGCTCAATGTAGTACATAGCTTCTTTTCTTGAAGCGTATGGTTTTCCTGTACGGGCTGCCAACTGATAAAACAAGGCTTCGGCACATAAATTATCACTCTCTTTCATCATCGGATGCAAAACGTCTGCCAACTGGCGTGTCCGTCCGGCTAACAATACGCCATTTTGGGGACAACGGGCTTGTCCTCCAAAAACAAGTCGGATACCCAAACCATGCAACACCTCGCTGAATGCCCTTATGAAAATATTCTTCTTTCCATATAATAAAGGAGTCAGCACCGGCATGTCATCGTCCCAACACCAACCCCATCCCCATTGCAAGGTATCTTTCATCGACACGTCTGCATACAGTCTCCCTGTTATGGAATCCACATCCGATTCTTTCAAAGCCTTGCCGAAAGAAAGCAAATCTTCTTTCCCGAAACAAGGGTCGAAACCTCCCACGACATACAAGTCCCCATACAAAACACGCCCCCGGATTTCGCCCGTATAGAACAAGCGGGTTGCAAAACGATAATCACTCCCCAATTCGGAAAGCGCTGTGACAGCCGTTACCAATTTTTCGGTGGAAGCCGGACGCATACGCTGTTTGGACTGATAAGCGTACAACAAAGTATCGTCGGTCAAATCATACACACACAAACCTAATTGCGAAGTAAGCAATAGCTCATCTTGCAACAAACTATCCAGTCCGTCCTGCAAACACACCGACCACGAAGCCTCCTCCTCAAGCGGTTCACAAGAAATTCTCTCGGAAGAAAACAAGGGATTACCAACTCCCCCAACAAACCAAAAGAACCCAAAAAGTACTCTAAAAAGCCTCATATTCATAAGCCATCTGTCTTTTCAAGAAAATCTTCCTGTTTTCGTTTGAAATACCGGCAAAACTCTTCAGCCGGAAAAGGTGTGATAAATTTAATCGAACCGTCGTAAAACGTCAACATGACAGTATCCTTATTCTTTAAAAAGGACAAAGAAGACGGCCGTACGATATCCACCTTTTCGATGTCGGACAAAGAATACCTGCTGACTTTGGAAAACCGCCCCTGATGAATAAATAAGCAACCTTCATCGGTAAAAACATAATACGTATGAATCAAACGTTCCACCACGAAAACCAAAAAGACCATACAACACAATGCAGCCAAAGGCAATTTTACCCAAAAGAAATATATGGCCAACACTGTAGCAGGCAACAAACTGAAAAACAATATCTTCTTATTAATTTTTGCATGAAATGTCCGTATCATAAAACTAAAATTTAGTGCAAGTTACACTTTTTACGGATTAAATCCACAGAAAGCAAAAAAATATCCTGTATTTTTTGTTTATTTAAAAAAAGACATATACCTTTGAGACGATAGCAGAAAAACAAACTAAAACCTATTATTATGAGAGCATTATTTGTTTTTTTTAGCTTGTTGCTTCACCTTTCCGCTTTCTCTCAGAATGCGATAAGGTTTGCGTATGATGCGTTAGGCAACCGCGTAAAGAGGGAAATCGTGTTGCAAAATTCAGATGTTGTAAAACAAAATATGTCATCGGAAGAAAAAAAAGAGGATAATTTCTATTCCGACATGCTCTCTGAAAAACAGATCCGTATTTGGCCCAACCCAACGGAAGGGCACCTGAAAGTGGAAATCCAAGGACTCTCCCCTGAAGAAAAAGCCTGTTTGCGCATCACATCGATGAGCGGAGCGGTTGTGGACGTAAAAGAAACAACCTCCCCCGTTTCCGAACTCGACCTAAGCCATTGCATAAATGGAATTTACCTGCTACATATCGCAACGGGCGGACAAGAAACCACTTGGAAAATCATCAAAAAGTAACGCTTATGAAACGGTTTCTGCTTTCTTTCTTCCTTTGTGCGTGCTGCCTCCTTTCCATCCTCGGACAAGAGGGGTATCCGGCTATTGAAAACGATTACGTACCGACCCATCATACCATAAGAAAAGATTATGCAGTAGGACAAATAGACCTTTCGTCCGGAATATCTTCCACGGGAGCCAAAACCTATACCGTTCCGATAGCCACGTATCCCGGCATACGGAATCTGAATCCCGGACTGGCTCTGACCTACAACAGCCAACAAGGAAACGGGCTAATAGGAGTGGGTTGGTCGTTGGCCGGACTTTCCAATATTTACCGTACGTCACATACCATCCATTATGACGGAGATGTGGAACAGATTGGCATGAACCGCAGCGATGCCTTTATGCTTGACGGATTACGATTATTACGAGTGGATTCCGTCACTTTCCTTACAGAGCAAGGTTACATCCGCGCCAAAACACACTATACCGGTGATGTTTTGCAATATTTCGACGTTTGTTATCCGGACGGGAAAACAGCCGTATTCGGTTACAAGGATAATACGGAAAACCAATTATACTATCCCCTTACAGAACTGAGCGATTTGTGGGGGAACACCATCACTTACCAATACAACTTTAATTATGAACACAACCACTACCAAGTTCAAAAAATCAATTATAACGGAGCCTCGGTGGAATTCGGATATGAAAGACGTCCGGATCCTGTGGCCTTCTACCTTGGGGGAAAAGAAATCATCGAAAATACCCGGTTGCAGACAATTACCTGCAAATTCGGAACGAAAGAATTAGGGAAATACACACTGTCATACCAAAACGCAGAACATCTTGCCGGAAAGCCCAGCCTGTTGCAAAACATTACTTATGAAGCTGGAGGAAAGAAAATCAATCCACTGATTTTTTATTATGGAAAAAACAAGGCCACACTGACGTACACTACGGAAGAAGTAAACTGTCCGGATATATGGCACGGAGGCGAAGAAGCCCATAGTGCACAATTCGTAGTGGGACGGATGATGGGTAACGGGTATTCGGACATACTGGCTTCTGTTTCAGGAAAGACACCTTACATACAGGATAATACCAAAGACTTTGAATGTTTCTATAATCCTTTCAATCTTTCGGATTACATTTATACCTATACACTTTTAGGTAGTGGAAACGGAGAGGCTAAAAAAAGCTTTCCTTGTGGAACAGGATTTGTTGACTTATTGACCGCAGACATATCCGGACGGGGAAGAGACTTTCTGATACAAGTAAACAACGAAGTGGTGGACAAGCAATATGATCAAGTTCGTTTTACCGTTCATAACGGCCCGGTCTTTTCCATCTATGATGAACCATCCCCATCATTCACGCGGACTTTTAAGTTCCCCACCGTACATACCAGTGCAAAAGGCATGCGGAGCATACAGCCCAAGTTTTATTATCCGGGAGATTTTAATGGGGATGGAAAAATAGAGATTCTGGCTGTATCTGCCCACCAACCCTTTGGCAACACAAACTTACCCTCAACGTGCTACCTGTTCGATTTGAAAGGCAACAAAATCCTTTATCAGGGACACCTGTTCCCCTACCATGTTTCGTTCCCTAGTGAAGATACCGATGAAGAAGAACTGTACAATTCTACAGACGAACTAATCGTGGCCGACTATGACGGTGACGGGAAAAGTGAAATCCACTACAAATCAACTGACGGAAAGGCTCAAACTTTTGTATTCGATGTTTCGGGAAACACTTGGTTACCCCGCCAAACCCATAATTACCAACCCCCCCCCGTAGCGGACTCAGAATGGTTCATAATGGGCGATTTCAATTCAGATGGACTGGCAGACCGTTTCTACTATAAACGGAAACAAGAAAAGGGTAGTACCCCAAAAGTTTACATTGCCTTTTCCAAAGGAAATTCACAAGATAGTATCCATAACACTACATTACCATATTTAAAAGAAGTTTCTACCGGAAAAGAAGACCACTATTTATATATACCCACCGACATAAACGGTGACGGAGTGACGGACATCATCGAATGTGCGGATGAAAAGTTCCATATTTTCATATTCGACAAATACACCAAACAATTCTATCTGTACAAATCCATCAAACCCGGGCAAGATAAACGTCACACCGTATTATCGGCCAATGTACAAACTAAAGATGGATATTCCACAGAATTTGTCAGTATAGACGGTGAAAAGCTTATAAAGTATTCTTTCCAACGCAACGACTCTGAAGAATGCCTCCTCACGGGAGTGGTAAACAGTTTCGGGGTGGTGGAAAAGAATGAATATGCCCTGATGAACGAAAGCGGGAAAAAAGAAGGAATATACAGTTACGACATCCCGGCTCCTTACCCTTATACATCCGCTTACGGGAAACAACCTTTGATAGCCGTTTCGGAAACCTACGTGGACGGAAAACAAGTAGACGGACAACATTACTATTACGAAGGGGGCATACAACATCTCACGGGAATGGGGTTTTGTGGATTCACACAAACCCGCACCGTAGATTTCAAAGGCAAGGAAAGAGTATGTGAGTATGACCCTGAAAACCATGGCGTATTGGAATATGAATACAACGAAGGCATTTCTGAATCTTATTATTACTACGAGGTCATCGAACACCCCAACCGAATGGTGGAAATCAACCTGACGGATAAGGAATATTTCGACAATGTCAGGGACATGTCCACCGATTACCGTTATGAAGACTACCGTTTCGGATACCCGAATATTGAGGAAATAGAATATGAAGACAACTCCGTACGGCGCACGGAAACCATCTATACTTCTGTCCAAACAGGATATAAAACGAATACACGGAAAGGAGAAGGTGCAGACGTATGCACCATGCTGGCATACATCCCGCCCGGAAAAGAATATATCCTCGGACGTATCCATGAACAAACGGTAAGGACTACCACGGAGGATGGAAAAAATGTAACCAAACGCACCACATACCCTTCCTGGCTTTATGATATGCCGCAGGCCAAACGGGAATACCTCGGACAAGAAACACGTTACGACTGCCAATACGACAAACAAGGAAACCTCATCAAATCCACAACTGGGTGGAGCGGAGGAGAAGAAAGCATCTCCGAATCCTGGGAGTACGACACTTATGGAAGAAAAACCAAACACACTTCCGAAACAGGTACGACAGAACAGTATGCCTATGACATGCAAGGAAGGCTCTCAACCCATACCGACAGCCGTGGAAACATCACGACATACAGTTACGATGAATTCGGAAAGGAGAAAACTGTGAACCGTCCGGATGGGACAAACGTGACAACAGAATATGAATGGATACCGGATGGAAATGAAGGGTTGTATGCCGTCACCGTCAAGGAAACTGGACAACCTGACCGCAAAACGGTGTATGACGCATTGGGGCGGGAAGTACGTACCGCCGAAATGACCTACGATGGGAAATGGCGTTACGTGGACACGGAATATGACAATTATGGAAGGGTGACCCGCAAGTCATCACCCTATACCCAAACCACCCCCTCATATTATTCAACTTACACCTATGACAACCTCGACCGGATGCTTTCCGCTACCGACCGACCGGGACACACCACGACATACAGTTACACCGGTAGCCTTGAGGGGTATACCGTGACCACTACGGAAAACGGAGTAGAAACCTCACGTTCGTATGGGCCGCACGGCGAACTCGTACAGGTAGACGACCCTGGAGGCACTACACTTTACACTTGGGAACCAGACTTGCAACCCTCAACCATCACGGCACCGGACGGTTCACAAATTACTTTCGAATATAACGCCTCACGTAGGTGCAGCGCAAAAAACGACCCGGGATTCGGACGGACAACTTATGGTTACGAGAATTCAGGGGAGAAGGCATGGGAACAGAACGCCAAAGGAGAACGTACGCGTTATTTCTATGATGATTACAATCGCTTGACAAACTGTGCAGGCACTTCACCCAATGTGGCGTATACTTACACTCCGTATGGGGAAATCGCTACCATCAAGGGGTTCAATGGTACGTTCATATCATATACTTACGACAATCTGGGAAGGTTGGCATCCTACCGGGAAGACGCACCGGACGGGAAATGGCTCCGGAAAGATTATACCTATAAGGACGGACAAATAAGCTCCATCACCTACACTTCACAAAACGGAGAACTGACCACTGAAAATTTACGTTACCAAAACGGCCATCTGGTGGAGGTAACTCTTCCGGATGGAACTTCCATCTTCCGGTTGGACGGGGAAAGCAGGATGGGATTGCCCACATTGGTTCAAACCGGACAACTCACCCGGCAGTATGGTTACGATGCCTACGGTTACCCCACGTCACGCAAAGCAAACATGGGAAAAGTGACCCACCAGAACTTCTCATATACTTTCGATACGTCGCGTAACAACCTGCTCTCCCGTACCGATGAGTTGCGTAATAGAACCGAGACTTTCAATTACGACGGGATGAACCGCTTGGCAAGCGATGGGAGAACCACGGTGGAATATTCCCCATCCGGCAACATCATACGCAAATCCGACGTGGGGGACTATACTTATGGGTTACAGGCTAACCCGCATGCCCATACCGGCGTAGAAAATCCGGCCAAATACCCCACCCCTACGGGCTTGCAGGAAATAACCTACAATTCCTCCAACCTTCCTGATTCCATCTACGACTGGATGAGTGCGGCCAAGTTCACCTATAATGGGAACTTTGACCGTGTGAAATCGGTCTATTACCAAAACGGGACAATCCATTACATGACCCGCTATTACTTGGGTGGATGTTATGAACTGGATTCACTGAAATACGACCGTATCGAGAAACTGTATTTACATGGCGGATATTATGATGCCCCCATAGTATGGAGGAAACGGAATAACACCAAGCCGGAACTTTACCATGTCCTGCGCGACCCGTTGGGGAGTATCACGAATGTCGTACGGGATGACGGATACAGGCAGGAGGAACTGAGTTATGATGCTTGGGGACACTTGCGTAACCCTATGGGATGGGAACCTCTTAGTCAAGCAAAGATGTCCCTTACCGGAGGAAGTACTCCATCTTCCACCTTCCTCGGACGTGGATTCTGCGGACATGAGCAACTCCCTGTGGCCAACCTCGTCCACATGAATGCCCGGCTGTATGACCCATGGACGGGACGTTTCCTCTCGTCCGACCCATACGTGCAATTCCCCGATTTCTCACAAGGACTCAATCGCTATTCCTATTGCATGAACAACCCGCTCATCTATGTGGATGAAAACGGGGAATTCTTCTGGATTATCGTAGGAGTTGCCGCTTTAATCGGCGGCACGGCAAACGTGGCGATGCATTGGGATGAAATCAAAGCTGCAGGGGGTGGATGGAAAGGATTCAAAAAAGGGTTGGGATACTTTGCCATAGGCGGACTGGCAGGAGGCGTAGGAGCCGCTGCCGGAGTAGCTGCCGCCACCGGGTTCGGAGGCATGCTGGGTATTACCTCCGCACAATGGGCTGCGGGAACGACCGGCTTTGTCAATGGGGCACAAGTCGGATTGGCCTCAGGTATGGCTTCAGGATTCATACAGAACACTGGCAACTCACTCCTTGAAGGGGCTGACTTCGGAGGCGCATTGGAAAGCGGAATCATGGGAGCCATCATGGGCGGCGCTTCAGGCGGACTTGTGGGAGGAATATCCGGTGGTATCAGCGCACGAATACAAGGAAAGGACTTTTGGACGGGTGCTGAAAAAGCAATCAGTAACCGTGACCTGATTCAACAAGCTGCAGACATGGCTTATAAAGAAATTCCGGGCGAAGGGCCTGTTATAGGAACCAAAAGACATAAATTTGCTACAGAATATTTGAAAGAATATCAAACTACACATGGAGATAGACAAATAAAAACAAATGTTAATTTTATCGATAAAAAAATAGGGAAAAAAGGTATTATAGACATTGTTGACTATAAAAATAAAGTTATTTACGATTTTAAATTTGGTTATCCCAATAAAACTCCAGAAATATTAAATAATACCAAACAAATGCAATGGTATAGGAAAAATATGAATAATTGGCCCTCCTTTATTATAAAGCCTAAAATAAAATATTAAAATTATGATGAATAGTAGTTCTATTAAAAAAAACTTACCTTTAACAGATTGGAAAAAAGCATTTCCAATATTGTCACGTTACGCCTCAAACAAACTACTCATGAAGCAAGACGTTGCAATAGTGGGATTATACCTCCAAAAAGTGACAATGATGAAAGTATATTACCGTCCCCAACTTGTGGCTTTTCCCTTATGGGAAAATACCATAGAAAAATGTATGTGGCCCATATTTATGCAAGACTTTCATGACAATCGAAACTTAACATTAGATATTTCCATAGAACAACATCAGGTATTTTTTCATGATGCCGTAAAATACGTGGAGTCACAAAGTTGGAATCTTCTTAAAGAGAATGTGAAAGTAAACGATTTGTTTGATTTCTTAGATTATCACAGGAATACAAATGTCTTGCTTCTTAATATGTTTTCTATGCAAGCTGATTTCCTAAAGTACAGATTGATTACCGCCCTTTATTTACAGGACAAAGGGCTGATACAAAAAGCTTGTGAGCATGCAGAAAAGGAAATGAGCCTTTGGAAAAATTACAGTAATTTTGAAGAAACAATGGGTAAATTGGATACTTGGAGGTCTGAATTCTATCAACTAATAGACCAACGAGAAGAAATCATGGAACGGATTCAAATCAATTCCATGGACAAAAGGATTGCCAAACTGAAAGAATCCCATCTTATTATATAGACAAGCTTATGGCAAAAAGAATAGTAACAAAAATCGGAAATGTGTTCTGTGCGGAAATAGACAATGAATGCAAACGCTTTTTCCAATACGTAGCCAACGACTTGGAAGAACTGAATAGTAGTGTCATACG
>QWCN01003275.1_pt1 | contig 29370 bp, 26 predicted proteins | sample 1972711 | NCBI WGS metagenome assembly QWCN01 (sample SAMN09866707, study PRJNA288562) | Human gut metagenome isolate term1_stool, whole genome shotgun sequencing... | isolation source: gut | host: Homo sapiens | place: USA: California
AGAAAGAGCCATGAGCAGCCCTCTCGACATGCGAACCATGAACAACGGCGGCGTGGTCGAAGCCGTCAACATCGCGCTTGCCAAGGTCGCGGACAACATAGCGGACGTGAACACGCCGCCGGACAAGCCCCGCACCGTCACCCTCAAGATCACCTTCAAGCCCGACGAGAGCCGGACGCTGATCGCATCCAAGGCCGTTGTGACGACCAACCTCCAGCCGCAGGAGCCGCAGACCATCCCGGTCGTGCTCGACAAGCTCGACGGCGCGCCCATGCTGTTCGAGTCCTTCACCGACAACCGCCCCGACCAGTACCGTTTTGACGGCATGTCCCCGGCGGAACTCAGGGGAGGCGGCAGCGTGACCGTGAACGTCACCCCGTTCAAGAAGGCTGAGGAACATCCCGTCAACCAGTAACCGAAGGAAGGAATCACATGGAAATCAACCGGATCGAAGCAGACAGGCACCTCATCGGCGTAGGCCGGGAACTCGAATCCCTTGACGGCAAGGCCAAGGCTACGCTTCCCGTTCACGTCACAGAAAACGGGCTGCGGTTCTACAAGCCTGATCTGGAAGGAGAGTGGCGACACCTCTATGATGCGGAACAGGACACCCTCACCGTGGGCACCTTGCAGGCCGTGGTGGATTACCTCAACCAGAACCCCGACGGGCTGGAACTCGACAAGCTCCTTGTCCACGTCTGCGATGTGACGACCGTGAGGGTTATGTCCGTCCCCTTCGGGGGCTGGAAACAGCGCACCACGTACATGCGGGCCGACGCCGTCATTCCTGTTCACCGTTTCGGAAGCTGGACCTCGCCCGACGAGTTCGTGCCCTATCTCCAGTCCTGCTTTGTCCCCTCGGACGATCTCGATGCGCTCATCAAGATCAGCGGCAATCTCGTGGACACCTCGGAAGTCCGCGTACAGGACGACGGTGTGTCACAGGAGGTTTCCATCCGCCAAGGCGCGGCACGTAAGGCCGAAGTTCCCGTACCGTCCCCGGCGGTCGTCTTCCCGTTCAGCACCTTTGCGGAAGTCGCGCAGCCCGCGCACAAGGTCGTGTTCAGGCTCCAGTCCAGCCCGCTGGCCTGCAAGCTCATCGAATGCGACGGCGGCGCGTGGAAGCTGGAAGCCATCGCCAACATCCGCACATGGCTGATTGAAAACCTGCCCGAAGGCGTGAAGGTCATCGCGTAGCACCCCACGCCCCCGGTTTGGCTTCATCAGACCGGGGGCTTCACAGGAGAACTTGCCATGCCTTTCCAAGACACCTATGAGCGGATACTTCAGTCCACGGGCCTGCGCACGCAAACGGATATCGCCGCTATGCTCGGTGTGAAGCAGAGCAGTATTTCGGATGCGAAACGGCGCAACCACATCCCCGATTCTTGGATCTTGACGCTTTTCAATAAGAAAGGCCTTAATCCCTCGTGGATCCGCACCGGCGAAGGCCCGCAGTATGTGGCGGGAACGGATACACCCCCGACGCCTGTTTTGTCGGAACAGCAAGCGGCAGAGAGCCTTGAGCCGATACTCCGGGCGGCCCTGCTCGGCGTGGTTCCCGAGCTTGCCGACCAGCTCAGGCAAAAGATGAACCCATAACCTCAACACGCATCACACGGAACGGTAATGAACGACGCTGAAATCATGGAACTCGTTGATGAGGTCAGAAGGTGCGAACGCGCCGTGCAACAGGCGAAGAACGCCCTTGAGGTCGCCAAACGTGACGCCGCCGTCGCCGCCTGCCCCTACAAGGAAGGCGACCTCGTTTCGAGATGGGACCGCGACGGCACCTGCCCGGCAAAGGTCGATAAAATCCTCTTTACCCCTTCCTACCCCTACTACGACCTGCGCGTGCTCCCCATCACGGAAGGGGGCAAACCATCCCGAAGGCACAGGTATGCCTACAACGTGCTGGATGTAACACCATACGAAGGCGACGAATGACCCCAAACGAAAGGCGGCTCACACTGATGTGGGTCGCCTTTCGTTTGGGTGGTGTGGATAGTATACAGGGGCGCGGCTGCATGAACAAAGCGCGGGAGAAGGAAGGATGAACAGAGAAAACAGCACAGAATCCATCATATTAGATTTGGGGGTGGCATAATGCTTGGGCACACCCATATTCCCCCATTTATCCCGCGCGAAAACATGAGGCACGTCGTATCTGTCTCTGGCGGAAAGGACAGCGGCGCAACTTATCTTCACGCTTTGGAACTGCTTGACGGCGATTTCCTTGCCGTCTGCGCTGACACGGGCAATGAGCACCCTGAAACTCTTGAGTATGTGGCCCGTCTGCACGAACGCACCGGAGGGCCGAAAGTTCAGATCATCAAGGCTGATTTCACTGTGGACCTAGCCCGCAAGAAGCGCTTTTTAGAATCCGGGAAGGCCTTCGCCAGAACAAAAAATCCATGGCCGCAAGAACGTGTTGATTCTGCACTCGCACATGGACTTGAAGCTACCGGGGTGCCTTTCCTTGACTTGTGCCGCTCCAAAGGCATGTTCCCCAGCCGAATCCCAGCGTTTTGCTCTCAGCGGCTGAAGCGGCTTCCCCTGCTCATGGTACAACATCCTCTGATTGACGAAGGCTATAACGTCTTTAGCTGGCAGGGTATCCGCAGCGAAGAATCCCTCAAGAGGTCATGCTACCCTATGTGGGAGCAATCGCCCGATTCCGAAGGTTTGACCATTTACCGTCCGCTTATGGGGTGGACATTGAAGGATGTGGTCGCCATTCACCAGCGGCATGGCCTCAATCTGAACCCTTTGTATGGCATGGGATTTGAGCGCGTTGGGTGCCTACCCTGCATCAATTCCTCAAAAAACGACATCCGTATTACCGCACAGCTTTTCCCGTGGGCGATTGAAAAGATCCGTCACTGGGAAGAGGAAGTTCGGGCGGTGTCACGCTTGCGCCGCGCTACATTTTTTCATGCCGCAACTACTCCGGGAAGTTCTGGCCCGGCGCAGATCGACGAAGTCGTACTCTGGTCAAAAACCCTTCGAGGAGGAAAGCAGTACGATATACGGTCCCTGATGGAACCGTCCACCTCCGATGTTTGTATCTACGCGGGAGGGCTATGTGAATGAGAAACCGCACGCAGGGCCGTGGAGGGCTAAATGAACTCAACGCCACAAATTCTTGATCCCTGTTGCGGTGGAAAAATGCTTTGGTTCAATAAAAATGATCGCCGTGCTGTATTTTGTGACCGCAGACGAGAAAAGCATATACTTTGTGACGGAAGGGTTTTTGAAGTGAATCCAGATACGGTATGCGATTTTCGCAAGTTACCTTTTCCTGACGAATCCTTTTTTCTTATTTGCTTCGATCCTCCACACCTCTTGCAAGCGGGAGAAACGTCTTGGATAAAGAAAAAATATGGAAGCCTTAATAGGCTAACGTGGAGCGAAGACTTATCGAAGGGATTTGACGAGTGCTGGAGAGTTTTGAAACCGGGCGGAACTTTGATTTTCAAATGGAACGAAACACAAATCAGCTTGCGCGAGGTGCTTTCCTGCTTTTCAAGACGCCCAGTTTTTGGACATACGACAACGAAACGCCGAGACACACACTGGATGACTTTTTACAAGGACGCAGCGCTCAAGGCCGTGGAGGAAGGAAAATGAACGAGGACGCCTTGTTCACAGCAAGACTCATCAGAACTGCGATGGGACATCTTGGCGTTTCTCAGTCTGAGCTGGCAAAGTATCTGAAAAGTCGGGGACGGACTTCTGAACTGCTGACAGGCAAGAGATGCCCCTCAAAGGCAGAAATCGCGATACTACGTGAACTTCTGGGACTCAGCGCGGATATTTTAATTCCACGTGTACATTTGGAGGAACCATGTCCGAAGAACTGACCTTGCTCCAAAAACTTATGACTTCTAAGCCGTCTACACGGCGGATAACGCTCACGTGGGTGTGGGTCGCCTTCTTCGTGTCTTCTAAGCCGCCTACACGGCGGATAACTGGCAGTGCTCCACCGGCGTCTGGCCGCTGGACTTCTAAGCCGCCTACACGGCGGATAACAGTAAAAAGGAACCCCGGCCCCTGCGCGAACACTTCTAAGCCGCCTACACGGCGGATAACAAGTCTAACTCAACCCCCATTCCCGTCATGATCTTCTAAGCCGCCTACACGGCGGATAACCGTCCGATCTCATCATCAAGAAGTCGCTTTACCTTCTAAGCCGCCTACACGGCGGATAACACCTTGTAATTTCTAACTCAGGAACCGGGTTACTTCTAAGCCGCCTACACGGCGGATAACGGGTGCCAAACGCTCACGCTGAGGTGGCATTCTTCTAAGCCGCCTACACGGCGGATAACGCGGTGAGCGATGCAGCCGCCGTCGATCCACACTTCTAAGCCGCCTACACGGCGGATAACTAGAGGCTTTTACAAAAGTATCTCTGCTTTTCAGTAGGTTACACCTGAAAAGACTTCAGAAACTTCGCTTTTCCTCTCTATTTGTAACTACCTTATTCTCAATCTCTTTTTTAGACAACTTTTTTATGAAGCCAAAGGAAAGATATGATCACCCCCGAAGAACTCGACTACATCCGAACCGCCGCCATTGGTGACATGCTCGGAGACTCCCGCGCCTTTGATGAGATGGGACCGTCCACCGTCATTTTCAGATTGTGCGTGGAGATCAAGAAGCTCCGCAAAGAGCGCAACGAAAACAGGGCGTTAATCCGTTTCATCATCGGCAGATTGGAAGCCATAGCCCAAAGAGGAAAAGCCTCCGCAAGGCGGTATAGGAGCATAGCATGGAACCGGAACTCCTGACGACGAAACAGGTCGCTTCCGTAATGAATATCGGTGAGGAGAGGGCGCGGGCAATCCTGCTGTCCCGTGGCATCCAGCCTGTGAGCCTTCCGTGGGGCAAGGAACGCAAAACCTTGCGCTGGTCACGGCGCGCCGTTATGACGGTGATCGACACATTACATGCTGAGGCTCAGGCAAAGGCAGGAGTTCCAAGGCGACGACCGCCCAAAACATCAGGGTGCGTCATCGGAAAATCCGCAAAGGAACTTTTAGCAGAATTCAATATGGGGGCCGTCCAGTAGCGCTGGCACGGCCCCCTTTGCTCAGGAGCTATTCAGTATGGCTATCAGACAGAGGAAAGGCCGTAAGAAGCCGTGGGAAGTGTACTGGAACAACCCCTTTACGCTCAAGCGTGAGTCACTTTACGTCGAAACGGAGGAGGAAGCAAAAAAACAGGATGCGCTCAAGAAATACCAGCTCAAATTCGAGCGCGATATGTTCAGGAGAGAGGAAATCCCACCTCTCAAGATCGAGCATACTTTTGAATCGGCTTACTACTTGTTCTTGAAGGAGAGACGTTTTCCGGAAAACGCGCTGAAAGATCATCTCAAGAAGATGCAGCCATCATTGGCTTTTTTTCAAAATATGCTTTTGAATGAGATAGATAATGCGAAGTTAAAGGAGCTTGTATTCCATTTTCTATCTATGAATGTTTCAGCTTCAAGTCTAAAGAGATACTTGAGCCAGGTTTTTTCTGTCATTCGTTGGGCATATGAAAATGAAGTGCTCAAAGAGCTTCCTCGTTTCCCTAAGCTACCACATATTGAGCATGAACACTTCGTTCCGCCAACACAACAAGAGCTTGCGCAGATATATGCCCATGCACCTGAGCATATCCGTCGTGTTATTGTCCTCGGGTCGCAAATGGGGATGCGCGTCGGTCCCTCAGAAATGTTCGGATTAAAATGGTCGGATGTTGATTTTGACAATAAGGTTATCCACCTACGTGCCGCAAAAAAGAACAAGAGGGAACCTGTTCGGGATATTCCTATCCGACATGTTCTGATCGAAACATTGAAGGCATGGCATAACGCGGATATGGCAACAGGAGTTATCCATCTTATTCATTATGGCAATAAACCTGTCCATTCCATCAGAAAGGCTTGGGGGAAAATCCTGATCCGCGCAGGGATACAACGGCGGATCCGTCCCTATGACCTACGCCATGCCTTTGCCACGGAAGCTATTGCTGCCGGGGCTGACATTGGAACGGTAGCGAAGATCATGGGACACACCAGCCTTACAATGGTTTTGAAGCATTACCAACATGTGCTCGACTCACAAAAACGTGCTGCCGCCGAGTCTGTTCCCGTGCCCGTATATGTGGCAGAAAATATGTGGCACTCCGTAGCCCGTAAAACAGTATCTCAGTAATAATATATAATCATTACCTATTCGTATCACGCCTCTTTGCCGAACTGGGCCATGCGCAGGCCTGTTTCCTTATAATGATCGCGCAGAGCGGTTTCCACATGTTTGACGTCGCGGGAGTAGACGGCCTCGGCCACGGCATGGTGGCGGTCGGCGTATTCCCTTGGCGTGAACATGGTGATCCAGTGCTGATAATAAAGGTACTTGGATATGGTCGCACAGGAGGTGCGGGCCATTTCCACGAGCCGGGTATTATCACAGGCCATGAAGAGGGTGGCGTGGAACAGCTCGTCGATTTCGGCAAGCTCGTCGAGTTTGGTGGCGTAGCTGATCTTCCCTTCCATCTGCCGGACGACGGCTCGGAAGGTTTCCATGTTCGCCTCGGTCCAGAGAGGCAGGGATTCGGCGACACCCGCCCCTTCGAGGATACCCGCGACGACGTAGCTGTCGTAGATTTCCTTTCCGGTCATCTGCCTGACGTGTTTGCCCTTTTGCGGCTCAGAGGTGATCAGCCCCTCCTGAACGAGCACTTGCAGCGCTTCCCGGATGGGAGCTCGGCTGATCCCGAGCTGTTCAGAGAGGACGGCCTCTTTGACAGGAGCGCCGATTTCCAGCGTGCCTTTACGGATAAGTGAGCGGATATAGCTGGTTACCTGATTACAATATGTTTGCTTCGTAAAATCCATTGATGCTCCGAACAGATGCGGGGCTTGAGAAGAGTCGCCCTATGCGGTTTCGTCATGCGGTTCGCGATAGAGTTCTACGTGGTTTCGGCATGTCGCGCAAGGCTGAGAGTTGTCTTTTGAGAAGCGGTTGCGCACGGTTCATGGGGGAAAACACCAAGGGAAGGACGGGAGTCGCAGGAAAAAGGGGCACTGGTGAGGCTCTTTCGGGGGACGAAGAAGGCCGGAGCCTCTCCGCTGCTGTATGCGGAAAGGCTCCGGCCGGGGGGAGCATGGACTCAATAAAAGGCGGTTAGGCGCGGAAAGTGGGCAGATAGGCATACAGCGCCGGGGAGCCGCCGGTGTGGAGGAACAGCACGTTGGAGCCCTTGGGGAAATATCCCTTGCGGGCCAGATCGATAAGGCCGGACATGGCCTTGCCGGAGTAGACGGGGTCGAGCAGGATGCCTTCCGTGCGGGCGAGCATCTTGACGGCCTCGACCATGGCGTCGGTGGGCAGGGAGTAGCCGGGGCCCACGTAGTCGTCGAAGGCTACGACTTTTTCGGCGGGCACACGGGTTTCGACACCGATATATTCGAGGGTTTCATTGGCGAGGTTGAGGACGGCGGCCTCCTGAACGGGCTTCTTGCGGTTGACGCCGATGCCGGTGACCGGGATGCCCGCGTTGTTGCCGACCATGCCCGCGATGATGCCCGCGTGGGTGCCCGCGCTGCCGCTCGGGACAACCATGTGGTCAATGGCGAGGCCGCGGTCGAAGAGCTGGCGCAGGACTTCCTCGGCGCAGCTCACATAGCCGAGAGCGCCGATTTTATTGGAAGCGCCGCCGGGCACAATATAGGGCTTTTTGCCTTCGGCACGTAGCTTTTCGGCGAGCTTTTCCATTTCGCCGAGCATGTTGGAGCCGCCGGGGACCACGGTGACGGATTTCACGCCGAGAAGCTGGAACAGGAAGTTGTTGCCCGAGGCTTCGGGGTTGTAGCTGTCCTTCACGCGTTCTTCAAGGACAAGGTGGCAGTCGAGGCCTTCCTTGACGGCCCAGGCGAGGGTCAGGCGGCAATGGTTGGACTGCACGGCGCCGCAGGTGATGATGGTGTCCGCGCCCTGATTGATCGCGTCGGCCATGCTGAAGTCGAGCTTACGGGTCTTGTTGCCTCCGGCGGTGCCGGGAAGCAGGTCGTCGCGCTTGATATAGATGTTGATGTCCGCGCCGAGAGCTTTGGAGAAGTTGGGAAGCGCTTCCAGAGGCGTGGGTTCGGTCACATAGCCGCGGCGGGGAAACTTGGCGAGATTCATAATAGTCTCCTGTGGGTATGATGTGCTGCTGCGCAGCGTTTCTTGATGTATTTTTCTAAATGTCGACATTCGACAATTTGGTTGTGCCATCGGCTCCCCATATTGTCAAGAGCCTTTCTCCGAGAAAATCTTCTTGTCCTATTTTTTTGTTATTCCAAAAAGTTACAGTCTAATCCAGAGCATGGTGCAGCCGTGCTGGGCACGGGGGAACGTACCGGGCGATTCCGCCGAGAGAGGAACCGGAAAGAGAGCCGGTTCTCGGGGCGGGTTCGCGTTTTCTTGTTCCTTCGCGCCGTCCTAGGTCGGAAGAAACGTAAGCCGGGCCGCAAGCGGCGGAGACAGTGTTCCATTTACTCCGTACGTTGGTGGAGCCTGGGGCGTCTCTGGAGTCAGACGACGGCGAGCACTTCGATTTCAACCAGCCCGCCGAGGGGCAGTTCCTTGACCGCCACGCAGGAACGGGCGGGAGGATTCTCGGCGAATACTTTGGAGTATTCCGTGTTGACCAACGGGAAATCCGCCATGTTGGTGATGAACACGGTGGTTTTGACCACGTTTTCGACGCCCGCCCCAGCCGCGGTGAGGAGCGCCCGGATGTTCTTCAGGCTCTGTTCCGTCTGGGCGGCGACGCCTTCGGGGAGTTTGCCCGTGGCGGGATCGATGCCGAGCTGTCCGGAGCAGTACAGGGTTTCGCCTGAGCGGACGGCTTGGGAGTAAGGGCCGATGGCTGCGGGCGCATCGGCGGTGGAGAGGATGGTTTTCATAGTGTTTTCCTTTGAGTTCTTATGAATATGGACGGCGTGGGTTGCGCCGGTTGGGGCGGTTAACGGAGCTTTTCGGGGGCGAAGGCCCTGACCAGCTCCCGTGCGAGGATGTCGGTGGCATCAATGAGCGGGACGCCGCCGAGTTCCTTTTCGGGGAGCGCGAGCGGGATCTCGGTGCAGCCGAGGATGATCGCGTCGGCGTTTCCGGCAAGGCGGCGGGCTTCGTCCAGAAGATCGGCGCGGGCGCGTTCCGTGACCGGGTTCCGGGCCTTGATGCCGTACTCGCGGTTGCTGATGGCCTCCTGTACCCGGGTGCAGCCGTCCGGGGCGGGATGCAGGGCCACCAGCCCGGCGCGTTCGAGGCTGTCCTGATAGAGCCGGGTTTCCAACGTCGCCAGCGTGCTCAGGATGCCGACGCGAGCGCCTTCCCCGCAGCGTTGCCGCACATGGCGGACCACGGCGTCGATCATGTGCACGAAGCGTACGGGCCGCCCGGTTGCCTTGAGCTTTTCGAGGGCCGCGTCCAATATCCTCGGGCTATGGGCCGTGTTGCAGGGCATGCCGATGACGGTCGCTCCGGCCCGCGCCAGTTCCGCCATGATGTCCCCTATGGCCTCGCCGGGATTGTCCGCCGTCTTGCCGAGCAGGAAGGCCGGGCGCTCCCCGATCCGGTCGGGGAAGGAATAGAGCATGACCGGCAAGTGTTCTTGATCCGCCTCGGCTCTGGTGTGGTCAAAGAGCTTGCGCGTCAGATCCAGCCCCGCATGGGGCCCGACGCCGCCGACGATGCCGATCCGTTCATCCTGTCGCATGGTTGTCTCCGGTTCCCGCCGCGGAAGGGAATTTTCCGCGGCGTTCGCCGCCCGGGAAGGTTTCCGGGCGGGTTATTCGGCCGCAGCGAGCCGTTCGCCGCGTTCGGGGTCGAAATCGCTTTCCAGCTTTGAAACAAACAGGGCGCCCGTGGCGTCGCCAAGCACGTTGATGGTGGTGCGGGCCATGTCCATGATGCGGTCGACGCCGGCGACGAGAGCGATGGCTTCCAACGGGATGCCTACCTGCGTGAAGACCATCGTGATCATGATGAGGGCCGCGCCGGGCACGCCCATGGAGCCGATGGAGGCGAGGACGGCGAGCAGGATGACGGTGAGCTGCCTATCGAGCGGCATGGGGATGCCGTAGACCTCGGCGGCGAAGATGGCGGCGATGCCCATGTAGATGGCCGCGCCGTCCATGTTGATGGTGTTGCCGAGCGGGATGGAGAAGGAAGACACGGACCGGGACGCGCCGAGCTTCTGGACGCTGAGGAGCGTGGTGGAAAGGGCGGCGGCGCTGGAGCAGGTGGTGAAGGCGATCATCATCGGGGAGGCGAGGCCCTTGAGGAAGCGGCTGGTGGTAAGTCCGGTGACCTTTACGCAGGGGAGGTAGACGATGAGGATCTGAAGGATACAGGCGAGATACATGACGAGCACGAGCTTGATGAGCGGCAGAAGCACGCCGAGGCCGTGCATACTTACGGTGTAGGCCATGAGGCCGAACACGCCGATGGGCGCGTACAGCATAACGAAGCCCGTGACCTTGATCATGACGTCGGCCGCGCCGTCAAAGAAGTGGAGCACCTGCTTGCCCTTGTCGCCGATGACGCTGAGGCCGAAGCCGAAGAGCAGGGCGAAGAAGATGATCTGGAGCATGTTGCCCTTGGAGAGGGCCTCAATGGGGTTGATCGGGACGATGTTCAGGAACACGTCGACGAGGGTGGGCGGGGCGACTTCCTTGGCCTTGAGGCCTTCCGTGGAAATGGACAGCCCGCTGCCGGGCTGGAAGATGTTGGCGAGTACGAGGCCGATGACCACGGCGACGGCCGTGGTTACAAGGTAATAGGCCAGCGTCTTGCCGGCTACGCGCCCAAGTTTGCTTACGTCGCCGACGCTGGCCGCACCCGCGACGAGGGTGGTCAGCACGAGCGGTACCACGACCATGCGCACCAGATTGATGAACAGCTGGCCTACGGGCTTGTACCATGAGGGATCAAGCCCCATCGCGGGGGTCAGCGCCCCGGCGGCGACGCCGAGAACCATGCCGATAGCCATCTGCGTGGGCAGACTCATCCGGGAACCCTTCATATGCTTCCTCCGTCTTTTCCCGCGGGATTGCGGGCTTGTTTGCGGAACCGCAACGCTTGAGAGCGTGTTTTGCGGTGTCTCTTTTCGTGTTTTTCTTGTCGATTGTATAAATGTCGACAATCGTTCATTCCGTTTTTCACATAAGAGTCAGGGCGTGTCAATACGGTGGACGGTTTTTTTCATAAACTTTTCTAATACACTTATATTAAATCAAAAATAAATCATTCTCGAATGTCTTCCCGCCGCTCTTTTGCTCAGAAATGCGGCGATAAGTTCAGGATGGGTTGAAAGGAGATCCGGCTTCGGTGTAGGGGCCTGTTCAGGATGTTTTGTATAAAAATATAATAAATACAATATATAAAGAGAAGTGTTTAAACGTACCGGCTTTGCATAGGGAAAATCATCAGTGTATTTTTGTTTTTATAAATAAATACAATAAGATAATAATACTTTTGCGCCGAAATACAGACTTCTTTTTCTGCGGATACGGCAAGAGGACTTGATTCTTTTTTCACGGAGTTCTATACCGCATATTGTCTATTATCGAATGTCGACAATAGAACAAAATACAGGCAACGCATAGGCGGATAAGAAGGAGTGCCTCATGCAGGAAAAGAAGCTTGAGATGTACGGCGGATTGTTCGGCGGCCTGATCCCTCTCATCGTATTGGTGGGAGGGCTCGTCTGGCTGTCGGTTGCGGAGCGGGGCGGCACCAAGCCCTTTTGGGCTTGCGCGTGGATCGCGCTGTGCGTTGGGATCTTCTTCGCTAAAGACAAAGAGGAATACTGCAAAGCGGCGATGCGGGGCATCGGCGACCGCACGGGCATCGTCATCGTTACGGCGTGGCTGCTGGCCGGGGTGTTCGGCAAGCTCATGGCCGCAGGGGGGCTTGTGCAGGGGCTTTTGTGGATGGGCATGACGACCGGGGCGCAGGGCGGCGTCTTCGTGATGCTGGTCTTCCTCGCCGCGATGCTGTTCGCCCTCGGCACGGGCACGAGCACCGGCACCTGCATTGCCCTGTCGCCGGTGCTGTATCCGGCGGGCTATTTCCTCGGAGCGGACCCGGCCATGCTCGGGTTGGCGATTCTGTCCGGCGCGGCTTTCGGGGACAACCTCGCGCCCATCTCCGACACCACCATCGTCTCGGCCTACACGCAGGGGGCCGAAATGCGCGACGTGGTGCGCAGCCGTTTCCCGCTGGCCATTTCAGCGGCGTCCATTTCCGCCGTGGTGTTCCTTGTGTTCGGCGGAGGCGGCGAAGTGCGGCCCCTTCCCGAAATGCAGGCCAGCCTGAACCCGTCAGGCCTGTTCATGCTTTTGGCACTTGCGATTGTGGTCGTCTCGGCGCTCAAGGGGCGGCACATCATCGAATCGCTCATTTACGGCAACGTTGCCGCCGCGTTCGTCGGCATGTTGATCGGAACCATCCGGCCCGCCGACATCTTCAGCGTCCCCGCCGCGAAGGGAGGCTCCACGGGCCTCATTCAGGCCGGGATAGACAACGTGGTCGGTGCGATCATCTTTGCAATCCTGATTCTGGCGGTGACGCAGATATTGGTGGAATGCGGCATCATGCGGCGCATTTTGGACTTCGCCCAGAGCACGCTGGTTGCCACCGTCCGGCAGGCCGAACTCTTCATCGTCGGCGTGACCATTCTGGCCTCGATTCCCATTTCCGCCAATGCCCCGGCGGAACTGCTGGTGGGCCCGAGCATCGTGCGGCCTCTGGGCGAGCGTTTCGGCCTCGCGGCGGCGCGGCGCGCGAACCTCATGGACTGCGCGGTGTGCACGATTTTCTTTGTCCTGCCGTGGCATATCGCGGTGGCGGCGTGGTACGGGGCGCTCTACAGCGCGGCGGAAACCTATGCCATCCCCGCCCCGCCCATCAGCGCGGCCCTGTACAATCCCTATTCATGGGCACTGCTCGCGGTGCTGCTGTTCTCCGCCTTCACCGGCTGGAACCGCAAGTACGCCAAGGATGAAGCGCCCGCAGCATGACTTTGGCGGGGTTCTGCCCCGGAACCAAACCGAACGGAGGGGAACCGCCTCCGCACTCCACAAGGGGTGAGCCGCCCTGCCAGCGCTGCTCGCCCCTTGATCCGACATGAGCGCATCCTGCCTCGGCAGGATGCGCTCAGATCTTTTTCACTTTCAAAGAAGTTACGCTGGTTATCCGGCTGCGATTTCGCGGACGGCCCTGACGAGCAGTTCGGCTTCCTCTTCGGTGTTGTACGGGGCGAATCCAACCCTGACCCAGCCGCCGATCCGGTCGACGCCGACCCTGTGGGCGAGCGTTTCCGCGTAATAGTCCCCATCGGCGGCAAAGATGCCGTATCGGTCGCAGAGTTTCCGGCATACGTCGCCGGGCTGCTGCCCTTCCAGCGTAAAGGCGACGGTGGCGGTCTTGGGGCCTTCGGACTGATACAGCGTCAGGCCGGGGGCACCCGCGAGCCCTTGCCTGATTATCTCGGCGAGGGCGTTTTCGTGCCGTTCGATGCGCTCGAAGCCGGAGACGAGGCGTTCGCGGCGCGTGGAACCGGTGCCGAGCCCGGAGATGAAGTCCACGGCGGGCACGATGGACGCGATGGCCTCATGGCTTTGCGTCCCGGTTTCGAGCTTGCCGGGGGCCGTGGAGGGTGCCGAATGCAGGCGGTAGGTGTCGAGCGCCTCAAACACGTTTTTTCGGATTGCCGCGATGCCGATATGTCCCCCGAAAAACTTGTAGACGGAGCAGAACAGCATGTCCGCGCCGATGGCGTCCATGTCGATGGTCTTGTGCGGGGCGATGTGTACGGCGTCCACGGAGAGCAGCGCGCCCACCTCGCGGCAGCGCCGGGAGATGCGGGCGACGTCGTTGATGGTCCCGACGGCATTGGAAGCGTAGCCCACGGCGACAAGCCTTGTCTTCGCGTTGACGGTGGCGTCCAGATCGGCAAGGTCCAGCGTCAGGGCTTCGGGGTCCACCGGCAGATGGCGCACTACGACGCCCCGGTCGCGGGCGGCGAGAACCCACGTGTCGATGTGCGAATGGTGGTCCATCTCCGAGACGACGATTTCGTCGCCGGGATTCCAGCTTCGGGACAGCGCCCGGGATACGGCGAACATATTTGAGGTGGCGTTGGCTCCGAAGGCGATTTCGCCGGGCGCACAGGCCAGCAGATCTCCCAGTGCGGCCTTGGCGGATTCGATGATGGCTTCCGTCTCTTCGTTGCTCGGAAATTTGCCGTGGGTGTTGGCTACGCCCCGGTGGTTATAGAGGCTTACCAGCCCGAGAGCGGGTTGAGGGCGCAGGTGATGGGAATCATCTTGTCGGCGTTGCCCACGCGGAGGCAGATATCGTCCTTACGCCCCGACCATGCCTTCGATGTCGTCGGCGTCCATGACGCGGGCGTTTTCGGTGGGGGCGAGGCCCGGAATCATGGAAACGAGCAGGCGCGGACAGCCGGAGGTGGGCGGATTGCCAAAGCGTCCGCCGTGCTGGAGCTGAATGGCGATCTTCCCGTCGTGGCGATGCACGGCTTCGGTGAGCTTGGAGAGGCCCTTGATCATGAAGTCGTCGGAAATGCCGAGACCGAGATCGAAGCTGTTGCCGCTGCGGGCCACATAGGTGGCTTCGACGATATTCATGCCTACGCCGCCCTTGGCGCGCTCCTCATGGTACCGGATGAGCTTTTCGGTGGCCTCGCCGTTGACGGCCGCATGGTAAGAAGCCATTGCGGGCATGATGATGCGGTTTTTCAGCGTCATCCTGTTGATCCGAACGGGGGTGAAAAGAACGGAACTGGTCATACTGCTGCACTCTCCATAGCCGGGCGGGGCCCGCGACAAGTTTAGGAAGGAAAGGCCATATGTCTTTTCATCTATAACGCGAACGGTTTTTCTATGAGGCAATTTGTTCCGAAGCGGGAAAGCTTGTTTGCCAAAGATTGGCTTGAAGGATAGGATGAGACTTGAAAAAAGTTGGTTATCTATGGATTCTGCTGAACTTATGATTACGGTATAGAAGAATGTGATAATTCTATCAAACGCAAAATCTTTATCCGCCCATTCATGAGATGAATGCATGAACCAGAATAAACTCCAAGTGTCCGGGCAATTCCTGTACTCGTTTACGGCCGTAGCCAAACACATGAGCTTTACGAAGGCGGCTGAGGAGATGTGCATCACCCAGAGTGCGGTAAGCCATAGAATACGTTGCCTTGAGCAGGAACTGGGTTTTCCGCTTTTTCATCGCCTGACGCGCAAGATCATCCTGACCGAGGAAGGGAAGACGCTGTACGGCACGTTGGACGCCAGCCTCAAGCAGATCCACGAAGCTATCAGAAATATTCAGGAGGCGGAGCTGCAGGGGGATCTCGTCATTGCCTGCGCGCCTTCCATCGCTGGTTGCTGGCTGCTGCCGTTGCTGTCGGAATTTCAGCGTGAGCATCCCAACATTTCCCTGCACATACGCAGCGGCAACGACCTCATCAGCTATGAGAACGAAGAGAACAACGCGGATGTGGCGATCTATTGCGGCGACTCGATTACCGACGGGCTGCACGCGACGCCGCTTCTGCGGGACAACCTGCTGCCCGTATGCTCTCAGCATTATGCGCGGGAGCATGATCTGATTGAGAATCCCGAGGCCCTGCGCAATTGTGAGCTGATCCACGAGCACCCGGAGGCCGCAAACACGCCGTTCTACGCGGGATGGGAGATATGGGCGAACTGGGCGGGGATCACGGGGCTGCCGCTCCAGTCGGGCTACAGTTTCGATCGTGCCGAATTGACCGCGATAGCGGCGAAGCAAGGGCTCGGCGTCGCGCTCGGCCGCGAGTGGCTGGTCAGGGAAGCCCTGCAGAAGAAGGAACTCATCGTGCCCTTCAACTTGGTTTTCCCCGCTCCGCAGACCTATTATGTGGTGTCCACGCATAAGGGCATTCAGCGGCCCAAAGTCCGGCTGTTCCATGACTGGATTCTGGAAAAGGCCCGCCACTCGAAGCCATATGGCAATGTGGTTCTTTAGGAGGGGGAGAGCAGTAGCGCGACATACCGGGGGAGGAGGGAGTTCGTTCCGGTGTAGTTTTGAAAAAGTTCCTTTGCGCCGTACAAAATAGGGATATCCCCGTAACCTTCATTTCCCCACCAAGCATTTGCTTCGGCGGCTTGCCGCCGAAGCAAATGCGCCGCCGGGTCAAGGGGCGGCTCGCCCCTTGCGGAGTGCAGAGGCAGCGCCTCTGCCGGGGTTCCAGGGGCGGAGCCCCTGGGGTTGCGCGGGATGGGGTTCGGCTATAGAGGTAGACGAGGAGGAAGCGGCATGAAGATAGCGGCCTGCGATTTTGACGGAACCCTGTTCCGCGACGGTGTGGTGAGCGAAGCGGACCTTGAGGCCATAGCGGACTGGAGGCGTTCGGGGAACGCTTTCGGGATCGTGACGGGCCGAGGCCGGAACACGCTCCTGCGCGACGTAAAGCGGTTCAGCATCCCATACGACTTTTTGATCTGCAATAACGGCGCGATGATCTGCGACGAGCAGGCGCAGGACGTGTATTGTGCGGTTCTGCCCGAGCCGGTGCGTGCTGAAATCATGGATCATCCGGGTATGCGGGCAAGCGCACAGTGCGCGTTCTTCGCGGGAACTGCCATTTTCACCCACGCAGGCAAGACGGACTATTGGATCCTTAAAGATCATGTACTCCCCCGGCTTTCCCCCGTTGAGGCCCTGCACATGCCCGGCCTGCATCAGATCAGCCTCGCCTACGCCGAGCCCGGGGAATCGGCGGCGTGGTCAGAAGCTTTTACGGAAGGTTGCGGCGAGAATGCGGGCGTGCATTTCAGCAATATCTGTATCGATATCACCGCCCCGGACGTGAGCAAGGCCGCGGGCATGACTCACCTGCTCGAGTTGCGGCGCTGGGGCGAAGCCAAGGAAGTGCTCGTCATCGGCGACGATATGAACGACCTTCCCATGATCCGCCATTTCAACGGCCATGCCGTGGCCAATGCCGCGCCGGAGGTTCGGGACGCCGCGTTCTCTGTATTTTTGAGCGTCGGCCAGATGTTGAGGGAACGGGTGTAGGGTGGATCGGGGGAGCCTGCCCGACACGTTTTCTTTGTTATGAAAGATTGATGGAAATTTTTTGTGATGATCGCAAGGAGAGGCATGATGGAACAGGGCGGGGCAGGAAGATGGAGCGATGCCGAACTGCACGGGGCGCTGGCCCGGGTGTTCGGCTATACGGCGTTCCGCCCTCATCAGATTGAGATCGTAAAGGGGATTCTCGGCGGACATGATTCGCTCTCCATCATGCCCACGGGCGGCGGGAAAAGCCTGTGTTTTCAGCTGCCATCACACTTGATGGATGGCGTGTGCGTGGTGATCAGCCCGCTGATTTCGCTGATGAAGGATCAGGTGGATGCCGCCTGCGCCAACGGGCTGCGGGCCGCCGCACTCAACAGTTCGTTGTCCCCCGGCGAGCACAGGGCCGTGCGGGAGGCGCTGGCCTCCGGTGAACTGGACTTGCTGTACATTTCGCCCGAACGCCTGAGCGCGCCCGGCTTCTGGGAAGCGCTGGCCTCGTGGCCCGTTTCTTTCTTCGCCGTCGACGAGGCGCACTGCATTTCCCAATGGGGACATGATTTCCGCCCGGATTATCTGGCGCTTTCCGGGCTTGTCGAGCGGTTCCCCCAATGCCCGGTGGCGGCGTTCACGGCTACGGCTACGCCCGAGGTGGAGCGCGACATCCTTTCCCGGCTCGGCCTGCGGGAGCCCCGGCTGATCCGGGCTTCGTTCGACCGTCCGAACCTGTTCTATCATGTCCTGCCCAAAGAGGAACCTCATGCCCAGCTGCTTTCGTTTCTCGGCGGCCATGCGGGGGAATCGGGCATCGTCTACCGGTCCACGCGCCGAAAAGTCGAAGAGACCGCCGCATTCCTTCAGAAAAAAGGCGTGAAGGCCGAAGCCTACCATGCAGGCTTGCCCGATGCGGAGCGTATGCGCGTGCAGGAGGCCTTCCGGCGGGATGAATGTCCCGTTGTGGTGGCGACGGTGGCTTTCGGCATGGGCATCGACAAGCCCGACGTGCGCTTTGTGGCACACCTTGATTTGCCGAAAAACGTGGAGGGCTATTATCAGGAAACGGGCCGGGCCGGACGTGATGGCGATCCCGCGCACTGTCTGTTGCTTTACAGTGCGGCGGATATGGCACAACTGCTCTATTTCGCGCGTCAGACGGAGGACGAAGAGCAGAGGAGTATTGCGGAAAAGCACGCCTACGCCATGCTGGAGTATGCGGAACGCAGCCAGTGCCGCCGCAAGGCGTTGCTGTCGTATTTCGGGGAAGCCTTCGAGGAGCCCAATTGCGGCGGATGCGACGTATGCACCGGGGAGATACAGGAGGAAGATTACACCATTGAGGCGCAGAAAGCGCTCTCCGCAATGGTGCGGAGCGGGTGCCGCTTCGGGCGGGTGCTTATCATGGACATCCTGATGGGTGCGGATAACCGCCGCATCCGGGAAACCGGCTTTCAGCATCTGCCCACCTATGGCGTGGGCAAGGATCGGACACGCCGTTTCTGGAAGTATCTGATCGATGCCCTGACCCGTCAGGGGCTGGCTGCCATAGAAGGTGAAGAATATCCATATCTGCGCGTTACCGAAACCGGATGGGAGACGCTGCGGGGCGCTCCGTTCCGTGCCCTGCGGATCGTGGAAACGCGTGCCCGCCGAAACCGGGCGGAGCGCGACGGAGCGTCACAGGACATGGATGTGGACGATACGCTGTTCCAGCTCTTGCGCGCGGAACGCCGCAGGCTGGCGGAAGCCGCGCAGGTGCCGCCCTATGTGGTGTTCCATGACCGCGCCCTGCGGGAAATGGCGGCGGGAAAGCCGGCCAGCCGCGAGGCCATGCTCGGCATCGCCGGGGTCGGGGAAAGGAAGCTGGCGCAATACGGCGACGCCTTCCTTGCCGTGATCGCACGGTACATTTCTGAAAACTAGACCATTTCGAAGCCTATCTGTTCTGGATATACCGAAGGCTGAGGCAAAACGCTTCCACGGAAGCGTTTTGCGACGGCAGGAAGGGGGCTTTCCGGTGCGCGTTCGTTTTTTCTCCGCTATACCCGCGTTGCTTCTAACTCTCTCTCTCTCTCTCTCTCTCGCTGCGCCGTTTTCGCCGCTGATGCGCCCTCCGGTTTTGTTGAGGATATATTGGATGTACCGCTTTTGGAGTTCCTGGAGCGTGGGGGTGTCCGCATAGAGAGAGGTTTCGGTGCGTTGGCAGTGACCCCGTGCTTCGTGCTGCCCTCCGACAGCTAGATCAAAGGGGCCGCCCGTGTACAAGATGACGGCGCGTTCCACTGCGTTGCGCAGTTCCCGGATATTGCCCGGCCACTGATACTCGGAGAGGCGGCGCAAGGTTTCCTCATCCGGATAGGGGAGCTTTTTGCCGTAGCGACGGGAGAAATGGTCGGTGAACGCCATGATGAGTTCTTCCAGATCCTCAAGGCGTTCGCGCAGCGGCGGGATGGTCACGGGGATGACCGAGATGCGGTAATAGAGGTCCTCGCGGAAAGTCCCCTCGCGCACGGCGCGGGGCAGGTCACGGTTGGTGGCGGCGATGAGCCGGAAGGAGGAATGGATCTCCTTGGTCCCGCCCACGCGCATGAAGCGGTGCTCCTGCAGTACGCGCAAGAGCTTGATCTGCATGTTCATGGGGATATCGCCCACTTCGTCGATGAACAGCGTGCCGTTGTCCGCCAGTTCAAAAAAGCCGATTTTCTGTCCCGTGGCGCCTGTGAAGGCGCCTTTTTCATGCCCGAAGAACTCGTTTTCGAAGAGATGCTCGGAAACAGAGGCCGGGTGTACGGCGACGAACGGCCCTTTGCAGCCGCTGTGCCGGTGCACGTAGTTGGCCATGACCTCCTTGCCCACGCCCGTTTCCCCGAGCAGGAGCACGGCGGCGTCCGTGGCGGAGACGACTTTGGCGCGTTCAAGGCACATGCGGAATGAAAGGCTCTTGCCCCACAGCTCGAGCCGTTCCTCCTGCGCCATCTTGGTGACGGCATGGATCTGCCGCACTTCGGCGCGCATGTTGCGGGCTTCGAGCAGGCGGAGGACATTTTTGAGTTCCGAAGCGCAGAGGAGCCCGACGCGGCTCAGATCCTCCTGGGCGCAATGGAGCATCCGGCTGGAGTGCGCGGAACTGTCCGCATAGAGCAGCCACGGGTTCCCGTCGGGAAGCCGGAAAGGAAGGCAGAGGAGATCCAGCCCGTTCTGCTGGGCCGCAAAAGGGGCTTCCTCACGGATGCGTTCCCGGATCAGATCGCGGCTCGGCACGAACATCCCGGAGGCGATTTCAGAGCCGGAGAGGTTACAGGAGCCGCGGCAGAGCAGGGTTTCACCGTCCATACGGAAAAGGGCTGTGCGTTCGGCGCGGAAGACCTTACGCAGGCAGGCCGCGAGCTGGTAGCAATATTCTTCAAGAGTTTCCCATTCATGGATGGAGCAGACTTCGCGGCAGCAGACATCGAAGGACGCTTCTTTCTGCTCCGGAGAAGGCCACGGGGAACGTTTCCTGCCCAGCCCGATACGGCTGAGGAGCATGAGGGAGGTTTCCTCGGCGGCCTCGGCTTCGGCTTCGCGCCCGAGGGTATTCAGGAGCTCGGAGCGCCGACGTTCGGTGAACCCATACTCGATGGGCATGTTGGCGTCTTTGAGGATTTCAAGGCTCTTATCGAGCAGGTCAAGCGCGTCTTGCGGCGATTTTTTGCGGAGAAGGATCGCCTTCAGCCGCAGTGCGTGCCCCCTCATCATGGGGCTCGGGCTGATCTCGGCCTCGCGGAACAGGGTATCGAGATCGATGCCGGGCAGGGGCGGGAAGCCATGTTCGGCATAGAACACCGCGAGTTCGAGGATCCAGAGGTAGTTGTAGGACAGGGAGAAGGAAGGGTGGCGCTCGGCCTGCCGCAGGGTATCGGAGAGCAGGTTATAGGACATTTCGGCCCGGCCCATGCGGGAATAGCAGAGCGCGATGGCGGCGAAAGCCCGGAGCATCAGTTTTGGGTTGGCGGCCATCGTCGAGCGGGAGACGACGGTCTGGAGGATTTCCAGGGCGTCATTCTCGCGGCGCATGTAGGCGTAGAGGACGCCGAGGTGCTGGCGGCAGATCTGGGCGGACATGATGTTCCCTTCCAGTTCCGCCGTGCTGATGGCGGATTTGATCATGCCGAGGGCGTGGGCGAAGTGGCCGGAGTAGGCGGCGGAGGATGCCGCCTGGAGCACGAGCTGCGACTCGAAGAGGGGCAGTACGGGCTTATGGGTGCTCTTTTGGAGCATTTCGTAGCATTCGAGCGCTTGCTGGAAGTTCCCGCGGATGAAATGCATCACGATGAGGAAGGGCGTGATCCGGGTATATAGCTCCTTGTCGTCCAGGGTCTTGAGCAGCTTCATTGCGGAGTGGAACGTTTCATGGGCCCGTTCGAAATGGATGGTGCCCGTGAAGAACGTGGCGGACGCCTGCGCGAACCGGATGAGGACCAGGGTGCGCTTGTCCCCTGCCGTGGAGGCGTATTCCGCGGCTTTTTTCATGAAGGCGGAGGAGCGGCCCGCGTTCTTCATATAATAGAGGGAGGCGTCGTGGGCGGCGAAGGCATAATGGACGAAGGAGCGGGTTTCCGGGGCGGTGAGCCTGCGGTTCTGCCACTGCGCGAGCTGATTGAGGAGCAGCTCGAGATATCCGGAACTTCCGGCCGTGTCGGCTCTGCGCCGCAGGACGCGCATACGCTTCGTGCAGATCTCGCAGGCCGTTTCCGGCATTTTGGATTCGCAGGCGGAGATGAGTTCTTCGAGCGGCGATTCCGTATCGCGGAACAGGAGGGCCGGCAAAGCCTCCCTTAAATGGTCGGCCCCGGCCTGCGTCAGTTTCCATGTCTCGTCCCGCTGTTCCGCGAGGCCGTCGGCGGTCACTCGGTGCAGGGCTATTTCCGCCTGCGCGGCGGGGCATTCGAGCATCTGGATGAGGCACAGCGTCGAGCGTTCCTGTTTCAGAGACGACAAAAGCCAAAGAATCAAGAGGGATGTTGATTCTTGCATACCCGCGCACCCCCTGCGGAAATTTGTCTCAAAGTAGCGTGCCGCCTACGGCGCGTCAATGGCATCAGGCCCTGTCCATTATAAATTTTGGACAAAACGAGTCTAAAAACTGGACGAGTCCAGAATCTGGACAAACGCTTTCCTGCCTTTCCTCGTGTCGAATGCCAACAAGTCCATTCTTTCACTAGTAAAATCTTTTTTCCCGTAACATGGCATGGAGCTTGCTCTTCATAAGGCATCACTCGTTGAGGAGGCTCCTCGTGTTCTACGGATGGAAGTTGGCGACCATAGGTTCCTGCGGGAATCTGCTCCTTCAGGGAAGCGTGTTCTATACCATGAACGCCTTTATCGAACCCTTGGTCGAACTGCACGGTTGGAGCCGGGCCGGGATCGGTCTGAGCATGACTTTCGCATCGGCCATGATGACGTTGAGTATGCCGATAGGGATTATGCTCACAAACAAGATGAGCATCCGGCTTCTGATGACGCTCGGGGCTTTCATCGGCGGTCTGAGCTATGTCGGGCTCGGCTACGTTGACGACATTCGTTTGTTCGCGGCGCTGTTCGCCATCGTATGGGTGTGCGGGCAGATCTGCGGCGGGGTGGTCGCCACCATGCTTATGAACCGCTGGTTCGCCGCCTACCGGGGCCGGGCTTTCGGGCTGGTCAACATGGGGACTTCCCTGTCCGGGGCGTTCCTGCCGTTCGTGGCCCTCGTGCTGGTGGACACGCTGGGCGTTTCATGGGCGTTTTCGATACTCGGCGGGCTCGCCTTCCTGCTTTTTCCCCTCTGCTGGCGGATTATCCGCAATACGCCCGAAGATATCGGCCTGACCATCGACGGCGTGGCGGCGAACCCTTTCGCGGCGGCACGGGAAGAGGAAAAGGTGGTTCCCATGAATTGGCGGGAGCTGGTGGCCAGCCGCCAGATGTGGATCATCGGCGTATCGTTCGGCATCGGCCTGATGGCCGTGGGGGGCGTGCTCAGCCAGCTCAAGCCCCGCTTTGTGGATACCGGCATGGGTTCGTATGTGGCGATGGGGTTCATGTGCCTGACCGCGCTGCTCGGGGCCGTGGGCAAGTACGCATGGGGCTGGGTCTGTGACCGCACCACTCCGCTGTTCGCCACAAAGCTGCTGTTCTTGTGCAATGCGTTGTCGTTGGCCTGCATCTTCCTGCCCCATACCTTGTTCAACGTCATCCTGTTCGTGGTGGGGTACGGCGTGTGCATGGGCGGCATTTGGACGGTATTCCCCTCCGTGGTCGCCTATCTCTACGGCAAGAAGCAGTTCCCCCACGTCTATAAGTATATTTCCCTGTTCGTGGCTGTGAAGTCCCTCGGTTACGCGGCTGTCGGGCTCTCCCACAGTCTCACGGGCAACTACAACATGGCATATATGGGGATGGTCATCCTGTTGCTGGCGGCTTTTGCCGCGACGTCGACCATCCGGGAACATGAGGCGGCGGAAGGAAACGTGTTTTCAACTTGTAACTGAGAGAGGAGACTTTCAGATGGCATCTGCAACACACGTATATCGCAACGGGACCATCCTGACTATGGATTCTGGAGGGAGCCAGGCGCAGGCGCTCGCGGTACGCGGGGAAACCATCCTCGCCGTCGGCTCCGACGCGGAAATCATGGCTCTTGCCGATCAGCATACGGTGGTTACGGATTTGCGCGGGCGGACCATGCTCCCCGGTTTCATCGACGGGCACAGCCACTTCGTCTCCGCCGGCCTCATGGCGGCCACGCAGCTCGATCTTTCCTCGCCTCCGGTGGGCGGCGTGAAGAACATTGCCGAGATCAAGGAACAGATCCGCGCGAAGGCCGCCGAAACCCCGAAGGGCGAATGGATCCTCGGTTTCGGTTACGACGATACGGGCCTTGAGGACAAGCGCCACCCGCTGGCCTCGGACATTGATGAGGTCGCCCCCGAGCATCCCGTGCTCCTGCGCCACGTGTCCGGCCACCTTTCCTCTTGCAACAGCCTCGCGCTGGCGAAGGCTAATTATACGAAGGATACCCCCGACCCGGTGGGCGGCGTGATCCGCCGCGACGAGCACGGCAACCCCAACGGCGTGCTGGAAGAACCCCCGGCACGCGAACCCGTGTTCCGCCATATCCCCGCTCCCACGGAAGCCGACTGGATGGAAGGCATCAAGGCCGCTTGCGCCGCGTATACGGCGAAGGGCGTGACCACGGCGCAGGACGGCTTTACCGCCACGGGCGACTGGGGCGCGCTGAAGCGGGCGCACGAACTCGGGCTGCTCCGCAACCGCGTGCAGATCCTGCCCGGCGTGTCGCGCATGGACATCAACACGTTCAACACGCACGTTTCCGGTACGCAGCTCACCGCCGACGGCAAGATCAGCCTCGGCGCGGCGAAGCTCCTCGCGGACGGCAGCCTCCAGTGCTACACCGGCTACCTGAGCAATCCGTACCACAAGGTCATCTATGATCTGCCCGACGGCCCCATGTGGCGCGGCTATCCGATGGAACCGGAACAGCAGTTCATCGAAAAGGTCGTGGGCCTGCACCGGCAGGGCTGGCAGCTCGCCATCCACGGCAACGGCGACGACGCCATCCAGATGATCCTCAACGCCTACGAAGAGGCGCAGAAGCGCTATCCCCGCGCCGACGCCCGGCACATTGTCATCCACTGCCAGACCGTGCGCGAGGATCAGCTCGACCGCATCAAGCGGCTTGGCGTGGTGCCCTCGTTCTTCGTGGTCCACACCTATTTCTGGGGCGACCGCCATTATGAAATGTTCCTCGGCCAGGACCGCGCCGAGCGCATCAGCCCGCTCCGCAGCGCCCTGAAGCGCGGTATCCCGTTCAGCAACCACAACGACACGTTCGTGACTCCCATCGATCCTCTGCTTTCCGTCTGGTCCGCCGTCAACAGGCGCACCAGCGGCGGACGCATCCTCGGCGAAAACCAGACCATCCCGGTCATGGATGCGCTGCGCAGCGTGACCTCGTGGGCCGCCTATCAGGCTTGCGAAGAACGCATCAAGGGCAGCCTTGAACCCGGCAAGCTGGCCGACTTCGTGATCCTCGAAGCCAATCCTCTGACGGTTGCCAAGGAAACCATCAAGGATATCGGGATTTCGGCGACCATCGTAGGCGACGAAGTCGTCTACGGCTCGTTGGATTAAAACGCTCCTCCCTCGCCGCCGGGGTGGCGGGCAACCCTTCCTCCCCTCCGCCCCGGCGTTTCCATAAACCGCAATCCCTGACGGGTATACTGTAACAAAAGCAAGGAACGAGTATGGAAAGCACATTTTATCCTTATCTGGGCGCACTCGGTTGGACTGGCCTCTTTCTCCTTATCGGCACAATCATCCGCGCAAAGGTAAAGTTTTTCCAGACCTTTCTCTTCCCCGCCTCGCTTATCGGCGGCATCATCGGGTTTTTCGTCCTGAACGCGGGCTGGCTCGGCATCCCCAGTTCCACCGGCTGGAAGACGATCACCCCGGTGACGTTCAGCACGATCACCTTCCACCTGTTCGCCTTCGGTTTTGTGGGCATTGGGCTTTTGCAGGCCAAGAGCGGCACCAGCGGTAAGGTCGTGGCCCGAGGCGCGTTGTGGATCGCGCTCATCTTCGGGTTGCTCTTCTCGGTGCAGGCGATGGTCGGCAAGGGGACGTTCGATGTGTGGAAGCTGCTCTTCGGCGGCGATTTTTTCACCGGCAACGGTTACCTGCTCGGCGCCGGCTTTACGCAGGGCCCCGGCCAGACGCAGGCGTACGCCAGCATTTGGGAAACCACTTATAAGATCAGCAACTCGCTGAACGTGGGGCTTGCCTTCGCCGCCGTCGGCTTCCTTGTCGCGGGCCTTGTGGGCGTGCCGCTGGCCTTCTACGGCATCAAGAAGGGCTGGGTTTCCATCGAAGGCGGAAAGCTTCCCCAATGCTTCCTGCGCGGCCTCATGGACAAGGGCGACAACCCCACCTGCGCCCGCTCCACGACCCACCCCGCCAACATTGACAGCGTGGCCTTCCACCTCGCAATCATGGCCACTCTGTACGCCCTCGCCTATGCCTTCGGCGTGTGGTGGCTGTGCACGATGCCCAAGGGCATCAACGGCCTCGGCATCGGCATGATCTTCGCGTGGGGTATGTTCTTCGCCATGATCGCCCGTAAGCTGATGGTCAAGTTCGACCTTATCCACCTCCTCGACGGCGAGACGACCCGCCGCCTGACCGGGGCTACCGTAGACTTCATGATCTGCGCCGTGTTCATGGGCATTCAGGTCCGCCAGCTCCAGGAAGTGGCCATGCCGTTCCTCATTGCGGTCGTGCTCGGCACCATCGCCACCCTGTTCATCTGCCTGTGGTTTGGCCGCCGTTCCCCTGAACACGGCTTCGAACGCGGCCTGACCCTGTTCGGCTACTGCACCGGAACGGCGGCCTCCGGCCTGCTTCTGCTCCGCATCGTCGACCCCGACTTCGATACTCCTGTTGCCGTTGAAGTGGGCCTCATGAACGTGTTCGCCACTATCCTCTTTAAGCCGATATCATGGTCAATGCCGTTCGTCCCAGTGGAAGGCTTCCCCATGTTGTGGATATTCGTAGCCGTGACGGTCGTGACCCCCATCGTCATGTACTTCCTCAAGATGATCAGAAAGCCCGCCTTCTAAGGCATCAGGGGCGGCCTGAGGAGGGCCGCCCCTTCCCAAAGCGAATGTGCGCCTCACGGCGCTTTTCCCATAACGGCAAACAACGGCCGGAGTTGTCCGGTCTTAACCCTCTAAACGGAAGGAAGGAACGTATGAAGCGCATTGTAACCCTGATTCTCGCCGCTGGCCTGATTCTTGGCGCAACCTCCGCCGCTCAGGCGGTCGACTTCAAGGTTTCGGGCTTGATGCAGCACCGTGTGTCGTTTGCTGACCGCAACTTTGAAAAACACAACGGTGACGACAAAATGCGGGCATGTAGCCGTCTGCGTACCCAGATCGACGTGATTGCCTCGGAATCCCTCAAGGGCGTCATGTTCTTTGAAATCGGGCACCAGAACTGGGGCAAGTCCGCTCAGGGCGCGGCCCTCGGCACGGACGGCAAGGAAGTCAAGGTTCGTTACAGCTATGTCGACTGGGCCATCCCGCAGACCGACGCCAAGGTTCGCATGGGCCTCCAGAAGTATACGCTGCCGAACTTTACCGGCATCGGTTCCCCGATCCTCGACGCTGACGGCGCGGGCATCACCATCAGCAACCAGTTCACCGAAAACGTGGGTACGAACCTGTTCTGGCTGCGCGCCGCGAACGACAATGATCCCGAAATGACGAAGCACGACGCCCACGACGCGCTGGATTTCATCGGCCTGACCGTGCCGTTGACCTTTGACGGCGTGAAGGTGACCCCGTGGGGCATGGGCGGCATCATCGGACAGGACAGCTTCAAGGGCAGCGGCCCTGACATGACCGGCATCGCCATGCCCGGCATGTTGCCTCTCGGCGGCGACGCGACCATAGCCGCTTCCTCCGACAAGGATCACGGCAGCATCTGGTACGGCGGCATCGCCGCGGACGTGACCTATTTTGAACCGTTCCGCTTTGCCCTTGATGCCGCCTACGGCAGCGTGGATATGGGAACCAGCAAGTACAACGGCAAAAACTTCGACGTGAAGCGCTCCGGCTGGTACGCCGCGTTCCTCGCCGAATACAAGCTGGAATCCTGCACCCCCGGCCTGTTGTTCTGGTACTCGTCGGGCGACGACGCCAACCCTTACAACGGCTCCGAACGTCTGCCCTCCATCGACCCCGACGTGTACGTGACCTCCTACGGCTTCGACGGCACGAACTACGGCGGCGCGGCTCAGACGCTTGGTTACGGCATTTCCGGCACGTGGGCCGTAATGGCTCGTGTGAAGGATATTTCGTTTATGGAAGATCTCTCCCACGTCCTGCGCGTTGTGTACTATCAGGGCACGAACAACAAGGAGATGGTCCGCAGCAAGATGATCTCGAACCCGCAGGACAGCGTGGCCAGCATGATGTATCTGACCACGGGCGACAAGGCCGTGGAAGTGAACTTCGACACGGAATACAAGCTGTACAAGAACCTCTCCCTGTTCGTGGAACTCGGCTACATCCGCCTCGATCTGGACAAGGATCTCTGGAAGGGCGTGGGCTACGAAGCGAAGGAAAACAATCTGAAGGGTACTTTCAGCATCATCTACAAGTTCTAGGAAAGCGGGAAATCCCGGTTTTCTGGAAGGGGGGCAGGGCCGCACGGACGTCTTGGCAGGCTGACATCCGGCTCTGTTCCCCAATCGGACGCGTCCCCGGGAGGGAGCCCGCCCTGAGGCGGCTTTGCTTTCCGGCGGGTTTCCCCGGAGACGGTTTGGATGTGTTTGAAAAGAGTATAGGGGTATCGGGGGAGGGGAAACTCTCTAGAAAAAAGAGGGGAACACCCCCACGTTTCTCCCTTCCTCAAAATTGCCAACGCGCTCGTGCTTCCCTTTTTTCTTCAAAATCTTTTGTGGTTATCGAATCCCTGTTCGCAGTTTTTGCAGGCACGAAATTTCAAGGTGGAAATGCTGAGAGGCATTCTCTTTGATGCCGGGATAGTTTCACCCGTGCCGAAAAACGGCGGAACGAGATACAGCCTTTTGTGTACATCAGATTTCCGGAAAGGCCGGGGTTCTTCATGCCGCTGATGAGCACGGCGGCAGATCCTCTTGGCCCCGGCCTATCCGGCCCCCTGCCGAGGACGCTCCCCCGCCGTCGGCAGGGGGGTTATGTTTTCGGAGGGATATCCCGTGGGGCGGCCCCGTGCCCTGAGTGGAGGGGCTGTATTCTCCGCTTTGAAACCTATAGCGGGCGGAGCCGCTTTCATACTGGGTTCGCATCTTGATGCTGCTGGATAAAAAATATCATAATAATTTGTTTTTAATTGCAAAAAATTCTTACAGACAAAAGAGGTGATACACGCTGGCCATAGGTATTTTTGAGGAAATTTTTTTATGTCCCTATACCGCGATGAACTATCTCTTTATAATATATAGAAAACACTATAGTTCTAGAAAAGCTTGACACTATAGCGTGATAGCGTTATCTATTAAACAATAATTTTATGGGGATTCCAGTAATGAATCCCCTAAGTTCCCTGCCATTTATTGGGGAGCTGCATGCAACTGAGTAAGTTGGTGTGCAGATGTGTGTTTTCTATATGAAGCACACGGTAACCCATTGGATCGGCAGGTTTTTTTATGCTCTCTCTCTCT
>QWCN01001935.1_pt1 | contig 29158 bp, 25 predicted proteins | sample 1972711 | NCBI WGS metagenome assembly QWCN01 (sample SAMN09866707, study PRJNA288562) | Human gut metagenome isolate term1_stool, whole genome shotgun sequencing... | isolation source: gut | host: Homo sapiens | place: USA: California
CGACGACGCTCTGCGCCTGATCCCCATCAGCAAGCTGAGCCTGGAGGGCTGCCTGGAGTTCCTGGCACAGGACGAGCTGCTGGAGGTCACCCCGGAGAACCTGCGCATCCGCAAGCAGATCCTGAACCACGAGCAGCGCATGAAGGCCAAGAGCCGCATGAAGTAATTGCGTTACCTATTATAATAGTCTCCCGCATCCCGGCAGAAACCGACCCGTTTCTGCCGGGATGCTTTTTGTTTTTTGCACTTTTTTGAAATCAGGGCTTGCAAAACGGCCAAGAATGCGGTATAATATCACTCGCAGTCACTTAAGTGATCTGCCTCTTTAGCTCAGTCGGTTAGAGCACCTGACTGTTAATCAGGGTGTCGCCTGTTCGAGTCAGGCAAGAGGCGCCACGAAGGCAATGTTCTACGGAACATTGCCTTTTTTATTTGCCGTGCCGCATGTTTCAGAAGTGTTAATTTTTCACACTTTTTTCATTTCTCACGATTTCTTAAAAAAGAAGTTCTTGAAGATGCTGTCATATTGTGGTATACTGCACATAAGCTGTAACGCCTGCGCATACAAACTTTGCAGGCATTGCAAGCCGGAAATCTGAGCATTCTGCCCCATTCCCGGGCGTTCAGAGGCGGTAAATCCTTCCGGTTTTGGCGGTTTTGTCAAATTCACTGCATGTTTTCCGGTCCGTGTGTCTGGCAGATGTGTATGGTGTTTGAATAAATTTGTATAGTTTCAAAGGAAGCATCTATGCGTTATACCTATGTCCGGCAGCATGACACTACCGACTGTGCGGCTGCCTGCCTCGCAATGGTGTGCCTCCATTACAAAAAGGAGATCACCATCACGCGCCTGCGCGATATGATGGGTACAGACCTGAAAGGCACAAACCTCGTTGGTCTGCAGAAGGCCGCGAACGAGCTGGGTTTCACCACCGCCGCGGTGCGTGTGGACCGTGAAAACTTCCTCAGCGACTTCTCGCTGCCCTGCATTGCGCAGGTCATCACCGACCAGGGCCTGGCCCACTTTGTGGTGGTGTTCAAAAAGACCACCCTCCGCGATGACGGCGAGCGCCGCAAGCACATGCTGGACGAAGCCGAGCAGGTCAAGGAAGCCGAGGAAAAAGGCAAAAAGCACAAGTGCAAGGATTACGTCATCATCGGCGACCCTGCTACTGAGCTGAAAAAGATCAGCCTGGATGAGTTCTACAAGAACTTTACCGGTGTTCTGCTGCTGCTGAACCCCACCTCGGAGTTCAACGTGAGCCAGCGCAAAAAGCTGGCACCCGGCGCCCCCGGCTATGAAGCCCAGCAGGCCAGCGAAAAAAACGACGGCAAGCCCAACCGCTGGGGCATGATGAAGCGGTACATCGACCTGCTGCTGCCCCAGAAGAAGCTGTTCTTCTACGCCATTTTAAGTTCCGTCATCACCACCATCCTGGGCATCGCGTCCTCGATGTTCAATAAGATCCTGATGGATGAGGTGCTGCCCTACGGGCTGGACAACCTGCTGGTCACCCTGATCATCGTGTTCAGCATGGTGAGCCTGACCAGTTCCCTCATCGGCTTCGTGCGGCAGTGGGTGCTGATCCATCTGTCCATCAAGATTGACATCCCGCTGATGCTGGGCTACTTCGGGCACATCTTCCATCTGCCCATGAAGTTCTTTGCCACCCGCAAGACGGGCGATATCACCACCCGTTACTCGGACGCAAACACCATCAAATCCATCTTCACCAGCATTGCACTGAGCCTTGTGATGGACATCTCCATGGCCATCATCACCGGCATCATCCTGTTCCGGATGAACGCCATGCTGTTCTCCATCTCGCTGTTCATGGCACTGGTCAGCATCCTGCTGGTGCTGGTGTTCAAGCAGCCCTACAAGCGCATCAACGAAGAGACCATGATCCAGTCGGCTGCCCTCAACAGCCAGATGATCGAGAGCCTGCGCGGCATCGAGACCATCAAGTGCAATGCCAACGAGGACACCCAGCTGGAGAACCTGGAAAAAGAGTACATCAAGAGCCTGAAGATCAGCCTGCGGTCCAGCCGCATCAGCACGGGCCAGGGCCTGATCTCCACCTTCATCTCCACCGGTTTCAGCATGCTGACCACCTATGTGGGCATCAGCCAGGTGCTGCACGGTGAGATGACGCTGGGCGGCTTCATGGCGTTCAGCACCCTGTCCAGCTACTTTACCTCCCCGCTGAGCAACCTGATCGGTCTGCAGATGAGCATTCAGGAAGCCGGCATTTCTATGAAGCGTCTGACCGAGATCATGGACTACCCCGCCGAGGACGAGGCCAACGAAGGCAGCGAGCTGATCCCGCTGGAAAAGGTGGAGGGCGACATCGAGTTCAAGGACGTCACCTTCCGCTACGGCAACCGTGCCCCGGCGCTGGATCACATCAGCTTTACCATCCCTGCCGGTAAAAAAGTTGCCCTGGTGGGCAGCAGCGGCAGCGGCAAATCCACCATTACCAAGCTGCTGCTGAAGTACTACGACCCCGAAGAGGGCGAGATCGACTTCAACGGCGTGAATCTGGCCGAGTACACCCATGATTCGGTGCGCCGCGCCATTGCCTATGTGCCGCAGAACATTGAGCTGTTCAGCAAGACGATCTACGACAACATCCGCATTTCCCGCATGGATGCCACCATGGAAGAGGTGAAGGAAGCCGCCAAGAAGGCCGATGCCCACGAGTTCATCCGCCATCTGCCGCTGCAGTACAACACCTACCTGGAGGAAGCCGGCAACGGCCTGTCCGGCGGCGAGAAGCAGCGCATTGCATTGGCGCGTGCCTTCCTGAAGGATTCCGGCCTGTACATCCTGGACGAGTCCACGAGCAATCTGGACTTTGCCACCGAGAATCTGATCTTCAACATGATCTACGAGCAGCTGGCCGACCGGTCCATGCTGATCGTAGCCCACCGTCTGTCCACCGTCCGCGACTGCGACCTGATCCTTGTGATGGATCACGGCAAGATCGTGGAGCGCGGCACGCACGATGAGCTGATGGCCAAGGATGGCAAGTATGCTGAGCTGTGGAACATGCAGCAGGGCATCTACCGCCGCCGTGAGCCGGTGGCCAAGCAGCCTGTGGCTGCCGCCGTGGTAGAGGATGACGATGACGGCGAGGCCTTTACCTACTGATTCGTTGCAGTCGGGTGCGCACCCGATTACATAAAACCGGTTCCCTCCCGGCAGCGCAGCCGGGGAGGAACCGACAAAAGTTCATTATTTGAAGGGAGTAATTCATCATGATGATGCCTGCAAATTTTTCCGCAATCTCTGAGAACGAGATGACCTACGTCAACGGCGGCGCAAGCCTGTCCGAAATCCTGGCCCCCGAGCTGAAGCTCGAGAACTGGCAGAAGTTCAACCAGAACATGGTCACCATTATCGGCAACTCTTTCCTGGGCGACTATGTCAGCAACACCGTCGGCACTCTGTTCGGCGGCGCTTACAAGCCCGGCAACCTGGGCAAGGATTGGTTCAGCGGTGTCAGCAAGTACTACAATAGCGGCTACGATGCCGTTGTCGGCAACGGCACCGACGCCGGGATGACTTATGGCAATACTGCTCTGGGTACTCTGAATGGTGCTCTGAACGCCGGCCTGCGTATCGTGGGTTCCGCTGCTGCCATCTACAACCTGGCAACCGCCAACGTCAAGAACGGTCTGCCCAGCCTCTTTGACTTCGAGAAGAATGAGACCGGCTACTCCAAGGACTAATCCTGTCTGATCCTGGCTTTCCGGGGGCCTGAGCAACTACACCGGTTTCCCCGCCGCACATGCTCCGGATGCAGACAGGTGCGCACCTGTCTGCTGAAAAAGTGCCTTGCGGTTGCGCAGCCGCAAGGTGCCTGACAAGTATGGCAGACGGCAGAGTGCCCTGTGGTATCTCAGCCCCGACAAAAAAACGATATGCAGTGTGTTTTCCGGCCCCGCTGCAAAGCGCCGGACCGGTGACAATGCCTCGTTATGGTGTGCCCGGAGGCGTCCTGCCTCCGGGCACATTCTATTTTTCGCATCACCCATTACTGCTACAGTAATAGGTGATCAGAAGCAGAGAAGGTGTGCTCTGCCCTTTCTCTGCCTGTGATTGCCTATTACGGCCTCCCCTTTGCGGAGGAAATTCAACGATAGGACAAAGAGGTATTTCAACATGAACGAGATCAAAGTTGCTGAAAACAAGACCCTCAAACTGACCAATGTCGTGGCACGCCGCATCGCCCCCGAAGAACTGGGCAACATGATGGTGGCGCTGACCCAGCTGCAGAACTTTATCAAGAGCCACAACGCACAGCCCATCGGCCCGCTGGTGCAGGCCCTCAAGATCGGCCCGGCCCCGGAGCATGCCCCGGAGCTGTACCTGATGCAGCAGGCCACCCAGCTGATCACCCAGACCGAGCCCGGCTACGAAGTGGACGCCGTGCTGCGGGTGAAGAACTGCCTGTACGCTCATTATACCGGCCCCATGGCCTACAGCCAGCTGGCAAGCTCCAAGCTGCAGATTCTCGCCTTTGAAAAGGACCTCAAGCTCACCGGTGACAACTACACCATTTTTGTCAGCCAGGACGATGATGACGCCGTGGTTGACGTGTTTATGGAGACCAAGTAACTATGACAACGACCATCCAGAACCTCGATGATCTGCAGGACCGCCGCATTATGATGGACCGGGACGTACCTCCCTACGGGTACGCCTTTGTCATTCTGGTGGGCCTGTTCATGATCTTTCTGCTGGTGTGGAGCACCCGCACCAACCGCATTTACGTCAGCCAGAACTCCGGCACGGTGCAGGCCAGCAACAAGACCTACATCATGTCCAGCTATTCCGGCACCCTCACCGAGCTGTACATCTCCGAGGGCAGCTATGTGAACGAGGGCGACCTCGTGGCCCATATCAAGAGCACTGACCTGGACATGCAGCAGGACAACCTGGAAAGCCAGCTCAAGATCTACCAGACCCAGGTGGACCAGTACAATAAGCTGCTGCAGTGCATCCAGGACGACACGAACTACTTCAGTGAGACCAGTGTCGAGGATCAGCCCTACTACTACCAGTACGAGACCTACAAGAGCCAGGTGGAGCAAAAGACCTTTGACGCTTCGGCTTATCAGGCGGCCGGTTACACCGACGCCCAGATCAAGACCATGATGGAGCAGAACCAGAGCGAGATCCAGGCCCTGTATTACTCCACCATGCAGTCCATCTCCCAGAGCATCACCAGCGCCCAGAGCAACGTGGACAACGTGCAGGCGCAGATCGACGCCCTGAACACCGGTGCCAACGACTACTATCTGTATGCCCCCACCTCCGGCGTGATCCACATGGACAGCCCCTACAAGGAGGGCATGGTGCTGAGCGCAGGCTCCCCGCTGGCCACCGTTGCCAGCGAGAATGATGACCTGGAGATCGTGGCCATGGTCACCGTGAACGACCGCCCGCTGCTGCATGTGGGCGACCCGTGCAAGATCGCCATCACCGGCTTGTCGGAGTATTCCTACGGCACCCTGACCGGTACCGTGACCGCCATCGACAGCGACGTGACCACCAGCACCAGCGCTTCGTACTACAAGATGACCATCAAGCCGGACAGCACCTATGTGGTGAGCCGCAGCGGCGACAAGGTCGATCTTTCCAACGGCATGAGCGTGACCGCCCGCGTGGAATACGATCAGGTCACCTACTTTGAATATGCAATGGAGGCTCTGGGTGTGCTGTTCCGCTGATGCGGGCACCGTTTCCGGCGCTGAATTTCGCTCCATTTTTAACACCCAGAGAGGTACACGAACCATGAAATCAACCGCAAAGACCCTGGCCCTTGGCGCGGCACTGCTCTGCCTGCTGGCCGGCGGCATGGCCCTGCCGGCATCGGCTGCCGTGCCCCTGACCGGCACCGCCGTGTCGCTGCCCTGGAACAGCGACAACAGCGTGCCTGCCGAGAGCATTGAGGCCGGCACCTATTCTTCCAACATGCTGTTGGGCGAGACCCAGCAGCTGTCGCCCACGGTGCGCCCCCGCAACAGCACCGACTCCGTCATCTACCTCACCGATGACAGCAGCGTGCTTACCGTGAGCAACAGCGGCGTGGTGCAGGCTGTGGGCGTGGGCACCGCCACCGTGACGGCCGCCGCAGGCAACCAGATCTGTGCTTACACCATTTCGGTTTCCATGGACTCCACCATGATTGTCACCGAGATGGATCTGGCGCTGTCCTCCAACACCATCTATGTGGGCAACTCGGTGTCGGCATCGCTGCAGGTGCGGCCCTCGTCCGCCTCGCAGTACGCCACCATCTCCCTGACTTCTTCCAATGAGAAGGTGGCCACCGTCAACAGCTTTGGCCGCGTGACCGGCGTGAGCCCCGGCACCGCCACCATCACCGCCGCCTGCGGCTCGGTCACCGCCAGCACCACCGTTACCGTGCTGGCCATCCCCACCGAGGCGACCACCGGCGGCACGGTCAGTTCCGGCACCACCTCCACCAACAGCGGTCAGGTCATTACGGTAACCCCCTCCTATGTGGTGCTCAAGCCGGGTGCCACCCGCACCCTGTCGGCCAAGGCCACCCCGGCTTCGGCCTCCCAGAGCTTCACCTACAAGTCCGGCAACAGCAGTGTGGCCACCGTGAGCCCCAGCGGCGTGATCACCGCCGTGGGCACCGGCTCCACCTCCATTACGGTTTCCAACGGCAAAGCCACGGCGCTGGTCACCGTCATCGTGAACCGCTCTGCTTCCGCTTCCTCGGGCAGCGACAGCAGCAACGGCGATGACGCTTCCAACGGCGACGATGACAAGATCACGCTGGACCCCACCGTGCAGACCATTCAGGACAGCACCGACCATGAGGTCGTTTTTGCTCAGTCGGAAGTCCCGGTGATCACCGGCGACATCCTCAACTCTCTGCGCACCACCGGCAAGACCCTGTGCGTGGTGGGCGACGGCTACACCCTGCAGGTGTCCGGCAAGGACGTGCGCAACACCACCGGCGAGCTGAACACCTCGCTGGAACTGCAGCAGGTGGAGCAGGGCCTGGAGTTCGTGGTGAACGACGGCAAGACGGTCCCCTGCTCGGCCCGCATTGATCTGGACAAGAGTGATTACTCCCGTCTGTACCTCTACAACGAGACCACCGGAAAGTGGCAGTACCTGAACAGCTACAAAGACGGCGTGATCACGCTGGACACCGCCGGTCGTTATCTGCTGACCAACGAAAATCTCCGCTTCGCCAACATCAACTGGAGCTTCTTCATCGCTGGCGGCGCGGTGCTGGTGGTCATTGCGGTGGCCTACATCGCGTTCAAGAAGCGTTACTGGTTCTGGTAAGCCGCTCTTCCTCATCTGAAACAAAGATACAGCGAGGCCCCTCTGAAACGCTCAGAGGGGCCTCGCTTTTGTTGTAATTATATTCTGGTTGCCGTACTGTCAAAAGGCTCCATCCCTGAGGGAGCTGGCTTTGCGCAGCAAAGACTGAGGGAGTTCCCGTAATTCCCGTAAGCAGCAGTTTATTCCACGGTCACGCTCTTGGCGAGGTTGCGGGGTTTATCCACGTCGCAGCCGCGCAGCACCGCCATGTAGTAGGCGAACAGCTGCAGCGGCACGATCAGCTGCAGGGGCATCAGGATGTCCTCATATTCGTCCAACCGGATCACGGCATCGGCCACGCCCTCCGGCACCACGGCATCCTTTGTGGTGAACAGCAGCACCCGTGCACCGCGGCTGCGGGTCTCCTTGGCGTTGGAGATGGTCTTTTCGTACACCTGTTTCTGGGTGGCCAGCGCGATCACCGGCACACCGTCGGTGATCAGGCTGATGGTTCCATGCTTCAGCTCACCGGCGGCATAGGCATCCGAGTGCACATAGCTGATTTCCTTCAGCTTCAGGCTGCCCTCCAGTGAGAGGGAGTAGTCGAACCCGCGTCCGATGAAGAAGCAGCTCTGGGTGTTCATATAGCGGCTGGCAAGGTATTTGATCTGCTCGCAGTCCGCCAGACGGGCCTTGATGATCTCCGGTGCCCGCAGCAGCTGGGCCGTATAGCGGCGGGTCTCTGCCTCGCTCAAGCGGCCCCGGGCGTAGGCCAGACGCAGCGCGAACAGATACAGCACGCACAGCTGCACCATATAGGCCTTGGTGGAGGCCACGGCGATCTCCGGCCCGGCGTAGGTGTACAGCACATAGTCTGCCGCGCGGGCGATGGAGCTGCCCACCACGTTCACGATGGCCAACACCGGCACGCCCCGGCTCTTTGCCAGCTTGAGGGCGGCCAGCGTATCACTGGTCTCGCCGGACTGGCTGATGATGATCACCAGATCGTTGGGGTTCAGGATGGGGTCCCGGTAGCGGAACTCGCTGGCGATGTCCACCTCGGCGGGCACCCGGGCCAGTGTCTCAATGGCTGCCTTGCCCACCATACCGGCATGCATGGCCGTGCCGCAGCCCACCAGATGCACCGTACCGATGCCGCGCAGCACCTCATCGGTGAGCTGCGGGATGCGCAGGTCCGGCATGCCCTCCTCCACGCGGGGACTGACCGTAGCCGTGATGGCCGTCGGCTGCTCGTTGATCTCCTTGAGCATGAAGTGGGGGTAGCCGCCCTTTTCGGCTGCCTCCATATCCCAGTCCGCCGTCAGCACCGGGCGCTGCACCGGCTCGGCAAATTCATTGTAGAAGCGGATGCCCTCGGCCGTGCACACGGCCATGTCGCCCTCTTCCAGCACGCTGTAGCGACGGGTATACTTGAGCAGGGCCGGGATATCCGACGCTACGAAGTTTTCGCCCTCGCCCCAGCCCACGATGAGCGGGCTTTCGCGCTTGACTGCAAAGATGGTGTCCGGGCGGTCCCGGAACAGCACGGCCAGCGCATAGCTGCCCCGCACCTTGGCCAGTGCTTCCTGCAGCGCCCGCAGCGGGTCGCCGGTGTAGCAGCTGTCGATGAGCTTGACCAGCACCTCGGTGTCCGTTTCGCTCTCAAAGGTATAGCCTTTGGCAATCAGACGCTCCTTGAGGATGCCGTAATTTTCAATGATGCCGTTGTGCACGATGCTCACCCGCGGGGTGGAATGCGGGTGGCTGTTCACGTCGCTGGGCTCACCGTGGGTAGCCCACCGGGTGTGCCCGATGCCGCAGAAGCTCTGTGCCAGAGCCTGCGCGGCCAGTTTCTGGCGCAGCTGTGTCAGCCGCCCCTTGCTCTTTACCACGCGGATGCCGCCGTCCAGCGCCAGCGCAACCCCCGCCGAATCGTACCCGCGGTACTCCAGTTTTTCCAGACCGTCCAGCAGCACATCCTGTGCGCTGCGCTTGCCGACATAACCAACAATGCCACACATACAAAACACCTCCATGCCGGCGTCCCCCGCGCAGAAAAAACGCACAGCCGGGGCCGTCAGCTTCCCTATCAGTTTATGTTCTTGTATGGCTTTCTTTGAAGGGATCTGTTGCGGTATCACTGCCGTTTTTTGCCCTTCTCTGCGGCTGGTCTAGCCTTCAACCGGAGAAACATCCGCCGAAATTTTCGATGATTCCTCTCCTCGTCACCCTCGCGGCTGTCACCCGCGTGGCCCGGCGCTTTGCGTCAACTGGCGGTTTTGCATTCCCTCTTTCTGCGGCCCCTGTGGGCTGCTGGCGGTTCAGTATACCACACTTTCCCATTTTGTGCAACTGCTGTGCAACAATCGTTCTCAGTGCATGCCCAGCATTCGGTGCAGCTTGGGCTGCCACACCAACCGGTACAGCATGAGCAGGTTGTGCAGGGCCCGGTCGTACAGCAAAAAGGCCACGTTGCCCATGGCCAGCGTGGACAGGGTAACGATCCACGCCGTGGTGCGCAGCTCCTGTGAGATGCTGCCCGCCGGGATGAGCACCAGCAGCAGGCCGTACATAGCCAGCACGGCGGCGTTGCACAGCAGCAGCTTGCACACGCACCGCAGCACGGCCGGGCGGATGCGGTCAAACCGGGGTTTTGCCAGCGGGTAATACCCCAGCAGGAACACGAAGATCAGGGCCACTTCCTTGTCCGGCACAAACAAAAGCGCCAGCAGGCTGACCGCCGCGTAGGCTGTGAGCGCCATGGTGCGCCCGCACTCCACACACACTGTCGCGATCAGAAACCCTGCCAGCGCAGGCGCAATGAACATGGCAATGGGGATCACGGCCCCCAGCAGCATCAGCGCGACGCACAGCGCCGCCGCCATGCCGCAATAGGCCATCGTCCAGCTTTTTCGGTTTTGTTTTTTCATGGGATCTCCCAGTTTTCCTGCTCTGCGCCCACTTCCAGCGGTTCCACCGCGTGGTGCAGGCCCAGCAGCATGATATTATCCAGCAGGCTGCGGTTGAGTTTGACATCCAGCATGCTGTACACCCGCATCAGGTCGTTGGCGGCGGCCAGCGCCTGCCGACGGGCATTTTCCACGGCCGAGGCCTGCCCCATCAGGTCATTGACCACAAACACGTTGTACCGGCCGCTGCACTTGTCGGCTTCAAAGCGCTCGGCCTTGTCCATCAGGTAAAAGATGCGCCCAATGCTGCTGCCGATGTAGCGCATGCTCTTGCGCTGGTTGGGGTCATCGGTGGCGAGGGTGGAATACAGCGCGCCGTAAACGTTGCTCATGGGCTCTGCAGCCAGGTTGTAGTTCTTGGCATTCAGGTTCATCTGCACCACGGCCTGGTCCCGCTCCTGCCCGAACAGGCGTTCCAGGGCCGGGTTCTGCTGCACGGCCCGCTCGTAGGCACGGCGCAGCAGAACCCGGTCCAGCGCGCGGCGCAGCCGCTTGGCGGGCCGCAGTTCATCCGGCCGTCGGTCCTGCAGGTTGTGCCAGCCCAGCAGCACTTCCACCTGTGCCGCCTGCCGGATGCCCTGCGTCTGGCACATCATCCTGCGCCAGCACAGGGTGCCCGGCACCCGCTGACGCTGGCAGGTGGCTGTGCGCCCGGCAAGGCTGTCGGACAAAATGGCAAACACCACGCCATTGTACCGCAGCAGATGGCAGGAATACCACCCAAACTCCGTGTACAGCTGCCGCCGCACGCCTCGGAGATACTGGAGGTAGATATTATAATCACGGATGGTCAACTCCGGAAGATAGGGTTTCATTCGACCCTTCATAGGGGGCACCGTTCCTTTCCGCCACAGGCTGCACAGGTCATGGTAATAAGGTAAGTATAATCTATTTTGTTCCGCTGTGCAACGGTAGGAGTGTAAATTCTCCATGAATTTGTCTCATCTTGTTTTAGACTTGTTCATAATATTTCATAAAACTTTGTTTGCATTCGTCCTTTTCTCCGGCAGGGGTCGTGGGGTCATTCGTTCCGGAATTTCCCGGGTCTTTCCGGCAGCGATGCAAAAAGCCGCACCGGGCAGTTCCGGTGCGGCTTGCAGGGCTTATTTTTCAGGCCGGGCACATTTTTTCAGGCTCAGTCCTTCTTGTCAAAACGGCGCTTGCCGTCAAATCCGGACTTGGGCATCGGCTTTGCGGTGTGCTCGAACTTGGGGGCGTTGTAGTACATATACAGCTGGCAGGGGATCATGCCGTTGTACATCTTGCGGCGCTTGTTGGCGCGCTTGCCGTAGTGGGTTTCAAAGTCCATGTCAGCGGTGATAGCGTACACACCGGCGCAGGGGTTCGCCTCCATCTGACGGCCCAGGGTGCGGGCCAGCTTGGCCGCGCCCTCAATGGTGCTCATGCGCTCACCGTAAGGGGGGTTCGTCAGCACGATGGCCTCCTGCTTTGCGGCAAAATCCGCCACATCGGCCACTTCAAAGTGGCAGCGCTTTTCCACACCGGCCAGCTTGGCGTTGGCGTTGGCCAGCGCCACGGCGGCGGGGTCGATATCATATCCAAAGGCCTCGAAGCCCACATCCAGCTTGGATTCAGCCAAGGCCTTCTGGCGCTGCTCGGCCCACACAGCGGCCGGCACAAAGCTGTAGCGTTCGGCAGCAAAGCGGCGCTTGAGGCCCGGTGCGATGTTCATGGCCTTCTGGGCGGCCTCAATGAGCAAGGTGCCGCTGCCGCAGAAGGGGTCCTCCACCAGGCTGTCCCGGCGCACACGGCCCAGGTCGGCGATGGTAGCGGCCAGCGTCTCGCGGATGGGGGCCTCCATGGCGTTGCGGCGGTAGCCGCGCTTGTGCAGGCCCTCGCCGGTGGTGTCCAGCATGATCTCGCACACGTTCTTGCGCAGCATAAAGCGGATCTTGTACTCGGTGCCGCTCTCCGGCAGCACGGAGGTGTGGTGCTTGGCCATCAGGCGCTTGACCACAGCCTTTTTGATGATGCTCTGGCAGGCGGGCACGCTGGAAAGCTGGCTGTCCAGCGAGGAGCCGGTGACCGGGAAGGCCGCATCCGTCGGCAGCAGATCCTCCCAGGGGACGCTGTACACGCCGTCGAACAGCTCATCAAAGGTGGACGCCTTGTAGCGGGCCAGCAGCAGCATCACGCGCTCCACGGTGCGCAGGTGCAGGTTGGCTGCCGCGATCATCTCCGCACCGCCGGAGAAGGTCAGGCGGCCGTCATCCACCCGGATGTTCTCCGCGCCGATGCGGTTCAGTTCAAATTTTGCGGTGGACTCGCACCCGAAGAAACAGGGGGCGATCAGTTCAAATTTTGCAGGCATGGTGGTTCCTTTCTTTTCCTCTTGGGCGAAAAAACAGACCCGCCCGACCAGGGGACAGGTCTGTTCTGTGCATTCTGATCGGCACTCAGCGGCCGCGGCGGCTGCGCGGGGCATAACCGCCGCCCCGGCGGTTACTGGTCTCGTGATCCAGATCCGCCATCTTTTCCTCGCTCTGGCTCTTGAAGCGGCTCATCATGTCCTCAAAGCTCAGGTTGTCGGAGCGGGCCGGAGCCTTGGGCTGCCACACGCGGGGGGCAGCATCGCGGGCCGGGCCGCGCCCGCCTTCACGGGGAGGACGGCCTGCGCCGCGGGGGCCGCCATGTCCGCCCTCACGGGGTGCACCGGGGCGGGGGCCGCGGCCCTCACGGGGCTGGCGCGGGGGCGGCGGCAGCAGCCGCTTGATGGACAGGGCGATCTTGCCGTCCGGTGCCACATTGATGACCTGCACCTTTACGGTGTCGCCGTCATGCAGCACGGCTGCAATGTCCTGCACGAACTCGTTCGATACCTCGGAAATGTGGACCATGCCCACCCGGCCTTCCGGCAGTGCCACGAAGGCACCAAACGGCTTTACGCCGGTAACGCGGCCCTCAAAAACGTTTCCAACCTCAATTGCCAAAACTCAATACTCCTTGTTTTCCTAGAATGCGCCTGCCGCCCGGCTCATTTGCCCGTCACGTCCACAAAAATGCGCTCGTTGGGCGCGGCATAGTTGTAAGAGTCGCGTGCGACCCACTCGGTGATCTGGTCCGCGTCGCCGCTGAGGATGCGCTGCATCTCCTGGTTTTCCGTCTGCTGCTGGGCGATCTGCTCGTTCAGCGTTTCCAGCTCCGCACGCTTGGAGCTGATGGTGACCTGATTGGAAATGTAGGCTGCCAGCATGCTGAGCAGCATCAGCACAAAAAACAACCGGATCAGCGTTTTGCCAAACGCACGCTTCCCGCCCTTTTTGCGGCTCTGATTTGCCATTGCACACGCCCCCATCTGCGCAGCAGACACACTGCGTCCCTTCTCTTACTTTGATACGTTTGAATTATACAACACACGGCGCTGGTTTGGCAAGTTCTTTTTCGGATTTTTTGTGGTTCTTTTTGCGTTCCGGCGTTCTTTGCGTGCTGCGCGGCGCGCTGCGTGCCGCACAGCCAGCGGCCGCAGCACCCATTGCCGGGCAAGGCGCACCGGAGCACCCAGCACCCACGCCAGACACTGCCCGGCCCACCGCACCGGAATGCCCAGCACGGCTGCCGTGCAAAGGGCTGCGGCAAAGGCCGCCAGCACCATGTACCAGCGCAGCACCCCGGCACTGCTGAGGGCGGCAGCATAGCTCTGCACGCCGAACAGCACCGCCCCGGTGAGCAGGGCATCCGGCACAAAGGCACCCCGCCCCCGCACCGGGAAAAACGCCCGTACCACACCCACGGCTGCACCCATTATGGTGCAGGCGGCCAGCTCCCGCCCCAGCTGGGCGGGCTGCAGCACCGGCAGCATCAGCGCAGAAGCCGGTGCCAGAAGCCTCCGGCGGGCGCAGTGCGGGTATATTCCAGCGCATCGAACCGGCCGGTGAGCTTTGCTTTCCCGGCTTCCAGATCCAGTGAAACGACACTGAGCTGCGCCCCGGCCAGATGCAGCGTGCCCTTGCCCGTTTCCAGCGCAGCGCTCTCGGGGCTACAATGCAGTACCTTCTGCACCCCGGTCACGGTAAGGGTGGTGCGGCTTTCCAAAATCAGGTCATGGGGCCGGGCTGCGGGTCTTTCTTCCGGTTTCGGCATAAGGCAAAGCTCCCTTCCTCTGGGAACATCCTATGCGGGGCGAGGCCGGTTTTATTCCTTGGGCGGCTCGGCGGCCAGCACGGCGGGCTGCTCGATGATCTCGTACATCTCGCGGGCCACGTCCTTGGTGCGGGGCTCCACGTCCGAGAGCACCCGCACCTTGATGGGCCGGTTGCCGAAGGTGACCTCGATGATGTCCCCGGCGTTGACAGCCTGGCTGGCCTTGGCCACCTTGCCGTTGATGAGGATACGGCCTGCATCCGCCACTTCGTTGGCTACGGTGCGGCGCTTGATCAGGCGCGAAACTTTCAGGTATTTGTCCAGACGCATGTGCGTGGTTCCTCCTTTTGTACAAAAAACGCCGCCGCGCCTCCTGTGAGGCAGCGGCGGCAAAGCAAAAATCAGCTTACAGGGTGTCCTTCAGGGACTTGCCGGGCTTGAACACGATGCTGCGGGAAGCAGCGATGGTGATGGGCTCACGGGTGCGGGGGTTGATGCCCTGACGCTCGGCGCGCTCACGCACCTCAAAGGTGCCAAAGCCGGAGATGGTGATCTTTTCGCCCTCTGCCATGGCCTTGCCCAGTGCCTCAAACATGGCGCTGACAGCACGCTCAGCGTCCTTCTTGCTCATTTCGGTGTTTGCTGCCACCTGTGCAATCAGATCGGTCTTGGTCATACGATAAACCCTCCAAAAATCCTATTTTTGTATTACTTCGTTTCTTCTATCGGGGCAGGCGCATCCGCCTGAATACCGCGTTGTTCCTGCTGCAGACATGCATCGCAGAACCGCCTGGACGCAAAGGTCAGCGCCTCTTCGGCGTCCACACCGGCCAGCCGCATGGCGTTGGCCGCTGCAAGCAGCAACTCCCCCGCTGCGTCGGCGTTCTGCGCAGCGTTCCAGCCGTCCACAGCCTGCTGCAGAGCCTGCTGTGCCTGCGTTCCTTCCGGCTCCGGCACACCGCAGCGCACCGCACGCTTCTGCAGCTTCTGGGCACGCATGAGGGCCGGCAGGGTGGCCGGCACCGTGTTCAGCTCGTCGGCCAGGGTGGTGCGGCCCTTTTCCTTATTCTTGAGCGCATCCCAGCCGTTTATACCGGCATTCTGCGCCGCTGAAGAGGCAAAAATGTTCGGGTGCCGGAACACCAGCTTCTCGCACACCTCGCGGCACACGTCCTCAAAGGTAAAGTGCCCGCGCTCTTCTTCGATCACGGCATGGAACGCCACCTGCATCAGCACATCGCCCAGCTCCTCCCGGAGCATGGCCGGGTCGTCGGCGTCGATGGCCTCCAGCACCTCACAGGTCTCCTCCAGAAAATTTTTCCGGATGGAAGCATGGGTCTGCACTTTATCCCAGGGGCAGCCGTTTTCCGGGTCGCGCAGGATGCGCAGCACTTCCAGCAGCTGTTCCGCGGTATAGGGTGCGCTCGGTACCCAGTCCAGCATGGCAGGCCCTCCCTTCCAAAAGATACTACAAATTGTACCGCATCCTCTGCGGTTTTGCAAGGGTATAAGGGCATTTCCCGGTATTTTTACGGAGATTTCTCTTTTTTCGCAAAAACAGGGCGGTATCCTGCCAAAGGGGACACCGCCCGTTTTCCGGTTTTTGCTGGGGCGCTGTTTACGTTACAGCTGTGCGCCGCACTTATTGCAGAACAGTGCATCGTCCGAGACGGGTGCACCGCACTGCGGGCAGGTCTTGCGGGGCTCTTCGGCAGGCGCTGCCTCGGCAGCGGGAGCTTCTTCAGCAGCCGGCTCTTCGGCTTCGGTAAATTCCACCTCAGCGGTTTCCACCGGGGTCAGAGAGGCTTTCAGGCGGGCGATCTCGCCCTCGATGCTGTCGATCATCTCGATGTATTTATCCACCAGCGGCTGGTTTTCTTCCTTGCCCTTGGCCAGACTGTACACCAGTGCGCCCAGCTGACGCTGTGCCTTGAGCAGCTTGCCCTGCTCATTGACGATCAGTGCCTGGGTCTTGCCCTTCTCGGCCAGGTCTTTGGCGGCGTTCTTGCCTTTTTCTGCGTATTCCAAGCCCATTTCCTTGATCTTATTGAAATCGAAATCCATAAAAGACACCTCTCTCTTCCTCCATACACGGCCCGGCCTGCGCCGGACCACGGGTTGTGGGGTCATGCTCATTATAGCGCGCCGCCTGTACAATTGCAACGCATGTCCCGCATTTTTTACAGTTTGGTGCAGGTTTGGAAACAAATTTTTCGCATTTTCCCCATATCTTAGGGTCGGTCAGACCTTGCCGCCATAGAACTCCCGCAGCATGCTGTCGGGCGGCAGCAGGTCCAGGCTCAGCGGCGCCACATGCTCAAAGCGGCGGGCCGTCTCGTCCCACAACTCGGCATTGTGGCCTTCCAGCGTGAACTGGCGGCGCACCACGCCCAGCAGGTTGGAGATCAGGCCCAGCTCGTAGGTAAAAGAGGTGTCCAGCAGAAAGTCTGCCGTGGTCTTGAAGCCCTTGATATACCGGGTCTCGCCGTCCAGCACATGATTCCACATGGTCAGGGTCTTGGCCGGGCTGCGGCCGCGGGTGGCGGCATCCCGCAGGGTGCGGCGGCACAGACGGATATCCTGGGTGTTGATCACCCGGCGGCCGTCGATGCAGTATTCCTCCCGCAGACCGGCATAGATGCGGTAGATGTCATCCCCCTTGACAAGGCCGGTAAGCTCCGGGTTCAGGGCATGGATGCCCTCCACCAGGCACACGCCGCCCTGCAGGTCGATGGGTTCCATCTCGTCCGAGCGCTTCTCGGCCGAGAAGTCGTAGACGGGCAGGGCGGTCTTGCCGGTCTCGCTCAGCTCCCGCAGGCACTGCTTGATGAGGGGCAGGTCCAGCGTATCGGGGTTCTCATAGTCCAGCGTGCCGTCCGGCAGGCGGGGGTAGAACTCCGCCCCCTTGAAGAAATTGTCCAGACTGATGACCTGCGCCGGGGTGCCCTGCTGCTGCAGTGCCCGGGCGATGCAGTGGGCGCTGGTGGTCTTGCCGCTGGCCGACGGGCCGGTGAGCATGACGATCTTTGCGCCGGACATGCGGATCTTCTCGGCGGCATAATTCACCCGCTGGGCATAGCTGTGCTCGCTCAGCTGTGCCAGCTGCTGCGGGCTGCAGGCCGCCACATTGTAAAGGTCGATCTCAACCAGACGCTTTGGGACCCAGATCGTGATCATAAAAATCAGCCACTCCTTTTTTCCGTTCCAGTACCTCCGCAAAGCGCTGGATATACTCGTTCGGATACTTGAAATTGAAGATGCGCTGCATCCGTTTGCCGCCGTCGGCCACCAGCTTGGTGCTGCCGCCCGCACCGGCGGAAAGGATGGTCTGAACTTCCTCCATGATGTAGATGTTGTAATATCCCTCGTGGCCCGGTTTGCACCAGCCCACGTTTTCCAGGTTCTGCAGGGTGTTCTTCTGGCGGTAGAGGTAATAGGGCCGGTAGCCCGCCTCGGCCAGCAGGCGGCATTTTTCCAGCATGGCGGCCACGTCGGCGTAGTCGTTTTCCCGCTGGTCCTCGATGACGATCCGGGAGGCCCGCTTGAGGGTCAGGGTGTGCACGGTGATGTTCTCCGGGTCGAGGGCAATGGCCTGCCGCAGACTGTGCTCAAAGCTCTCCACCGTGTCGCCGGGCAGACCGGCGATGAGGTCCATGTTGATGTCATCGTGGCCTGCCTTGCGGGCCTCGGCGTAGCAGTCCAGGATATCCTGGGCCGAGTGTTTGCGGCCGATGCCGGCCAGTACCTCGTCCGAGAAGGTCTGGGGGTTGATGGAGATCCGGGTGGCCCCGTACTCCTTGATGACAGCCAGCTTTTCGGCGTCGGTGCAGTCCGGGCGGCCTGCTTCCACCGTATATTCTACGACTTTGGACAGGTCAAAATTCTGCCGCACGGTGCCCATGAGCTGCCGCAGCTGGTCGGCCGAAAGGCTGGTGGGGGTGCCGCCGCCGATGTAGATGCTGCACAGGGTCAGCCCGGCCTTGTCAGCCTGCCTGCGGATCTCTTTCACCTCATTGCACAGGCAATCCACATAGGGCTGCACCATCTTGCGGTCACGGTCGAGGTTGCAACTCACAAAGCTGCAGTAGCTGCACCGGGACGGGCAGAACGGGATGCCGATGTACAGGCTGTAGGTCTTGGGCGCACTGCCCACCTTCAAAATCGGCTCCTGCAGGTCGGCGATGGCCTTGGCCATCTGGTATTTCTGCTCCGAGCAGTCGAAGCGCTCCAGGAAGAAGTGGTCGATGTCCGTTTCGCTCCATCCGGCGGCACGCTTATCATGGATGAGGCGCACCGGGCGCACGCCGGTCATCTTGCCCCAGGGCGGGCGGATACCGGTCCACTGCCGCAGCAGGTCATAGGTCAGGCTGGCCAGACTGAACTCCGGCGTCTCGCCGCCGGCCTCCGCCGGGGCGGGCAGCGGTGCAGAGCGCTCGGCGCATTTGCCGCCCTGCCGCACCATGGCCCACAGGCCGTCCGGCTTTTTCTCGGCCCACACGCAGTCCTCACCTGCTTCGGGCGGGGTCAGGGTAAGGGGTGCCATAGGGTAGAACAGGCGGACCAGATGTTCCACCTCGTACCCGGAGGGCAGGCCCGTGATATAAATCTTCATGTCGTTCTCTCTTTTATTGAAAAATCCAACCCTCTCAGGCTCGCTGACGCTCGCCAGCTCTCCCGAAAGGGAGAGCTTTCAGTCAGCGTTTTCGCCTGATTCACAACACCTCTCCCATCGGGAGAGGTGGCACGGCGCACGCCGTGACGGAGAGGGTTCGTGTTACAGTTCTCCGCCGCGCAGCGCGCTGCGGATGAAGTAATTGTTGTCCAGTTCCTCCCCGAAGGTGGAAAACTCGCCGTGGCCGGGCAGCACCTGGGTCTCCCGCGGGATGGGCAGCTTTGCCAGCTTGCGCAGGCTCGCGTTCATGGCGTCGCTGCTGCCGCCCTCCAGGTCGGTGCGGCCGATGCTGCCCGCAAACAGGGTGTCACCGCAGAAGAGATACTCTCCGCACAGCAGCACCACGCTGCCGGGGGTGTGGCCCGGCGTATGCCATGCTGTAAACTGCAGCTCATCCACTGTCACGGTCTGGCCTTCCGCATAGCCGTGGTCGGCCTCGGAAAGCGGGTACATCTTATCCCCGGCCAAATCATCCGCTTCGCAGTAGAGCACAGCGTGGTACCTCCGGCGCAGGGCCTCGGCGCTGCCCACATGGTCAAAGTGGCCGTGGGTGCACAGCAGGGTGGTGAGCACGGCGTTGTGCTCCTGCAAAATCTGCTCGTAGTTCTGCACGTCCGCCGCCGGGTCAATGATGACCGCATGGCCGGCGTCCGAGATCAGCAAAAAGGTATTGGTGTAGTACGGCGGGGGTGCCGGGATGTGAAATGCCTGCATGGGATCACTCCTTCTTTTTCCACTCGTCGGTGTCAATGATGATGGTACAGGGGCCCTCGTTCACCAGCGACACCTGCATGTCGGCCCCGAACTCGCCGTGCTGCACGTCTTTGAGGCCCTGTTTGTTCATCTCGGCCAAAAACAGCTCGTAGGCATCCACCGAGAGGGGCGGTTTTGCGGCCTTGATAAAGCTGGGGCGGTAGCCTTTTTTCGTGTCGCCGTAGAGGGTGAACTGGCTCACCACCAGCGCCGAATACCCAAGGTCCCGCGCGCTGAGGTTCAGTTTGCCCTCCGCGTCCGGAAAAATGCGCAGGCCCGCGCACTTATCCGCCAGTTTGGGCACGATGTCCAGGCTGTCGGTGTCCTTCACCCCCAGCAGGATCATCAGCCCCGGCCCGATGGCCCGGGGCTCGCCGCCGTTTACCCGTACACTGGCCGACGAAACGGCCTGAATGACTGCTCGCATGGTCTTAGCTCCTTGTCACCTTGAGCACATCCTTTACCTTGGAAAGTCTTGCGACCACACGGTTCAGGTGCTCTGTATTATTGATGCCGATGGTCAGGCTGACCACGGCGCAGTTGTTTTCCACCTGACGGGCGTTCAGGGCGTAGATGGGCACCCGGATGTCCGCCAGGGCGGCCAGCACATCCTGCAGCAGCTCGTTGCGGTTCAGGGCGATAATTTCAAGGCCGGCCTTGTAGCTGTCCTTGACGCTGTCGGCCCAGTAGGCTTTGACCCAGCGGGGCGCGTTGGTGGGGTCCTTCATGCTGGAAATGGCGTTGGCACAGCTCTGCTTGTGGATGGACACGCCAAAGCCGCGGGTGATGAAGCCCACGATGGGGTCCCCGGGCAGGGGGCTGCAGCACTTGGCAAACTTGATGGGGGTGTTGTCAAAGCCTTCCACCACCACACCGTCGGTGGCGTGCACCTTGCTCAGGTCCACCTTGGGCAGGTCCTCTTCGGGCTTCTGCTCGGCGGCCTTGAGCTTCTGCCACTCCTCCTTGAGTTTGGGCAGGCAGTTGGCAATGGTCATGCCGCCATAACCGATGGCGGCATACAGCTCCTCGGCGTTGTTCTGGCGCAGGCGGCGGCAGCAGCTGTTGATGAACTCGTCCAGCTGGTCGTCCGGAATGATGATCATCTCGCGCCGCAGTTCACGGGCCAGCGCATCGCGGCCCTGCTGGATGTTCTCCTCCCGGCGCATCTTCTTGAACCAGTTGCGGATCTTGCTCTTGGCCTCGCTGGTGCGCACGATCTTGAGCCAGTCGCGGCTGGGGCCCTTGTCCGCCGGGCCGAGGATGACCTCGATGATCTCGCCGGTGGACACGATGTGGTCGATGGGCACCATGCGGTTGTTCACCTTGCAGCCCACCATGCGGTTGCCCACCGCCGAATGGATGGCGTAGGCAAAGTCGATGCAGGTGGCACCGGTGGGCAGGTTGATCACGTCGCCCTTGGGGGTGAAGGCAAACACTTCCTCCGGCAGCAGGTCGCTCTTGAGGTCATGCAGCAGGTTGCCGGAATCCTCGCTGACGCGCTGGTTTTCCAGCAGCTGGCTCACCCAGGCCAGACGCTCGTCCAGCTTGTCGTGGCCGCCCAGGCCCTCCTTGTACTTCCAGTGTGCGGCAACGCCGTACTCCGCCTGCTCGTCCATGGCACGGGTGCGGATCTGCACCTCGAAGGGGATGCCCTCGTGGCCGATGACCGTGGTGTGCAGGCTCTGGTAGCCGTTGGGCTTGGGGGTGGAGATATAGTCCTTGAAGCGGTTGGGCAGCGGGTGGTACATATCGTGGATGAGGCCCAGGGTGCTGTAGCACTCGGCCAGACTGTCCAGAATCACACGAACGGCGTAAATATCGTAGATCTCATCAAAGGACTTGTTCTGCATGATGGTCTTGCGGTAGATGCCGTAGATGCTCTTGACCCGGCGCTTGATGGTGGCACCCTCGATGCCGCTCTCGATCAGGCGGCGCTCGATGACGCCGGACACCTTGGCCAGAAACTCCTCTCCGGCCCGCTCGCTCAGCATCTTGCTGATGTCCTCGTAACCCACGGGGTCGAGGTAATGCAGGCTGCGGTCCTCCAGCTCTTCCTTCACGTTCAGGATGCCCAGCCGGTTGGCGATGGGGGCATACACCTCCATGGTCTCGCGGGCCTTGTCGCGGCGCTTCTGCTCCGGCCAGGCGTCACCGGTGCGCATATTGTGCAGCCGGTCGCACAGCTTGATGATCATCACGCGCACGTCGCGGCTCATGGCCAGCAGCATCTTACGCAGGTTCTCGGCCTGCAGCTCCTCGATGTTGGAGAACTGGATCTTGGTCAGCTTGGTGACGCCGTCCACCATCTGGGCCACCTCGGAGCCGAACTGTGCGGTCAGGTCGTCCAGGGTGGTGGGGGTGTCCTCCACCACATCGTGCAGCAGAGCGGCGGCGATGCTCTCGGAGTCCATACCCAGATCCAGCACCAGACGGGCCACGGCCAGCGGGTGGCAGATATAGGGTTCGCCGCTGCGGCGGCACACGCCCTTGTGGGCGTCATTGGCAAGGTTATAGGCCTTTTCGATCATGTCCATATCGTAGGCCCTGCCGCTGGCCTTGATGGCCTCACAGAGTTTCTCCCAGGTGACGATCTCCGGGCGCACCTCCGAGGGCAGAGCACCTTCCGGGGCATCTGCCGGCTGCGCCGTGGCAGCCACGGTGGCCGTCTCCTGCACCGGCTGGTGCAGGTGGGTCTTGGCCGAATACGAATCCTCCTCCCGCACCGGGGCGGGGGCAGGCAGTTTCTTTCCCTCAGGCATTTACATTCCCTCCAAACATTTCAGGATCGGGGCGTCGGCAAGGTTTTTCTTGCCGGCCGTGGGCACCAGCTCCCACACTTTGGCTCCGCCCTTTTCTGCAGCAGCGATCAGCCCCACCTGTTCCAGTGCCGTGACCGCCACCAGCGTTTTGCCGGTATTTTCTTCTCCCAGCTTCGCGCACAGGGGCTGCAGATCCTCCGCGTGCCAGCGGCGGGCCTGCAGCTCCCGGTATACCGCGATGATATCGCTGCGGGCCGGGGTGATGAGATTTTTCTGTTCGGTTGTCAGCGGGGTGCCGCGGCGCAGTGCCTGCACCAGCGCTGCCTGCTGCGGCATGGCACTGCCAAGGCCCGCCGGGTGCAGGTCGATGATACGGCCCGAAAGCTGCGCGCCACGGGGCGCATCGTAGACCGAAAGATTCAGGGCAGTGTCTACCACGTCGCCCGTGGCATAGGGCAGCTGCTCCGGCCGCATGCCGAACCACACGGCGTACAGGCTGGCATTGCCCTGCCGCAGACGCAGGCGGCTGTGTTTGCCGTCCGACACCGGGTATACCCCGTCCAGCACGGCATTCTGCAGCAGGAACACCGGGGTGGGGTTCTCAGCCCCGAAGGGGGCCAGCTGATCCAGACGGCGCACGGCGTCCACCGTGACCCGGTCCAGATGGATGGACAGATCGCAGGTCAGCGGCGGGATCTGCAGCACGGGGCACTCCCTTGCCGCCCACTCGTTCAGGCGGCGTCGCAGGGCTTCCAGATTTTCTTCCCGCACCGAGAGGCCCGCCGCCATGGCGTGGCCGCCGTAGCGGATGAGCAGGTCGGCGCAGGCCCCGATGCAGGCGTGCAGGTTGAAACCCTGCACGCTGCGGCCGCTGCCCTTGCACTCGCCGTGCTCGTCCACCGTGACCACGATGACCGGGCGGCCGGTGCGCTCCACCAGCCGGGACGCCACGATGCCGATGACGCCGGGGTGCCAGTCCCGGCCCCACAGCAGGATCACCCGATCCTCCAGCCGCTCCGGCTGCTGCTCCAGCAATTCCTCAGCGGCCTTGAAGATCTGCAGTTCGGTCTCCTGTCGTTTCGCGTTGATCTCGTTGAGTTTATGGGCCAGCTCCTCGGCGCGGTCCGGGTCCTCACACAGCACCAGCTGCAGGGCCGTCACCGCGCTGTCCATGCGGCCGGCCGCGTTGATGCGGGGCGCAATGGCGTAGCTGATATTCTCCGCTGTGACGGGTTTTCCGGCAAGGCCCACTTCTTCCAGCAAGGCTTCCATGCCGGGGCGGTCGGTCTGCTGCAGCTGCCGCAGGCCGGCCTTGACCAGGGTGCGGTTCTCTCCGGTCAGGGGCATCACGTCCGCCACGGTGCCCACAGCGGCCAGGTCGCCGCAGTAATCCAGCATTTCCTCCGGGGTGCAGTCGTCCAGCGCGGCGCACAGCTTAAAGGCTACGCCTGCGCCGCACAGCCCTTTGAAAGGGCTGGTATCGTCCTCCCGGCGGGGGTCCACCACAGCCACTGCCTTGGGCAGGGTCTCGGGCGGCAGATGGTGGTCGGTGATGATAAGGTCGATGCCCAGCTGGGCGGCAAAGTCGGCCTCGGCTACAGCGGAGATGCCGTTGTCCACCGTCACGATGAGCCGATAGCCCTTGTCGTGGATGGACTGGATGGCGTTGCGCGACAGGCCGTAGCCATCGCCCTCGCGGCTGGGCAGCATGCACTTGACGGCGGCACCCATGCCCTTGAGGTGCTGATACAGCAATGCCGTGGCAGTCACGCCGTCCACGTCGTAGTCGCCGAACACCACGATGGTCTCGCCATTGTCGATGGCCTGCCAGATGCGCTGGCAGGCTTTTTCCATATCGGTGAGCAGGGCGGGGTCGCTCAGCTCCTCTTCCCCGGCCAGCAGGGTGAGCGCGTCGGCCGGGTCGGTGATGCCGCGGGCCGCCAGGATGCCGGCCAGCAAGGCCGTCTCCTTCTGCTGGGCGGCCAGCGTGGCGGCATATTTCTGTTCGCTCCAGGGCTCCTCGTCCATGGCGCTGTATTCCAGTTCTTCGGTACGCTGCTCCGCGATGGCATGGGTCAGCTCCCGGACGGCGGCGCGGTCCAGCGTTTTCAGGTCCCAGGCACGGTAGGTCATTGGAAATCCCTCCCGGTCAGGCCGTCGTTGGCCAGCATCCCCTCCAGGGCTGCGATCTCGCTGGAAACATCCATGGCCACGTCCGACAGCAGATTGTCGTAGAGGTTGTCAAAGGCCTGGTTCAGCGTGTGCAGGATGCCTGCAATGTCCCGCCGGATGCTCTCGGCGTTGGCTCCCTGCTGGCCCTGCACGTCGTTGTAGGTGTGCAGCAGCTTGAGGGTGGTGGGGATATAGTATTCCGCAAAACGGCGAGCCTTGGGCAAGCTTTCCGGGTGCGCTTCCAGCCAGTCGCAGATGGCGGCGGCGGTCTTTTGCATCTGTTCCAGTTCCTCCCGGGCCTGGGGGTCCTGCATCAACTGCTGCTCTTTTTCCAGCACCTGGACAAAGCGTCGGGCAGTGTCCAGGTTCAGGGGCACAGCCTCCGCCTCCGGCTGCTCCGGTTTCGGCTGGGGAGCCGGGGCCGCTGCTGCCTCCTTGGCGGCACGGTAATCCTCTGCGGTCAGGTAGAGTTTTTCTGTTTTTTCATCCAGCCAGGCGGCAAGCCAGTCCTTTTGGATGTATCTGCGCAGTTTTTTCAGAGTTTTTGCCTTTTTCTGGTGGGTCAGGTCGGCCAGCATCTCCACCGGCAGGCCTTTCCTGTAGTCCATGCCCTCCGCAGCGTCAGCCAGCAGCCGCAGCTTTTTGGAGGCCGACAGCCGGGAGGCACCGGCGGCGATCATCGCACCAAAGCCGCAGGCGACAAGGGTCAGCACATTGCCCGTGATCTCCAGCACCGTCGTGGCCATAGAAGCGCCGGTGGTAAAGGTATAGGTCATGCCCTCCGCGGCCGTGGCCACCGTGTCACCGATCATGGTCTCTGTAATAAGGCCGGGCAGAAAGGCATCCGACGCCGCGATGCAGCCAATGCCGCCCAGACCGAAGATCACCGCAAAGGTGATACCCACCGCCAGCAAAGTGCAGCCGTTGCTGTAACGCTTTTTTGCGCTGATGCGGATGTTTTCCACCGGGGTCGGCTCCGGCTTTGCAAAGATCTGCCGGAACCAACCGGGCATCCCGGCGGCATCGTCGGTGGTGGTGCCGGAGCCAGCCCGGCCCTGCCGGAAGGCCTTTGCTGCCTCCCCGATGCCGTAGTTGGCCGCATGGACAGCGGCCTTGCCAATATCGTAAGCCCGGTCCCCGATCTCCATGCCCCGGCCCTCAAAGCCGTTGCGGAAGGCGTCGGTCATGGTGTCGCCAAAGGCGCGCAGCTGGTCCTCCAGCTCCTGCTGCACCTGACGGCCCTCGTCCTTGATCCTGTTGTCGTTTTCACGATCGTTCATCAAAATCTTCTCACCCTTCTGCCGGTGCATACCGGCTGATGATGGCGCGGGCCACCCGCAGGCCATCCACGGCGGCGCTCATGATGCCGCCCGCATATCCCGCGCCCTCGCCGCAGGGGTAAAGCCCTGCCAGCTGGGTGCACTCGAAGTTCTCTTCCCGCTTCAGCCGCACCGGGCTGCTGGTGCGGGTCTCCAGGCCGGTGAGGATGGCATCCGGTGCGGTGTAGCCCACGATCTTGTGCTCATAGGCACGCAGACCGGCCCGCAGGGTGTCGGCCAGCTCCGCAGGCAGCAGGCTGCCCAGGTCGGCGGCGGTCACGCCGCGGTCGTAGGTCGGTTCCACGCTGCCGATGTGCAGCTGCCCCTGCCCTTCCAGAAAGCTCCGGATGTTCTCGGCCGGAGCGGCGTAAGGCCCGGCCGCACGGCCTGCCGCGTAGGCCTTTGCTTCCAGCTCCCGCTGGAACGCGATGGCCTGCCGGGGGTCGTTTGCAAAGTCGGTGCCGTTCACGCTCACCACCACGGCGGCGTTTGCATTTTTGCCGCTGCGGGCATGGTAGCTCATGCCGTTGGTCACCACACGGCCTTCCTCACTGGCCGAGGCCACCACCTGCCCGCCGGGGCACATGCAGAAGGTATACACGCACCGCTCCCCCACATGCTGGGACAGCTGGTATTCGCCGCGGGGCAGCGCCGGGTGGCCTGCCGCCTCGTGATACAGGCTCTTTTCGATCTCGCTCTGCAGATGCTCTGCGCGGAAGCCCACGCTGAAGGGCTTGCACTCCAGCACAAGGCCGCTGTCCATGAGCATGGCAAAGGTATCGCGGGCCGAGTGGCCCACCGCAAACACCAGTGCTTCGCAGGCAAAGGAACCATCCGTTGTGAAAATTCCGGTAATGTGTCCGTTTTTCTGTTCCAGACCGGTGAGAGCCGTGTTGAAATGCACCTCACCGCCCAGGGATTCGATCTCTTTGCGGATGGAGGTGATGACCCCCCGCAGCAGGTCGGTGCCCACATGGGGCTTCTGCTTCCAGGCGATCTCCGCCGGGGCACCGTGCTGCAAAAACACTTCCGTGACAAGGCCGCACAGCTCGTCACCGATGCGGGTGGTCAGCTTACCGTCCGAGAAGGTGCCTGCGCCGCCCTCACCGAACTGGATGTTCGCGTTGGGGTCCAGCTCGCCGGTGGCGGAAAAGTGTTCCACCGCCTGCACCCGCTCGTCCAGCGCCGGGCCGCGCTCCAGCACGATGGGCCGGTAGCCCTGCCGGGCCAGCAGCAGCGCCGCAAACAGACCGGCAGGCCCCAGGCCGCACACCACCGGGCGGTGGGGCAGCTTCTGCGTGCCCCGTTGCACCCGGAAGTCGGTCCTGCTGTGCAGGGACACGTTGGCCGATGCCCCGGCGAAGGCGGGTTCTTCGGCTTCGTTTTTCAGGGTGACAGCCACGGTGTACACCAGCTTGGGCTGGCCGCGGCGGGCGTCCACCGACAGCTTTGCCACGCCCAGATGCTGCACCTTTGCGCGGGGGATGCGTGCCTCCCGCAGGGCCTTTTCAAATGCCTGCGGTTCCCCGGCGGAGAGCGGCAGACGGATGTTGCGAACGAGAATCATAGTACAGTGTGTTCCTTTTTATCAGTTGCTTTCAATGCGGCACTGCAGCACATAGCTGCCCAGTGCAAAGATCTTGCCGTTGGAGGGCACATACAGGCGGCAGGCGATGTTCTGCTGGCCGGTGGCCACCGAGAAGTCCTCCGCGTCGATCTCCACGACCACCTGTTCCGGGGTCAGGGTCTCCAATGCAGCCTTCGGGCCGCAGAGGGTCACGTTCATCAGCCGTTCGGTCTCCACCGTGAGCTGATAGGTGGACGGCAGATTCACCACCTGCACACAGCTGGAAGGCAGGTTCATGGTCTTGGTCTCCAGACCGGAGCAGTCAAAGCTGAGGGTGATGGTGGAAATGTTGTCCAGCAGGTAGATGTCGCTGGGCAGCTCAATGGGCAGCTCATAGACCTTGTTCAGCGTGAAGGTGGACAGGTCGATGGTGCCGATGGACAGGGTGGACAACGCGTCGATCTTTCCCGCCGGGCCGGCCACCTTGAGCTGCTTGCGGCTGAGCTCATACACCAGAACCGACTCGTCAAAGTCGCGGGGCGCGTTGATGAAGCTCACGTTCACCGGCAGGGTGGCCATCTTGTACACCTGCAAGGTCACGTCCACGCTGCTTTCTTCCAGCTCGGTGTACTCAAAGTTCACTTCCGTGCCGCCGGAGGTGTAGAACCGCAGCGGCGTTGCCAGGGTGACCGAACTGTCCAGTTCGCCGGAGTAGGTCACCTCGGCGGTGCAGGTGGTAACCTTGTCCAGCTCACTGCTGGGGCCGGACAGAGTGACCATATCCTTGGACACCTCGGTGCTGTAGAGGATGTACCCGTCCGAGATGGCCAGGTAATTGGTGGTCACGGTGACGGGAAGGGTCTTTTCCTCCACCACATCGAACACCACGTCCACCATGTTGTCGGAGCCGTCGATGGTCACGGTGACGCCATTGAACATGCCGTTGGCCCCCCGCACCAGCAGGCGCAGGGTCTTTTCACCGCTGTCCCGCACGCTGGACCAGTCCGGGTAGACCACAAAATCCGAGGCCGTCAGGCTGCCGATGGTGTAGCCGTCGCCGGAGATCTTCAGGTTCACGGTCTTGTCCTCGGCGCTGACAATGCTCAGTCCACGGGAGGTATAAACGGAGGAATCGTAGGTATAGTCCACCGGCACATTGTAGATGGTGTTGGTGGTGCCGGGCTGCACGATGATGGTCACGATCATCCAGGCCACAATGGCACCCAGAATGGACAGTGCCAGCCGGATGCGGCGGTCGTCCAAAAAGTTCTTTTTGTGGGGAACAGCAGGCTTTGCGCCGCTGGTATTCTTGGGTTGATTGGTCATTGCTGCTCGTCCTCCCCTTTCTGGCTGACCCACTTCATCAGGCCCTTTACGCGGTCCTTCCAGGTGTCCGCGGTGCTCTTTTCCACCGTGGGCTCCTTGGGGATCATCTCGTCGATCAGGCGGGTATACAGGGTCTGGCGGTCAAAGTGGCGGATCAGCACGCCGTTCTTGGCCATGGAGATGATGCCCGTCTCCTCGCTGACCA